>Ga0209624_10001861_pt1 | contig 16097 bp, 16 predicted proteins | sample JacPinW_OM2H0_O1_FD_188565 | JGI IMG/M metagenome (GOLD analysis project Ga0209624, IMG submission 188565) | Forest soil microbial communities from Algoma, Ontario, Canada - Jack Pine, Ontario site 1_JW_OM2H0_O1 (SPAdes) (version 2) | ecosystem: Environmental > Terrestrial > Soil > Boreal...
CCGCGGCGCCTCAGCCTGCGCGCCGGGGTAGAAACCCCGCAGATTCCCTGCGGCGTCAATTCTAACCTCGGCTCCCAGCGGTTTGAGCCAGGAGGTAATCTCGTGATGGCAGTCCCGCATGGGCGGCGAAAGAAACATCCTACGTGTACCGCCGCGATCCTGGCTGAAACCTGCCAGTGTCCGGCACCGCTCAATCGCGGTTCGCGCTCTCGCCTCGTCGCTCATGAGTGCCGAAGGTTCACCGGTTCCGCCCGATGCGCGCCTGAATGTATCCGTGGGGTTCATCGGTGGGCACAAATATTTCATTCGGATTGTCTTGCCCGAAGCGCGACAAATCCACCAGCAGGCAGTGCAGGTTCGGCATCGTCATCTCGATCTCGTCTACTTCCGGGACGCCCGCAAGAACAGCCTCGCCCATCGCATAGAGCGTGTGCTGCACAGACTTGCTGTCGTGCGCGGCAAACACTGCCAGCAGGATTTCACGGATTTTGGTTCGCAACACTGGGAATGCCAGGTTATTGGCGCTGTAATTCCAGTCGGCGCTCAGGGCTGTGCCGAACAGGCGATCGGCCGTGGGGGGCAACGTTGTAAGCGAATCCTTTATATAGCCTTCAAACCCGGATCCCGACGTCTTCATGATCACCAGGTTTTCAAGGCCCGAAGTAACCGTGCATTTTGCACCGGGTGTGCAGGCGAGTTTGGTCGTCTGCCGCTCACCGCAGGATTGAACGAAAGTGGTGGGGTGCGGTTTTCCGGCGGCGAGAGCATGCTCCCAGGCTTTTTCTGAAATCGTCACTTCCGCGCGCGAGACCTGCGGGTTCCGGCGCAGCAGGAAATCAACGAGCTCGCGGCCGAAATCCTCCATGCATGCGGCCGATGAATCGCGCGCCAGCGAGTAGACGGTGTTCTTCATCGTGTCGGTCGCAAGAATCTTGCTATTGTCGCCATCGACGAAGCAGCTTTCAAAATCCCCTTGGAGCAAAATCTGGAGAGTCCATTCGGCAAAATCGTGCCGATCGCGATGTCGTTTCACCCGAACCAAGCGGATGCGCGATTTGCCGTATTGGTTTTCGCCCAACCCAGTCATCGGATCAGCTCCCTCGGTAGGTGGTGTAACCGAATGGGCCCAACAGCAGGGGAATGTGAAAATGTGCTTCGCCTTCCCTTACGGAAAACACTACCTGCACCAGGGGATACAATCCCGCGATCTTGTGTGCCGTAAAGTAGTGCTCGGTATCAAAACTCAATCGGTACTTTCCCTCGCGCAGACTCTCGCCCTCCGGTAGCAACTGACTGCACCGGCCACCCTGATCGGTGGTCGCCGAACTTAGCAGCCTCCAGCGTTCCGGGGTCTCTTGCCAATCCAGGCGTACCGGCACTCCGCTTGCGGGCTTGCCTCGCGCAGTGTCGAGCACGTGAGTTGAAATGGTTCCGCTCATCCCTTTAACCACTTTCCCAAACGAATTTGGCTGATCTGCCGCTGCTGCTCCGCCGCCTCGTGGATTTCTGTCTCGGCATCATTCTGCAACCGTTGCTTCAAAATCTGCAGGATTTCCGAGCCGTGTTTGCCGGCAGCGCAAATGATAAAGATCCGCCCGAACCTTCGCTCGTATTCGCGGTTGGCCTCCGCGAGGGCGCCTCGGATGGCGTCATTTGCGGCTGCCGCCTGGCTTTGCTCCTGGGACGACCACGCCGCGGAACGGGCGGACGCAGACTGAGGCGCTCGCGATTCGCCGATCCGGGGGTGAGATGCGAAAGCCTCCATCCAATCCGACTTGTCCAGACTCCGCCACGTTTCATCCGACGCGGCGCGCACGCTTGCATCGTCTTTATACGGCCTCTGGCTGGCCATCCCGCGAGCCCACGCCCGCGAACCGCAACATGGCAAGATTTCTATTTCCGCCTCGTCCATCGGCAACAGGTTCCAGCGCTCAAGCTGCGCGCTTCTTGCAGGCTGGGTTCCGCCAAGTATCTGCAGGAACTCGGCAACCAGATTCGCGACCAACGCGGCCCGGTATCTCGCAGTAGATCGAATGTCGTCGATGGGCTCGACCTCGCTTACCGCCGTCCTGCTCGCCAGTAGCACGAGCGATGGATCAAGCAGCTTTCGATCCAGCAGGCGCTCGGTTTCCACCAGTCGGATGGGCCTCGGAGCGACGCTTCCAAGGGCGATCCGCGGGTCATGAACGATTCCATCCTTCATGAGCGCGAGGGCCGCCATACACACCTTGGAGACGGCTTGGGCGTTGCGCGTTCCGACCTTTCGGGTATGGCAAATGTAACCGCCGAATCGCCTTGGCACGCACACCGCCCGGATCAACTCGTCCGGCGCCAGTGTCATGGTCTTGTATCCGGTGTGAAAGGTTCGATACGGCACTCGGCGCTCGCCGCGGACGGAAACTAGAATCAGCCAGGCGTCATACGCCAGAAGCGCAGGCAGTGAATCCGCAGCCGGTGATGCGTTGACGATATTGCCGCCGAGAGTGCCTCGATTTTGGTTCGCGATTCCGCCGGTCCAGCTTGCCGCCTTGGCGAGCATGGGACACTCGCGCTGGACAGAATCGTGCCTGCGAATGTCGGAGTACGTGCAACCCGCTCCAATCTGAATCTCGTCGGCGAGGATCTCGATCCGCCGGAGCTCCGGAAGACCCGCGATGCTTACCAGCTTTCGCGCGCGCAGCGTTCCTGCGGCGAACTGCACCATGAGATCGGTGCCGCCGGCGATGGGGAGCCAGCGCTCGGACCCGCTCGCGAGCAGCGACACGGCAGCTTGCAGGCTCGGGGGAGCGACCACATCGTACTCCGCAGGATCGGACCTCATCTTCGGGCACCGCGCCGCGCGGCTGCGGCCACTGCCTCGAAGATCTGGACGTATCCGGTGCAACGGCAAAGATTGCCCGCGAGCCCCTGTCGAATGTCATCCAGCGTCGGCTGAGGGTTCTCCCGCAACAAGTAGACGGCCGCGAGAATCATTCCCGGCGTGCAGATGCCGCATTGCGCGCCGCCATATTCCAGAAATGCCTCTTGCAGCGCCGACGCCCCCCGGTCCTGGCCGAGCCCTTCGATGGTCACGACCTCGGCTCCCTGCGCCTGAAGCACCGGCACCAGGCAGCTGTCCACGAGCGCGCCATCCATGATCACTGCACAGGCGCCGCACTCCCCTTCCCCGCATCCTTCCTTGGTGCCGGTCAGTCCGAGCGGTCCCCGCAGCACGTCGAGCAATCGTTCCATGGGATAGGCGTGCACGGTCTTCGGTTCGCCATTCACGGTCATTGAAATATCACGTGCGGCGCAGCCTGTTTTCGTCATCGCACTCCGGCCGGAAACGGAGTCTCATTTGCGCTCTTCGCTGCGGAAGCCATCGCGTCAAATATATCCTCGGGAAGCAGCGGGATTGAATCCATGGGGATCCCCAGCGCGTCCTCGACGGCATTGATGATGGCGGGCGCAGGACCATCCATCGGAAGTTCGCCGATACCCTTGGCGCCGTAGGCCCCGTGGGTGTTGCCCAGCTCCTCAAAAAATACGCGGATAACAGGCACGTCGGCCGAAGTCGGCATGATGTAATTCGTCATCTGGCCATTCTGCATGCGGCCGTTCCGCCATTCCACTTTTTCATACAGCGCGAATCCAATTCCCTGCGCGACCCCGCCGATGATTTGTCCCCGAGCCAGAACCGGGTTCATCACCCTGCCGATTTCCTGGAGCGCGACGAAGTCATCGACCGAAACGCTGTAGGTCGCAAGGTCGACCGTGACCTCGGCCACATAGACGGCCCAGGCGAACGCCGCATACGCTTCCCCGCGGTAGTTCTTATCGTCCCAGAAAATGTTGGCCGGCGGATCGTACTGCGCAAGCGACCGAAACTGGCCATGGGCGGCAACATACTTGCGGCATGCCGCGCGGAACTGTTCCGGCGTGTAATTCGCCTCGAGCATGCCCGAAGCGGTAAGCGTTTGCTCCAGTCCGCGCGCAGCCGACGCCACCAGCTTTCCCACGACCATCGCCGTGCGCGACGCAACCGTCGGACCGCTGTTGGGCACACCGGAGGTATCGGGCTGCGCGATCTCGATATCCTCGTATGGCAGACGCAGTGCCTCGGACGCGATCTGGCACAGCACGGTGTTGGTTCCCTGTCCGAATTCGGTGCTGGAGACCAGCACGCGTACGCGGCCCTCGGAGGTTCCCTCGAGGCCCACAACCGAGCTCAGATAACGCTCTCCGGAGCCTGTAAATCCCGCGCCGTGCAGAAAACTCGCAATGCCGATTCCCTTCTTGGTGGCGCCGGAGAGGTTCTCACGCGAAAAACGCTGCCTCTTTAGCTGGTATGAGGAATGTTCGAGCGCCCGGTCGAGCATGCTTGGAAGGTCGATGGGTTCATGGATGGTTTGTTCGGTGATCGTCGTCTCGCCCTGCTTCAGAAAATTGATGCGCCGGATCTCAACAGACGACACACCGACGGTGCGCGCGATGCGTTCCATGTGCCGCTCCATCGCAAACAGGCTTTGCGGCGCGCCAAAGCCGCGGAACGCTCCGTGCGGAGGCGCGCTGGTCGCGACAGCCTTCGCTCGCACGCAGATAGCGGGCCACTCATAGGGGCCGCCCGCATGGATTGTGGCGCGCGAAAGCACGACCGGCGACAACGTCAGATACGCTCCGCCATCAATCGTCAGATCGATCTCGCCTCCGAGTATTTTGCCGTCTTTGCGAACAGCGGTGCGGTGTCGCGTCCGCGAAGGGTGCCGCTTGGTGGTCGCAACCATGTCCTCGGCGCGGTCGTAGATTATTTTCACCGGCCGCCGGGCTTTCATCGCCAGAAGCGCCGCGTGCGCGGCAATCATGGAAGGATATTCTTCCTTGCCGCCGAACGCCCCGCCGGTTTCCGTTTGCACCACGCGAATCCGGGTCTCCGGCAGGTTGAAAAGCGCCATCAGCGCCTTGTGAACGTAGTAAGGGCATTGCAGCGAACCCCACACGGTGACGCCGAGATCGGCATCGAACGCGGCGATCATTCCGTTGGTTTCGATATACAGCTGTTCCTGGGCGCCGGTCGTATATTCGCCCTCAACGATGTAGTCGGCCTTGTCCCAAACGGAATCCACATCGCCCTTTTGAATCAGAAACGTCTTGAAGGTATTGTCTGTACCCCAGATGATCTCTGTTTGCCGCTCGCTTTCCTCGATCGTGAATACCGGCGGCAACGATTCGTACTCGACGGAAACCGCCTCGACCGCTTTCGAAAGAGCGTGGCGGTCGGGATGAGCAAGCAGCAGGAGCGGTTCCTCCGGGTGGTTCACGATGCCATCGGCAAGGCACGGCTGATCGTTTTCGATCAGAGCGATATAGTTTTTTCCAGGGATGTCCGCGGCTGTGACCACGACGAAATCGTTCCAGTTGATCGAAGGACCGAAGGCTATTTTCTTGATTTTGCCTCGAGGGAACCTGCTGCGCACGGTCGCCCCGTAGAGCATGCCGGGCATCGAGATGTCGTCGATGTACCGTGCTCGTCCGGTGACTTTGTCGCGGCCTTCCTTTCGCGGCGCGGACAAGCCGACGATGCGATCGGCCTTCACCTCAAGCTCGGCACGAACATAGAGAGAAATATGAACAATATTGTGAACGAAAACGGAGGGGATTTGTATACCTGATTTGCGCCGTGTGGCGCAGCTATGGCTGATATTCCCGACCCGCGGGATTCCCGGGAAATTTGCCCTCAGTGTAAATGCGTTTCCCTCTCAGGTAGGTTGCGCGGACGACGCCACGAAGTTTTTCGCCCATGTAGGGCGAAACCGCGTGCCGGTAATGCAGGCGTTCGGGCGTGACCGTGAATTCCGCATCGGGGTCGAAGACAACGAAATCTGCATCGCACCCCGGAGCAATTCTTCCTTTTCGCGCGCCGCATCCGGCGAGTTCAGCAGGCCCTTCGGCCATCCAGCGCGCGATATCGCCGAGCGTAAACCCTCTACGGCCGGCCTCGGTCCACATCACCGGCAGGGCTGTCGAGAGACTAGCGATCCCGCCCCAGGCAGTCTTAAAATTCCCCGTTTCCAGCTGCTTCATCGAGGGCGGGCAGGGAGAATGATCGGTAGCCACAAGTGAGATGATTCCGTCGGCAAGGCCTTGCCAGAGCCTCTCACGGTTTTCACGGCTTCGAATCGGCGGGGCGCACTTGCATAAGGTCGCTCCGTCGGCAATTCCCTCGGCGGTGAGGTGCAGGTAGTGAGGGCATGTTTCGACGCTTACCGGAAGTCCCTCGGCACGTGCGGCGCGCAACTCGCCCAGCCCAAGCCACGTCGCCAGATGAACGACGTGCAGGCGAAACCGATACTCTCTGCACAAAGACAGCAGCAGACGGATCGCCGACAGCTCCGCTTCGTCCGGACGTGACCTGAGGTAGGTTCGATAGGACTTCCAGTCTGCGTCCGCTAGTCTCTGGGTGGCTGCCTCGATGGGTCCGGCGAGCTCTGCGTGAACCAGCAGCGGCAATCCGGTCCGCTTCACGTGAGGCAGCGCCCGACGCAGCTGGGTTTCAGTAACCATCGTGAAGCCGTCGATGCCGGGATGAATCAAAAAGCATTTGAAGCCGCGCACACCGGCGCCTGCGAGGTTTTCAAGATCCCCTTGATTGTCGGCTACGACGCTGCCCCATGCTGCCCAGTCGACCCGGCAGCGACCACGGGCCGCTTCGCGTTTCGCTCCCAGCGCAGCCACATTGCTGGTTGCCGGCAGGCAATTCAGCGGCATATCCACGAGCATGGTGTAACCGCCTGCAGCGGCCGCACGGGTGCCGGTTTCAAATCCCTCCCACTCCGTACGCCCGGGATCGTTGATGTGCACATGGGAATCAACAAGCCCCGGCAGAATCGGCGCTTCGCCGAAATCCTCCACTTGCGCGCCCGCCGGTGCCTGTTCTACGGGCACCACCGCTTGGATCTTCTCGCCATCGACAACAACGGCCGCCGCCCGCACGCCTTGGGGAGTCACAACTCGTCGCGAGACAAAGGTTTGCAGTGTCATTTGGTCAATCGCCAGGCCCTTAGGAACAGAACCGGTCCAGCAGGAGCGTATCTTAGCCGTTTCAGTCTTTCAACACGGCCGCATCTTTGATACGGACGGCATTACGATCCAGCTTATACTTTTGAGGTGAGCAGCTCCTTCATGGCGCGCGCCATTCAGCTCTCGCTTGAGAACGTGCGCACGGGCCGCGGCGGACCGTTCGGCGCAGTAGTCGCCAAGGACGGCAAGATCATCGCCGAGGGTGTCAATTGCGTGACCGCGACGAATGATCCGACCGCGCACGCTGAAATCATGGCCATCCGTGAGGCTTGCAGGAAGTTCGGCGTATTCCAGCTCAGCGGTTGCGAAATCTACACGTCGTGTGAACCCTGCCCCATGTGCCTGGGAGCGATTTATTGGACACGGCCGGATCGCGTCTACTTTGGAAATACCGCTGCCGATGCTTCCAGTGCCGGATTTGATGATTCGTTGATCTATCTCGAAATTACGCAGCCGCACTCCGAACGCAAGATCCCCATGGTTCCGCTGATGAGGGAAGAAGCTCTTGAGGCCTTCCGGGCCTGGAAACAGCAATCGGGCAAAGTCCCGTACTGACCCGCTACTGCCCGGAACCTAGAAAAGCGTAGCGAAGCAGGAACAAAACGCTGAGCACCCAGATCAGCGGGCTGATTTCGCGGTGTCGGCCGGTGAAAAGTTTCAGGAAGGTAAACGACAGAAGTCCCAGGCTGAGCCCGGTTGCGATGCTGAACGTAAGCGGCGTAGCGATCAGCGTGAGAAACGCGGGAACCGAATCGGTGTAATCGTCCCAACGCACCTTGGCGACCGAACCGCACATCAGCGCTCCGACCAGGATCAGCGCCGGCGCCGTCGCGTAAGAAGGAATCGCCGCGACCAGCGGCGCGCAGAACATCGCGGCGCCAAATAATCCCGCGATCACCAGATTGCCCAGCCCCGTACGCGCCCCAGCCGCTACGCCAGCGGCGCTTTCAATATAGCTGGTAACGGTCGACGTGCCGGTCAGCGCTCCGATGATTGTGCCGAAGGCATCGGCCAAAAGGGCGCGACTCGCGCGTGGAAGTTTGCCATCCCTCAGAAACCCGCCCTGTTCGCATACCCCGACAAGCGTCCCTACGTTGTCGAACAGATCGACGAAGAAAAAGACGAAAATCAGCTCGCCGAGCCCGAGTTTCGTAGCCGACCGGAGATCGAGCTTCAGAAAGGTCCCGGAAGGATGAGGCAGCGAGAACAGATGCCCGGGCCAGTGGCTGACCCCCAGCGGAATTCCCACCAGCGTAATGGCCACGATGCCGATCAAGATCGCGCTACCGACGCGCTTCACCATCAGGATCGCAATCAGCATGACGCCGAGCGCGGCAAGGATTACCTGCGGATCAGAAGCTCTCCCGAATGCGACAAACGTTGACGCGTTGGCGACGATGATGTTTGCGTTGCGGAATCCCACGAATGCAATGAAGAGACCAATACCTGCGGCGGTGCCGTGTTTCAGGCAATCCGGGATTCCGTTGACGATCTGTTCCCGAACGTTGGTGAGCGTCAAGATCAGGAACAGCGTGCCCGATAGGAAAACAACTCCCAGCGCTGTCTGCCACGGCACATGGCGCCCAATTACGATGGAATACGTGAAGTAGGCGTTCAGGGACATGCCGGGCGCAAGCGCGATCGGGTAATTCGCCCAGATCCCCATCACCAGCGTCGCCAGAGCAGCCGAAATGCAGGTGGCGAAGAGCACGCCCTCGACGGGCATGCCCGCTTCGGACAGAATCCGCGGGTTCACCACGACGACGTACGCCATGGTCATGAACGTCGTCAGTCCGGCAAGTAGCTCCCGGCGAACCGTCGTGTCGTGTTCCCGGAGATGAAAGACGCGTTCGAGCACCGGCTCTCCCGACAAAAGTGAGCCACTATAGGGTGCACGTTGCCACGGCGTCAATGGAAGAAAAGCAGCGGAACTCGGTCACTACGTGGATTTCGGCAGCGGAAGGCCATAGAGCCGGAGAAACGTCAGCTTGTCCCAGTATCCGCGTTGAAACACGATCTTGCCATCAAGAATGTGAAAGAAACCGCAGCCTCTGAGTCCTTTGGGATCGCGCCATTCCAGAATTCCCCATTCCCCATCTTCGAAGATGTGCTCGGGAATGCAGACCATGTTCGCAGCGGCAAAGCCCGCTCGGAACATCTCATGGATGGCCTTGCGGCCTTCAACGGGCTGTTCAGCAACCTGGTGATTGATCGCCGCTTCGCTATAGAAGTTCGCAAGGGCCTCGACGTCGGCGCGATTGAATGCCTCGACCCACGCTTTGACGATTTCCTGGGGACGCATGCGCACGATTATAGCAGCGCGACCATCGTTGCCTGAAAAACGTCCGCGGGTAAGTGGCCGGCCCCTTTACAGCCTGCATCAGCGTTTTGCGAGTGACGCTCAACGCGCGAGTGTCGGAGGAAGTCCGAAGGTTCCCTCGACGGTTTCGACGAAGTTCCTTTCTTCGCGGAGGATGAGCCGCTTGGTCTGTGCCAACATGAAATTCTCACGCGCTTCCGGATCGGACGTCAAGCGCGCACGATAGGCCTCGTAGCTTGCGAGACTTTCAAATGCAATCAGACCCCAAGCCACATTGTTCGTTCCTTCATAAGGTAGAAAATACCCGACAAGGTGACCGCCGCATCGAGGAATGATACGGCCCCAATTCTCGGCGTAGGTCTTGAAGCCGTCTTTCTGGAACGGATCGATTTCATAGCGGATGATGCAGGTGACGCTCATGGGAACCCTCCTCGTCGTCAGACCGAGTGATACGAACGCATTGACTCTCGGTTTTTCAGATTTCCCGGGGGCCGCGCGCCATTGTATCAGCACGTTTCAATGTTTGACCGAGGCGTGACTGCGTGTCTGGCCGAATTCGGACGTGACCTGGGTCAAGCTGGGGGAAATGATGATGATGTCCGAAAAGCGCGAGTCGAGTTCCCTGGTGCGTGAGAGAATCGGCCCATGGAACTGCCAGACCGAGAGATCTGTTATCGAGCTCTTCAGAGCCGCGATCCCCGCTTCGATGGCCTGCTCTTCGTAGGCGTCACCTCGACCGGCGTCTATTGCCGGCCGATCTGTCCGGCGCGCAGCCCGAAGTTCGAGAATTGCCGTTTCTTTAGTTCGGCCGCAGCGGCGCAGGAAGCGGGTTTTCGCCCGTGCCTGCGTTGCCGGCCGGAATCGGCTCCCGATCTGGCATCCTGGCGCGGAAGTTCGAACACAGTCTCCCGGGCGCTGGCCCTAATCACCGATGGCGCCCTTGACGGCGACCGTGACGGCGTCGAAGCCCTGGCCGCGCGTCTCGGCGTGGGTGGACGCCAGCTCCGGCGATTGTTCGTGCAACATCTGGGGGCCTCGCCCATCGCGGTGGCACAGACCCGCCGCGTACTTTTCGCCAAGCAGCTCATTCATGAAACGCGAATGCCCATGGTTGAAGTTGCGCCCGCCGCGGGATTCGGCAGTGTGCGGCGGTTTAATGAGGTATTTCGGGAACTGTTTCACCGTCCTCCCAGTCGATTGCGGCGAAAAACCTCCGCGGGCACTGCGGGCCTGGGCGGGGGAGTCACGCTCTTGCTCCGGTATCGTCCACCCTATGACTGGGATTCCATGCTCGCCTACCTGCAAACGCGTGCGATATCTGGCGTTGAGGTCGTCGAGAACGGTACCTACCTGCGAACGCTTGAGATTGGCGGTTTTGTCGGAACCGTCCAGGTCTCGCACGTACCGCAGCGCCATAGCCTCGGCGTTCGGATCCGATTTCCGGAGGTCAGCTTCCTGCCCGCGATTGTGAGTCGAGTGCGCCGAGTGTTCGATCTTGGCGCAGACATCGAAACGATCGGCGCTCATCTCGCGCGTGACCCGCTGCTTGCGCCCCTGGTCGCGCAGCGTCCCGGGCTGCGGGCGCCCGGTGCGTGGGATGGCTTCGAATTGGCCGTGCGGGCAATCCTCGGCCAGCAGGTCAGCGTCGCCGCCGCACGCCGTCTCGCCGGGCGTCTTGTTGCACTCCACGGAAAGCCCGTCGGGAAAAACGATAGCGGTTGCCCGGGGCTGTCGCACGTATTTCCCGCGGCGCAGCGTCTTGCTCGGGCGGACTTGAGCGGGCTCGGAATGCCGGGTGCGCGTCGAGCGGCGCTAAAGGCTTTGGCGGAATCCGTAGCCGCCGATCCGAGTCTATTCCGCCCGTTTGGAACGATCGAAGAGGCCATCGCGCGATTGCGCAGCATCCGGGGAGTCGGTGAATGGACGGCGCAATACATCGCGCTACGCGCACTGCGAGAGACCGACGCATTTCCCGCTTCTGACATAGGGCTTCTTCGCGGCGCAGCGGTTGACGGGATTCGGCCAACCCCGGCCGATTTACTTCATCGTGCCGAGCCGTGGCGTCCGTGGCGGGCCTATGCCGCACAGCACCTTTGGGCGGCCCACCCTACGGCGGTCGAGAGTACCAGGAACGCAAATGGGTGAGGCGCTGCAGTTGTTGACTGACCGGATCCATACGCCGATCGGCGAGTTGTTACTCGTGGCGGACCGGCACGGAAATCTGCGTGCTGTCGGTTGGACAGAGCACGAGCCGCGTATGCGCCAACTGCTTGCCCGACACTACGGCGAAACTGGCATACGACTGGAACCTGCCCGGAATCCGAAGGGCTTAACCGACGCGGTGAGCGCGTATTTTGCCGGCGAGCTTACAGCCATCGACACGTTGCCGGTCGAAACGGCCGGCACGAGTTTTCAGCGTGAGGTCTGGCGAGCGTTGCGGGAAATCCCCTGCGGGACCACGATCTCTTACGCGCAGCTTGCCGAACGCATCGGCCGGCCAACCGCGGTCAGGGCCGTGGGACTGGCCAATGGCTCAAATCCGGTTGGCGTCGTCGTGCCGTGCCACCGTGTGATTGGATCCGACGGTTCCCTCACCGGTTACGGCGGCGGCATCGAGCGAAAGCGCTGGCTTCTCGCGCATGAAAACGCGGGGGCAATCAACAAAGAGCCGCGCCTGTTCCCATTCTAGCGGTCCTGCGATCCTTTCCCCTTGCGCGGAATGAACACCGGCACGGGCGGCGAAACGTGGTACTTCTTTGAAAAATCACCCTGATTTACGGCAATACCCAGGCGGCCGCGTGAGTCAACGTAAACAAGCGATTGCCCGACCGGAACACCCATGAACGTTTTCTCAAACGGAAACGTGTACTGGGTCTTGTCGATCTTAAGCGTGACTTTGTCGCCCACCTGGTATCCCAGTCTCTTGAAGTCTTCGCCCTGAATATCTGTAATTAGGCTACCGAAGGGATCATCGAGACCAATTACGGTTCCGGTGATTCCGTTTGCCTCCACCGTCGCGGTGCGCGGACTCAGCCGCACCAGTTGGCTTACCTCCGGTCCGGCAAGCGTCCAATCCTCCCCCGCCGCAAGGTGTGCGGCGGTAGGTGAGAAAATATCGCGGCCGTGAAATGTGGACGATATCTTGTCCCCGATCATCCACGCTGGATTTGTGATTTCATGCGCGCCTTCCAGCCCGTCGCGATCAACCACCGGAGTGATCAAGCCGTTGTCCGCCAGAACGAAATATTGTTCCTTCTTTGTTTTTACGATTACCGCTTTTCGGGACGTGCCCACGCCGGGATCGACCACCACCAGAAACACCGTTCCCGAAGGATAGTACGGCGTCACGCCGGACAGGAACCTGGACCCCTCTTCAATTGAAAACGGCGTGACCTGGTGCGTGATGTCCATGATCCGGGCGTCGGGCTCGATTGTGAGAATCACAGCCTTGCAGATTGCTACCGCGTCATTCGCCGTGCCGAAATCGGTCATGAACACGATGGTCGGCCGAGCCACGCCTTCCTCCGCCTTCTCCTGGCTCGACCAGCTACTGCAGCCGGCGAGCAAAGTGACGATGCAGAATGCGGATACAACCAGCGCCCCACACCTAGACGGGAATCGCATTTTTCCTCCCAAGAAATTGCGAGTACCGCGCGCACTCGCCCGCTGCGCCTCTCGGCTCACAGCGTCGCCCTCTGCAAGTGTCTTGCACAGGCGTCGCCACACCTGTATGGTACGCCATGGTCCCGCCGATCCAACCTGCAGAAACCAACTTGCCGCCCTCGACAGCCGGTTCCTTGAGTGCATCGGGCGAGAAACCAGGTTACGGACTTCGCCACGGCGTCCTGTCGCCGATGGAGACGCTCGCACAGTCGGTCTCGACGATTGCACCGACCACTACGCCGGTCGCGACGATTCCGCTGGTCTGCGCTCTGGCGGGCAACGGCACCTGGCTTGCGTACGTGCTTGCGACCGTCGCCATTCTGCTGGTCGCCTGGTGCATCGGGCGCTTCGCGCGCTACTCGTCTTCTCCCGGCTCGCTTTATACCTACGCGAATATGATACTGCCCCCATGGCTCGGCGCCGCGACGGCCTGGAGCCTGCTGCTCGCCTACGTCGCCACTGCGTCAAGCGTGATCGGCGGCTTCTATCAGTACGCCAATCTGCTGCTGCGTGACGCAACCGGCCACGCAACCTCGACCGTGCTTTTGGCGGTTATCTGCGCCGGCATCTCTATGTGGATCGCCTGGCGCGACGTGAAAATCTCCGCTCGATTGATGCTCTGGATCGAGGCTGTTTCGGTTTTCGTCATTGTGACGGTCTTGGCATTGGTGCTCGCGCGCCACGGCTCACACCTCGATACCAGCCAGCTCAGGCTGCGCGGCGTGACCGGCAGCGGCCTGCGTCTTGGCCTGGTGCTCGCGCTTTTCAGCTTCGTCGGCTTTGAGAGCGCAACCACCCTGGGCTCGGAGGCGCGCAATCCTTTGAAGACCATCCCGCGAGCCGTAATCCAGAGTTCGATTCTCGGAGGTGCGTTCTTCACTCTTAGCGCGTACACCGAAGTTCTCGGCTTCCGGGTCGTCGGTCAGGATCTCGGCTCAAGCGACGCGCCAATGCACGTCCTGGCTCGAGTGGGCGGCGCGCCCTTGCTGGGGTTGCTGATCGACATCGGCGCGCTGGTCAGCCTGTTCGCGGGGACGCTTGCCTGCGTTACGGCAGCCGCGCGCGTGCTGATGCTCATGGCTCACAACGGGCTGACGCACCGTTCGCTGCGCTCAACTCACGCGCGCAATGAAACCCCTCATCTCGCGATTCTAGTCACCGGCACGGCTGCCGTTGCACCGGTCGCGGTTCTGGCGGCACGCGGATCGACCGGGCTTGACGTCTACGGCTGGATGGGTTCGCTTGCCACCTATGGCTTCATTGTGGCGTACGCACTGGTGTGCGTCGCGCTCCCCCGCTATCTGCGCGATCACGGTGCAGCGCGGCCTATCGCGCGGGCAATGTCCTTGCTGGCATTCATTGCCATGCTGCTCGCGCTGGTCGGGAATCTATATCCCGTCCCCGAAGGTCCCTATGGCCGGCTGCCCTACATCTATCTGGTGTATCTGGCTGCGGGCCTGTCTTGGTTTGCCTTTGCAAACCGCGGCCAGAAATCTGGGCCCGCCAGGATCTAGCTGTGCTCGTCCCGTTCACGCTGCACCAGCAGCAATAACACGATACCGACAACCGTAAATCCCCGGAACGCCGGATCTTGCCCGTTCCAGGTCTTTGACTGCCACATCAGGAACCACTCACCGCCCACGGCCAGAAACGCGACCAGCCACATCAGCAGGCTCAGCGTCAGCGCTGCGACCGCAACGCTCTTGGACTGCTCAAACTCCCGAGCGCTTCCGTTGCGCGCCTTCAGTAGCCGGAATCCTCCCCACCAGAAAAGCGCCATTGTGAGCGTCTCCCAGGCGATGATCGACAGGTAGAAAGCCGTATGCGTCGCCGGCTGGTTCTGCGCCCGCCACATCGCGTGATTGCCGGCAAAGGTTGAGTCCATCATCAGGACATGGCGCACGAACTGATAGTTCGAGTCATAGTCGGTCACATTGTTGAGGACCACCAGCGTATAGAAAATCGCGACCGCAAATACGAGCAGTATTTTTGCCGTTCGCAGCATCATCGAGTGCCTGCCTGTGTGTCTGAAAATGTTCGAAAGTAAGCGACGAGCGCGCTCAGTGTTTCGCCATCATAGTTCGGATTCGCAGGCATCTGTGCCTGAGGGTTCTTTGACTCCGGATGCCGCACGTAATCGGTGAAAAAGTTCGGCGAGTTCGTCGCCAGCGCCGAAAGCACAGTCCAACTCACTCCCGACTTTTGCCCGCCTGCGGTGCCCGAGTTGTGGCAACGAAAGCAGTTCTGCTGTGCGATCTTGTATCCCGCCTGAACGGCGGTCGCGCTCGCGCCCGCCCCGCGCGGCGCAATCGCGCCGAAGACCGCCCGTTCGTCGCGAAACTCCAGCCGCACGACTCCCCAGGGAATTTGCGGCTCGTCTGTGTGCGACAAAACCCTGAAGGCGGGTGTGAATTTCTCGTGCGAAATCATGTAAGGTCCCATGTCGAAGCCATGGCCGCCGGAGTCCTTCGGCCATCCCGAGGGCGGCTTGTCGTTCACCTCGAGCACGAGAACAGGATGGTGGCGCGCGAGGTAGGCTTCGGGGTAGCTCGCCCGGTATTGGTCATCGCAGACTGCGACCACCAGGGCCGATCCTTGACTCGCGCTCAGATCGCGCAACAAATCTTCCAGCAGCACGCCAGTAACCCTCGTCGGCCCGGTGAAGTTGGTGTCATCGGTAACGGTGTAGCTCGCCTGCGGCAGAGCGAGCAAATCGTCCCGCGTCAGGAAGCGTGTCGTTCCGGCGGGAAAACCCGTCAACTCGCCGCCGATCTCAAGGTCTGTCGGAGATGTCCTGTGCAGGTGCGACTTCGGGGCGAGCGCCGTTGGCGCGCCCGAACCAGGATTGGTCTGTGCAGCCGACGTCTCTGGAGCAAGCAATGCCGCAGTAAAAGCAATCGCGGCGGCAAGGGAAACAATGCCGATCCGGCGCCGGCCCATGCGGCACATAGTATCGCACCGAGTCTCGGTGACAACCGGGAATCTCGGCGGCGCCGCTGTATGTTAGAGTGACGCTTTGTTATTTCCGAGGTGGCACAAATTCATGGCGGCAGGAACG
>Ga0209624_10001862_pt1 | contig 16088 bp, 13 predicted proteins | sample JacPinW_OM2H0_O1_FD_188565 | JGI IMG/M metagenome (GOLD analysis project Ga0209624, IMG submission 188565) | Forest soil microbial communities from Algoma, Ontario, Canada - Jack Pine, Ontario site 1_JW_OM2H0_O1 (SPAdes) (version 2) | ecosystem: Environmental > Terrestrial > Soil > Boreal...
AGGGCCAAAGCCTAACGGTCGAGTATAGGTTTGCAGACGGTCAATACGATCGCCTGCCGGGGTTGGCAGCAGAATTGGTCCGCCGCCCAGTCGATTTGATCATAACGGCCGCGCCGCCTGCGGCGGCCAAGGGCCGTGTGATGACTTCGCCGGCAAATCGGCGCCTCGCCAGCGAAGCCGGGATCGACCTCGCCACCGTGGCAGGTTCAGGTCCAGGAGGGCGAATTCTGCGCGCTGACCTGCAAGGCGCCCCGCCGCGCGCCGCCGACGCGCACGCGGCGAGCGCGGCTCATACGACCGAAATCAAAGTCATCGGCCTGCGTCGCCTCATTGCCGAACGCATGAGCGAGGCGAAGCGCACGATTCCGCACTTCGCCTACGTCGAAGAGGTCGACGTGACCGAACTCGAATCGCTGCGTGAGCACCTGAACCACTCGCGGCCAAAAGACGCAGGCTCCTTGAGCTATCTGCCGCTGGTGGTGATGGCGCTGACCCGGGTGCTCGAATCATTTCCCCAATGCAACGTTTTGTACGATGCGGCGCGCGGTGTGTTGGTGCGGCATCGCGCCATGCATGTGGGAATTGCCACGCAGACTCCGGATGGCTTGAAAGTTCCCGTCGTGCGCGATGCGCAGTCGCTGGAGCTGTGGGAAATGGCCGCGGAAATCCGCCGCCTTGCCGAACGCGCACGCAGCAACAAGGCCACGCGTGAGGAGTTGGTCGGATCCACGATTACGGTCACGAGCCTGGGCAAACTCGGCGGCATCGCATCCACGCCCATCATCAATGCGCCGGAAGTGGCGATCATCGGGCTCAACAAAGCGGTTGAGCGGCCGGTCGTAGTTCAAGGCGCGGTGGTGGTGCGGCGAATCATGAACTTGTCGTCCTCATTCGATCATCGCTTTGTGGACGGTTATGATGCGGCTGCGATGATCCAGGCATTGAAAGAGCGACTCGAGCATCCCGCGACGATTTTTATTCCTACGGTGAAATCCTCATGACGTCCCAACCTCAGCGACCCGCGTTCGGCACCTTGCTCACCTCGCATATGGCGGTGGCCACCCACCGCGACGGCAAATGGAGCCAGAGCGAAATCAAGCCTGTGGGACCGATCGAAATCAGTCCCGCTGCGCACATGCTGCATTACGCCAGCACGTGTTTCGAAGGGTTTAAAGCATTTCGCCGCGCCGACGGATCCGTGCACATATTTCGCATGGATAGGCACATTCAGCGATTTCAGCAGAGCACGCGCCAGCTGGTTTTACCCGAGCCCGATGCGGCGCAGGTGGCCGACATGGTGCGCGCGGTGATCAATCGCTGCCGCGACGCGGTGCCGGAAGCGCCGGGCGCGCTGTACTTGCGTCCCATTATTTTTGGCACCACGGCAAATATCGGTGCGGCCACCACACCGACTACCGAGGCGATGCTGGTCGTGCTCGCGAGCCCCGTGTGGGATTACTTTGCGGGCGGCGCAAAACTGCTGAGAATCCTCGTCGATGATCAGAACACGCGTTCGGCGCAGCACATGGGATCGGTGAAGACCGGCGGCAACTATGCCGCGGCGCTCGCGCCGATCATGAACGCGCGCTCGGCATATCAAGCGGATCAAGTCCTGTTCTGCCCGGACGGTCAAGTGCAAGAGACCGGCGCCGCGAATTTCTTTCTGATCCGCGAGGGTGAGCTGCTCACGCGCAGCTTGGACTCCACATTTCTGCACGGCGTCACTCGCGATTCCTTGCTGACGCTGGGACGCGATATGGGGTACACCGTGTCGGAGCGCAAATTCGATGTCCTGGAAATGCTCGATTGGGTACGCACCGGCGAAGCGGCGTTGTCAGGCACCGCCGCCGTGCTTACCGGTGTGGGCACGTTGATTTACGCCGGCATCGAACACAAAGTCGCCGGCGGCCACGCGGGTCCGATCACCCAGGCGCTGCGCGCGAAATTAATCGCGGTACAACAGGGCGCGGAGCCGGACCGGCATGGCTGGCTGGAACGCGTTTAGGCTGCTAGTACTCCTCGCGGTCCTCTTCATCCTCGTCTAAGTCGTCGTCGTCATCCTCATCGTCTTCATCTTCGTCCCAGTCTTCTTCGTCTTCTTCGTCTTCCGCGTCCTTCTCTGCCTTTGAGCCTGACCAGCCTTCCGGCTCTTCGGTCAACTCAAGATCCAGCTCCGCCCATTCGTCGACGTCCAGCTCTTCCGTATCGCCGTCGAGGTGTTGAATCTCAACGGTTTCCTTGTCCTCATCCACTTTGAGAACCTGAAAGGTCTCGTCGTTTTCCAAGTCGTCATACCACTGCCCGACGGTCGGTTCGTACTCTCTACCCACGGTTCGTCCTTTAGATACTGGTGCGCTGGAATAGCCTGACGAATATTAGGTGAGGCCCCTCCGCTAAGTAAATGGCAATATCGTGATCTCATGACCATTGCAGACCGGAAACTCGCCGCTCGTCGCCTGACTGATGCAAAGCGAATCGTCGTCAAAGTCGGCTCGACCCTGTTGGTGGACGCCGAAAAGGGGCGCCTGAATCGATCCTGGCTCGAGAGTTTGACGGCGGATGTGGCTGCCTGCCGCAAGCGCGGCCAGGAGGTCATCTTGGTGTCCTCGGGCGCGATCGCGCTGGGGAGGCGGCACCTGAATTTAGGTACTGCCAAGCTCAAACTCGAGGAAAGCCAGGCGGCAGCGGCCGTTGGGCAAATCAGGCTCGCCCACGCGTATAAAGAACTGCTGGATGCGCACGAAATCACGGTGGCGCAAATCCTCTTGACCTTGGGCGATACCGAGCAGCGCCGCCGCTACTTAAACGCCCGCGGCACGCTCAACACGCTGCTGGCGCTCGGCGCGGTGCCGGTCATCAATGAGAACGATACAGTGGCAACGGCAGAGATCCGCTACGGCGATAACGACCGGCTGGCGGCTCGAGTGGCGCAGATGGTCGGCGCCGATTGCCTGGTGCTGCTGTCGGATATCGACGGCCTGTACACCGCGAACCCCAGCGAGGACCCGGACGCGCAGTTCATCGCCCGCGTACTGGAGATCACGCCGGCCATCGAGGCCATGGCCGGCGGCACGGGCAGCGATATGGGCTCCGGCGGCATGCAGACGAAAATTGCCGCGGCCAAAATAGCCATCGGAGCGGGCTGTCATTTATGCATCTCCCTGGGGGCCGTCGAGCACCCCTTGCAGCGCATCGAGGAAGGCGCACGCTGCACGTGGTTTGTGCCTTCCTCGACGCCGGTAGCGACTCGCAAACAATGGATTGCCGGCACCCTGAAGCCGGCGGGCGCCATCTCGGTTGACGATGGCGCAGTTCGTGCATTGATGCTCGGCAAAAGCCTGCTCCCCGCCGGCGTTACCCGGGCGGTCGGGCGTTTCGAGCGCGGCGATACCGTCAGTATCATGGGCCCTGACGGAGCCGAGATCGGACGGGGAATTTGCGCGTATTCGGACGTCGATGCGGCGCGCATCATCGGCCGCAAGTCCGCAGACATTGAAAAAGTGCTCGGATTTCGCGGGCGCGACGAAATAGTGCACCGCGATGACCTGGTATTGCTGAGAATCCTGTGAACAGCGTTGCCGATCTGATGCAGGGCATTGGACGGGCCGCGCGCGTCGCCGCGCGGCTGCTGGCGTTCGCTTCCACGGCTCAAAAGAATCGTGCATTGCGGGCGGCGGCCGCCGCGCTGCGCACCTCTCGTCCGACGATACTGGCGGCCAATGAAGGCGATGTGCGCGAGGCGGGCTCCGGATTGTCGGGGGCCCTGCTCGATCGCTTGCACCTCGATGACTCGCGTGTCGAGGCGATGGCTCGCGGACTTGAGAGCATCGCTGAGGTCCGCGATCCCATCGGCGTTCGCCTGGCGGAGTGGTCGCGGCCCAATGGGATGCTGATTCAGCGGGTGTGCGTGCCGCTGGGTGTCATCGGCATCATTTATGAAAGCCGGCCCAATGTCACCGCCGATGCCGGCGCACTGTGCCTGAAGTCCGGCAATGCCGTGATCCTACGGGGCGGTTCGGAGAGCGCGCGATCCAGCGCCGCAATCCACGCCTGCTTGCAGGAGGGCTTGAGCGCCGCCGGCTTGCCCACTACCTGCATTCAATTGGTGCCGACCACCGATCGCGCGGCAGTCGGCCACATGCTGGCCGACATGGCGGACAACATCGATGTCATCGTGCCGCGCGGCGGAAAAAGCCTGATTTCGCGAGTACAAAAGGACGCGCGGGTGCCCGTGATCGGGCACCTCGAGGGCGTGTGCCATGTTTATATTGACCGCGGTGCGAATCTTGAGATGGCGAAGCGCATCGTCGTGAATGCCAAGATGCGCCGCACCGGCGTTTGCGGATCGGCGGAAACCCTGCTCATCGATCGGGCCTGCGCGCCGACTCACTTGGCGCCGCTGGTGAGCACTCTGCTGGACGCCGGCTGCGAAGTGCGCGGCGATGAAGTCACCGCCCGGGTGGATCCGCGAGTGAAACCCGCGACCGAGCAGGACTGGTATTCGGAATATCTTGACGCCATCATCGCCGTGCGCATCGTCGATGACATCTCTGCCGCAATCGCCCACATCGCGCAGTACGGTTCGCAGCATACCGAGTGCATCGTCACGGATGACTCGGCCGCGGCGGAGCAATTCCTTAACGAGGTCGATAGCGCCATCGTGCTGCACAACGCGTCCACGCAGTTTGCCGATGGCGCCGAGTTTGGCATGGGTGCCGAAATCGGCATCAGTACGGACAAATTTCACGCTCGCGGTCCGGTCGGTGTGGAGCAATTGACCAGCTACAAGTATGTCGTGCGGGGCAGCGGCCAGATCCGAGACTAGGTCTCCTCGCTGCATGATTCACGTTTTCGGCCTCTCTTGCGGTGCGCCCCAGGCTTTCTTATGTAAATTTGGCGGGCGCCGCACAGAATTCCCCCTGTACCGCTGGTGCAATGCATTATGTACAACATCGATGTACCGCAAGTCGGCAGCGGCGATGCGGGAGCGGTTTTACCCGAACAAACTCTTGCGGAGCTGCAGCGCTTTCGCGCCGTCGTGGATTCGTGCGTGGATTCAATTTACATGGTCGACCGCGAATCGTTGAAGTTCGTGGACGCTACCGCCACCGCCTCCAGCCGTACCGGCTACTCCCATGCTGAGCTGATGAAGATGGGACCCTTGGACTTGCTCAAGGAAAACCGGGATGAGTTGATCCGCCAGTACGACGAGGCGATTGCCGCGAGCCCGCGGGGCATCCGCAGCGAGTCCATCGGCCGTCTCAAGGACGGTCGAGAAACCTTCGTTGAATTGAATCGTCAAGCCGTACGTGTCGACGGCCGTTGGGTCATCGTGACAATTTCGCGGGACGTGACGGACCGGAAGCTTGCGGAGCTCGCGACGCAGCGCTTCGCGCGCATGTTCGCCGCGTTGAGCGACACCAACGAAGCCATCATGCGCGCCGCCTCGCCGCAAGATTTATATCAACGGGTGTGCGAGGCTGCGGTGCATGGCGGGCGGTTGCAGGCTGCCAGCATATGCGTTCCGGGCGAACATTCCGCGGACGCGCAAATTGTCGCGGTAGCCGGCGCCGGCGCTGAGAAGCTGCGCGATGTGCATTTGTCGATCGACGGCGCGACTCCCGAGGGGCGAGGGCTGATCGGCACCGCCTATCGCACGCAGGCGCCCTGTATCAGCAACGACTTCCTCGGCGATACCCGTACCGCACTTTGGCATCAAGCGGCGCGGGAAGCGGGCATCGCTTCCGGCGCCGCGTTGCCGCTCATTCAACATGGCCGCAGCAGCGCCGTTTTGTTGCTTTACTCCACTGAAAAACAGGCATTTGACGAAGAGATCGTGCAGCTGTTGATGCATATGGGGCGCAACATCGTCATCGCACTCGATAACTTCAAGCGCGAGGCGGACCGAAAAGCCGCAGAAGTACAGGTGCACGCTGCAGATGCGCGGCTGAGGCGCGCCACACGAGGCGCCAATGATGGGCTTTGGGAGCTGGACGTGGCGACGAGAGAGATGTGGGTCTCGCCGCGCTTTGGGGAAATGTTCGGCTTCGATCAGCAGGAGTTTCTGGGAGCACGGCAAAAATTCTTCGATGTCATCCATGCGGAAGATGTTCAACGCTTGCGCGACGCAATCGAGCGCTGCATTCGAGAAGACGTACTGGTGGATGTGGAAGTGCGTGCCACGAGTCGAGCCGGTGAATCGCGCTGGTATCGGGTTCGCGGTGCTTTGGAACGCGACTCCGCCGGCACTCCGTTGACGGTCTCCGGGTCACAGCGGGACATCAACCAACGCCAGCAGTATGCCTTGGCGCTGCTCGAAGCGACCGAGACCGCCGCCGCGGCCAACAAGGCCAAGAGCCAATTCCTCGCCAACATGAGCCATGAGATCCGCACACCGATGAACGGCGTCATCGGCATGATTGAGTTGTTGCTCGAAACGCCGCTCAATCCGATGCAATTGGACTACGCCGAGACGGTGCGCGACAGCGCGTCGGCGCTGCTCACCGTGATCAACGACATCCTGGATTTTTCCAAGGTGGAGGCCGGCAGACTCGATCTCGAAGTGCTCGATATGGATGTGCGCGACACCGTCGAGGATGTCGCGAGATTACTGTCGATACAGGCGCATGCGAAAGGACTCGAGGTCATCGCATTGCTCGATCCCAGTCTGCCCGACCGAGTTCGCGGCGATGCGGGCCGCCTGCGCCAAATACTGTTGAACTTGGGCGGCAACGCGGTCAAGTTTACGCAGAAGGGCGAGGTCTCGATCGAGTGCAAGGTCGCCCACAAAGATGAGCGCGGCGTGATGGTGCGTTGCGAGGTTCGCGATACCGGCATCGGAATTCCCGCCGGTCGCGTCAATTCCCTGTTCACGGCATTCACGCAAGTCGATTCCTCGACCACGCGCCGCTTCGGCGGCACGGGATTGGGTTTATCCATCGTCAAACGCCTGGTGGCGCTGATGGGTGGTGAAGCCGGCGTCTCGAGCGAGGAGGGCGCAGGTTCCACGTTTTGGTTCACTGCGCGTTTGGGTTTCTCGAACGATACAACCAAGTCGCGGCCCGCGCCGCCAATCGCACTGCGTGGCCAGCGAATCATCATCGTCGATGACAACGCGACGAATCGTAAAGTGCTGATGGGCCAGTTGTCGTTATGCGGCATGGACGCGGTATGCGCCGGCTCCGCTGATGAAGCATTGAGCCTGATGAGGCACGCCGCGGCGGCCGGACGGGCGTTCGAGGTCGCGTTGCTCGACCATCAAATGCCGGGTCGCGACGGCGCTACGCTGGGCAAGACCATCCTCGGCGAGCACACATTGCGCGGCGCCCGCCTGGTTCTGCTTACCTCTTCCGGTCAGCGCGGCGATGGGCGGCTGTTTTCCGAGCTTGGTTTCGCAGGATATCTATTGAAGCCCGTGACGCATCGCGACCTCACCGATTGCCTGTCGATGGTGCTCGGCACGCAAGCCGAAGGCTGGCGGACGTCGACGCAGCCTATTGTGACCCGTCATGCGCTGCGCTCACAGCGCATGCGTGAAACGCAACACATCCTGCTGGCCGAGGACAATCCGGTCAACCAAAAAGTCGCCTGCCGAATTTTGGAAAAGATGGGCTATCGAGTCGATGTGGCAGCGGACGGCAAGGCGGCATTCGACGCCTGGCAGAGCGGCCGATATCATCTGATTCTGATGGATTGTCAAATGCCGATCATGGATGGCTACGAGACCACGCGTAAGATCCGCGAACAGGAATCCGGCGGCAAGCATATCCCCATCATCGCGCTCACGGCGCACGCCATGAAAGGCGCCGACAACGAATGCCGCGCGGCCGGCATGGATGACTACCTGTCAAAACCGATCGATCGGGAGCAGTTGCAGCAGGCCTTGAACCGGTGGCTGAACGATACCGGCGACACGCCGGGGACGGCCGAGCAAGCCGCGGTTTAGCCGCTTAACCGCCCGAGTCTCGAGCACCCTCGGCAGCGTCGATGACTTGCGGTTTCGAGTACCCCTGCGGTCCGTATTCGATCAATACCATGCCGCAATTGGGCGGCGCATAGGCATCTTCCCAAGTGCCTGCGACATACGCCCACAACGTCGTCATGACGCCGCCGTGACTCACCACCACCACATCCTTACGGGTATGCGCAGCCGCCAATCGATCCAAGATTGGACCGACACGGGCTTGAACCTCTTCGTAGCTCTCACCGCCTTCCGGTTTCCACGCCCACGGACGCCGCGGATCGTAATCCGGTTCCGCCAGGAATGAATCGTAAGGCCTGCCGCGATGCGCGCCGATTTCACGCTCATGCAGATTCAGCTCGATTTCAAGCGGCAGACCCAGCGCGCCGGCAATGATGCGCGCAGTCTCGCTCGCGCGCAGATAGGCACTGGTCACGACGAGTTCCGGACGGAACAGCTGCGAGATTCGCTTGGCGGCTTCGTGCGCTTGGCGGTAACCCAATTCGGTGAGCGGCTGATCATGCGGCGAAACGGCGAAGATGCGCTCGCGATTGCCGGAGCTTTCCCCGTGCCTCACCAAGATCAACTTGCTCATGCCCGGTGCGAATCGTGCAAAGCGGCGATTCCCTCGAGCCAGTTGCGGACCGCCGTAACATTCTCCAAATAGAATTGACCGCGGACGCGATCGCCGACGCCAATCGAGATGCCGCCTTGTGCTTCGACGATGGCGAAACCGTCCTGGTCGGTTAGGTCGTCTCCGGCGAAGACCGGCCGCCGGCCGCTGAAGGGGGACTCCTTCATGAACGCCGTGATTGCAGTGGCCTTGCTGAATCCCCGCGGTTTGATTTCGAACAGCATTTTTCCGCTTTGAATGTGATAGTTGGTGCCGAGCGGCTTGGCGATATCGATGATCGCGCGACGCATGATCTCTTCGAGTTGCGGCGCCATGCGAAAATGTACGGCGATGGTACGCTCCTTGTCTTCGAACAGTGTTCCGGGATGTGCCTCAACCAGCGCTTTTATCGAAGCGCGGGCGCCATCGAGTTGAGCGTCCACGAAGCTGGCGCCCTGAACCGCGCCGCCGGCCTTGCGCCGCTCGACACCGTGCAGTCCCGCCGCGGGCAGTTTCAACGGAGCAAACAATTCGTCCAGTGTTTCAATTTTTCGTCCGCTCACCAAGGCAACGGCGCCGCCCAGACGTTCCGCCACGTCTCGCAAGAGCGATTTTATTTCCGGGTCCGCAGCGGTTTGCGAAGGTGTGTCTGTCAGCTCGACCAACGTTCCGTCGACATCCAAGAACAAACACCAGTCGAGTGCGGGCGGCGGCGGTGCTTGCGTCATGTGGCAAAAACATAGCCTACGCCACGGCTGCTGCCAATGGCTGGCGCGCATTTATTTGAAGTGTAAGTTTTACACGAAATTCGAGCCTAAAATTCGAGACGGTGCAGTCAAAGTTCTGTATTTTGTATTTATCGCCACGGGGTTCTATTTGAATACACGGAGACACGATGTTTCGCTCGGTCATGTTGCGATTCGTCTTGCCGGTCGCACTTGCTTCTTGCGTGGTAGCGTACTTCGGACTGCCGTACATCCAGCGGCTGCTGGCGGAGTGGTTTCGCTCCGACGTTGAATTGCGCGCGCAACTCGTGATGCATTCCATGGAGGAACCGATCACGGATCTCGTTGAAAATGGCAGCGAGGCGCGGCTGCGCGTGTACCTCGCGAAGATCGCCACCGACGAACGCTTGCTCGCCATCTTGGTGTGCCGCCCCAATGGCGCAACCATTTTCAAGTCCGAACGCACTCCCGCCGCGATTTCCTGCGATTCCGAGGGCGCCTCGATTCCCGCGGGCTCGCGCATCATGCAGTTGCCCTCAGGGTCGGTGCAGATTTCACGCTTCGATTTCGATGGCGCTCAACCCAAGCCCTTTCGTGTGTTCATGCTGCACGATTTGAGCTTTGTGGATCGCCGTCAGCGCACCGCCAGAGACTTTGTGCTGGTGTTTGTCGGCATATCGATATTACTGCTGGCGTTGTTGATCGTGATGGTCGCGTGGCTGCAGCTGCGCCGCTGGGCGCAAGTCTTGGTCGGCGATATTCGCGGCAGGCGCTTTTTTGGAAATGCGCAATCGCCGCGCGAGTCATTGCCCATCCTCTCACAGGTACGCGAAGCGTTGGCCGAGGAAGAGGAGAAGCAGCGGCTGGAAATCGATTTTCGCGAGAATTGGACGCCGCAGGCGCTGCAGCAGGTGGTGCGCGATCACTTGAATTCCGCCCAGGTGATCATCGTCTCGAATCGAGAGCCCTATATTCACAACTTCGATGCCAAGCATCAGCCCTTCTGGCAGGTTCCGGCCAGCGGCATGGTGACGGCGCTGGAACCGATCATGCGCGCCTGTTCGGGCGTGTGGGTGGCGCATGGCGCAGGTACCGCAGACCGGGCCACCGTGGATCGATATGACCGGGTAAGGGTGCCGCCCGATGATCCCAGCTATACGCTGCGCCGTGTGTGGCTGAACGCGGATCAGGAGCAGGGCTACTACTATGGCTTCTCCAACGAGGGTCTGTGGCCGCTGTGTCATCTGGCCTATGTGCGGCCGGCGTTTCGCGCCAGCGATTGGCGCGCCTATGAAGAGGTCAACGCCAAATTCGCGGACGTGGTGGCCGTGGAGTCGGGCACCGAAAGTCCGGTGATCCTGATCCAGGATTTCCATTTCGCGTTGCTGCCGCAGCTCCTGCGCAAAAGAATTCCAAAAGCGACGATAGCTCTGTTCTGGCATATCCCCTGGCCCAATGCCGAGACGTTCGGCGTTTGCCCATGGAAGCGCGAAATGCTGATGCACATGCTATCGGCCGACATTCTGGGGTTCCACACGCGCTATCACTGCCAAAATTTTCTCGACACGGTGGATCGATTTATCGAATGCCAGATTGATCGCGAGCACATGACGGTGACGCTGCAGGGACATGTGTGCCGCGTAGCTCCCTACCCCATCTCAATCGAATGGCCGCCCCGCTGGCTGGCGCGACTGCCGGACATCGCCGCATGCCGTACGGCAGTGCGCGAACGGCATGGCATAGGCGTGGACGTTACGATCGGGCTGGGGGTGGAGCGGTGGGATTTCACGAAGGGCATCATCGAGCGCTTTCACGCGCTTGAAGTCCTGCTCGACAATGACCCGCGGCATCGGGGGCGCATCTGTTTGCTGCAGATCGCCGCCCCGTCGCGCGGCCAACTGCCGGCCTACCAAGCACTGCAGCAGCACACCTACAGCGAAGTGGAGCGAATCAACAGCAAGTTTGCGCAAGGCGACTGGCGCCCCATTGTATTGATCGATGAGCAACAAGAACCCTTGCGCGTGTTCGAATTGTATCGCGCAGCGGATTTTTGCCTGGTCAACAGTTTGCATGATGGTATGAATTTGGTCGCCAAGGAGTTCGTGGCGGCGCGCGATGACGAGGATGGGGTGCTGATCTTGAGCACTTTTGCCGGCGCGTCGCGAGAGTTGCCTGAAGCGGTATTGATCAATCCCTTCGATGTCAGCGAAACGGCGAATGCCATGGAAATCGCGATGCGCATGGGACGTGACGAACGGCGTACGCGCATGAGCCTGATGCGCCGAACAGTCAAGGAAAACAACGTGTATCGCTGGGCCGGGCGCATGCTGATGGACGCCTCGCGAATCCGTCAGCGGCAGAGCCTGCCGTCTATCGTGCGCCGCTTCGGCACCTTCGACCGCTAGCCGGCATTGGGGGCGGCACCGGCACCCGCCGCCAGCTGGGCAAAGGCACAGAGCCGTTTGGCTGCCTCGTGGAGAGTTTCATCGCGCTTCGCGATGCACAGTCTGACCAAGGTCATGCGCGGTGGTTTTGCGTAGAACGGCGACAGCGGAATGGTAGCTATCTTCGCCTCGCGAATCAGCCGATCGGCAAATCTCAAATCATCATCCTGGCTGATCGCCCCGTAGTCCACCAACTGAAAATAGGTGCCGCTTGCGGTGAGGGGTTCAAGTCCGGAGCCTTGCAGGAGTCCGGCCAATAAATCACGCTTAGGCTGGAAGAACGCGGAGAGCCCCTGCCATGCGTCGGGGTAGGCGGAAAGATAGCGAGCGATCGCATATTGCAGCGGTGAGGCGATACTGAAGGTATTGAATTGATGTACCTTGCGAAGTTCGCGTGTCATGGACGGCGGCGCAACGCAATAGCCCACTCTCCATCCGGTTGCATGCAGCGTCTTGCCGAAAGAAAACACCGCATAGCTGCATTCGCGCAATTCCGGATGCGCCAGCACCGACTGATGCTGACGCCCGTCGAACAGCACATGTTCGTACACTTCATCGGCGATTACCGTGATCGGCCGATCGCGAACGCAGGCGGCAAGCTGATCGAGATCCTCCCGTGTCGCCACACTGCAGCTGGGGTTTTGCGGACTGTTGATGATTACGAGCCGCGTACGATCGCTCAAAGCGCGGCGCACCTCATCCCAGTCGAAGCGAAATGCGGGGGGCGCCAGTGCAATGCGCAGGCAACGGGCGCCGGCGAGACGCACCGCCGGCTCATACGAATCGTAGGCGGGATCGAAAATGATCGCCTCGTCGCCGGGTCCCACGGCGGCTTGAATGGCGTCATACAGGGCTTCGGTGCCGCCGCAGGTCACCGTGATCTCGGTATGCGGATCAAATCGACGCTGGTAGCAGTGTTCGAGCTTGGTGGAAATTTGCTCGCGCAGCTCCAGGGTGCCCTCCATCGGCGCATATTGATTTCGCCCCTCGGCAACGACCTCCATCAGTGAGTTCGACAAGCGCGGGTCGATCGCATAGTCCGGGAATCCCTGACCGATGTTCAGGGCGTTTTCCTCGATCGCGCGGCGTGACATCACGGTAAAAATCGTGGTGCCGACCTCGGGCAATTTGCTGCTGAATCGCAAAATCAATGCTCCAGGTTTTGCAGTCCGCCGCTCAGTGAGCGCACGGCGATGCCGCGCTTGCGCAATTCCCGTGCAGCGGCCAGGCTGCGCTTGCCCGTGGCACACACCAGCAGGACCTGCCGCGCGGGCTCGAGCAGACCGGGGTTTGCCAGCAGATTCGCCATGGTAATGTGCCGGGCGCCGGCGGGCCGTGCAGCGACTTCCTCCGCGGTACGGATATCGATTACCTCGAAGCCGCGCTCGGCGGCGGCAGCGAGCGAGCCCAAAGCAATCTCCACGCCTGGATCCTCGCGAGTCAATTCCCGGATATGCGCGCACGCCGGAGCCATGCATTCGACGCGCCGCGGCGCCTTGATCTTCACGCTGGAGAAATTCGTGAAATCCAGCAGCAGCAGTTCACCTTCAAGTTGACCATTCATCTGCAACAGAATTTTCAAAGTCAACAACGCTTGCAAGGTGCCGAACGTACCGGGCACGGGTCCCAGCACGCCGGCCTCAGCACAATTGCCCACCACGCCATCGGCCTGCGGCTCGGGCCACAGGCAGCGCAGGCACGCGTGCTCAAGGTCCGGCTTGTAGACCTGAAGTTGCCCCTCGTATTGATACACGCTGGCGAAAACCGCCGGCTTTTGCGCAAGCACCGCGGCATCGTTGACAAGAAACTTGGTGCGAAAATTATCGCTGCAATCAACGACGATGTCATACGCGCGAATCAACTCAAGCGCGTTGTCGGCAGTGAACCTCGCGCCGTGCGTTTCCACCTGCACGGAAGGATTGATTTCAGTCACCGCCGCGCGCGCCAAGTCCGCTTTGGGTTGACCCACGTCGGACAGTGCGTAGATCGGTTGGCGATGCAGGTTGCTGGCATCCAGGACGTCGGCGTCGACCAGCCCGAGGCAACCCACGCCTGCGCCGGCCAAGTACTGCAATACCGGACTGCCGAGGCCGCCAACACCTACGATGAGGACACGGGCGCGCGCCAAAGCCGCCTGGCCCTTTGCGCCGATCTCTTTGAGCAGCAACTGTCGGGAATAGTCGGGCTGCATCGCCTACTTGGAATTGGGGAGAGCAACACGATTATGATGGTGATTCGCGTGCTCTGCATGCTCGGCCTGTTCCGCGTGCGAATGCTGCGGCGCCGTCGCGCAGCGCTCGCAGTTGACCCATCCTGAATCGCCGCTGCGGTAGTGCTCCTTCTTCCAAATGGGCACGCGGTGCTTTACTTCGTCGATGATAAATCGGCAGGCATCGAAAGCTTCGCCACGGTGCGCGGAACTCACCCCGACCCAGACTGCCATGTCGCCTAACTCTAAGGAGCCCACGCGGTGGATGCACAGTGCGCGTTTTACGGGGAATCGCCGCAAGGCTTCGGCGACGATGCGATCGCCTTCCTTCACCGCCAGTTCCTCAAATGCCTCGTACTCCAGCCTGGTGACTTCTTGCCCTTCGTTCAAATCACGCACCCAGCCTTCGAAACTGACGTAGCCACCCGCGCTCGAGGTCTGAAGTTCGCCTCGCGAGCTTTCCGTGTCGATCGCGCTTTCAGTAAAGCGAAAATGCATCACCCGCCCGCCACCGGAGGGATGAACACGACGGCATCGCCGACTTCAAGCTTTCGCGACCAGTCGCTGAATTCACTGTTCACCGCCACCTTGAGCTGGTCGCGTGACAACGTGAAGCCGTAGCGGGCGACGAGCTCTTCGTAAAGGCCCGCGGGCGTGGATGCTGAAGTCTCGAGCGTTTCTTCGGAACGTCCAGCCTGCTCGCGCATCAATGCGTAATATTGAATTTTCAGCTGCATGGGGGCTTTGTCGAGAGTGGCTATGGCTTGTGTATATTCTTCGGGCGTATTCACATTGTCCAACGCGCGAGTATCTTGCGGTTCAAGCAGTCGCGCACCATGACGGATGAGAAATTTCCGTGGACAATGCCCGCCACCGGTCTGATAGTCGGCCAGCGCTTCGGCGGCAGAGGGCTCCCAAATTGCGCAGAGCGGCTCGGGCAACCCATCATGCGCGCTCTTGTACGCCGTGGCGAAGGCGGTCGCATCGCGCCGGCGCAGCAAATAATCGAGCGCGCCATCCGACAGATACGGCAAATCGCAGGCCAGTACCAGCCATGCCACCTTGGGGTGCGCGGCGAGCGCGGAGCGGATGCCGGCAATGGGACCTTCTCCCGCCGAGTCCACGATCATGGGCCGTTGCGCCCGCGTTGGGTCCAGCGTCTGATCGGCGCGCACCGACACAAACACGTGAGCGACATGCCGGCCGGCGAGCTCGAACGCTCGATCCAGCTGCGTCTTGCCGTGGTACCTGAGGGCTGCCTTGTCGCGGTTCATGCGGCGGCTCAAGCCGCCGGCGAGGATGAGTCCGTATATGGGGATTCCGCTCACGATTAGGCCGCCACGTAGCTGCTTTTGCCGCCTTCTTTCGCCAGCAAGCGCACGTCGTTGATGACGATGCCGTGCGATAACGCCTTGCACATATCGTAAACGGTCAACGCGGCGATGCTGGCGCCGGTAAGCGCTTCCATCTCGACGCCGGTTTTGTGATGAACTGTCACGGTGCAGCGAATAATGGCGGTGTCGCCCTCCAAATCAATGGCGATGTGACAACTTTCGATCCCCAATGGATGGCAGAACGGAATGAGCTCATGAGTGCGTTTCGCTCCCAGAACTCCGGCGACGATCGCAGTATCAAACACCGGCCCCTTGGGCGAGCGCAGACCGTTCGCGCGCAGGGCCGCGGCGACTGCCACGGGAAATTTTACGCGTGCCTCGGCGGTGGCGCTTCGTTTCGTCGCCGCTTTGTCGCTGACATCGACCATGGTGGGACGGTGATCGGCGTCCAAATGGGTGAAGGTCATGAGTTCAACCACCGATGTAGTACATCTCGATCTTCTTCGTCTCCGGCGTATCGCGCCGCAGTTGCTCACGAAGTTCGCTGTAGCGATCGGTTCGCGCAACCCACGCGCCGCGGATGATTCGCAGCAACTCGGCATCATCGGCACCATCACGCAGCGGACCTCGCAAGTCGATCCCTTCAGTCGCGAACAAGCAGGTGTAGAACTTGCCCTCGGAGGATAGGCGCGCACGACTGCACGCCCCGCAAAACGGCTGTGATACGGACGAAATAAAGCCGACTTCGCCGGCGCCGTCATCAAAACGCCAGCGCTGCGCGACTTCGCCGCGGTAGTTTTGCG
>Ga0209624_10001863_pt1 | contig 16086 bp, 12 predicted proteins | sample JacPinW_OM2H0_O1_FD_188565 | JGI IMG/M metagenome (GOLD analysis project Ga0209624, IMG submission 188565) | Forest soil microbial communities from Algoma, Ontario, Canada - Jack Pine, Ontario site 1_JW_OM2H0_O1 (SPAdes) (version 2) | ecosystem: Environmental > Terrestrial > Soil > Boreal...
TCAGGTTGCGCCTCCGACCGGTAAAGGTCGCGCACGACTTCAGCGATCGCATTGATATCGCCGGAGTTGATTTTGGTTTCGTACTCCTGAGCGCGTCGCGACCACATCGTGCGTTTGACGCGCGCGCGTCCGGTCAGAATCTCCAGCGAGCGCCTTGCGGTCTCGGAATCGGATATCTTGCGCATTCCAACGCCTGAGACTTTGGACGTCGGGACGCGCAACGTGAGCTTGTCCTTGGAGAAGCCGATGACAAACAGCTCGAGCTTGAAGCCCGCGACTTCCTGCTCCTCGATCGCGGTGATCTGACCAACTCCATGAGCGGGATAGACGACAAACTCGTTGAGCTTGAAGCCTTGGCGCTGGCTCATGCTCTTCAACGTCTTCGCAGCTGTGGGCGCCTCTTCCGAACCTCCAGCCTTTTGGACCTTGACCACAGGCGCGGCGGATTTCGCCGGCGACGCCGATTCGGTCGGATGAGAGAGGTGAACGTTATGCTCGAGATTCGGCTTTGATCCGACAAGCGGCGCCGTCCCTTTACTCGCGGCGGCTCGAGATACCTGCGCGCCTCGGCTCTCGGTCAGCAACTTCGCTTCCTTTTCCTTCAAACGCGCCCGCACGGTCGACGCCGCTTTGATGGCGGCTGCGGTTCGTGTCGCCTTGCTCACGCTCTTCGTCGCCACTGCCTTTCGACGAACGGCCGTCGCCGGCCTCTTCGCCGCGGCGGTGGTTCTGGCATTGGGGCTTGTTCGCTTTCGTTTCGAAACCTTCGTCACGGCGTTTTTCATCTTGGCTCGACTAGTTTTGATTGTTTTGCGCGCAACTCGGGTATTCGACGCCGGCTTGCTCTTGCTGACCCGAGTTCGGGCGCTGGACGAAGAGGCAACCTTCGGCTTTGACCTCGGTTTCGCGCGGGACGCGGCGACTGTCTTCTTTTTCTTTGAACTTGTAGTCTTCTTCGATTTATTACGCGCCACCATAGTTAACCTCTCCACGCGCAAACTTTTCCGCACACGCTCTAGATCCGTGCACGAAAATTGCTCTAGATCCGTGCACGAATATTGCTCTTCAGAACGGCAAGTCGACTTTTCGTCCTGGAAACCACTTGCGTCTTCGCCACGGACGGACGCCCAGCGACTTCCGCTCGACGATTAATTGGTCGTTTAGCACAATTTCGTCGAAAAATCAAAGAGGAAGATAAACCGAGCGGCCTTGGCCGCAGCGGCGCCGGGCCGACCGCGGGCAGAAAGGCGCAGGTTTGGGAACGGGCTTAATCGCCCTCCCCAGGCTGGGCTGAAAAAAACTCAGTAAACTTGTTGGCCCGCCCGTCGAACTCCTTGCCATCTGGCGGCGGCTCTTTCTTACTGGTTATATTTGGCCAAGACTTGGCGTAGTCAGCATTCAATTTCAGCCAGAAAGCGAGGTCGGGTTCGGTGTCCGGCTTGATTGCTTCGGCAGGGCATTCCGGTTCGCACACGCCGCAATCGATGCACTCGTCCGGATGGATGACGAGCATATTCTCGCCCTCGTAGAAGCAGTCGACGGGGCACACCTCCACGCAATCTAAGTATTTGCATTTTATGCAGTTTTCAACGACCACATAGGTCATACGTACGTCCTCATAAACGACCGGGTGGGTAGCAGTTGCGCCTGTTGCCTATGGATTTCCAGGCAATCTGCCAACCATTTTTGCTGTCGACGCCCTGCAACGAGCGCTGCGCGGCTACGGGCGCTTGTTGGCCTGTTTCTCAAGTAGCGAACGGAGCTCGAGAAGCTTGGCGAAGGGTGAGTTGGGGTCAACCTTGGTGTCACGTTGTGGCGCCGCAGCCGTGTTCAACCGGGGCATATCATAATCGCGCCCCCGCTGGCGACGTTTTTCCTCGGGCTTGACCGAGTCGGGTCTGTTTGGGCTCTTCGGCGCATGGCCGCCGTGCGCCGGTATCACAGGGGTCGAACGCGATTCGGCATATTGCTTCTTGTTGCGCGCCCATTTGCGCTCCGCCGCCGGGCTATGACCCTCGCTATCCAACCGGTCCTGCGTTCCGCTGGTCGAACGCTTGCTTTCGCTCCTACCGCGATTCTGGGCAACCCGCGAACGGTCGGGACGCCAGACGACGATCATGTCGGCATTTTTTGCCGGTTCACCGCTTGGGCCTGAGGTCTGCGCAGGAGCGGATTGCACATCGGCGTCCACTCCTGAGTCGCCGCCGAATAGATCTTCGGAGACGAGTGGCGCCGCCATATCCACAGGGACGGACGCGCCGCCCTCAGAGAGGGGCTCGCCGGCCGGCGGGAGCTCGCCCGCGCCTTCGTGGACGGCCTCAACAACATCCTCCGCTACGGCGTCGGCGCCCTCAGGGACGCTGTCGACATCCTCTTGGACCGCGTCGGCGTCGGCCCCCTCCGGCGCCGCATCAGGCGGAGGCTCAGCGGGCGGCGCAGCCAAAACCGCCTCGGCCATGGCCTCCTCTTTATTGGCCGCTGGCGACGAAGCTTGATTGTCCGCAATCGGTCCTTGATCACCCGCCGGCTCGAGCGGTTCGCTTGGGGCTGCTTCGTTAGCAGGTTGCGAGTGGAAAAAGTCCGATCGTTTCATCTCGAACGGCCGGAATCCCATGGAACGCAAAATCGAAGCGAAGTGCTCCCCTGAGCATCCGGTCAACGATGTCATCTGTCCGGTGACGACGAATCCTTTCGAGATTCGATGGCTCCCAGGCGCAACTCCCGGCTGTTCGTCGGCGATCGCCGCTCGGATCATCCCGGCAAGGCGCTCCACGACATCCACGCGCACAATCCGGTCACCGCAAGGCCGATATCCGGCGACGCGATACCCTTCTTTCGAGATGCCGTTATCCACCGACAGAGAGGTCCGGCCAGACGAAGCAACGGAGCCAAGCGTTGGGAGATACTCACCGCCGTCGCCAGGCGCCTGAAGACTCCACAGCTGAAGGGCCAAGTTTCTTGGCGCCGGCTTGAGCAACGCCGGGACAAAGATATAGTAGGCGCCGAAGCGCACGCCTTGCTTTCTAAGCTCCGAGCGGTCATCTTGAGCGAGCGCCTTGATCTTCGCCTTGATCGGCTCGCGCTCCAAAACCCCCAGCGCCCGCACCAGCTCATGAGCCAAATCGCGAACGATCTCCGGTCCGTCTTGAATGGCTTCGAGCGCAAAAAGCGGCGCTAGGACGCGCCGTGTCGTTGCCGCGATCCAAAGCTCGATTCGTGTCTTTATCGTCTCTCGAGACGCATCTGGCAGGGATGCATCAGCGAAGATCACCAGGCCGGGGTTGAGCACCGTTGGCCCGAGCAAGAGTTTGGCGACCGGATCCCCCAACCAACGAATGACTCCATCGTTTGAGAGCACAATCGCGGCGTCGACGGCCTGATGCAGACGCGCAGCGCGCGCCTCCAATTCCAATCTCAGTGCATCACGCCAACCCTGGTCGCCCGCCGCGACTTGATCTTCGCCGCCGACAACCTGGAAGCCTTGAACAACAGAAAAGTCGTGGCGCGGCTGTGGCTCAGCGGCCGGCGGGTCGTGCTCCACCGAGCCCTGCCCCTCTTCCACCATCAAAAGCTCCCTAAGAAAGCAAGCAGACTGTACCTCATCATGGCCGAGGGCAACATCCTTGCTCGAGCAGCGGCGGATTGCCATGCGGCGCCGCGGGTTCCAGAAACCAGCCGGCCGCGCGGGTTGACGCCTCTATAGGCCGTTGCTCAGGCGAGCGCACGATCCTCGTAGTCTTCGGGCGAAGTCTCATCGTCAGCCTGAGAACGCAGAACCAACGATAGCGTTGCCGCGACTAGGAAATTGACGAGCACCGCTGTCAGTCCATTGTAGGCGGCGAATCCAAGGCCGAGATCGAAATGGCCCACGAGCGGCATGTCCCAGTTCAGCGCATGAACTGGAGCCCAGGCCTTCCCGGTCCATGAGAGGGACGTGCCGACAATCATGCCCGCCGCCCAGCCGATCAGCAGCGCCCAGCCGCTGAACCAGCGGGTGTAGAGACCCAAAATCATCGCCGGGAATATCTGAACCATCCAGACTCCTCCCAGCAATTGCAGATCGAGCGCGAACTGCGTCGGCATGAAAAAGATCACCGCGAGCGCGCCAACTTTCACCACAAGCGAAGCGAGCTTGGCGAGAACCGATTCCTCCTGGGGCGTCATCTCCGGGTCAATGAACGGCTTCCAGATGTTGCGGGTGAAGGTGTTGGCGGCGCCGATCGACATGACCGCCGCCGGCACGAGCGCGCCAAGCGCAATCGCCGCGAAGCAAAAGCCTGCGAACCAGCCTGGAAAAGCCCACAGCACGAGCTGCGGCACCGCGTCCTGCGGAGTGTCGACTTTGACTCCGGCGGCGATCGCCATCAGCCCAAGCAAGGCAATGAACCCCAGCACCAAGGAATAGGCGGGCAGGGTCATGGTGTTGAAGCGAATGGCGCGCCCGCTGGAGGCCGCGAGCGCGCCTGTCAAGGCGTGCGGATACATGAACAACGCCATCGCCGAACCAATCGCGAGGGTGATGTAAGGACCGACTTGCGTAGGCTTGAGCGTCAGTCCTGCAGCAAGGTTGGGGTTCGCCGCGACCTTCGCGTCAAACGCCTTGCCCGCCGCCGCAAAAATAGCTCCAAAGCCACCGAGTTCGTAGGGAATGATGACAATGGCTGCGATGATGAAAATATAAATCATCGCGTCCTTGACGAAGGCGATCATCGCCGGCGCGCGTAAGCCGCTCTTGTAAGTGAAGAGGGCGAGAATGACGAACGCGATGGTGATCGGCGCATGCGCCATGATCCCTTGGCCCGAGAAGCCGAGCGCCAGAATGACCTTTTCGAGGCCGACGAGCTGCAGCGCGATGTAGGGCATCGTCGCCAGGACGCCGGTCGCCGCAACGGCAAGCTCCAACCCTTTGTGGTCGTAGCGGCCAAGCACAAAATCAGCGGCGGTGATGTAGCCATGCTTGCGCGAGACCGCCCACAGGCGCGGCAAGGTCAGGTACAGGAACGGATAGACGATGATCGTATAGGGCACCGCGAAGAACCCGAAGGCGCCAATGGCGAAGACAACCGCCGGAATCGCGATGACCGTGTAGGCGGTGTAGAGGTCTCCCCCGAGCAGGAACCACGTGACCCAGCGGCCAAAGCGCCGCCCACCAAGGCCCCACTCGTTGATGTGGCCGAGATCGGCCGCCTTCCAGCGCGCCGCGACGAAGCCGAGCGTCGACACCAGGCCAAAGAAGAATACGAAGACGGCGGTGGCGACGACGTTGAGGTGATCGAACATGCCTAGCGCTTGCCGATCCGATCCGCAGCAAGAATTGCCAGGGCTGAGATTGGAATAAGGACAAGCTGGAACCAGAAGAAAAACGGAATGCTGAAAAGGACGGGCGGAACCGAGTTGTAAAGCGGAACCCAGAGCGCCAGAACACAGGGAACAAGCAAAAGAATGAACTTCACGTTCCCCCCAAAGGATCGGCGAAAGCGCGCTCTGCCACTGATCAGGCGTCGCGGCTCGATCTAGCGAGATTCGCAAGGCCGGTCGAGGCCCTCCTTCACTCGAAGCGGCGGCCGACTGAGCCTTCGAATCGCAATCTCAAGGCTCTGCTTTCGCAATGCTGGTCATCGTGGTAACGAGCGGCCCAATGACCGCACGCCTCGATCTGCGCTTCCAGCGCGTCGCCGCCGAACGCCGGGCTGCGCTTTTGACCTTCATTATGGCCGGCGATCCGGACACCGAGACCTCATCGGCGATCCTCGCGGCTTTGCCAGCGGCCGGAGCGGACATTGTCGAGCTTGGCATGCCGTTCACCGACCCGATCGCTGACGGTCCAGCGATTCAAGCCGCCGGCCGTCGGGCGCTTGCAGCCAACCAGACATTGCCAGCGACGCTGAGGATGGTGAAGCAATTCCGCGCCGCGGATCCGGACACGCCGCTCATCCTGATGGGCTATTACAACCCCATCTATATCTATGGCGTCGACACGTTCTTGATCGACGCGAAGGCGGCGGGCGTCGACGGGCTGATCGTCGTCGATTGCCCGCCCGAAGAAGATGACGAGATTTGCCTGCCCACGCGCCGAGCCGGGCTCGCCTTCGTTCGTTTGGTGGCGCCGACCACAAGCGAAGATCGTCTGCCGGAGATTCTCGAAAACGCCGGCGGCTTCGTCTATTTTGTTTCGATCACAGGGGTGACCGGCGCCGCCGCGCCGGACGTCAAGCTGGTGGCCGAGGCCGTGGCGCGCCTGAAGCGGCGCACGAAGCTGCCGGTCGCGGTCGGGTTCGGGGTCAGGAACGCCGAAAGCGCCCGGGCGATCGCAGAGACCGCGGACGGCGTGGTGGTGGGTTCGTCCATTGTCGAGGCGATAAGACTCTCGCTCGACCGCGGAGCGGCGACCTCGTCGACGGTCGTCGCCGCAACCCAACTCGTCAACAAACTGGCGCAAGGCGTGCGCGCCGCCGCGAAGTGAGCGTTTCTCGGCGATCGACCCAACGGAGGTAAGTTGAGCGCATGAATTGGATCTCGAACGTTGTGCCGCCGAAGATTCGTTCGTTGCTCCGCCGCGACACGCCGGAGAATCTTTGGGTCAAGTGCCCGGAGAGCGGAGAGCTGGTCTTCCATAAGGATCTGGAAGCCAATCTGATGGTTGTCCCCGGTTCGGGCTATCACATGCCGATTACCCCCAAAGCCCGGCTCGCCTCGCTTTTTGACGATGGCGAATACGAGGAATTCCCCGCTCCCGAAACCCCGACCGATCCACTGAAGTTTCGTGACGTCAAACGCTACACGGATCGGTTGAAAGAGAATCGCGCCAAAGCGGGAACCGCCGATGCGGTCACGGTCGCATTTGGCGAGCTTGAGGGGCAGGACGTCACCGTCGCCGTACAAGACTTCGCGTTTCAGGGCGGAACGCTCGGCCTCGCGGCCGGAGAGGCGATCATCGCTGGCGTCTCGACCGCGATCGAGCGAGCGACCCCGTTTCTCATTTTCACGACATCAGGCGGCGCGCGAATGCAGGAAGGCATGTTCGCCTTGGCGCAAATGGTTCGCACAACAGTCGCCGTCCGACGCCTGCGCGCGGCGAAGCTTCCGTATATTGTGATCCTGGCCAACCCAACCACGGGCGGCGTGACGGCGTCATACGCAATGCTGGGCGATGTGCATATCGCCGAGCCGGGGGCCGTGATCGGCTTCGCTGGCGCCCGGGTGATCGAGCAGACAATTCGCGAGCACCTGCCGGACGGCTTTCAGCGCGCCGAATATCTGCGCAATCACGGAATGGTCGATATGGTCGTGCCGCGACCGCGTCAGCGGGAAACCCTGGCGCGTCTCTGCAGGCTGCTCACGCGCGCCCCCGCCGCGGAAGCCGCCTGAACGAAGCGGCTTGATCCGCGGCTTCGCTAACGCGCTGGACAAGCGCGGCCGGGTTTTGTTTTCGGCTTAAGGATGATTATCTAAACCGGCGGTGGGGTGTTCGCCCGCCCGGTTCGGGCGCGCTTGGAAAGACCCATCTCAACAGGAGGCGAAGCGCCATGGCAGGTTCAACAGAGCGGGCCGTTCTCGCAGGAGGATGTTTCTGGGGCATGCAGGATCTCGTTCGCCGCTATCCAGGCGTCATCTCGACGCGGGTCGGCTATACCGGCGGCGAGGTCCCCAATGCGACCTATCGAAACCACGGCAATCACGCTGAGGCGATCGAGATCACCTTTGATCCGGCGCAAATCAGCTACCGCACGCTGCTCGAGTTCTTCTTTCAGATTCACGATCCGTCGACCCGCAACCGTCAGGGCAACGATGCCGGCGCGAGCTACCGTTCGGCGATCTTTTTCACCAATGACGAGCAAAAGCGCGTGGCGCTCGATACGATTGCCGATGTCGAGGCGTCCGGGCTATGGCCGGGCAAGGTAGTGACGGAAGTAGCGTCGGCCGGTCCGTTCTGGCAGGCGGAGCCGGAGCACCAGGATTATCTCGAGCGCTACCCCAATGGCTACACGTGCCATTATGTTCGTCCGAACTGGGTGCTCCCGAAACGCGCTGCCGCGGCGGAGTAAACCACGACGGGCGCCCGCAAGGGCGCCCGCAACAGCTTGTCAGTCGATTCGATCAGTAATTGTGATGGTAGTAGTGGTGGTGATAGTAAGCGTGATGGTAATAATGATGATTGCTCATCGAGTTACCGATCGCCGCGCCGCCGACGCCGCCTACTACGGCGCCAACCGGACCGCCCACCACCGCTCCGCCAACGGCGCCCGCGACTCCTCCCGTCACCGCTCCGCTCTCATTCGCCAGCGCCGCCGAAGACGAAGCGCAGATCAGTGTCGCCGTTGCGGCGGCAAGCATCCATCGAGACATAAAAACCTCCATCGGATTGGCGGGTTGCCGATGCTTTTCGGCGCGGTCCGCTCTGTCCAATGGTCAACGGCTTTGAGGGCTGAAAAGTTCCCGGGCGTTCGATATATAACTTATGCAAATTGTTATTAAGGCGCCTTCATCCAAGGCGACCGGCCGCGGCTGCGAAGCGACGACGTTTTCATCGCCGTCCTCCGTCTTGCCCGGTCTCGATCACCTTCGAGGGCCTTTGCCCGAGGCAAAGGTGCCTCACGATGAGGTCGGGAAACGGACCTAAGCCTGACGGCCAGCTTGGACAGAAAAAGGTGCCTAACGAATTGAAAGCACTGGGTCGCACCCAGGACCGCACGCCGTTCAAAGAGAGCCTAAAAAGCTCAGTGCGCCTTCAAGAGTTCGCCGCGCCGCTCCGGGCTGAAACGGATGACCACGACGATCGCGACTGCAACCACGCCTGCCACCAGCGCCAGCGCGAAGGAATAATTGCCACCGTTTGCCTGAGCGATCTCAGCCTGGAACGGACCGTTATAGGAGGCGAGGAAATTGCCGGCCTGATAGACGAAGGCCGGAATCGTCGCCCGCGCCGCGCCCGGCGACAACTCGTTGAGATGGGCCGGAATCACGCCCCAGGCCCCCTGCACCGCGACTTGCATGATGAATGCGCCGATCGCCAGCAGGATCGGGGTCGATGCGTACGCCCATAAGGGAAGCGCCGGCAGAGCGATCAGCGCGGCCACGGTGATCGCGTTGACCCGGCCGATCTTCTCCGAGAAGTGGCCGAATAGGAGGCCGCCGGCGATAGCTCCGAGATTAGCGACGATGACGATCCAGCTCACGGTTCCCGGATCGAAATTGTGCTGTTTTTGCAGGAAGGTTGGATAGAGATCCTGCGTACCGTGGCTAAACAGGTTGAAGCACATCATCAGCACGACCATGTAGACGACCAGCCCTTTGTGGTTCGAAATCGTCGCCCACAGATGCGGCTTCTCATGAACCTTCGAGGCCTCGAAGGCTGGCGATTCCGGAACTCCGCTACGGATGAACAGCACCACAAACGCGGGAAGAACGCTAAGCAGGAACATCGCTCGCCAGCCGATCGTATAATCGCCGAACGTTCGGCCGAAGAGCAGGCCGTAGGCGATCGCGGCAAGCAGGAAGCCAGTCGGGTAGCCGCATTGCAGAATCCCGGACACCAGCCCGCGCGCCTGCGGCGGAATGGATTCCATCGCCAGCGAACTGCCGAGACCCCATTCGCCGCCCATGGCGACGCCGAAAAGCGCGCGTAGGATCAGAAAGACCGTGAGGTTCGGGGAGAAAGCAGCAAGCGCGCCGAGGATCGAATAGCAGAGGATATCCAGCATCAGCGCCGGCTTGCGTCCCCACCGGTCGCCGAGCCGGCCGAAGATGAACGCGCCGACGAACCGCATCGCCAGCGTCAGGAACAGGGCGTAGGCCACCGCCGGCACCTCGACGCCGAACTCCTTGGCGATGTCCTTGAGCAGAAAGGTCAAAAGGAAGAAGTCGAAGGCGTCGAGCATCCAGCCGAGAAAGGCGGCGAGGATGGTCTTCTTCTGCTCGCCCGTAAGGTTCATCGTCGCCCTTCCGCAGCTTCTGCGCTCGTCCGCGTGACTGTCATTCGACAGATTCGATGCATATGCGCGCGGCGGCGTCGGCACAAGCTGAACGGCGGGTTTCGTCGCCCGAGGCAGCGCGACCCGAGCGCTTGTGGTGGATCAGCGGGCTAGGGTTGCAGGGCTGACTGGCGGACCGGCGTGGTCACTCCGCAGCCGTACTGTCTTTGGCCGAAAACAAAGGCCTCAATGGCGCGAGCGGATGGATGAATTGGCGGGCGAGCGAGTCGGGCATCGGCTCGTCGATTCCGTAGCGCTCAGGCCATGCTTTGGGCAGTTGGTGGGTGCCGAAAACACGGTCGAGCCAGGGAAACATGGACGCGTAGTTGTAGTCGCGCCGCTTGCCGTCCTTGGTGTGGTGCCAATGGTGAAAGGCAGGCGTCGTCAGAAGCCATTCGAACGGCCCCAGACGCCAGCGGACGTTGGAATGGATGAAATATCCCCACATCGATCCGGAGAGGAGGATGGTGGCCGCGATCAAGCCATCGCTAAAGCGGACCGGGTTCGCGAGCCCTAGAGCGAAGATCGGCGTCAGCATGATCATCCGCGACCATACCAGGTCGATGGGATGCAAGCGCGTGTTGACCAGGAAATCGAGCTGCTCCGCGCTGTGATGCACGGGCGTGAAACCGCCAGAGGAACGGAATCTGGTGACTCAAGCGATGAACCCAGTAATAGGCGGTCTCGCCCACCATCATCGTGGCGCACGCCTTGAGCCAAATCGGCCAGGCGGCGATCGCCCCAAGGACGCCGCCCGGGATGAAGTAATGGATCGCAAGCACGGCCAACGAAATCCGCGGGCCTAGCACCAGGCCAGGCAGGAGTCCGTCGAGAAAGTAGTAGCCAAGGTCGACGGCGATCTCCTTGCGGAAGATCTTCTGGCTATGCAGCGCGAAAACCCGCTCGATCGGCACGAAGATTGCCGCGAAGATCGCGAGCCATATGCTGAGCCGCGCCGCGGCGTACAGCAGCACGGTAAGGTCTCGATAGGGGTCAGTGGCCATGGATACGTCCGTTCGGCCGTGGGGTGGTCTCGGCGGGACGATGGTGAGAGGCAGCAATAAACAACCATGCCGCTCGCGAGCAAGCGGCATGGCTCTTTGTCTCTCAGGGTTACGCTGACGTGTTCAGGCGGCCGAAATCACCGATCGGCTCCGTTTTCGGAAACCGGCGTAGCCGAGGCCGGCGAAGCCGACGAGCAACATTGCCCAGGTCGACGGCTCGGGCGCCGAAGAACTCAGCGACACGCCGTCGAGCAGCGAGAAGGGGGGCGCGCGGTCGGGCTTTCGGTCGAGTTGAGCGCTCGACCCGGCGCTTTGCCCGAAGCCAACAATGCAAACTGAAGCGCTTACGTGAAAAACGGAATTGGCCCTACATATCAAGACTGCTTCAGGACGGCGCCGCCGGGCCAAGCCTTCGGTCCGGCTGACGCGTTTGCCGTCTCGACAGGCGCCTCCTCCAGCTCTAAGAGCCGGAATCGGGTGGAAAACGTAGCGAAGCGGGCGGCTACTGATGATCATAGCCATCGACGGGCCCGCGGCCTCGGGCAAAGGCACCATCGCACGCCGAATCGCCGCGCACTACCGGCTGCCGCACCTTGACACGGGCCTCCTTTACCGCGCGACCGCAGCAGCTTTGATCGCCGAGGATCGCGATCTCCACGACGAAGCCGCAGCGGTCGCCGCTGCCCGAGGATTGGGCCTCACCGATTTCAAAGACGCGACCTTGCGGACCCGCCAGACGGGCGAGGCGGCCTCCGTGATCGCCGCGATGCCTGGCGTCCGGGGTGCGCTGATCGAGGCGCAGCGCGCCTTTGCCGCGCGGCCGGGCGGCGCGGTGCTTGATGGGCGGGACATTGGCACGGTTATTTGCCCTGACGCCGAGGTGAAGATCTTCGTCACCGCCAGCGCGTCGGCGCGAGCGCAGCGGCGTGCGCTCGAATTGATCCAGGGCGGCGACGGGGCGGACTACCAGGCGATACTTGCCGACATCATCCGACGCGACGCCCGCGATTCCAGCCGGGCCGCGGCGCCGCTGCGGCCGGCTGAGGGTGCCGTGCTGTTGGACACGACCCACCTCGGAATTGACGCCGCTTCCGCCGAAGCGCTGCGGATAGTCGAGGCGGCGCGGATCAGGGCTTAACCCGCATCCGCCGCCGCCCTCCTGTCAAGGCGCGGCCAATCAAGCGGCGGCGCCCTGGGCGAGACGGCTTTGCGTCGCGCGGAGCCTCTCTATGGCGCCCTCAATCTCGCTGCGCTGACGCTCCAGGTGGCCGATCTGGGTCACGATCTGCTGCGGATTTAACTGATCCTCGAGATCCGTCGTCTCACTCGCCCCTTTGCCGCCGATGAGGTCCTGGATTTCGGTCAGAGTGAAGCCGAGCTTCTTGCCCTTCAGGATCATTTCCATCCTGATGCGGTCGGTCGCGCGATAGTAGCGGGCGTTGCCCTCTCGGTGAGGCTTGATGAGCCCACGGTCCTCATAGAATCGCAAAGTTCGAAGGCTGACGCCGAATACGCGCGACATCTGGCTAATGGTCATCTCGGGCTGCGCCAAATCAAGCGAAGCGCGGCTTTCTTCTTCGAGCAACGCGCCCGAAACCCCAGCGGAAGCGTGAGCTAAAGACGATATCCTGTTCATGGCCTCTCCTTTCGTCGGCGCCGTTGCGTTCGCGCCCGGTGACTCTCGCGCCCCTGCGCGATTCGAATCACTATGCCCTAACCGAGCCGGAATGCAACTAATAGTTGCCACAACTTAACATGCAACTCTACGGAGGCCGGCGGGGCGGCCGGCGATGAAGCGTCCTTAACCGTTTCTTCACCACGACCCCCGACAGAATTGCGGCGTCACGTCGCCGTCGTTCATCCGGCGATTCGCGGCCCCGAGCGATGGTCGAGGACATGAATAGAGCCATGGCGTGGAATATCGCGGGTGTGGAGCGACGGACCCGCGACGCCGCGGTCGAGTCCGCCCGCCGCGCCGGCATGCGCCTTGACGATTGGCTTGACGAAGCGATCGCCGACTATGCTGGACTCGACCAGCACGCGCGCCCCGTACATAACCGAGCAGAAGACGATCGGCTCGAGGCGGCCGCGGGACGCCTGGAACAGATTGTGCGACGAGACGCACCAGCGCACGAGCCGCGGGCGCCGGGAATTCCGGACTCTTTTGATTCCGTGATCGAACGCTTTGAAAAGAGGCTTTCGCGCTCCGAGGCCCAGGCCGCTCGCGCCTTTGACACTGTCGCCCAAATTCTAGAGCGGGACAACGCGGCGCGAGACAGCGACCGCCGCGTGCTGATCGACGCAATGCGACGTCTCGAATCGATCCGGGCAAATTTGACCGACGCCGCTCGGACCGGCGAGACGCGCGGCGACCGCTTCCCTCCGACGCACGCGCTTGATCCGGCCGCGCAATTCGATCTCATGGCCACGGCGTCGCAAATCGCCATGCGCCGCCACGAGCTTGAGGCCGGTGGCAGCGGCAGCGGGATTGCCCCGACGCCGCCGGACCTCCGAACGGTCGCCGCCGACGCCGGCCCATCCGCGCCGTCCCTAGCGAAGCGCAATCCCGGCCAATTGGCCGCCGGTCACGGAGCTGCTGAAGACGGCTCGGACGCGACACTCCGCGCCGCCGATGCCGGCGCTGCGCCGCCACTCACGCAACTGTTGCTCGACGACGTTCGAGCCCTTGGACGCAAGCTTGACGATTTGCGCCGCGAGCGAGTCGATCCGGTCGTTGACCTCGCCGCCATGCGCGCCGAGATCGACGCCATGAGCCGGAGCCTCGCCGATCTTGCGCCGCGCAACGCGGTCGTCGCGCTCGAAGGCGCCATCAGCGATCTCGTGCAGCGGGTCGAGATGCTGCGTCAAAGGGGTCACGGCGAATCGATGCTCGTTCCGCTCGAGGCGATGGCCGCCGAATTCCGCGCGGCGCTGAAGGCGCATGATCCGCAGGCGGCAGTCGCCGGGCTCGAACGCGAGATCCGCACGATCGGCGGCAAGATCGATGCTCTCGCGGCCGCGGCGATAAATCCTGAGACGTTTGAACGCATCCGCCGGCAAACGGAGGAAGTGAGCAATCTCCTCGCCTCGGCCGCGTTGCGCACGCCGCCGCTTGAGCGGTTGGAGCGACAGATCGGCGAACTGGCTGACCGGGTCGAGCGGCTCGGCGCCAGTCCAGCTCCGCACTTCGAGTCCGCTGAGATGGCCGCGCTTCTCGCGGAAGCCTGTCGACAGATTGAGCGCTCCACCCCCCCCGAGGCGCTTGTCTCGATCGAGCGGCGTCTGGAGCAGATCGCAACGCGGCTCGATCAGGAAATGGCTCGCCCGAACCCTCCCGCGGCGGTCGATCCGGGCCCGTTGGACGACCTGGCGCGGCGCATTGATGGCGTCCGCCAGTCTTTTGAGGCTGCTCCGCCCGCAACGATCGACACCGGGCCTATCGAAAAACTTTTGCGCGATTTCGACTCCAAGCTTAACGCCGCCGGCCGTACCGACGCGGATGCGCAGGCTCTTCAATCGGTATTCGTCGAAATCAGCGACAAGCTCGACCGCCTGGTTGATCCTGAGATCGGCGCGCGCCAACTGGAGCCGGTCCTCGACGAGCTCCGCGCGCGACTGGACGCGGTCGCGTCTCCGATTGATTTGCGCCCGATCGAGACGCTGTTGCGTTCGCTTGAGGCCAAGTTTGACGCGACCTCCGCGGCGCCCGTCGATCGGGAGGTCGTTGAACAGGTCGCCGACGAGGTCGCGCGACGTCTCCATAATGTCAGCGCCCGCCAAACCGACCTCGAAGCTGTCGCCCAGCAGATCGACACGATCTACGATCGCATCGACGCATTGGCGACAAAGGCCGCACGGGCCGACCCGCAGCCCGTCATGCAGCAGCTGCTTGAAAGGTTGCGCGAGGCCGACAGGGCGGAAGGCTCTCCCGCGTCGCGCGACTCCGCGGCGATCAGCGCGGCGCTTGGCGAGCATTTGGCCGAGCTGAGAGTCGAACAGGCAAGTGCGGACCAGCGCACGCAATCCCGGTTCGCGGATCTGCAAAGCATTCTGGAAACCCTGGCTACGCGTCTCGCGAACATCGAAAGCGAACTTGCGGCCGACGATGTCGACGAGGAACTGCGACCGCCCGCCAGACCGGCTGGCCCCGCCCCGTCCGTGAGCTCGGCATTGCCGGGCGTCGAAGCCTTAGGCCCCGAAGTGACGCCGCAACGCCCGGCCCATCCCGGAGCAGTGACGAGCGCTGAAGATCTCTCGTTTCAACCTACCAACGGCGAGGACTTCTTGATCGAGCCTGGCGCGGGGGAGCCGCGGCGCGCCCGCGAAGCCCGCGAACTCGCACAGATGATCGGGCCTAAGACCAATCCCGCGGTCACTGTCCACATCGCCGCCGCGCGCCGGGCCGCGCAGGCGGCGCTGGCGGAAACTAGCGCCGAACCCGACAGCGGCGCCGTCAAGATCTTGACCGGTGCTGAACGGGCGCCTTTCGCGGCGCGGGGCGTCCAAACCGCAAGGGCGCTCTACGCCAGTCACAGGCGCACCGTATTGCTCGGCGTCGCGATTGCGATCGCGGCGACGCTCGCCGTGCGAATGGTCGGCGTGCGAGCCCCATTTCTGCAGCACTCCGAGTTGGGTGGACAATCAGTCAAAACCCCTGAGGTCGACGCGAAAGGCAAGCCGGCGAGCGCTGACGGCCCGGCCAAGTCGGGAAATGAAGCGATCGACGTGGCCCCAACCGCCTCCATCGCCAAGCCGCCGGCGAAGCCGGACGCGCCCGCTCTTGCGCCGCAGAGCGGGCCTCCTGTAGGCGAACTCACCGCGGCGATCCCGCCTGGGATTTCCCCACCCTTGCGCGACGCCATCGCGGCCGGCCTCCCGAATGCGCAATACGAACTCGCGATGCGCTTGTTCGAAGGCCGGGGAGCGCCGAAGGATCAACCGGCGGCAGCGCGCTGGTTCGAACGCGCCGCCTCGCTCGGTCTTGCTCCAGCACAATATCGGCTCGGCTCGATGTACGAGAAGGGAATTGGCGTGACGCGCGATCCGGGCGTCGCAAAGCGCTGGTACCTAAAGGCGGCGCAGGCGGGCAACGCCCGCGCCGCGCACAATCT
>Ga0209624_10001864_pt1 | contig 16079 bp, 12 predicted proteins | sample JacPinW_OM2H0_O1_FD_188565 | JGI IMG/M metagenome (GOLD analysis project Ga0209624, IMG submission 188565) | Forest soil microbial communities from Algoma, Ontario, Canada - Jack Pine, Ontario site 1_JW_OM2H0_O1 (SPAdes) (version 2) | ecosystem: Environmental > Terrestrial > Soil > Boreal...
CCTCTACGCGTGGTCCTTCGCCCACGCCGTCCGCATCGACAAGGAGGACAACATCTGGGCCGTCGACAAGGGCTCGGACATGGTGATCAAGTTCAATCCTGACGGCCGCGTTATGATGGTGTTCGGCCGCAAGAAGGAAGCCTCGGACGAGGCCGAGGGGCCATGGGCGCATCCAAGCCCGCCCGCGCCACCAGTCGACGGTATGTTCAGGCAAGTGACAGATGTCGCCTGGGACCCCGCCGGCAACACTTATATCAGCGATGGTTACATCAATTCCCGGGTCGCCAAGTACGATGCGGACGGAAATTGGGTTAAGTCGTGGGGCGAGTTCGGGACGGGGCCTGGACAATTCCGGGTTCTGCATTCGATTCAGGCCGACGCCGAAGGCCACCTCTATGTTGCGGACCGCGGCAATGGACGCGTTCAGGTCTTCGACGGCGACGGAAACCTGATTCGAATCATCCAGATCGGAGTCCCGTTCGACTACGCGAGGGCCCGCGCAGCTATTGGACCGAAGCCCGGCTCGCCGGACGGCAGCCTGGCAAGCTACGGCGCCGCGCTGACCATGGCGCCCGGCGCGCCCTGGGCGCTTTGCATCACTCCGCCGCCCAATCAGGTGCTCTATAGCTCGGACGCGTTTCCAGGCCGCATCTACAAGATGACGCTCGATGGAAAAGTGCTTGGCGTACTTGGCGAAACAGGCAAGAAGCTCAAGCAGTTCGGATGGATTCACGAGATCGCATGCCCGTCAGAAAACGAGCTTTATGTGGCCGAGCTGCTCAATTGGCGGGTCCAGAAGTTAATTTTGCATCCGCAATGACGAGACGGCAGGAGACTCATGTTGTCGTCGACGTGGACGGCGCGCCTTTTCCGTCCTGTGAGGCTCTTACGATCGGATTCGCGCATGCGCTTATGGCGCCGCGAAGGAATTCCCCACGCGGCCGGCCGACGTCGCGCCCTTCGGAGTTCGGACGCTGGAAAAGCTAGAACGGCGAACGCGCCGACATTTTCGTGAACACTGTCGACCGCTCGGGGCGAAACCGTAGCGAGAAATCAGGTGGTACTAATGATCGACCTGCGTCGTTCAGCGCGCCAATGGCCATTCGCCGGCTTTGCATTGCGCCCTGCAGCTGCGCCAAGCGAAACGGGATGAACGCCTATGGCTTCGGTCGAAGTTTCCAATGTGCGCAAGAGCTTTGGCACTTTTGAAGTCATTCACGGCGTTTCGATTAGCGTTGACGACGGCGAGTTCGTTATCCTTGTGGGGCCTTCGGGCTGCGGCAAGTCGACGCTGCTGCGGATGATCGCCGGGCTCGAGTCGATCACCAGTGGTGAGCTTCGCATAGATGGGCGCGTCGTTAACGACGTGCCGCCGAAAGAGCGCGACATCGCGATGGTATTCCAGAATTATGCGCTCTATCCGCAAATGACGGTCGCGAAAAATATGAGCTTCTCGCTGGAGCTCGCGCGGCGTCCGAAGGACGAGATCATCGAGAAAGTCGGCAAGGCGGCGGATATCCTCGGCCTCAAGCCCTTGCTCGAGCGCTATCCACGCCAGTTATCTGGTGGCCAGCGACAACGGGTCGCGATGGGACGGGCGATCGTGCGTGATCCGGCGGTGTTTTTGTTCGACGAGCCTTTGTCCAATCTGGACGCAAAGCTGCGTGTCCAGATGCGCGCCGAGATCAAATCGCTGCAGCAACGGCTGGCGTCGACGACTCTTTACGTTACCCACGACCAAATCGAGGCGATGACCATGGCCGATAAGATCGTGGTCATGCACGACGGCGTAGTCGAACAGGTCGGCTCGCCGCTCGAACTTTATGATCGTCCCGCAAACCTATTCGTGGCCGGGTTCATCGGGTCCCCGGCGATGAACTTTATCAAGGCGCGTCTAGAAAGCGGTCAGTCGCCAACTTTCGCCACCGCTTCGGGCGTCAAAGTCCCGCTCAGCAACGCCCCGCAGGCTGCTCCGGGCTCGGAAATCATCCTGGGCGTTCGACCGGAGCACGTGAGCCTTGGTGGGCCGCAGGCGATGTCCGCGCAGATCATGGTCATCGAGCCAACGGGTTATGAAACGCAGGTGATCGCCAAGTTTGCCGGGCAGGACATGACTTGCGTCTTCCGCGAGCGCCTAAACGCGCGCCCGGGGGATCGCATCGGGCTGACTTTCGAAGGCCCATTGCACTTCTTCGATGCGCAAACAGGCGCGGCCATCCCTGCTGCCTGATCTGGGAGACAATAGGGTTGCTGACCTTGCAGGTTATCGGCTGATCGGACTAACGTCGGCGCCAGAACGACGCCGGTGAGGCGCTGGCGGGAGGAGTTCGCCATGAAGGCCTATCGCGTCAATCGTCGATCCTTGCTTTTCGGCATCGCGGCCGCCCCGGCCATTGTGCGCGCCGCGCACGCCGCGTCGATGACGCTGCGCTTGTCGTCCTCGTTGCCGAACAATCCGAAGTTCGCCAACGGCCGCGTCTATTACGACAATCTTGTCAAACGCCTCGCGGCCAATAGCCTCGCCGACCGCATCGACGTGCAATTCTTCCCCGACAATCAGCTCGGACAAGAGATCGACGTCGTCAATTCCGTCACCCTTGGCGTGATCGATCTCATGGTCACGGGCACTTCGATCTGGGCGAATGTGGTGCCTTTGATCGGCTTGCTCGACCTCGGCTATCTCTTCGAAAGCTTTCCGCAGCAGACCAAGGCGCTTGACGCGGGCGCGGCCAAGCCACTGGAACAAGCGCTGAGAACCGGCGCCAACGTTCAGATCATCGGCTGGGCCTACAACTTCGGTTCGCGGAGTGTCATGTGCAAATCGCGAGTCAACGCGCCGGCGGATTTGGCCGGAAAGCGAATCCGAACCTTGCCGAATAAGATCATCACGGAGTGCCTGAAACTCATGGGCGCGGCCGCCACCCCAATGGCGTTCGGAGAGATCTACACGGCGCTTCAAGCGGGCGTTCTGGACGGGCTTGAGCATGATCCGCCCACGGTTGCGGCAAGCAAGTTTTACGAAGCCGCGAAATTCTATTCGCTGACCCAGCACAATTTTTCCGCGCTCGGTGTGTTCTGCAGCGGCCTCACCCTGAATCGAATGGACGCCCCGCTGCGCGACCAGTTTCTGACGGCGGCGGCGGAAGCGGCGGTAGACACCAGAGCCCGAGGGCTCGAGGCGGAAAAGGAGGCAATTGAGACGCTGAAGCAGAAGGGCGTCGAAATCATCGCCTGCGATCGCGAGCCGTTCCGCAAGCTGACGCTGCCGCAGAGCGACGGCTTCATCAAGGTGCATCCGGAGGCAAAGCCGATCATTGATATTGTCCGCAATGTCAAGGCATGACTTCATGCGCGCGCTTTTGACGATCGTGGCGCGCGTCGGGTCAATCTCGAGCGGCGGCGCGTGACGCAAGCGGCGGACTCGAGAGAAGTCCGGCCTAACTCCCGCCACTCGGCGTACGGCTCGCTGACCTTGCTGGTAACGCTCGTGGACGCGGTCGCGGCTGTGCTGCTGGCGGCGGACCTGATCGTGGTGTCGCTCTCCGTATTTTATCGCTATGTGCTGACTGCGCCGATCGAGTGGGCGGATGATGTCGCGCGCGGGCTCATGGTGGCCATGAGCTTCTTTGGCGCGGCGGGCGCGCTTGCACGCAATGAGAACGCCAGCGTCGCCTTCTTTGTGGAGAAGCTAAGTTTACGAGCCCGCAGGCGGGTCGACGCCGTTGCCGCGCTGATCGTCTTGGCTACCGCCGCGTCGGTAGCCTGGTACGCAATTGCGCTGGGGCAATTCACAACCGGTCAAACGACCGGGTCCGGCCTGCCGCTGGAATTAACGTTTTATCCGATGGGCGCAGGCGCGCTCTGCATGACGATATTCGCGCTTGCCCTGTTCTGCCGCCGAAAACTATCCGACATCGCCGTCGCCGTCATCCTTGCTCTGGCGTTGGCTGGCGCAGCGTACGGCTGGCGTTTCATCGGAGCGGGCGCAGCGCGTGCAGGCCTGCCTATGCTGTTGGGCTTCGTCGGGTGCCTCACGGGAGGAGTGCCAATTGGGTTCGCGCTAGCGTTCACCGCGCTCATTTACATCTGGATCGACGGCGCCCTGCCCGGCCTCATCTTCGCTCAACAAATGGCGCGCGGTATCGATAATTTCGTGCTGCTCGCGATCCCGTTCTTCATCCTGGTCGGCTACCTCATGGAGGCTAACGGCATGTCCGTCCGTCTGATCGCGCTGCTCGAACGCCTAGTCGGACGCGCACGCGGCGGCCTCAACGTAGTGATGGTGCTATCGATGGTCATCTTCTCGGGCATTTCCGGCTCGAAGATGGCCGATGTCGCGGCGGTGGGCTCGGTCCTGATCCCTGCGGCTCGTCGCTCGCGGCAAAACCCCGGGGACGCAGTGGCGTTGCTGGCGGCTTCCGCAGTGATGGCGGAAACCATACCCCCGTGCATCAATCTGATCATACTCGGCTTCGTCGCCAATCTCTCGATCGGCGGACTATTCATGGCGGGGCTGTTGCCGGCGGCCCTGATGGCGCTCGCCCTGATAGGGGCCGTGATCCTGCTCGGGGGCGATGCGCGTTTGCCTGTCGAGGCTCGGCTGTCGACGGCGCCGCTCTCGCAACTATGGCGCGGCGCAATCGTCACGCTTGGGCTTTTGGTCATCATCTTTGCCGGCTTTAGGTTCGGCGTCGCCACCGCGACCGAGATCTCGGCCTTCGCTGCGCTTTACGCCCTGGTAGTAGGCGGAGCGGCTTTTCGCGAGCTGGGACCCCGAGGTGCGGCGCGAAGTTTCGTCAATGCTGCGACCCGCGCAGGGCTTGTGCTGTTCATTGTCGCAGCGGCCCAGGCGCTGGCCTTTGTGCTAACTCTCCAACAGGTCCCCCATGCCCTGGCAGAAGCGATGGTTACGATGTCGCAGAACGCCGGCCCCTGGCTGTTCCTGCTTCTCTCCATACTTATCTTGATTGTCATGGGCTCGATTCTGGAGGGTGCCGCGGCGCTCATCATCTTCGGTCCGCTGCTGATACCGGTAGCTGGCCAGATCGGCATCAACGGACTGCACTTTGGCGTGGTTCTTGTGATTGCGATGGGTATCGGGTTGTTCGCCCCGCCTCTCGGGCTTGGGCTCTACGGCGCATGTCTGATTGGCGGCGTGCCAATCGAGACGACAGTGCGACCGATGCTCGGCTATCTTGGCTTGCTGCTGCTGTGCCTCTTGGTGATCGCGTTCGTCCCGGGTCTGACGCTCTGGCTTCCGCATCGGCTCGGCTACCAGTAGGTGCTAGACCCCTTCGCCTTGAGATGCCTTAGCATGCTTGGCGGACCTCAACCGCCTTGTACAATAGGATCGCCGCGCGTGTTCGGCTTGACCGCGCGCCGCCGCAGGATATGGTTCATTAGCGCGTCGGTCATAACGACTGCCCCAGCCGCGTCCAACCAACCCCGCTCTCCCGTCCATCCTCGATCGAGACCATTGATCCATGCCGCATCTATTTAGCAAACTTCGCATGCGCGACGTCGATTTCGCCAACCGCATCGTCGTTTCGCCAATGTGCCAATATTCATCGGTCGACGGCTACGCGAATGATTGGCATTTCGCGCATCTTGCCCCTCGGGCGGTCGGCGGCGCCGCCTTGGTATTCACGGAGGCCGCCGCGGTAACACCCGAGGGCCGCATTTCGCCGCAGGATCTTGGCGCATGGAGCGAAAAGCATTTCGAGCCTCTCGAGCGGATCGCGCGCTTCATAGAAACTCAGGGCGCACGCGCCGGCATCCAACTCGCGCATGCAGGCCGAAAGGGAAGCACCTATCGCCCTGGGACGGGACAAGGCGCCGTTGTCGAAAGCGCAGGCGGGTGGCGTCCGGTCGCCCCGAGCGCCATTGCGTTCAGCGACACCTATGCCAAGCCCGACGAGCTGACGATCGGCCAGATCAAGTCCTTGCAAAGAGCGTTCGCGGTGGCCGCCGAACGCGCCGCCGCCGCAGGTTTCGACGTGATCGAAATTCACGCCGCGCACGGCTATCTGATCCACGAATTCCTATCGCCGTTCAGCAATTGTCGCGTAGACGCGTACGGCGGCTCGTTCGAAAATCGGACGCGATTTCTTCGGGAATCCGTGGAAGCGGTGCGACGCGCCCTGCCCGAGCGATGCCCGCTATTCGTACGAGTCTCGGCGACCGACTGGGTTGAAGGCGGATGGGACATCGACCAATCGGTGGAGCTCGCCCGTCTTCTGCTCTCGCTTGGCGTCGATCTGATCGATTGCTCGTCGGGCGGCAATCTGGAGAAGGCGGAGATCCCGATCGGACCCGGATACCAAACGCCATTCGCAGAGCGGATTCGGCGCGAGGCCAATATCGCCACCGCCGCGGTCGGCATGATCACCGCACCGGCTCAAGCCGACCAGATCATCCGCAATGATCAGGCTGATTTGGTGCTGCTCGCACGCGAGATGCTGCGCGATCCCTACTGGCCGATGCACGCGGCGCAGGAGCTTGGGCAGATCGCGCCCTGGCCAGTGCAATATTTGCGCGCGGCGCCACGCGGCACACCCGAGCGTGTATCTGCGGCCGTTCCCCCCTGATCGCATCAAGCAAGCTGAGCTGGTGATCGACAAAGGCGAATAGTCCTCGCAAGCTACCGTCGGCGAAAAGAAAGACGAAATGACAGGGTGGATAGGGTTGGCGGAGCGGTCCTGCTCGCGATAAACTGACTTGGCACTCTCACCTGGGTGCGAACGGGGAGTGACATGCGCAATTCGTTCGTTTCGTGGTTGAAGACGGCAGCGATCGTCTTTGGATTTTCCATCGCGGGTCTACATGCGGCGAACGCGCAAAGCGTCATGAGAGCCTGCGCGAGCGAGTGGAAGCAGGCCGAGGCGGCGGGAACGACCCGGGGCCAAAGCTGGCCTCAGTTCTTGGCGCAGTGCCGTACGCGCCAGGGCTCAGCCGCCGCGCCCTCTTCATCAGCAGCCGCTCCCGCGCCGGCCCCTCAGTCAGGCTCCCTATTCCCATGGTCGCAGCCGTCGGCCCCGACTTCCCCCGCCGCCTCGAATGTCGGCGCTCCGTCGGGCGCCCAAAGCGTCATGAGACTATGCGCGAGCCAATGGAAAGACGCCAAGGCCGCGGGAACGACCGGCGGTCTAAGCTGGCCGCAGTTTTTATCGCAGTGTCGTGCGCGCCAAGGCTCCGCGGCCGCGCCGGCTCCGGGAGGATTCGCCCCAGCAGCAGCCCCTGCCCCAGGGCCCGCTCCTGCCTCCCAGTCAGGCTCCCTGTTCCCATGGTGGCAACAGTCGGCGCCCTCTTCCACACCCGCATCGAATGTCGGCGCGCCGTCGCCCCTGCAAGCCGGCCAATACACAACGGAGCTTGCGGCGCGCGCCCGTTGCCCTTCGGACACCGTCGTCTGGGTCAACACACCGACGCGCATCTATCATTATTCCGGAACCCGCTACTATGGCCACACCCTCAAGGGCGGATATATGTGCGAGGCTGACGCGCGCGCGGGCGGCTATCGTGCGGCGCGGAACCGCCAACGTGAGGCGGAGGCCCATTAGGGATAAGCGATCGCCGGGTCCGACCTACCAGGTTGTCCTGCGTCACCGTTCTTGATTTGGCGTTTGCACGCTGTCGAACGCGGGGCGTCTAAATCGCTGTGTGACGCAGCTCACGTTACGGAATGCCCAATTCATGTCTAACTGATTGTCGCCGCGACAAAAAATGGCAGGCGGTTGTTTCGTTGTTAACAAAATTGCCGCAGGCTTCTTTGTTGACTCGCCCCTGATGCGAACACGCCACAGCAAGTTAATAGTGGAAGTTGAGATGCACCCCCTTCTCCAAACGGCTGCGCGCTCGGGTCAATCTGATTGCGGTCATCATTTCCTCCACACGAACGTCTTTCTGCGGCACGCGAGCGGCGCGTCGGGCGAAGCCGAAGAGCACATCGAGAACATTTTGACCCAGGCTGCTGTTCTGAAGCGTCGCGTATGGGTCAGCAGCATTCTGTTTGCTCAGCTCGCGCCGTCAATGTTCGTTCCCCGGGCGTTCGGCTCCCTGCGCGAGTTGACCCGATACATCCGCTCGCTCGTGACGCTGGTGACGCCTGACCCGAATACGATGCTGCGCGTTGCGCGGCTCCGCGATGCAAAATGGCAGAGGCCTGTCGGCGTGCGCGGGGCAGAAGAAAAGCCGCGAATGATGTCGTTTACGGACGCCCTACAGATTGCCTCGGCCCTGTGGGTGAAAGAAGCGGGCGGGGTCCCGATCTCAAGTTCCTCATGTTCGACGACTTAAGCTCCAATGAGGCCAAGGGCCGCGCGCGTCTCTCGCCCCTGCGCCTCCAGGATTATGCCGAGGATGCGCGCGCCAATTCGGACGTCATGGCGGCTGTGCAATTGACCCGCATTCAGCCTTCTCGTCAGGCGCGTTCGATCCCGCAATCAGCGCCAGCCGAACAAGAATCCAACGCAATTTCCTGAGGGCCGCGCTGATGAAGCGAACTCACGGCCGCGCTGGCGTCTCTGGTGTCCGCTCGAATTCTGTCGACAAACTTGTCAGGCCGCCTGAGCGCCGCATGCCAACGGTTCATTGCTCGAACACACGCTCGAAGATCGTATCCACGTGTTTCAGGTGGTAGCCAAGATCGAACAGCGCCTCGAGCTCATGCGCGCTCAAGACCTTGGCGACGTCCTTGTCGGCTTTGAGCAGCGACAAGAACTCCCCTTCGCCGCGCCAGCCCTTCATCGCGTTGCGCTGAACGATGGCGTAAGCGTCGTCACGCGCCACTCCCTTCTCAGTCAGCGCCAGCAGAACGCGCTGCGAATGGATGAGGCCGCCGAGGCGGTCGAGGTTTTTCTGCATGACCTCCGGATAGACAACAAGCTTGTCGATTACGCCGGCGAGGCGCACGAGCGCAAAATCGAGCGTGATTGTGGCGTCAGGAGCGATCATACGCTCCACTGAGGAATGCGAGATGTCGCGCTCATGCCACAGCGCCACATTCTCAAGCGCCGGCGTCACCGCTGAGCGCACCATGCGCGCTAGCCCTGTAAGGTTTTCCGACAACACCGGGTTGCGCTTGTGCGGCATGGCCGATGAGCCCTTCTGGCCTTCCGCGAAGAATTCCTCCGCTTCCATCACTTCGGTGCGCTGCAGATGCCGAATCTCGGTCGCCAGTCGTTCGACCGACGAGCCGACGACTCCGAGCGCCGCGAAAAAAGCCGCATGGCGATCGCGCGGGATCACTTGCGTCGAAATCGGCTCTGGCTTCAGGTCCAGTTTGGCCGCCACATAGGCTTCGACCCTCGGGTCAATGTTGGCGAAAGTGCCGACCGCGCCGGAAATCGCGCAGGTCGAAATCTCCTCGCGCGCCGCGACAAGCCGGGCGCGAGCTCGGACGAATTCCGCGTACGCGAGGGCTAGCTTGAGGCCGAAGGTGGTCGGCTCGGCGTGGATTCCATGCGACCGGCCGATTGTCGGGGTCGTCTTATGCTCGAAGGCGCGGCGTTTGAGCGCCGCGAGCAGCGCGTCAACGTCGGCGATAAGGATGTCGCTCGCCCGCCTGAGCTGCACAGCGAGACACGTATCAAGGACGTCCGAGCTGGTGAGCCCCAAATGGACGAAACGCGCGTCGGGGCCGATGAACTCCGCGAGATGAGTAAGGAAGGCGATGACGTCGTGCTTCGTCACCCTCTCGATCTCATCGATTCGAGCCACGTCGAACTTGGCCTTCGACCCCTTCTCCCAGATCGTCTTAGCCGCCGCTTTGGGGATTACGCCGATCTCGGCCATCGCTTCTGAGGCGTAGGCTTCGATCTCGAACCAGATGCGAAAGCGCGTCTCGGGCGACCAGACGGCGGTCATCTCGGGGCGGGAATAGCGCGGGATCATTGGCAACGCCCCTTTCTGTTTGTTCCTTCGGAGCGGGGTCTATAGGAACGGAAGTTGAGAATCGAGCGGGGCGCGGCCGTTGCAGGGTAAGGCGTCCGAAAGAGGAGAACGGCCGCCTTATGCCCTCGGACGCTGTCGACGTCATCGTGCTTGGCGCTGGAATCGTCGGCGTCTCGGCGGCGCTCGCGCTTCAGGCGCGTGGCCGGACAGTGGCGCTCGTCGACCGTCTGCCTGAGGCGGCGGGCGAGACGAGCTTCGGCAACAGCGGCATCATCCAAACCGAAGGCGTCCTCCCGTATCTGTTCCCCCGCGCGATCGGCGAGGTTGCGCGGGCGGCGGCGAACCGCGATCCGCGCGCCCACATGCGCCATGGCTCGCTGCCCTCGATTGCCCCTGCGATCTGGCGCTATTTCCGGGCCTCGACGCAACCGAGAAAGGCGGCGACCGGCAAAGTCATGGCCCCCCTCCTGTTGGCGGCGGCGGACGAGCACCGGAAATTGGCGCAGCACGCGGGCAGCTCAGCACTCTTGCGCGCCGGCGGCTGGATCAAGGCTTATCGGAGCCGACGCGGGCAGGAGCTGGCGCAGGCCGAGGCCGAGGAGCTCAAGCCGTTCGGCGTCAAGCCGATCGCGCTCGACCGCGCCGCGCTCACTGCGCTCGAGCCGCATGTGGGCGAAAAGGCGATCGGCGGCGTGCACTATTCCGAGCCGCTGTCGACCTCCGATCCGGGCGCGCTGATCCAGAGCTATGCGGCCCTATTCGTCAGGCGCGGCGGCCGAATGGAGCGGGGCGACGCGCTAAGCCTCGAACCTGCGGGCGCCGGCTGGATGGTCACGACCGACTCGGGCCGGCTTGCCGCCCGCGACGTCGTCATCGCGCTCGGACCCTGGTCGGATGAGCTCGCCCGGCTCTTTGGCCTGCGCCTCCCGTTCTTCGTCAAGCGCGGCTACCACATGCACTACGAGGCCAAGGACAACGCGGGCCTGACGCGTCCGGTGCTCGATCTCGAGCGCGGCTACCTCGTGACCCCGATGGCGCGGGGGCTCAGATTGACGACGGGCGCCGAATTCGCCCGGCGCGACGATCCGGCCTCGCCGGCGCATCTCGAGCGGGTCGAGCCCTACGCGCGGGAACTGTTCCCCATCGGGGCCCGAAAGGATTCCGCGCCCTGGCTCGGCCGGCGCCCCTGCTTGCCGGACATGCGGCCGATCATCGGGCCCTTTCCTGGCCGAAAAGGCCTGTGGCTCGATTTCGGTCACCACCATCTCGGACTGACGCTCGGCCCCATCACCGGCCGCCTCCTCGCGGACCTGATGACCGACGAGGCGCCCTTCGTCGATCCCACCCCGTTCAAGGCGGAACGATTTGGGGCGTGACCCTCAGGCAGCGCTCCGCAAAGCGCGCTCAAACGCCAATAAACGCTAGCTAGATGCGCATAAACGCTAGTAAAAGAGCTAGCGTTTACTAGCGTTTATTTTTTCTAATCGGGACTTTTCAACGGGTTACGGCCAATTCAAGTAAGTTTTCTCTCGCCCCACATCCGGCCCGCAGGCATCACCGGCTTCCCACCTCCCGTCGCCTCGCCGAGTCCGACCCATCAGAACACCGTAGCAGATATTTCTGGCTTTGGCAACAAAGCACTGGCATCTTGATCGCCGAGCGCGAAAGTAGGCGCCAGAGACAGCCGAGGTACGGGGACACAGCGCTTAACAGGTCACGAGGCTAAGAGTCGCCACGCGGAGGCATCAGCATTTTGAGTTTCGGAGGTGGTTCGAACAATTGGCTCCCGTAGATGCCGGGTCAACTACTCCAGGCGGCTGCCCTAATCATGATCCTTGGCGCCTAATTCGCAGGCACTGCCCGATAGGATAAGGGGATCGGGAGCGAAGCACTTGTTCAGCGTGGAGCGCCAAAAAAGCGCGCTCCAGTCCCTAATCTGAAAATCTCGCACCCGACTACGGAGCTTGGGCAAAGCGCTGTAGGCTCAGAGGGAGCGGGCGAGCCGCAGCGCGCCGCGCGGTCCCTTGATGACAAGATCGCCGTTGACCAGATCCCACTCCGGGTTGCCGACCAGCGCCGATAGGAAGCCGAGTTCGAGCTGCATAACGTCCTTGGGGCACTGCTTTTTGGTTAGCGCATAGGGACCAACGGCGAGATGCTGGTCCTTGACCGGATACAGCGTCGCCGACCACGAATTGCAACCCGTGAAGCCCGAACCGCGCAGCTGCCCGTCGATTTTCAGGCTGATGTCCATTCCGGGGGGCACCGGCTTGCCGTTGAGCTCCCGAAGCGACCAGGTCTGGTCGAGCGGAAAATTCTTCTGCAGCGGCGGCAGCGGCTTGGGCGTTTCGTCTTCTTCGCTTTGCGGACCCTTCTGCCCGGCAGCGTAGACCGTGGTGGCGAAGCACAGGGCTGCGGCGACGCCAGCAACAATCGAGAGTGATTTCAGCATGTCTGTTCGACCTCGATATCCGGAGGCGACGGCCCCTCTTTGAAAAATTACTTGGCGCTCGGCGGTGCGCCCGGAAAGCGCTCCTGTGACACTAGAGCTAGCATTTTTTGTGGCGAAAGCCACAGCCTGCCCCTTGAAATTGCGCCTTGGAAGCAAAAATTATTGGGCCTGAGGCCGAGGGCTTCACCGCGGCGGCGCAGCCAATGTCTGGGGCGCAAGCCGTCATATCGCTCACCACAGAGGATGTGATCCATGTCAAATTACGATCTTGCACCGTTCTACCGCTCCACCGTCGGCTTCGATCGTCTCTTCTCGATGCTCGACAGCGTCGCTGGAGGCGAGCAGAACGCGCCCACCTACCCGCCTTACAACATCGAGCGCACCGGCGAGAACGCTTACCGCATCACGCTCGCGGTGGCCGGGTTCGCCGAGGACGAATTGTCGGTCGAGACCCGCGAAAACACGCTGACGGTGCGCGGATCTAAGGAAACCGCCCAGAAGGACGAGAAGCACGACATGCTCTATCAGGGCATTGCCGCGCGCGCCTTCGAGCGCCGCTTCCAGCTTGCCGACCACGTCGTCGTGACGGGCGCCGCGAGCGAGAACGGTCTGCTGCACGTCGACCTCGTTCGTGAGGTCCCCGAAGCGCAGAAGCCGCGCACGATTGCGATCAACAAGGGCGCCAAGACCATCGAAGCGGTTAAGGCGCCTTCAGCTAAGGCTGCCTAAACCCGAGCAGATCCAGCACAGGAAAATTAGGGCGTCCCGGGTCGGGGCGCCCTTTTTCGTCTATTGGAACAACGCCGGGGGAACGATGCTCACCTTCGGTTTGTCGCTCGCCTCGGTGGACGGGCGTTGAGTCGTGAGCGCGGACGCCGGGGGGCCGTTGCCGACGTTGGCCGACGAAAGGGAATCGACCCGCGGCTGCTCGGAATCATGGTTCTCGGTCGGCTGGGGCGCGGTCGAGCCCGATCCGTCCCCTTTCGCCGTTTCACGTGGAGCGGGGGGCGGCAGGGGCGGGTTGAGGGTCGCCTTGCGCTCCGTCGGAGCGGACTTCGGCTTGGCCTTCGTTCCGGCCCGCGTTTCCCCGACGTCGTAAGGGCTGACGGCTGTGGGAATATGGACGTTCGCTGGACCGCCGTAAGCCGATCTCGCCGTCGGTGCGGCTGCTGCGGGCGGCCCGGAAAAGCCGCGGTTGAGCGGCGGTCCGACGCCACGGTCTTCAGGCTCGCCAAACCCTCCCTCGCGGGCGGCGAGCGCGGGTCCCCAATTTCGGCCGGGAGCGGTGAAGCGCTCAAGGATTTGTCCGCTTCTGGCGTCGATAATGAGACGCCGATGGCCGGCGGGGCCGGCGCTGACGTCAGCGAGGTAGACCCCCGGCCGGCGGATAAGCGGCGCCGTCAACACATATCCTTGCGCCTCGAGACTCTGTTCGATCTCGCCGGGAAACGCGGCTCCCCAAGGCGGCATCCATTGGGCCATCGCGGTAGGAACGAAAGCGATGGCGATGAGCGCGCCGAGCGCCGGACCCTCGAAGCAACGGCTGAGCGTTCTGTTCATGCTGATCGCTCCAGGACTCTTCCCTAAGGCGATCCTGAGGCGCCGAATGCGGCGCGGTTACGGCGCCACCGCGGCCGAGGCGGTAACATCCGCGCAAATGCTCATGAGCTGATCAATTTCTCTTGATTCCGTTTCGAACGATGTCACCAGCCTCACCAGCGTTTCGCCTTTTCGAGGCGCGCGCTCCGGCGCAAGCGATCGGGTGCTCCAATCGTGGAACGCTGCCCCGGCGGCGCGCCATCTCTCGACCATTGCTTTTGGCGCCACGACAAACACTTCGTTGGCCTCCGTCGGCCACGCGAGACGCACGCCCGGGGTCCCCGCAAGGCCACGAGCGAGCCGACGCGCCGAGGCGTTGGCTCGTTCGGCTAGCCGCAACCAGAGTCCATCCGTGAGGTAAGCCTCCATTTGCGCGCCGAGAAAGCGCCCCTTGGATAGGGTCTGACCGCCCCGCTTGCGCTGAAAGGCGAAATTCGCCGCGTGCTCGGAACCGAAAAACACAACGGCTTCGCAAGCAAGCGCGCCATTCTTCGTCGCGCCAAGCGTCAGAATGTCGACCCCGGCGCGCCAAGTCATGTCGGCCGGCGTCGCCTTGGCAGAAATGAGCGCGTTGGCGAAGCGTGCGCCATCCATATGCACGCTGATCCCGTTGCGGTGAGCGATCGAGCTGAGCTCCGAAACCTCGCTCACGCTGTAGATCGTGCCCGCTTCAGTAGCCTGGGAGAGCGACAGCGCTCCTGGTTGCGCGGACTTCACGAGCCCGCGCGGAAACCTCTCCAAGGTCTCCCGCAGGCCTTCGGGAGTGACCCTGCCGCCTTCTCCCGGGATCCCAACAAGCTTCGCGCCGGCGGTGAACAGCTCTGGGGCGCCGCATTCGTCGTCGTGGATATGCGCTTCCTCATGGCAGAAAACCGCGTCCCACGGGTCGACGAGCGCGGAAAGCGCCAGAGCGTTCGCCGCCGTGCCCGTCGCTACTAGAAAAGCGGCGACCTTGGTCTCAAATACCTCGCTCAGAAGCTCTTGCGCTCGCGTAGTATATTCGTCGGCGCCGTAGGCTGGCGCGTTGACCCGCGAGGACGCCACGATCGCATCCAGAATCTGAGGCGCCACTCCGGCGCCGTTATCACTGGCGAAATTCATGCTTGCTCCGTTCGATTGAAGCAGACAATCTGCGTCAGATTTCGCCGCCCTGGCAATTCGCTCTCGCGCTGGGGTGAAGCGGCAAAAAATTTTATCAAGCCGCTTGTGTCGGCGTTCCATTTCTGTCATGGTCGGAAAATAGGACAGTTGTGCTGACCATTTTTGTGCGGTGAGGCTGAGGCTTCGGCGCCAACAGAAGAGCAGGGCTCAAGCGTTGTCGGATCGAACGACAAAGACGGATCGAAAAAAATCCGACGCGTGACGCTCTTGAGCTGCGCGTTAGCAGCCGCCTTTGTCCACTTTACGCCTGAAAATCTGCAATAACGGTCGCACAAGGTGCGCGACCGCCCCGGGAGCGGAAAGATGAACGCCACAACTCGAGCGACGTTCGATGAGTTGCGCGGCCGGTTCGCGAAGGCCAACCCAGGCCGGGACCCGCTGACGCCGCCGGCGCAAGGGCTATACGAACCTTCCAAAGAGCATGACTCGTGCGGCGTCGGCTTCGTAGCCGACATGAAGAACCGCAAGTCGCACGATATCCTCGAAAAGGGCCTGCAGATTCTGATCAACCTCGACCACCGCGGCGCGGTGGGCGCGGATCCGTCGCTCGGCGACGGCTGCGGCGTGCTGACCCAAATCCCGCACGCGTTCTTCGCGCCGGAATGCGCCAAGCTGGGCTTCGACCTGCCGGCGCAAGGCCACTACGCGATCGGTCAGTTCTTCATGCCGCGGCGAAGCGAGGCCCGCAAGCAGGTGCAGGCGATCGTCGAGGAGGTCGTGGCGGCCGAGGGCCTGAAGCTGCTCGGCTGGCGCGATGTGCCGGTCGACAATTCCGCGCTTGGCGAGCGCGTCAAGGCGGTCGAGCCGGTGATGCAGCAGATTTTCATCGGACGCCCAACCGGACTCGACAGCGAAGACGGTTTTGAGCGGCGGCTCTATGTCGTGCGCAAGGTCGTCTCCAATCGCGTGGTCGCGATCGGGACGCCGGAGATTCTCGAATATTACCCGGTCTCGATGTCCGCCCGAACCATTGTCT
>Ga0209624_10001865_pt1 | contig 16074 bp, 11 predicted proteins | sample JacPinW_OM2H0_O1_FD_188565 | JGI IMG/M metagenome (GOLD analysis project Ga0209624, IMG submission 188565) | Forest soil microbial communities from Algoma, Ontario, Canada - Jack Pine, Ontario site 1_JW_OM2H0_O1 (SPAdes) (version 2) | ecosystem: Environmental > Terrestrial > Soil > Boreal...
CCGATACCCGCCCACGATCGAGCGCTCGCGCTCGTAGATCTGCTCGGAGGATGCCGCGACCGGCAGCGGAGCTGCGTCGAGGCCAGCCAGCGGCGCCAGCGCAGCCTGAAAACTTGCGAGCGCCTCACGAGGACGCGACGACGTCATAGGCATTCGCACCAGTCGCGCGTCGTAATTCGGACGCGACGGCGCCGGACTTGCGATCGGCTCGACTGTGAGCGCAATTCCTGCGTCCCGGGCATTCACCGCAATTCGCTCGGCGATCGCCTGAGTGAGCGAATCGCCTGAATCATATCCCAACACAATCCTGGGCGACGCTCCGATTTGCGACCACAAATCCTTCGCGCCACCAGTGTCGGCCGATGTCGAGAACAGGAATGCCGTGCCATTGGACCACTGCGGAAGCAGCCCGCCGGCCGGCTCGCCTTCCTTTTGCAAAATGAAATTGACGATTGCGGCCCGGTCAATCGAGCGCCCAAGCGCCTCGCGAGCGCGCGCGTTTTCAGCGACCGGACGGCCTGTCACAAATACCAGCGCGACAAGTTCCTGGGGTTTTGAAGTGCTCACGCGCACGCCACGTTCGGAGGCGCGCCGCGCCTCCTCGGGCGGAATCTCGGCGAAGTCCGTTTTGCCGACCTCAAGATCAAGCAGGCGATCCTTCGCAGGACGCCCCATCTGGATGTCAATGGAATCCACGAACGCACGCCCGGCGCGATAGTTTTCATTCGCAGCCAGGCTCAGGTGCTTTCCCGATTCCCATGCGGAGATGTGAAACGCGCCCGAGCCCGCGACGCCTGCAAATGTGCCGTCGGAATTGCGCTGGTCGTAAAGCAGTGCGCCGATTTCGCTCCGCGCGGCGGCCTCTTCGGTATCGGCAGACGCTCCTGCGGGATCAAGCGAGCGAACTGCCGCGCCAACTTCAACGCGCAGGGTTCCGCCATATCGCGGACGCCTGGACGTCCGGGCGCTGCCGGCCAAAAGCACCGCGACGCTAATTACTGCAAGAAATAGAGACCACCGAAGCTTCATACATTCCTGACTCAAGGTTCCGCGAAATCACGCGGGCCGATTTGCCATCTTCGCCCGCCCAGAGCGCAAGAATCGGCCCGGTAAGTTCGACTGGCTCGCCGATTGCTGCCGCGCCGCGGTCCCTGATTTCGTACAACTGAAGCTGGTCCTTTTCGGTCCAATCCCCGGATCCGGTCACCAGCACCTGCCACGCTGAGCCGCAACCGCTCGCGATGGACACCATGTCGCTTCCCCACCCTTCAAAATTCGAGGCTGGTTCGGCGTTTCCGACGAACAGCCCGGCTTGTCCGTCCAGACCTGCGACGATCCTCCGGGAAGAACTTAGGCCCGTTGTTTCCGGCGAAGGAGACGCAGAGGAAAAGAAAGGCGGAAATCTTGCCTGGAGGTCGTTTGAGAACGTGATGCTGCCTTGAAAATAATTTCGCGCCGGGTTGGAGGTCCAGCTGACCGTACCCATGGGCCACTGCTGGCCCGCATTCTCGCGGCATTCGACCGAAAGACTGGGGTTCCAGGAAGCGTCGCAGCGCATCCCGGCCAGAAATCCGCTTACATGCATCGCGTCGGCCGCGACCAGGTGACCGCGCAGATCGCGCGAAGTGAAACGTCTGGAAACAGGCTGGGCGTCGCGAAGCACCTGTGCGCCGTCGTCGAATTCGTAGGCCACCAAGCGGTCGGGCTCAAGGAAATACCAGAGCGTGCGGCGCGAGTCCGCCGAAACCTGCACAAAATCGAGGATCGGAACCGCTTGCTGCCAGACAATCTTTCGTTGAATTCCGGGCTCGGGGCCGGGCTGAGGCGGCAACTCATCGGTGCTTGCGACCGGAACCACGGCGACCTGTTGTGCGTCCTGTCGCCGAATTTCAGCGACGAGCACGAATCCCGCAAGATTTTGCGAAATCGTGACCTGCACCTGTGTATCGGCCGAAGCTAGAACCGCGCGCGCGCCCCGCAGCGCGAGATCGTCTTCCAGGGTCTGTCGAATACTGGCGGGGTCGACCGCCGCGGCGGTCGACACCTCGTTTACCTCGAGAACATACGAGTGAGACGTGCCGAGCGCCGCGGCGATTTTTTCGGCGAGCGTAAACACCGCTTCACTCCAGGCGTGCGGAAGCTGGCCAGCGGTCTGCGCAACCGTTGCGCGCGCTGCAAAGCCGAGAAAGAAAACGGCAAGAATGGAGGGCACGATAGAAGGAAGTATTCGGCGGAGCAGCCGCATCAGCTTGTGCCAACTGGGCAACGCGTTCTTCGTGGCTCATCATAGCACAACCTCAAAATGGCCCGGACGTGACGCCGGCGGGAGCTTCGTCTTGTGCACTACGAACGAAGCCCCCGGCAAGGGTTTTGCCGACGTATCCCCCGAGCGGGCTGCGGTCACTTGAAGGCCCCGAACCCGAACAGCTCCGGCCCACCCGGGAATCTCTAGGGCCTTGTGAGCGGCCCGCCGGTCTCACTCGCAATCGCAGGATTCGATGCGTCATGGGGAAGGAAGAATTTTCCGTCGACTGGCATCGTCCGGGTCTGTACGCCCGGCGGGTTTACTCTCCGAGCGGCCGGCTGCAGCCGCGTTTCCTCGCTCTCGGCCGGTGCGATTGGTCGGGTCCGACTGGCGCCGAAATCCTCCGGCTGGTTCGCGCGCCGGAGCAAGAGTCGGTCGAGCTCGCAAGCGAGATAGATGTCGTAGACCACCATGCCGGCGACAGCTGCAAACAGGCCGAAGCAAGACAGAATCAACAGGTACCTCAGCAATAGCATGGCACTTCTCCTTTGCCCCAGGAGCGCTCGCGCCGGGTGCGTTCCCTACACGGTCGCTAGCGACCCTCGCGCGAGTGGTCCCGCCGCACAGGCATCAAACTTGTGAGCCCGTACAGCCCGACCCACTCAAGGGCTAGCGCCAATCCCAGCGCCGCGATGATTGCTCCTGCTACCTCTGCAAATGCGATGAAGTTGTTCATGGCCGCCTTCCTTCTAGCTAGACCTACATCAGGCAAACATGCAGCTGGGTGGCCGGAGAGCATTGAATTGGCGGGAAAGAACTTAGCCTGGACGGCGCTGGACCCGTCCGTGGCGGCGAAACCACGGCGTGGAAATTGGCACGCGATCGGTCGCGTCGCAGCGAAGGCTCGCGATGCGGTAGAATGCCCGCCGAACCGCACGGGAATCCATGAATCCGACTACCAGAACCGTTGCCCGCTGCCTCAGATTTGCCGTTGTGATGCTTGCGTGCGCTCTTGCGGGCTCGGCCCAGCAGACCAAGCATCCGGTGGCGAGAAAGCGCCCCGCACAGGCCCCAGCCGCGCCGCCCGTTGCGCCCCCCTTGCAGGCGATCCGGGAGAATAATCTGGGGCTCGCGCTGATGGACCGTCACGATTATCCCGGCGCGCTGGGCCGATTTCAGACGGCGTGCGTTATGAACCCGGAGTCCGACGCGGGCTGCCTGAACATGGGGATTGCTCTGCTGAGTATGAGCCGGTACGACGACGCAAGACAGATACTGGCCAAATCCGTCGAACGGGATCCCGACAACCCGCGCGCGTGGTACAGCCTCGGCTTGCTGGAACGAGCCTTGGGGAATCTTGACGCCGCTCGCGAGAATTTCCAGAAGGCCGCAGCCATTGATCCCGACGACTCGGGCACACAATATTTTCTCGGCTATCTCGCCTCGCAAGCGCAGCGCTACGACCTGGCGGTCGCCGCGTTCAAGCGCGCGATTGAGCTCGATCCATTCGATGCCTCGGCGGAATACGGTCTCTCCCAAGCCGATGAGCATCTAGGCGACCAAGACGGCGCAAAAGCGCACGTTGAACGGTTCCAGCGGATCACCGATGAAAAGCTGGGTACGCCCGTCCGGTTTCTCTATGGCGAGCAGGGGAAGTATTCGCTCGGGCAGGAGATGTTGGCGCCCGCCGAGCCCGTCCTTCCCGCGATTCCCGTCACGTTCGTCAACGTCACCGCTGTTTCAGGCTTGCCCCAATCGCAGCCGGTGATTGCGACTCGCGCGCGACCCGGCCGCAAGCGTCCGACGGTCAATCCTGAAGTCTCACAACCGAGTCTGGCAAGCTTTCTTGGCAGCGGCGCGTGCGTGTTCGATTTTGACGGCGACGGCAAGCCGGACATTTATCTGGTCGACGCCGATGGCAAGGGCAATGCGGCGCTCTATCGGAACACCGGCAGGGGAACTTTCGTCAACGTGACGAGAACGGCGACGCTTGAAGTTCACGGCGAAGGGATCGGCTGCGCCGTGGGCGACTATGACAACGATGGCAAGCCGGACCTCGCGGTCACCTCAGGCGACGGCATCAAGCTGTATCACAACGAAGGAAACGGGACGTTCAAGGACGTGACCGAAGCCGCCCGGCTCCGGGCGCAAGATCCACCATCGAACCCGACGAGCGACCAGAACCCCAGCCAATCAGGTGAGCGGCCAGGGGAGTTCGCGATGGGGGTGACGTTCGTGGATTACGACCAGGACGGCGACCTCGACCTGTACGTGACGCGCTTCAGCAACTTCGCTCTCGGATCCAAATCCGACCTGTTTACCTTCCCGGAAGATTCACCCGCTCCCGGGAACGTCCTGTGGCGGAACAACGGGAACGGAACGTTTGTCGACAGAACCAAGGAACTCGGACTGGGCGCAAGCGCCCCTTCGGTCGGCGCCATTGGAACCGATCTAAGCAACGATCGGGCGATTGATCTGGTCGTTACGGGCTGGCAGAAGTTCCCGAGCGTATTTATGAACACGCGTGAAGGCGCATTTCGCCTGACGAGCCCGTGGGCCATCAGCATGCCTGGCCCTGCGGCGGGAGTCGTCGCGGCCGATTTCAATCACGACGGGTGGATGGACCTGGCGTTCACGCACTGGGCATCGCCTGCAATCACCGTCTGGCGAAACGTGCGCGGCAAATCGTTCGAGCGCTTGCCACTGGTGATACCGGCCTGGATGCGCGCCTGGGGAATTGCCGCACTGGATTATGACAATGACGGTTGGGTGGATCTGGTGGCGGTGGGTGAGACGTTTTCCGGCGAGGGGCGAATCGCGCTGTTCCGCAATGAAGGACCGGCGGGATTTCGCGATGTATCGCACGAGACCGGGCTCGACAAGATAGTGCTGAACAACCCGCGCGGGGTAATCGCGTTTGACTTTGAGGGTGACGGATCCTCTGGCCTGCTGATCACCCAGAATGGCTCACCGCCGGTGCTGCTGAAAAACGTCGGCGGGAACAGGCACGGCTGGCTGAAGCTGGCTTTGAGCGGAGATCCGGATAACAAGACTGGAATTGGGACCAGGATCGATATCTTTGCTGGCGCCGAGAGGCAGTCGTGGGAGGTCTCCGGGGCCTCCGGCTATCTCGGTGAGGGACCGCCGGAAATTCTGACCGGTCTGGGAGACGAGCGGCAGGCTGATGTCATAAAGCTGCTGTGGCCCACCGGCATATCGCAGGACGAAATTCGGGTGCCCGGCCAGGCGCTCGTGCCGGTAACGGAGACAGAACCAGGCGATCCTGTAAAATAGTCGCCGGATAGCACGTCACTCTGCAACCGCCGCCGATAGACGCGTTGGTGTAAATTGGCATCTCATTCTTTCTAGAGTTCGAGCCTAGCGGCAAAATCTTATTTCGGGGGAATTATGCGATTCAAGTGTTCCGGATTTGCCGTTGCAGCGCTGTGCGCGGTCTTGGCCCTGGCCGGCGCGAGTTATGGCCAGACAGATGCTGCCCGCACGGCGGCGCAGGCGGGTATCGACGCGCGCAGAGAGGCCCTGAAGAAGCTGGTTGCCGAGGAATGGGAATACGAGCTGCACGAAAGCCCGCTTGCGGCCACTTTCTTTGGGGACTATCGCTACAACGACCAGCTGGACGACCTCTCCGTCGCCGAAGTGCTGCGACAGGACAAAGCGTCACGTGCCTTTCTTGCGCGACTGGAAACGATCGACGTTTCAGGATTCCCCGAACAGGAGCAGCTGAATAAGGCGCTACTGGCGCGCAGGCTTCGCCAGGGCATCGAAGATACCCAGCTCAAGGAATACGAAATGCCGCTCGACCAGTTCAACGGGATTCAACTGACCCTTGCGCAGATCCCGGCCCAAGTGCCGACTGACAGCGCCAAACATTATGAGGACTATCTGGCGCGGCTGCACCAGATGCCTCGCGCCATCGACCAGATTATCGACACGGCCCGGCTGGGAGAGAAAGACAAATTGATGCCGCCAAAGTTTGTGCTGGACTTGGTAGCCAAGCAGTGCGATTCGATTGGCGGGGCCGCCGGCGAGACCAGCGCGTTTGCCGCCCCGCTTCAGAAATTCCCCTCCGCGATCCCGCCCAAGGACCAGAAACGCCTGCACGATGCGATCGTGAAAGCGATCGACACCGAGGTTCGCCCGGCGTTCGCGAAGCTCGGCAAGTTCGTGCGCGAAGAGTACGCGCCAAATGGCCGCAACGACCCGGGGCTCTGGGCTCTGCCCGATGGAGACGCGCGGTATCGCGCGGCCGTCCGGGAGATGACGACGACGGACATGACCCCGGAGCAGATCTACGAGCTGGGCATGGCGCAAGTGAAGGAATCGGAAACCCAGATGACGGCGATCGCCAAGCGCCAGGGATTTCCCGATTGGAAGAGCTACGCGGTTTCAATTCAGGGCGATCCAAAGCTGAAAGCGACGTCACGCGACGACATTCTGAACGCGTACCGCCGCTACGTCGCGCAGATGGAACCGAAGCTGCCCGAGCTGTTCGGGCTGCTGCCAAAGACCAAGCTTGAGGTCGTACCGGTCGAGGCGTTTCGCGAGAAGGAAGCCGCTGCGGCGAGCTATTCTGCAGGGACACCGGATGGCTCGCGCCCGGGAAAGGTTTATGTAAACACCGGTGACTTCGAGCATCGTGAACTTCCAGAGATTGAGGCCATTGCGTATCACGAAGGCGTACCGGGCCATCATATGCAGCTTTCCATCCAGCAGGAGATGCCCGAGCTTCCCTCCTTCCGGCAACACGCGTCCTATACTGCCTACATCGAAGGGTGGGCGCTGTATGCCGAACGGCTGGGAAAGGAAATCGGCTTTTACCAGGATCCGAACAGCGACTTCGAGCGGCTGGCAAGCGAGCAGTTTCGGGCCAGCCGTCTGGTCGAGGATACCGGCGTGCACTACAAGCGCTGGACGCGCGATCAGATGGTCGAGTTCTTCCGCGACCACTCACTTGAAACCGGAGACGACTTGCAGGCCGAAGTCGATCGATACATTTCCTACCCCGGGCAGGCCCTGAGCTACAAGATCGGCCAGCTGAAAATCCTTGAGCTGCGCAAGCGGGCGCAGGATCAGCTGGGAGACAAATTCGACATTCGCGCGTTTCACGACGAGATGCTCAGCGGAGGGGCACTTCCTCTGGATGTCCTGGATGCGCGAACCGATTCCTGGATTTCCGCTGTGAAATCCGACTCAGGCACCCGCGGAAAATAAGCGGAGACTCCAGTTGGCCCGGGGGGCGAAGTGCCAGGATTGCTGTGCACCAGGATGCCTGTCGGTAAGTTGCGGCGCCCAACCGGGTCCCAAGGCTCGGGGGGTCGCTTGATTGCCGCAAGTGAAGCGTGCTAATTTCGGCGCGTAGCTTCTCACGTTCTTTCTGCCAACCATGTCTGTGTCCAAGTTCATGGAGTCGAGTCCGGCTGGCCCCGCGCGCACGCAAGATTCCCCGGCGCCGGTGCGCGAACCCGTCTTCTGGCGCGTCGAGGGGAGCCTGCTGAATCTGACCGCCGTGCGGCCCGTCGCCTTCTTCACCTGGAACGCTCAGAGCTTCCTCGGCAGGTGGGCACGCCGGGGAGCTATGGGCGTGCTTGCCGTCGCGCGGCCGTTTCTGTACGCCTCGGATCGGGTTTTTGCCACACGCGTGCTGCACGCTGTCTTGCGACACACCAGCCGGGACAGGCTCGATCTGCTCGGAGAGGAATTTTTCGAGTACTTCCTTAAGCCGCGGTTGAAGCCGCGCGGCGTCGAGGCGCTCGGCCGCGTGATTGCCTCCGGTGCGGACGTGGTCCTGGTGAGCCAGGGTCTGGATCACATCATGCGGCCGCTCGCGCGCCATCTGGGTGTCCGACGAATCCTCTCAAACCGTCTGGATTTTCGCGACGGTATCGCCACAGGCCGGCTGCTGGATCCTGTGATTCGCCCCCGCGGTCCGTTCGCCAAGCTTCGGACCGACCGTCCCGACGGCACGATCGCTCGTTCAAAACTGCTGCACGATCTCGGGTTTGCGAAAAAACCGGAAGTGCTGAATGAAACCATCCGGGCGGCCGAGCGGCCCTCGCCCCGGACCGAGGTACCGGTGGTCCATTTTGACCAGCAAAGCAATCACAGTTCATTTTCCGTCCGGGCGGCTCTGCGCGGGAAGCAGATACTGCTGATCGGCGGTACGGGCTTTATCGGCAAGGTTTGGCTTGCGAATCTGCTGACCGAACTTCCGGAAATCGGCCGCGTTCATCTTCTGATTCGCGGCCATCGCTCGGCGACGGCACTGGAGCGTTTCGAACGCATGGTCTCGGAGTCGCCGGTATTCGACCGGCTCGCCGAGCTGCATGGCGACCGCTTTGCGGATTTCCTGGGCGAGCGGGTGGAAGTCGTGGCGGGCGATGCAAGCAAGCCCGGGCTTGGCCTGACCGCGGAGGTACGCCAGCGCCTGGGGCGGTCGCTTGATTTGATCGTCAACAGCGCCGGGCTAACGGATTTCAATCCCGACCTCCGGGATGCTCTGGCCATGAACGTACACGCGACCGACCATCTACTCCATTTTCTCGGCCAGTGTGATCACGCAGCCCTGCTGCATCTTTCAACCTGCTATGCCATCGGACGGCGTGACGGCCGCATCCTGGAAGAGTTCTCAAACAACTACTGCCCTGCCGACGTACCGGGATTCGACGCTCGCAAGGAGTGCCTGTCGCTTGAAGCTCTGATCCGCGAAACTGAAGCGCGCGCCGAGTCCGCCGAAGTAACGGCTACACTCCGCCGCCAGGCCCTGGAGAAGAAGCACGCGTCCAAAAGCCTGCAGGGCGTCGCTCTGGACAATCAGATTCGCAAGAACCGCACACGGTGGCTGCGCGAGGCTCTGATGGTTGCCGGTACCAAGCGCGCAAACTCACTTGGCTGGCCGAACACCTACACGTTCACCAAGAGCCTCTCGGAATCGCTGATCGGCAGCTACCTGGCCGCGACGCCCGGCGCGGCGATCTCGATCGTGAGGCCGTCCATCGTCGAATCTTCGATCGAAAAACCCTTCGTCGGCTGGAACGAGGGCGTGAATACGTCGGCGTCGCTCTCCTACCTGCTCGGCACGTTTTTCCGCCAGTTGCCTACAAATGAGAGCAAGTGCCTGGACCTGATTCCCGTGGACATCGTCTCGCGAGGCATGACTTTGATTGCGGCGGCGCTGGTTGCCCGCCGGCACGAACGCGTCTACCATTTGGCAACGTCGGTCGCCAACCCATGCGACATGCGGCGATCAATTGAGCTCACCGGCCTGGGCCACAGAAAGTTCTACCGTTCCCAGGACAACTTTCAGCAGCGTGTGCGCCTGAAGTTCGATGCCATCCCGGTCTCCAAGTCGCGCTACGAACGGCTGTCCGCACCTGCTCAGAAAATGGTGGTACAGGCGATCAACCGGAGCGTCGAGCCGCTGGGATTTGCGCGGGCGCCGCTGGCGCGCCAGGAGCGCGATCTAGAGAAGGTCATCAAGCTGGTGGCGCTGTTTGAACCGTTCATACTGGAAAATGATCACGTCTTTGAGGCGGCCAACATCGAGAGGCTCGGCGCTGCCGTGCCCCTTGAAGAGCGACCTGCATTCGGCTACGACGCCCGCTCGCTCGATTGGTGGGACTACTGGATCAACGTGCACATTCCTGCACTGCGCAAGTGGTGCTATCCTCTGATCGAGGGCCGTCCCATGGAAGCTCGCCCGCGGCGTAGCGTGCCTCTGGCGCTGCGCACCGAAGCGAGCGCCGCCGGAGCGGCAGGCACAGCTCCGGCAACAACGCCCTGACACCCGAAAATCGTGGCCATCCTCCTGACCGGGTGCACCGGCTACATCGGTGCCCACGTTGCTTCGAACCTCCTTGCGGATCACTCCGATCCGCTGAGTGTGCTGGTGCGCGCGCGCGACCTGGAGGAAGCGCGGGGACGCCTCTGGCGCTCGCTCCAGCTGCACATGGATTTCAGGCAGTTCCAGGCTTTCCTGGGCGGGCGTATTCGCATTTTCCTGGGTGATCTGACCGACCCTCGCTTCGGGCTGTCCGACGCCGAGTACAGCGAGCTTGTGCGATCGACCGACTCGGTAATTCATTGCGCCGCCTCGCTGAATCGCAAGTCGGAGAAAAGTTGCCTCAACGTCAATCTGCGCGGAACGCTTGAGGTGATTCAGCTGGCGATGCGCGCTCGCGACCAGCACGGCTTGCGCCGCTTCAGTCATGTCAGCACCGTGGCCGTTGCAGGGCATCGGGCGAACGAAATCATCGAAGAAGATTCCGCGATCGACTGGAACCGTTCCGATTACGATCCCTACGCTCGCACGAAGAAATTCTGCGAGCACATGGTGCGCCAGTTGCTCCCCGACGTGCCGCGGACCATCTTCCGGCCAAGCATCGTGCTGGGAGACAGCCGGCGCCCGGAGACAAACCAGTTCGAAATGGTCCGCGCGTTTGTGTTTCTTGCCGGCCTGCCCGCGCTTCCCTTCCGTTCAACGGACAAGGTCGACATCGTGCCGGTGGATTACGTGGCCGATGCGATCTCGACGTTGCACCAGAAACCGAAGCCGGATCACGAGATCTATCACCTGTCCTCGGGCACGGGCTCGGAAACATTCGCGGAGTTAACCGGCGCGCTCGCCAAAGCGCAAGGGAAGCGGGGTCCGGTCTACGTGCCAAGCCTCGAAGGACCCTCGTCGAAGATGGTCAATGCCCTTGCTGGACGCGCCGGGAAAGTAGGCGGCCTCGCGACACTGATGAAAGTGTTCCTGCCTTACCTGGTGTGGAACACGGTGTTTGACAACCAGCGCGTGGCAGCCGAGATGGGCCGTCGCCCCGCGCCTTTTTCCCAGTACTGCTATCCGCTGCTGCAATTCAGCCGCGAAAACCACTTTATGTACAAGTACCGCGCTTGGCCACCAGAAGGCTCAGCCAAACCTGAGCCCGTTGTAGCGGCGCCCGGGACACGCGCACCACAGGACTTTTAACGATGATGGATATGGACGTCGCGATCGAGGCCTGGGTCGCAAGCCTGATCGAACTGAATAAACTCAAGTACGTGCTGGGCACCGGTAAACCCTGGAAGCCGGGTCAGAAACTGAAGCTGCTGTTTGCGGGTTACAACGGCACGCGAAACACGGGATCGGACATCCGTGTGGAAGAAATCGTGCGACAGATGCAGCGGATCCTGGGCGAAGAAAACGTGGCCGCGACGGTCATGACTCAGAATTTCGAACGCACCCGCGGATATTTCGGCAACTCCGAGAAAGTCCACCTCCCGGATGTGTTTCCTACGTTTCTCCATTCCGAAGTCCCCAAACACGATGGCGTGGTGGCGTGTGAAGGTTCGATGTTCAAAAGCAAATTCGCAAACGCCCTTACGGCCATGATCGTGGGCTCACTCGGCATCGCCTCGGCGCACAACAAACTGAGCGTGGCCTACGGCGGCGAGGCTGGCGCCATGGATCCGCTGCTTCAGAGCCTGGTCAAGAGATATTGCCACGACTCTCTGGTGATCACGCGCAACGCCGAATCACAGGAAATTCTCGGGAAACTCGGGGTGGCAACCGAACTCGGCACCGACACCGCATGGACATTCCAGCCCCTTGGCCCGGAGTTCGGCCGAAAGGCGCTGCGGGACGCCGGATGGGACGGCGCGGCGCCGGTCCTCGCGGTTTGCCCGATCAATCCGTTCTGGTGGCCCGTCAAGCCATCGCTCGGGAAATGGCTTGCGCATTCTGTAGGCGGTGCGTACGAGAAGAGCTACTACCGCACCATCTATTTTCATCGCTCCGGTCGCGATGTGGACTCTGCGTACGGGAAGTATCTTTCCGCGATGGCCAGTGGCGTCAAGCGTTACCGGGCGACCCGGTCTGTTTTTCCGATCCTGGTCGCCATGGAGATGCTCGACCGCGACGCGTGCGAGCGCGTAGCCGAGCAAATCGGCGGGGCGCCGATCTTCGCCTCCGATGAGCTCAATATGTACGAGATGGTGAGCATCCTGCGGTCCTGCGACCGAATGCTGTCCTCGCGTTATCACGCGATCGTGACGTCCATGCCGGCCGGCGTGCCTTCGGCCGGCGTCACCATGGACGAGCGGATCCGCAACCTGATGCACCAGCGCGGCCACGAGCACCTTTTTATGGAAGTCGACGAACCGGACCTTGCGGACAGGATCGTCGCGGCACTGGGCGCGCTTGACTCCGAGGCTGAGGAGATCCGCGAAGCCATGGGCCGCACCGTCGCGCTCAATCTGCAACTGATGGCGCGCATGGGCGTGTATTTCGAAGAGCGCGTTGCCAGGCAGTATCCGGAGTTTCCGATCCGCACCGGTGTGCGCGGCTGGCAGGAGTATCTTCCGCCGCTCGGCTCGGTGCTGTGCCGGCTGCTTGAGGAGCACAGCGGAGTGCTGGCTGCATGACCTTTCTGGAATCCATTTTCGAGCGGCTCAAGCGTTCAGCAAACTCGCCCGTTTTGGGCGAAGTGCGCGGCCACCAGACCCTGGAGGTGAACGGCAGCCAGTTGCTCGCCATGGTCTCCGAAGCCCGGGAATTTCTCGCTGCGCGCGGATTGAAACGGGGGGATCGCTGCGCAATTCTTGCGCCGAACAGCATTCGCTGGGTGGCACTGGACCTTGGGTTGATGGCTGAAGGCATTGTGGTCGTACCGCTAGACCCGCGTCAGGTTCCCCACGAGATTGCGGCTGTGATCAAGGATTCCACGCCCTCGCTGGTCTGCTCCTGTGATCCGACCCTGGGGGCCAACCTGTCGGCTGCGGGCGCCGCAGCTGGTCGGGTCGCATTGTTTGACAACATTTTCACCGGCACAGCCCGATCCGCACAGTCGTCGGTTGTTCACGCACACCCCCACGCCGACCACGACGCTGTCACGATCGTGTACACCTCGGGCACGTCGGGTGAGCCTAAGGGCGTCGTGCTGAATGCGGGCAACATCACGTTCATGCTGGGTGCAACCCATGCGCGGCTGGATCAGTTGATGGGCGTGCGGCAGGAACCTGAAAAGATTTTTCAGTACGCTCCGTTTTGCTTCGCCGCGGCGCGAATCCTGCTCCTGACTTCCCTGTCTCGCAACAGCATTCTCATGCTTTCAACCGACCTCACCCAGATCGCCGATGAGCTGAAAGCTGCGACGCCGAACTATTTCGTGAATGTGCCGATGTTTCTGGAGCGCGTACGGCGCAAGGTTGAGGATTCCATTCAGAAACGCGGCGGCTTTGCGGCCAACATTTTCTTCCGCGCGCAGAAGGCCTACCAGCGAAAGCAGGGTCCAGGCGGCACCTGGAGCGATCGCCTGTGGCTCTCGCTTGGGAACGCGCTGGTATTCCCGGCGATCCGCAAGAACGTTGGACCAAATCTCAAGGCTCTGATTTGCGGCTCAGCGCCGCTGTCGGCCGATACGCAGCTGTTTTTCATGATGCTGGGCATCCCGGTTCTGCAGGTCTACGGCCTTACGGAAACGACCGCCATTTGTACGATGGACGAGCCAGGCAAGGTCGAGCCGGGACGCGTGGGACGTGCGGTTCCCGGAGTCGAGATGATTACAGCCGACAACGGCGAAATTCTGGTGCGCGGCCCCCACATTTTTCCCGGTTACTGGCAGAGGCCTGCGGCAACCGCCAAGGCGCTCGGGGGCGGGTGGTTTCACACCGGAGACCAGGGCGAAGCGGATGCGAGCGGCAATTGGCGAATCACCGGGCGGCTGAAAAATCTGATCATTTTGAATTCCGGGCACAACATCGCGCCAGAACCAATCGAACAGGCGCTCGCCGCGGACCTGCCTGAAGCACAGCAGATCGTGCTCGTAGGTAACCAGCGAAGCTACCTCGCAGCCCTGGTGACGACGGTCGGCGCAAACGGTTCAAGTAATGCGGCGAACAGCGCAGGCGGCAATGGAATTGACCGAGGGCGGATTCAATCCGTCCTGGATGCCTTGAACAGCGAGTTGCCGCACTACAAACAGATTCGCGCCTTCTACGTTCTGGGTGAGCCGTTCAGCATGGAAAATGGCCTGCTGACGACCATGGGCAAGCTCAAACGCGACGCCATCTCCGAGCGATTTGCAGCCGAAATCGAAGCGCTCTACCAGAAGAAGCCGTCATGAAAACCTTCTCGGGCAAGACCCTTTCCTGGAAGGCCGCTGACGGCACAATCGAGCTGGTGCTGGATCGCGCGCCGTGCAATGAAATCGGCTCGGCCACCCTGGGCGAGCTCGAGCACTTCGTCTCCGCTCTGGGATCGCTTGAGAAAGATGCGCACGCGCTGATCATCTCAAGCGCGCGCTCGGAGGGATTCTGTGCCGGTGCTGATCTGCGCGAGCTCTACCGCCGCTCGCAGGCGATGCCTTCAGGAGAGCGCATGGGCGCTGTCCGCGAGTTCCTGGAGAAAATCCATCGAGTGATGAACGCAATCGATCTTGCGCCACTGACAACCATCGCGGCCGTGCACGGAGTCACCTTCGGCGGTGGCCTGGAACTGGCGCTCACCTGCGACCTGATCGTCGCGGACAAAATGACGCGGTTCTGCTTTCCGGAGCTGCGTCTGGGGCTGATTCCCGGTTTCGGTGGCATTCCGCGGCTCAAGCGCGACCTCGGCAACGCCGTCGTGCGCGATCTGCTCCTCACCGGCCGCAGCATTCAAGCATCCAAGGCGCAGTCGGTCGGACTGGTGAGTCAGGTGACTGCCGAGGGAGATGCGCTGCGCGTGGCACGGACGACAGCCGCGCAATTGAACAAATTCGATCGCGAAACAGCCACTGCGGCCAAACGGTTCATCAAGCCCTTGCCTGAAGCGGATCTGCGCCGCGAGATTGAAATCTTTTGCGATCTGTTCACGCGCCCCGCGGTGGAAGCGGGGCTGCGCAAATTTGTCGACAGCACGGACGCCCTGCCGTATTTGCCGTAAGGACGGCACACCGCAAGCGCGCGATCCAGAGGCCACGACCGAAATGTGGCAAGATACGAAGCCATGACGACCATCGAGAAAACAACAGACGAAGTTCTCAAGCTTGCCTCAACGCATTTCAAGGTGCCGCGGGAACAGCTTCGCGCAGACGACGATTTCTTCAAGACGCTGGGCATCAACAGCCTGCAGGCGCTGGACCTGTTGACACGTCTGGAACAGCATTTCCATATCGAACTTCCCGACTATGAACTTCAGGGCGTAACGGACTTCCGCACGCTTGCCGAACGAATACAATCGCGCCTCTAATGCTCGATCTTCACAAGTTCAATTCTCTCGGTGAGGCGCTGCGCGCGGCGCTGGACCGCTGGCCGGACGAAATCTGTTTGATCGAGGCCGACCGGGATCGGGAAAAGGCCAGATTCACCTATCGCCAGTTCCGGGAGGCCGCGCTGCCAGTGGGGCGCGCGCTCCAGGACTCGGGCCTCCGCGGAGGCACCCGCGCAGCAATTCTCATGGCCAATCAGTCGAAGTGGCTGATATCGGCATACGCGATCTTCTTCGTGGGCGGAGTCCTGGTTCCGCTCGATTACAAGCTGACTTCGGTCGAGCAAATCCGCTTGCTCGAGCATTCCAGGGCGGAATTTCTGGTCGTCGAATACCACGCGTGGAAAGCGATCACCCAGGCGCCGAATTTCCAGGCGCTCGCTGGGCGCGTCGTGGTAGTCACCGAGGCCCCGCCGTCTGTTGATCTTGCAGGAGCGAAGCGCTGGGAGGATTTTCTCGCCCCCGGTGATCCTGTTTTCGTCGAGCGCGGGCTCAAGGATTCAGCCTGCATCGTTTATTCTTCCGGCACCGCCGGACGGCCCAAGGGTTGCGTCCTCACGCATGAGAACTATCTTGAGCAGTG
>Ga0209624_10001866_pt1 | contig 16072 bp, 17 predicted proteins | sample JacPinW_OM2H0_O1_FD_188565 | JGI IMG/M metagenome (GOLD analysis project Ga0209624, IMG submission 188565) | Forest soil microbial communities from Algoma, Ontario, Canada - Jack Pine, Ontario site 1_JW_OM2H0_O1 (SPAdes) (version 2) | ecosystem: Environmental > Terrestrial > Soil > Boreal...
CCCGTCAAAATAGACGTGCAGTTCGCCGATCGTCACGTTGCCCTTCTCGCCAAACACGCGCCGGTTGATCGCGCCGACCCGGGCTACGATCTCACGCACGTGCACCGGCTTCCGCAGAACGTCGTCGGCGCCGGCGGCGAATAGGCACAACGTGTCATCGAGCGAGTGACGCTCATTGAGACACAGAACCGGGGCGCTCGAGCGCTCGCGGATGAGCCTCGACAGCGCCTCGCGCTCATCGCAGTCGCCGATCACGAAGGCTTCGACAGCATTGATGTCCGAATCACTGATCTTGCCGATCCATTCGCGAAATTCGGACGCTTCGATCCCGGCAGACGAAACGCCCTCGCGATCAAAACCATTGGCGTAGCCCCCGGCTACGATGTTCCGATCGTCGACGATAATATACATACCCGTGCTCCACCCTACTGAATTGACAAGGGAACGCTTTCCGCTACGCCAACGTGGGTACGCAACACATACAAAACAAACGCCGTCGTTTAACCATTGTGCTTTTTGCTTATTCTTATGCAAGGAAGACTTTGTTATTAACTGTGACAAATGATTACTGATTTATTCATTTTTAGTCAGCCGGCTTGTTCTTGACAAAATCCACTTTACGGCCGAAGACTACGCCCGCGTTGGTTAACAAGATATGTATAAAGCTAATATGATTATGTCATACGGAAATGGCTAACGAAGTCTTGCATCAGGCGCGACGACCGGCGGCGAACCACGGCGGCGCGCAAGCGCCGATGCTGCTCGGGATCAAGCGTCAGGCTTGGCGCGCCCGACCGGAAGCGACGCGCGGGCTCGGCCGCAAACTCGCTGGGCGGGGCGAGATCGCTTATTGGGTGGTTTCAGACGACGGCCGCTCGCCCGCAGGCAAGAGCGCCGATCTGCGTGCGGACCCTCGGGAACGGAACCGTTTGCGCTCGGCCAAACTCCTCGACGGGGCTTACCGTTTCATATGTGATGGCCGGGTCTGCGACCGGTCTCGCAACGGCCTGCGCCTTGCGCTAGCGCGCGACATCGCGCTTCCCCCTCAATTGGCGGTGCATATCGACGAGACATCCGAAGTGCGCGACGCGAAGGTCATCTGGCGACGCGGGTCGACAATCGGAATCCGACTGCACTCGGCCGCGCCGGTGGACGCGCTACGGCCTTGCGATCGGCACGCGCTCAAGGAGCGCTACTACGCGATTCCAGACTGAACGCGTTCACGCGTAACTTTTCTCCTCAACCAAGGCCGAGTTGGCGAGCGTGTTGATGGCGCGTTTGATCGCCGCGCGGGTATCGTTTTCGCAATAAACCGAGCGCGCCAGCGCGACGAAGCGCGGTCCGAAGTCTCCTTCCCGTTCGCACGTGCGTATCGCGTCCTCGATGGTCCATAGCCGCCCGTTCACAGCGGCGAGCTTATCTGTCAGCAAATCGATCGGCGGGTTAGACACGCCGTCCTCCCGCGCCGAACGCTCGAGCGCCGTCAGTTCGCGATGGACGTTGGCGAGTTTTTCAGGTTCGCGGATTTGTTGGGCTTTGATGCGGAGAATCGTGATCTTGTCGATCAATTCGCCGAGCGAGCATGGCGTCGAAACCATGCGGGACGCTGCGCGCCGCTGCGCCAGCGCCGCGAGTTCGCGCGCCATGGCTTCAAACACGTCGGCCCAGACCCCTCGGCGCGTCTGGCGAAAAAGGCGCATGGTTGGATACCAGGGCGAATCCGCGCGCTCGGTCATCCAGCGCCATTCCGCGTCGCTCTTGAGCGCAACCCAAACTGGAACAGCCAGAGCCCCCGCGAGATGCGCGATCGACGTGTCGCAGGTGATGATGAGATCGAGGCAGGTCATCGCCGCGGCCGTATCGACGAATGCGTCGGCGCCAGCATCAAAGTCGGTGCCCAGCGTCTCGACCCGCAACGCGGGCGGGAGGCTTGAAAGCTGCTCCTCGCCGGCGCCCTTTTGCAGTGAAATGAGTCTCACGCCAGCGATCTCAGCGAGCGACGCGAGCGCTGTCAGGGGCATGGAGCGGGCCCGGTCGGCCTCCGGATTGGGGTTACCTTGCCACACCACGCCAATCTTGAAGCCTTCGACGCCGATGCGTTTGAGCCATATTTCACGCAACGCTGGGTCGGCCACGAGATAGGGAAGCGCAGCTGGAATTGTCTCGAGGCGCGTCCCGAACGCGCGCGGCAGGCTGCTGATGGCGATCTGCGCGTCGAATGGTTCGCCTTCGGGCGGCGAAACAACGAATCGCGCCTTGGCCTTCGACGACAGGAGCCGGTGGAGTCGCGCCGGACACACAAAGGTCGCGTCGACGCCGACCGCGGCCATCAATGGCAGATAGCGAAAGAACTGGATCGTATCGCCGAGGCCGTGATCGTTGAGCACCAGCACCCGCTCGCCTCGCCGTCCCGGCCCCCTCCAGGTCTCGAAGCGCGTTCCGAGCGCCTCGGCGATCGACTTTCCTCTGAGCCAGCGCGCCTCGTAGCCCTCGAGTCCATTTTCGAAGTCGCCGAGCGTCAGCATGAGGCAGCCCTTGCCCGCGACAGCCTCGCGGCTGCCGAGCGCGGCGGCGCGGTCAAAGGCAGTCATCGCTTCTGAGAAGCGACCAAGACTCCGCAATGCCAAAGCCTGACCCAGCAGCGCCTTGGCAAGGCAAGGCCCCGGCTTGCTCGCCCAGAGATAGGCGTCAAACGCCTCCTCGCTGCGATCGAGCTTCAGAAGCGCGTTGCCTAGGTTGATAGCGGCCTCGGGGAAATCATGACGCAGAACAAGAGCGCGCTCAGCCGCTTCGAGCGATTCCCCCATGCGCCCAAGTTCGCGCAGCGCTCCAGCGCGGCTGCACCAGGCGTCTGGATCGTCAGGCGCGAGCGCCGTCGCCGCGGCGAAGGAAGCGAGCGCTTCAGCGAATCGGCCGGCGCCGAACAGAAGCTTGCCGAAATTGATGTGGGCGACGACCAGTGAGGCGTCGAGTTCGAGCGCGCGTCGATAGAAGCGCATCGCCGACTGAGGCTGTCCGCATTCGCTCAGCATGTATCCGCCCATGCACAGGGCGTTGGCGAAATCGGGCTTGAGGCGCAACGCCTCGTCCATGAGCTTGATCGCCTCGTCGCGCCGTCGCTCGCGCCATAGCGTGACTGCAGCGGCATAAAGGGCGTCAGGCCCGCATCGGGCTTCATTCGGCCCGTCGCGGATTGTCTGGAGGGCGTTAGGCATTCGAGCTGCGCGAAAGCATCCCGCTCCGCTTAGAGCCCGGCGCTTGCGTGGACCTTTCTAAGGCGAATGCAGGCCCTGGGGGCGGCTCACCCGCCTAGCGTAAGCCTCGACATGCTCGACATCAGGGCGGTCGAGAAACTTGGCTGTGATGCGCCAGTGAAGTCGTTGAGCGCACTGCCCAGCACCGAGCCGTTTGAACTGATCACGCTGGCGAGGACGGCGGCTGCGCCCGATTGTCCTGAGCTTGAATTGCCCGAATCGACCGTGAGGTCGGAGGTCGCGCCGGAGCTGGGTCCGTAGGTGTAGTCGTACATCGCCGTGAACCGTTCGGTCAGCTGGGTGAGCTTGGCGGGATCTTTCAGGTCTGAGAGGGGCATGAATTCAGATAGCGTCTGCGGCTGCAGATCGGCTGCGGCCGTCGGCGGGAGCCCCATGATCGTCGCCGCCACCTGCAGGAGATTGGGATCGGCCAGAATTCCATATTCGCTGGTGACCGTCGGCGCGACCCGCTGGAAATACAGCGCGAACTGGGTGCCTACGTCTTGGTCGCCCTGATCGCTTTCCAACTGCTGTTCCACATAGTCGCTCGTCGTCGTCTGAATGGCGCTCGCCGACGACGGCGGAGTTGCGCCGCCGTCGACGAAATTGAACGCGGCCGCGAACGCCTTCCATTGGGAATTTGGCAGAGTGTTGGCGAGGCTCTTTGGGTTGGACACTCCGCCTTCGAGCACTTTTGTGATGAGCCCCTTGGCGTCGATCTGACCGCCGAGACCGTAAGCGTTGAGCGCGTAGGACAGTAGCCGATAACTGCCGACGAGGTCACTGATCGACTTCACTGAGCCAATGTTGGCCGCGTAATACGCGCTCGCAGTCTTAACCGCCGGTTCGGCCGCAGTCATCGTTTGATAGCGGGATAGGTTCTGCGATACGGCGAGAAAGGCGGTTGTCGTGCTCGTCATGGGCAATTCGCCGGGGCTCGGCTCAAAAGTGGCGGCTTGCGGTCAGCCTGACACTAGCCGCGAAGTCCTGCGCCTCAGTTAATCAGGGTCGCTCTGCTCCGGTCGCCGCACCGTCAGCTGTCGGCGCCGCTCGGGTCGAGGCCCGCCGCGGCGATCAGATCTCCGGCCCGCATGCCCCTGCCCGAACTTGCGGCGATTGCCTTGGCCAGCGAGGCAACCGAACCGTGGCGCATAAATTGGGCAAGAAGCGCCAGCTCGGCCGTGCGGACGCGAAGCCGATTGTCTGCTTCCGGCGTCGGCTGATCCCGCAATGCTCGCATGATCGGCAACCCCTGACCCGTAGATTCGCGGGACGCCAAATTGTGCCATTGTCGGGTTGGAAAATGCGTGACGAATTGTAACAAAATGCAACTTTAACGAGAGCTATTCATTCATGCATCATTCTGATTGAAGCGCTTCGACAACGTTTTCGACCCAGCGGCGGCTGACGAGCGCCAAGGCTTGCGATCGCGCCAACAACAACAGCGTGACCTCGGGTAAAAGTGGAAGACGCTTGTCGGAGGACGCTTCCAATCCCTCCGGCGCGAGGCCGTCGATCATCGGCGTGACGCCAAGCCCGGCTGCTGCTGCGGCTGCGAGCACGGCGAAATTCGAGGACGTGCAAACGATCTCGAATCTTCGTTCCTGGGCGCGCAACGCGCCAATAGCCGCCTCGTGAAACGGGGATCCTTGCGGCGGGAGAACGAGCCGCAGCGGCTGATCATCTTGTTCACCGTCAAATGTCTGGCCGAACCAGCGCAGTTGGCCCCGCCATTGTTCGATCTTGTGGGGCTCGCTCTCGCCTGTCCCGACGACGAAAGCGACGTCAAGCGCGTTCTGACGAAGGGCGACCGAAAGCGCCTGTGAAGTGTCGACGATCACCTCAAATGTCGTGCGGATCTCGGCGTCAGCGCGCAACTCATTGAGCCGCGGCGCCAGAATGGGCGCAAATTCGCTTGGCATCCCGATCCGTATCGCGACGTTCGTATTGTTGCGGCCGAGTTCGTCCAGCATGTCGTCATGCAGGCGCAGCAACCGCTTTCCATAGTCAAAACAAACCTCGCCCACGCCGGACAGTTCGAAGCGCCCGCCTTTTTTGAACAGCGGCGATTCGACGAGCTCCTCGAGTCGTTTGACCTGCAGGCTGATCGTTGGTTGGGTCCGTCCCAGCTCCTCCGCGGCGCGGGTGAAGCCTCGAGCCTCGACGACGGCGACAAAGGCTCGCAAAATGTCGATGGGAATGCCGCGCACAAGAAGCCTCCCGGATAGGACTCAGCGTTCATGTGTACAATGTTTTCGCTCCCACCATAAGCGGGAGACATGCAACCATTCGCGTGTTGCGCGCCCAAGCCTGGCGGACAGTAGAGGTAAAGGCGCTCTTTATTTTGGCGGTGGGTTAGACGTTCTTTGCGCTAGGGACGATTGACGCAGCGGCATGTCCGCGGAATACAGGCAGAAATATTGAAACAAAGAATGCAAGTATTAAGAATAACTTCGGATACCACGCGGCGCTTTAGCGCCGCCTCGCGAGTCGAATCAAATAAAAATCTGGTTAACGTATCGTAACTCATTGACAACGATACATGTCCTGCTTCGAATCATTTGACTGTGACGATTCGCAGGGCAAAGTAATTGAAGGCGGGGCGCGATGCAGATCCATATTCTTGAAGAGGCCGGGCTGGGATTGGCTACAATTGATAAATCCGTCCGGCGCCGCGAGCTCGAAATCCCTCGCGCTCAACCTGTCGAGCCGATCGAGCGGCTTTACATGTTCGCGGGGTGGACCCTCGATGAGACGACGCGAGACCTCATCAGCCCGACCGGGCAGGCAGCGGGTCGACCTCACCTCGTCCGAGTTCGACCTCTTGATGGCGTTTGTGCGCCACCCGGGCCAGCCTTTGTCGCGCGCCGCGCTTCTCGGCGTATTGCGCGGGCGCCAATGGACATATTTTGATCGCTCGATCGATACGATGGTCGCGCGACTGCGCAAGAAACTTGACGACGGCTCCGATCGCTCTCCGCTGATTCGCTCGGTGCGGGGCGTGGGCTACGTGTTCTGCGCCGCGGTCGCAAGACTTGGCGATCAGGACCGATCCGTGACCGTTAGGCGCCTCACGCCGCGGGATGGTTCCGCACCGCTTCCCGCACTATGAGGCGCGCACGAGGGGCTCGATAGCGCCGCCGATGCGGCGACGCGGAGCGTTAGGTGGCGTGGCTTGGTTGCTCAACACGCAACCCTCGGAGGCAAGTGTCGCCGTCTCTCGCGCCAGTCGATTGACGCCCCGCTAACGCGGCTCTATCCATGGCCCGCGTCGTATTTTCGCGAGGCTTGGCATTGCGGCGACGATGATCCGGTTTCACCGCAACGATTTGCCCGCGGAAGCGTCGTTCGGCGAGGCGGTCGCCATCGACACGGAGACTTTGGGGCTCGCCGTCGGCCGCGATCGGCTCTGCGTCGTGCAGCTGTCGCGCGGCGACGGGACGGCGGATATTGTGCAGATTGCGCCCGGCCAGACGAGCGCGCCCAATCTCGAGCGGCTGCTGGCCGATCCGGCGATCGTCAAACTGTTCCACTTCGGCCGTTTCGACATGGCCGTGATGCAACACGCCTTCGGCGTCATGGCCGCGCCGATCTATTGCACCAAGATCGCCTCGAAGATCGCGCGAACCTATACCGACCGGCACGGACTCAAGGACCTGACGCGCGAGTTGCTGAACGTCGAGATCTCCAAGCAGCAGCAATCATCCGATTGGGGAGCCGGGACGCTAAGCGAGGCGCAGCTCGCTTATGCCGCATCGGACGTGCTGCATCTGCACGCCTTGCGCGAGAAGCTTGACGCCATGCTGAAGCGCGAGGGCCGGGACGGACTGGCGCGCGCCGCCTTCGCTTATCTGCCAGATCGCGTCCGCCTCGACCTCGCCGGATTCGAGGCGATGGACGTTTTTTCGCACGGCTATCCCTGACTTTGTGGACGGGCTATGGAGCGCGCCTACGATGCCGTCAGGCGACCGCCGCCTTCTGCATTGCGACGAGCTGTTTGACGCCGTCGCGCGCCAACCCCAACATCCGGATTAGCTCTTCCTCCGAGAACGGCGCGCCTTCTGCCGAGCCCTGAACCTCGACCAGGCCTCCCGAGCCGGTCATGACGAAATTCGCGTCGGTGTGCGCGGTTGAGTCCTCGGAATAGTCGAGATCGATCACCGCTTCGCCGCCGACAATGCCACAGGAGACGGCGGCGACATGATCCTTGAGCGGAGTCTCACGCAGGATCGAGCGCTGCGTCATCCAGTTCAGGCAGTCGCGCAGCGCCACCCATGCGCCGGTGATCGAGGCGGTGCGGGTGCCCCCGTCCGCCTGCAGCACGTCGCAATCGATGGTGATCTGCCGCTCGCCGAGGCGTGGCAGATCCACGACTGCTCGCAACGATCGGCCGATCAGGCGCTGAATCTCCTGGCTGCGGCCTGAGACTTTACCGGCCGTCGACTCGCGCTTGGATCGGGTCAGCGTCGCGCGCGGCAGCATCGCGTATTCCGCCGTCACCCATCCGCGTCCCTGACCACGCAGCCACGGCGGCGGCTTGTCCTCGAGCGAGGCCGCGCACAGCACATGCGTTTCGCCGAAACGGACGAGACAAGAACCTTCCGCATAGCGCGCCACGCCGCGCTCGAAGCTCACGGAGCGCATTTCGTCGGCGGCGCGTTTGGACGGACGCATGGGCGGACCTCCCTCATGTTATCGATCCGATCTAGCGGCAGACGCTTCGAGTGGCAAATTCGCCCACGCAATCGCGCGTCGCTGCTGCGACGCATCGCGTTGACCATCGGCGCCCGCGACTCTAGGGTCCCGGCCCGTGTTGAAGGACCGCCCACAAATCCATGGCTTCCGCCGAAAACGCAGCGCTTGATCCGGCCAAATCGTTTCAGGGCGTCATCCTGACCTTGCAGACCTACTGGGCTGGCCATGGCTGTGTGATGCTGCAACCCTACGACATGGAGGTCGGGGCGGGCACGTTTCACCCAGCGACGACGCTACGCTCGCTTGGTCCCAAGCCTTGGAAGGCGGCTTATGTCCAGCCGTCGCGCCGGCCCAAAGACGGACGCTACGGCGAGAACCCCAACCGGCTGCAGCACTATTATCAGTATCAGGTGATCCTGAAGCCTTCGCCCGAGAATCTTCAGGAGCTGTATCTCGATTCGCTCGCCGCGATCGGCGTTGACACGGGCCTACACGACGTGCGCTTCGTCGAGGACGATTGGGAGAGCCCGACGCTCGGCGCCTGGGGCTTGGGTTGGGAATGCTGGTGCGACGGCATGGAGGTGTCGCAATTCACCTATTTTCAGCAGGTCGCGGGTTTCGAGTGTGCGCCGGTGTCCGGCGAGCTGACCTACGGCCTTGAGCGGCTGGCGATGTATGTGCAAGGCGTTGAGAGCGTGTACGACCTTAACTTCAATGGCGGCGCCGGCACCGAGCGCGTTGCTTACGGAGACGTATTTCAGCAGGCGGAGCAGGAATATTCCCGCTTCAACTTTGAGCACGCCAATACCGACGTCCTGTTCCGGCATTTTCGGGACGCCGAAGCGGAATGCATGGCGCTGCTCAAGCAGGGCGAGTCGGGCGAACGCCACCTCATGGCGCTGCCGGCCTACGATCAGTGCATCAAGGCGAGCCATGTCTTCAATTTGCTCGACGCGCGCGGCGCCATATCGGTCACCGAGCGCCAGAGCTATATCCTGAGAGTGCGCGAACTCGCCCGGGGCTGCGGCGCAGCGTGGCTTAAGACGGCCGGCGGCGGCGCGGCGTAGTCCCGGATATGCCCGACCTTCTGCTCGAACTGTTCAGCGAAGAAATCCCTGCCCGCATGCAGCGGCAGGCGGCGGACGATCTCAAGCGCCTCGTCACGGGCGCGCTGGTCGAGCGCAATTTGCTCTATGAGGGCGCACAGAGCTTTGTCACGCCTCGGCGCCTCACGCTGCATGTCGTCGGCTTGCCCGCCGCTCAAGCTCACTCGCGCGAGGAGCGCAAGGGCCCGCGCGTCGGCGCGCCCGAAGCAGCGATCCAGGGCTTTTTGAAGAGCGCAGGCCTAAGCCGCATTGAGGACGCGCGAGTCGAGACGGACCCGAAGAAGGGCCAGTTCTATGTCGCATTGATCGAGAAGCCAGGTCGCGAAACGAAAGATGCGATCGCCGAGATCATCCCCGCGATCACCCGCTCTTTTCCCTGGCCGAAATCCATGCGCTGGGGCGCGGCCTCCGCGAAGCCCGACGCGCTCCGCTGGGTGCGCCCGTTGCGCGGAATCGTTTGCACGCTGGCGACGCAACATGACACGGCGGAGATCGTCTCATTCGACATCGACGGAATTGCGGCTGGCGACGTGACCTGGGGCCATCGCTTCATGGCGCCGGCGCCGATCCATGTCCGCCGCTACGACGATTACGTCGACGCGCTGCAGAAGGCCAAGGTCGTGCTCGACGCCGATCGGCGCAAGGCGATCATCCTCGCCGACGCCAAAGACCTCGCCTTCGCTCAAGGCCTTACTCTGGTCGAGGACGAAGGTCTGCTTGAGGAAGTCGCGGGCCTGGTCGAATGGCCGGTCGTGCTGATGGGCGAATTCGAGGCGGCGTTCCTTGACCTGCCCCCCGAAGTGATCCGCGCCACCATCCGCGCCAATCAGAAGTGCTTTGTGCTTCGGGAGGCGCCTGAGTCTTCTTCCGTCATGGCCGTCCGCGGACTTGATGCGGGGATCGACCCAGCCATCCACGGGGCGCCGTCAGGCGCGAAACCGGACGGACCCGCGACGCGGAACGGCGTGGATGGCCGGCACAAGGCCGGCCATGACGCGGGAGGGAGCGGCGGCAAGCTCGCGAACAAATTCATCCTGATCTCGAACCTCGTCGCCGCTGACGGCGGCGCCGCGATCGCCGCCGGCAACGGCCGCGTCGTGCGCGCGCGCCTCGCCGACGCCCGCCACTTCTGGCGGACCGATCTCGCGCCTCTGCCGGACGCCAAGCACAAGCACGCGAAGCCGCTCGACCAGCGCTTGGAGAAACTCGACCGGGTCGTGTTTCACGAGAACCTTGGAACGCAGGGCGAGCGGATCAAGCGCATCGAAGCCTTAGCGCGCGAGCTTGCGCCTCAAGTCGTCGCCGATCCCGAACTTGCGGCGCGCGCGGCCCATCTCGCCAAGGCTGATCTTGCGACCGAAATGGTCGGCGAGTTCCCTGAGCTCCAAGGACTCATGGGTCGCTATTACGCGACCGCGCAAGGCGAGGAGCCGAGCGTCGCTGAGGCGATCGAAGACCACTACAAGCCGCAAGGGCCGAACGACCGCATCCCCACCTCGCCAGTCTCGATCGCCGTCGCGCTTGCCGACAAGCTCGACACGCTGGTCGGCTTCTGGGCGATCGACGAAAAGCCGACCGGCAGCAAGGACCCTTACGCGTTAAGGCGCGCGGCGCTGGGCGTCATCCGCGTTGTGCTTGAGAACGAACTGCGTCTGCCGTTGACGGACTTGATCGCCCAAGCCTACGGGGGGCACATCTACCAAGCGCGAAACGACTTTTGCCTTTTTGCTCTGCGCAATTCCGACGGAAATTATTACCTGCCTCAGGAGCTGCGTGAGCCAGACGTTCGCCAGGACGATGAGGGGGTGAACGTCGAGTATGATTTCACAAAGTGGGTGTTCGATCCTGATGAGGAGATTCGTCGGAAGGACGAGGGAAGTAACTTTATCTCCGACGAATCATTAGTTCAATTTATGTCCATCAACGGACGACAACTCCGCAAGGAGGCGCTTACGGAGCAGTCTCATACGCTCGGTATTCCAAGCGAAGTAGTAGCGAGCCTCCTCGCCTTCTTCGCCGACCGCCTAAAAGTGTACCTGCGCGAAAAGGGCGCGCGGCACGATCTCATCGACGCGGTGTTCGCTCTGCCGGGCCAGGACGATCTCCTGTTGATCGTCCGCCGGGTCGAGGCGCTCGGAAAGCTGCTCGAAACCGAGGACGGCAAGAACCTGCTCGCAGGCTATCGCCGCGCCGCCAACATTTTGCGGGCCGAGGAAAAGAAGGACGGCGCGGAAGCCTTCGCCGGCAAGCACGTTCAGACCACACTCGCTCCGCCGGCGGAAAGATACCTCGCTGACGTCGTGGCCTCCGCCGGCGCGGCCGCCCGACAGTACGTAGGCTCCGAGGATTTCGAAGGCGCGATGCGGGCGCTGGCCGCCTTGCGCGCGCCGGTGGACGGCTTCTTCCTCGATGTGACGGTCAACGATCCCGACCCGGAAACACGACTGAACCGCTTGAGATTGCTCAATGAATTGCGCGAGGCCATGCACGCCGTGGCCGACTTCTCCAAGGTCGCGGGATAGACCGCTCCTTTAAGAATCCGCCCGCAGCGCATAAATGGCGGCGGGGCGCTTTTTGGGCGCGAATAAGGAAGATTGAGCCATGGCGCTGAGAGAAGAGAATCTCGACGGGGCCTCCGGCGGCGGCAAGCCGGCGGTCACCGACACTCAGGTCGAAAAGGCGTTTCGCACCATCCTCGAGTGGATCGGTGAGGATCCCAATCGCGACGGGCTCATCGAGACCCCCAACCGTCTGAGGCGCGCCTACCGCGAATATTTCGCCGGCTACGAGGAGGACCCGCACGAGGTGCTCAGCAAGACCTTCAGCGAGGTCGACGGCTATGACGAGATGATCGTGCTGCGCGGCGTGACCTTCGAGAGCCATTGCGAGCATCATATCGCGCCAATCATTGGCCGGGTGTGGATCGGCTACATTCCCGACAAAAGGGTGGTGGGAATCTCCAAGCTCGCGCGCGTGGTCGAGATTTTCTCGAAGCGGCTGCAGATTCAGGAGCGCCTCACAGCGCAGATCGCCAACGCGGTCAACGAGGTCCTAAAACCCTCCGGCGTCGCCGTGGTCGTCAAGGCGGCGCATCATTGCATGATCGACCGCGGCGTCCGTAAGCGCGGCGCCGACCTCGTCACCAGCCGGATGCTTGGCGTGTTCCGCGACCAGGCTGAGACCCGGCACGAGTTCCTCACGCTCGTCAACGCGGACAGCCACGAATAAGACGCCGGATGATCGGCGCCTATCGGATCGAAGCTTACGTCATCGCCTCGGCCGACGGCATGCTCGCGGATGCGAGTGGCGTCCAGCCGGCCTCTCTCCAATTTGAGGCCGATCGGCGCCACTTCCAGGAAGGCTTGGATCGGGCCGACGCGGTCGTGAACGGGCGCCATTCGCAGGAGGGCCAGCCGAACTCGATGAGCCGGCGCCGGCTGGTCGTAACCCGGCAAGTCGCCGGTATCGCGCCCGATCCCGACAATCCCAAAGCGCGGCTCTGGAATCCGGCCGGCGCGTCATTGGAGGCGGCGTGTGCGGCGCTCGGCTTGAACTCAGGCGCGATCGCGGTCATTGGCGGACCGCAGGTCTACACCCTGTTTCTCAAGCTGGGGTACGACTGCTTTTACCTGAGCTGTGCCGTGAAAGTGCGCCTGCCCGGGGGGCTGCCGGTTTTTAATCGGGAGACGTTCGGCGGCAAGCCCGAGGCGGCGCTGGCGGCCGCCGGCCTCAAGGCTCGCCCGACCCTCTTGCTCGACGACGGCCTGACCCTGACCGACTGGGAGCGGGCGGAATAGTGGGCGCGGCCCTGTGCGGCGGCTGATCGGCATCGGACACTGTGGCGCGAGCGGTTGAAAACGGCTGGAATAGGCCTGTTGTGCAGTGGCCCGACGATTGAGCCCGGAGATGAGCGTGACCGCGCGAGCCCCGTCCCGGAACAATTCAGCGCTTCCGACGTTTCCCGCGTCAGTAATCTCACACTTGAGACAAGGGGACCGGAGCGCCTCAACAGATCTGTCAGTTGTTACGCGGCTCGTATTCAATCATGAACTGTAGAGCGATCGGGAACGGGGTTCTTGATCGCTCGATCGTTCGGCGTTAGCTTGCTGCGCGGGAGATTAAACATGGCTAACATGGACGTGCGCGCTTGGCGCCACCCTGGAATCCAATCGCGTTCATTTACAAGCACAGCAAATGACGCCGTCAAGCTCTCGGATGATGACTTAGACTTTCCGTCCGCCGATCATCCAATCCGTGAGCTTATAACCTTCAGCATCTTTTTGTCCGGCATCGTAACGTTGATCATTTGGGGCGGCTTGAAGTTGCTTTAGTTCAACAACAGAGCGCGGGCGGCTAATATCTCTTGCAGCGGCGCGCCAAGGGCGGAGAGGAAATCCAAGGAATTTTCCTCGAAAGAAGTTGCAGTGCAACTCACCCCTGCCGCTCGTATTCCACGAAGGCAAAGTCGGTGTCGTCGCGCGGACCGCGCTCGCCAGTTTTGCGCTGGATCTCGCGCCACTCTAGCGGATCGATCGGCGGGAAACGCGCCTCGCCTTCAGCGTCGAGCGCGACTTCCGTGACGAAAAGTCGCCTCGCTCGCGCAATCGTTTGAGCATAGATCTCAGCCCCTCCGCCGATGATGATTTCGTCCGTACCCATGGCGCGAGCGCGCTGGGCGGCGAGATCGACCCCGGCGTCGAGGTTGTGAGCGACAAGCACCCCCGAGGGAGCAAACGCGGGATCGCGGGTGACGACGATGGTTTCACGCCCAGGAAGCGCACGGCCGATCGACTCGAACGTCTTCCGTCCCATCACGAGCGGCTTGCCCCAGGTCAGCGCCTTGAAGCGTTTCAGGTCGCTCGAGAGCCGCCAAGGCAGTCCGCCGTTCGCGCCGATCACCCCGTTGCGCGCGATCGCCGCGACCAAGACGAGGGGGATATCCCTCACACCGCGACCGGCGCCCTAATCGCGGGCCACGGGTCGTAGCCCTCGAACGCGATTGCGTCGGCGTTGAGGTCGAAGATCGAGCCAACGTCGCTGAGCTGAAGCTTCGGCAATGGGCGCGGCGCGCGGGCCAGTTGCGTGCGCGCCTGATCCTCATGATTGCGGTAGAGATGCGCGTCGCCGAACGTATGCACGAACTCCCCGGCCTTAAGCCCGCATTCGTGGGCGATAAGATGGGTCAGGAGCGCATAGCTCGCGATGTTGAACGGGACGCCGAGAAAGATGTCGGCCGAACGCTGGTAGAGCTGGCAAGAGAGCTTGTCGCGGTTCACATAGAACTGGAACAAGCAATGGCAGGGCGCAAGCTTCATGCGCTCGATCTCGGCGACGTTCCAGGCCGAGACCACGAGCCGGCGCGAGTCGGGATTGCGGCGGATCTCGTTTATCACCCAGGCGATCTGATCGTATCTTCGCCCGTCCGGCCCCTCCCAGGCGCGCCATTGCTTGCCGTAGACTGGACCGAGATCGCCGTCCGCGTCGGCCCATTCGTCCCAGATGGAAACGCCATGCGCCTTGAGATAGGCGATGTTCGTGTCGCCCCGGAGGAACCAGATCAGTTCGCGCGCGATCGATTTGAGATGCAGCCGCTTCGTGGTGACGAGCGGAAAACCCTGCGCGAGATCGAAGCGGAGCTGCCGGCCGAACAGTGAGCGCACGCCAGTCCCGGTGCGGTCTTGTCTGACGACGCCGTGGTCGAGCGCCTCGCGCATCAGATCGAGATAGGCTTGCATGGGCTCGCGGTCCTTACGCCTAACCGACCGCAACCTCTACACGATTCGCGTCTCCCGCGCGCGGCGCCTTGCGCGCCGCGGCTACAAGTTGTGGGTCAGTGCAGACTCACCGTCTCAAGCTCGTTTTCCCACGCGTTGGCGATCGCCGCGTCCTTGGAATCGGTCAGCATGATCGGCGACCCATCTGCGCCGAGCAGCGCAAACAAGGTCAACCCCGGACGCATCTCCGGCGCCTGCGGGAAGAGGCGGGCGACGTCTTCAGAGGCAATCGTCTTCACATAAGCCAGAGACCCATCGCCATATTGAGCGAACTCTTGCGGCGTCAGGTTTGGCGCCACGGTCGCAACTGCTTTGCTGGTTTCGGATCTCATCGCTTTACTCCTCACTCGGCGGCCGCCTCAGGCCCGCCGTTCGGGCGCATTCTTCAGTCCCGCGCCACTATTTGTATCTTTCGCACCATTCGCTCGGGCTGCGGCCGAACAAGATCGACCGACAGCAGCCCTTGCGCAAGTTCCGCGCTCCTGACCTGCATCCCGTCCGCCAAAAGAAACCCGCGCTGGAATTGCCGGGCGGCGATGCCGCGATGCAGATACTCACGCGTCTTGTCCTCCTGCTGCCGGCCGCGGATCGTGAGCTGGCTCTCCTCGACCGTGACTTCGATCTGGTCGTGCGAGAAGCCGGCGACCGCGAGCGTGATGCGCAATTTTTCCGGATCGCTGCCGACGGCCGCGATTCGCTCGATATTGTACGGCGGGTAGCCGTCCGTCCCCGTCTTCGAAACCTTGTCGAGCGCCCGCTCCAAATCATCGAAGCCGAGCAGCAAAGGCGAGGTCAGCGCTGTCACACGCACCATGTTCGAAGCCCCCTTTCAGGCGCTTCCCCGGAACTTCAGGCCTTGCCATAAGCGCCCGGTCCGGCTCTTGCCGTCAACGATCCGGATCATTCGAAGTTCCGGACCAATCGGATATAAGCCTCGCAATCCAACCTTCAAGGCGTGGATTGCGCTAGCGAAAGCCTCGGATTCGGCGCTAGTTCCGACAATTCTGTTAAAATGCTGCGCTCGAAATCTAAACCAATCGTTTATGTTTTCGGCCGGGGGCGAGGGTTATTGGCCAAGAAGACGATGGGGTTGAGCAAGCTCGGAACCAAGCGCCAGTGCTTGGCCTGCGGCGCCAAATATTATGATCTCCGCCGCAAGCCGCCGGTTTGTTCGCGCTGCGGCGCGAGCGCCGAGCCGAAGCGGGTGAGCGGACAGGTCGAAGAGCGGCCAGCCGCCCAGGGC
>Ga0209624_10001867_pt1 | contig 16070 bp, 15 predicted proteins | sample JacPinW_OM2H0_O1_FD_188565 | JGI IMG/M metagenome (GOLD analysis project Ga0209624, IMG submission 188565) | Forest soil microbial communities from Algoma, Ontario, Canada - Jack Pine, Ontario site 1_JW_OM2H0_O1 (SPAdes) (version 2) | ecosystem: Environmental > Terrestrial > Soil > Boreal...
GAATCATAACCGCTACAATCGACGCTCGGCACGGCTCGGTCTATTTTCAATTGTTCGAGGCGTCCGGCCGTCCGCTGGGGCCGCCTCGTTGCGACACGCCCCGGGAGTGTGTCCGCGCGATTGGCGCCGGACCAGCTTGGTTCGCCGGCGACGCTGCCGCGCTCGTCGCCAGTGAAGCCCAGCGCGCCGGATTGCCTTACGACCTCGACGCTGCGCGAGTCGCGCCGGACATTGTCGCTCTCGCTCGGATTGGTCTCGCCGTTGACCCGACGAAGAGTCCCGCGCGCCCCGTTTACGTGAAACCGCCGGATGCGCGGCCAACTGCTGCCGAGCCGATCGCCAGGGCGCCGAGCTGAGCACCCGATCAAGCCCATGATCTTCGGCCTACGCCGATCTCCCCCGCCCGTCATCCGTCTCCTTCGGCCGGACCGGTCGGAGGCCTGCGCGCGCCTGCACGCCGAGGGTTTCGCCCATCCCTGGTCGCCAGAGGAAATGGCTGGGCTCATCACCAGTTCGTCGACCGTCGGCGCGGCGGCGCTCGATCCGGTAAGCGGCCGCTTGCTCGGCTTTGTCTTGTCGCGGTTGGCGGCGGACGAAGCGGAGATTCTGACGATTGCCGTCGACGCTGCGCACCAGGGCAGGGGGGTGGGGCGGGCGCTTCTCAGCGAGAACTTGCGTCAGGTCGCGAACGCGGGGGCAAAGGCGATGTTCCTCGAAGTGGCCAAGGACAACGCGCCGGCGTTGGCCTTGTATGAGCGCTTCGGGTTCGTCAAAGTCGGCGAGCGCGTCGGCTATTATCGCCGCCCCGACGGGACGCGCGCGACCGCCGTCGTGATGCGCAAGTCGTTTGGAGAAGCGCCGGCTTCGCGGCGTCAAGACAGCGGCAGGCGGTAATAACAGTTTATGAATGAATATATCGCTTTGCCGCGGGCCCGGACGATCTCGCCACCGGCTATTTCCCCGCGACCGGAAAGCGCCTACATTACCGCTGGACCCGTCTGGAGCTCCTAATTGTCCGAATCGATTGTGCTTGAAGACGCGAGTGGGATTGCAAGTCCCTCACGGGAATCACGCCCACAGGCGTTCATCAAGTCGTTCGGATGCCAGATGAACGTCTATGACGCCGAGCGAATGGGCGACCTCGCCGCCGAGGCTGGTTACCGTGAGGCCATCCGGGTCGAGGATGCCGATCTCATCGTTCTCAACACCTGTCACATCCGCGAACACGCCTCGGAGAAAATTTTTTCCGAGCTCGGCAAGCTGCGCGACCTGAAGGAAGAACGCGCGCGGGTAGGCCGGCACACAATGCTGGTCGTTGCTGGCTGCGTCGCCCAGGCCGAGGGAGGAGAAATTCTGCGTCGCCAACCGGCGGTCGATGTCGTCGTCGGTCCGCAGAGTTATCATCGCTTGCCGCAGCTCCTGCGCGAGGCGCGCATCCGCCCTGGCGTCGTGGACACTGAATTTCCGGCCGAGGACAAATTCTCTCAACTGCCGGTCCCGCCGGCGGACGCCATTCGTCGGCGCGGGGTCACAGCCTTCGTGACCGTGCAGGAGGGCTGCGACAAGTTCTGTTCGTTTTGCGTCGTGCCCTACACCCGCGGCGCTGAGGCCTCGCGCCCGGCTTCCGACGTCCTTGACGAGATCGCGCGCCTCGCCGCGGCTGGCGTGCGCGAGGTCACGCTGCTGGGTCAGAACGTTAACGCCTATCACGGGTTCGACGCTCGCGGCCAAGCCATCGGGCTTGCGGCGCTGATCCGCGCCGCCGCTTCTGTGCCCGGGATTCGTCGCGTGCGTTATATGACCTCACACCCCAACGACATGAGCGAGGATCTCATCCAGGCCCATCGCGACGTTCCAGCGCTCGCGCCCTATCTCCATCTGCCGGTCCAGTCCGGCTCCGACAATGTGCTGAAGTCGATGAATCGCCGCCACTGCGTGGCCGACTATCTCGAGATTGTGGGGCGCGTGCGCGCCGCCCGACCGGACATCGCCTTCTCCTCGGACTTCATCGTCGGCTATCCCGGCGAAACCGACGCCGACTTCGATCAAACGCTCGCGTTGGTGTCCGCGGTCGGGTTCGCCTCTTCCTACGCTTTTAAATATTCGCCCCGGCCGGGAACACCTGCCGCCGAGATGTCCGGCCAGGTTGACGAAGCGACCAAGGCTCGCCGCCTTGCGGCGCTTCAGGACCGCATCGAGGATCAGCGGCAGGCCTTCAACCGGGCAAGTGTGGGACAGCGCCTCGAGGTGTTGTTCGAGAAGCCAGGCCGGAACGAGGGCCAGGTCATCGGGCGGTCGCCAACCATGCAATCCGTGTTCGCCGAGGGGCCGCAGTCGCTGATCGGCGAGCTGATGCAGGTCGAGATGGTCGCCGTCGAGCCCCGTTCGCTGCATGGGCGCATTGTCTCGCCAGCGTCGTAAATCGGGGTTTTACTGGTGTGAGGGATGATTCTGAACCTGGACAGGACACAACGGAGAGAGCCAATTTGAAGCCGCAGGATAGTTCGCCATCGCGCATCGCCGCCGCCCCCCCCGTGATCCATCCTACGCTCCGCGAATCCAAACCTGCTGAAATCGCCATTGCTTTCCCCGACAATGCCGCCGCTTCGGTGGTTTTCGGCCATTACGATCAAAACATTGCGCGCATCGAGCGCAGCTTGGGCGTGTCAGCTTACGCCAACGGAAACCAGATCGTTATCAAAGGCCCGCGCGAGGCCAGCGAGCAGGCACGCCGAGTCTTTGAGATGCTTTACCAACGCGTGAAGCAGGGCCAGCCGGCAAGCGAAGGGGATGTCGAGGGCATCATCGCCGAGAGCGCGTATCAGGGCCTTCTGTTCCCGGGCGAGGAGGGGTCTAAGGAGAGTTTCGGCGTCGTCAAGACGCGCAAGCGCGGCGTTGTCCGCGCCCGAAGTGCGGCGCAGGACCAATATTTGGCGGCCTTGCGCAAGTTTGAGCTGGTGTTTGCCGAAGGTCCCGCCGGCACCGGCAAGACGTGGCTTGCGGTCGGACACGCGGTGTCTCTGCTCGAGCAAGGTTTGGTCGAAAGGCTGGTGCTATCGCGTCCCGCGGTCGAGGCCGGCGAGCGCCTCGGCTTCTTGCCGGGCGATATGCGCGACAAGGTCGATCCTTATTTGCGTCCCGTCTATGACGCACTCTATGACTTCATGGATGGGCGCATGGTCGAACGGGGCATCCAGACTGGCATGATCGAGATCGCGCCGCTTGCTTTCATGCGCGGACGGACGCTGTCCAAGGCGGCCATCCTTTTGGACGAAGCGCAGAACGCGACCGCCATGCAGATGAAGATGTTTCTGACCCGCCTTGGCGAGGGGTCGCGGATGATGGTCAACGGAGATCCGAGCCAGACGGACCTAACGCCTGGGCAGAAGTCAGGGCTAGGTGACGCGATTGGGCTTCTCAAGTCGCTCCCGCGCATCGGTCACGTTCGCTTCACCCATGTCGACGTCGTCCGCCACGATCTAGTGCGCGAGATCGTCGAGGCTTATGGGCGCGCGGGCGGAGAGGGACAGCCAACCGCGGCCAAATGAAGGTTTCGCTCGATATCAGCGTTCCCTCGCCCCTTTGGCGCCGATTGCCTCGGGCGCGCATGATCGCGCGCGAGACGATCGCCGCCGCCGCGGAAAGCGGGGGGCCGAGCGAGGGCGGCGACGTCAGTCTCTGCCTTGCCGATGACGCGGCCTTGCGGGCGCTCAACCTGCGTTGGCGCGACCTCGACAAGCCGACGAACGTGCTCTCGTTTCCTGCGCCGCGGCCCAGTCGTCGCGGGGACCGAACGACGCTTGGCGATATCGCGCTCGCCTACGAGACGCTTGCCCGCGAGGCCGAGGACCTCGGTGTCCCGCTCGCCGACCACTATCGCCACCTCCTCGCCCATGGATTTTTGCACCTCATCGGCTACGATCATGAGACGGACGGGGAGGCGGAGCGCATGGAGGCGCTCGAAACGAGAATTATGACGCGGCTTGGGGTGGGCGACCCTTATGCCCAGGAAGTTGTTGGCGGATGACCGTGACGAATGAGATGGGACCGGCGGAAACGCCGTCTGTAAACACATCTCGTGAACAGAGCTCGGGCCTGTTTGAGCGGGTGCGGGCGCTGTTCGGATTGGCGCCCGCTTCAGCGCGCGACGATATCGAGGACGCGCTCGAGGAGAGCGCGAGCGAGGAGTTTACCCCGCAAGAACGCGCCATCCTCAAGAACGTGCTCGCGCTTCATGACGTACGGGTAGAGGATGTGATGGTGCCGCGGGCGGACGTCATCGCGCTATCACTCGATACGCCGCTGAGCGAGGTGCTTGATTGCTTTCGCACCGCTGGCCATTCGCGCCTGCCGGTGTATGAGGAAACGCTCGACGATCCGCGCGGCATGATCCACATCCGCGACTTCGTCGTCTTCCTCGCCTCCGATCCCCGTTTCGGGCTCATGAAAGCGCGGCATGAGGCGCCTTCCAATGGCGACGGCCAGCCAGGGCTCGACATGCCGCTCTCCGCGGCGCAAATCCTGAGGCCCGTTCTGTACGCGCCCCCTTCAATGCCGGCGCTCGACCTCTTGCTCAAGATGCAGGCCTCTCGCACCCATATGGCGCTGGTAATCGACGAATATGGCGGGACCGACGGACTGGTGTCGATCGAGGACGTGATGGAGGCGATCGTCGGCGACATCGAAGACGAGCATGACGAGGACGAGACGCCGGAGCTTCACGCCTCAGGGGACGGCGGATGGATCGCCGAGGCGCGAGCCTCCCTCGACGCCGTCTTCGAGGCAACCGGCTTCGATTTCTCTTCGCTTCCCGAGGCGGAAGAGGTGGACACAATCGGGGGGCTCGTCACCGCCGCGGCAGGCCGCGTTCCCGACCGCGGCGAGATTCTCCTCGGACCGGGGGAATTCGAATATGAGGTGCTCGACGCCGACCCGCGCCGGATCAAGCGGGTAAAGATCCGGCCGCTTGCCGCAGAGGCCGCGACGCCGCGTCTGTCGGCGCCGACCCCCGAGGCGAAACCAGGCGAATCGGCGTAAGACGTCGGCCGATCTCGTCAGATCGACTTCACTTCGCCGCCGTCCATGCGCAAAGTGGAGCCTGTCATCCAGCGTGCGCCGGGCGAGATGAGGAAAGCGATGAGTTCGGCGATCTCTTCCGGCTCGCCGTAGCGGGCGATGCCCGCCTCCTTGGGGAAATTCGCCGTCGCCTGTTCGACCGTCATGTTGTGCAGCGGCGCCCAATGCTCGAGATAGGACCGGCGCCGACCGGTCATCACCGGACCGGGCAGGACGCTGTTCACCTGCACGCCGTCGGCGACGCCACGATCCGAGAACGCCTTCGCCAGCGCGACAATGGCGGCGTTGATCGTGGCGACGGCCGCGTAGGGTGCTTTCGGGAACAGGGCCGAGTTGCCCGACATCAGGACCACGGCGCCCTTGGCCGTCTTCAGCGCTGGCCACGCGGCGATCGTGAGCCGGCGCGCTCCGTGCAGCTTGAGCGCCAGGCCTGCGTTCCATTGCGCATCGGTCATCTCGAACAGGTCAATCTGCGGGACCGCTCCCGCGATGTTGAGAAGCGCGTCGATTCGACCGAACGCGGCCTCGGTCTGATCGACCACGCTCTTAGCGGCCTCAGGCTGGGAGAGATCGCTATCGATGACGAGCGCTTTTGCGCCTGCGGCCTTCACCGCTTCCGCCGTGCTCCCCAGGTTCGCGCGATCCCGCGCGACGAGGACAAGCGCCGAGAAATCGCGCGCAAGGCGAATGGCCGTAGACCGGCCAATGCCTTGGCTCGCGCCGGTGATGATTGCGACTGAGTTCTCCATTCCGACGTCTCCCTCGAAACGGCTTTAACGGGGAAGGAAGTCGCGGATCGCCGCCGCGATCTCTGCGGCGTGCGTCTCCAGCGCGAAATGTCCGGTATCGAAGAAGCGGACGGTCGCGTTCGGGATGTCGCGCTTGAACGCTTCGGCACCCGGCGACAGGAAGAAGGGATCGTTCTTGCCCCACGCCGCCAGTAACGGCGGCTTGTGGGTGCGGAAATATTGCTGGAAGGTCGGATAGAGCGCGACGTTGCTCTTGTAGTCGCCCATCAGGTCGAGCTGCACCTCGGCCGCCCCGGGCCGCGACATATAGAAACTGTCGAGCGAGTACCCGTCCGGCGACACTCGCGTCGGGTCCGGTACGCCGTGGGTGTATTGCCAGGCCGTTGTCTCTGGCTTGAGAAAGCTGCGCAGCGCCTCGCGATTGGCCTCGGACGGGTTTTTCCAATAGGCCCGGATCGGATTCCATCCGTCGCTCAATCCCTCTTCATAAGCGTTGCCGTTCTGCGAGATGATCGCTGTGATCCGTTCAGGATGTCTGACCGCGAGCCGGAATCCGGTCGGCGCTCCGTAGTCGAAGACATAGACGGCGTAGCGACCGAAGCCGATGGTGTCGGTGAAGCGGTCGATCGTCTCCGCGATGCTGTCGAACGTGTTGCCATTACCCGGCAGATCGGAGTTGCCGAAGCCGGGCAGATCGGGAGCGACGATGTGGAAGCGGTCAGCGAGCAGCGGGATCAAGTCGCGGAACATGTGGCCGGCCGTTGGGAAGCCGTGCAGCAACAATAGCTTCGGAGCGCCCGAGGTGCCTGCTTCGCGGTAGAAGACGCTGCGGCCGTCGACCTTGGCCGTCCGATAATGGATAGCAGTCATGACGCTTGTCCTTTCACTTGAGAAAGTGGGAGGGTCTCAGCCCGCGACGACCGCGGCGATCGCCTCTCGGATGATGTCAACCACGGGTGAGGGCGCAGTCACGAGCGGCGTGTGATCGACGGGGTGCGACCGCATGCGAGCTTTCATGCGCGCAGCCATGAAGCGGTGATTCTCTTCGACGATCATGCGATCCTGCTCGGCGACCAGGAACCAGGATGGCCGGTCCTTCCACAGCGGCCGCCCAACCTTGACCGTGATGCAGGCGGGCGAGATCGGCCGCTGGACGGCCGCCAGCACGGCCAGCTCTTCCTTGGAAGCATTTTGCGCGAAGGCGGCGGCGAAGGCCGCTTCGGGCAGATACATCAAACCGTGCGCGTCCGGGGCGAGCTTGGGCGCCTGCGGATGCGGTGTGCCGCGAGTGAACACGTCCGCGACCGTCTCGCCTTCGTCCGGGGCGAGCGCGGCCACATAGACGAGCGCCTTCACCTTCTCGACGCGCGTCGCCGCGATGACCCCGCCGGCATAAGCGTGGCCGGCGAGCACGATCGGCCCCTCCACCCGCTCAAGCGTCCGGTCGAGCACCGAGATGTCGTCGTGGAATGACGTCAGCGGCAGGGGCGGAGCGACCGCTTTAACCCCGGTCGCCGCGAGGGCCATGATCACCTTCGCCCAGATCGACCCGTCGGCCCAGGCGCCGTGGACGAGCACCACCGTCGCATTGTTTGTCGCCATCATCTTGCTCCGAGGAGTAATGAGCTCAAGTAGGCGCAGTGATAGTGCAAGCCGCGCCACGGGTCTGGCCCCGCATTACACGCGAAAACAAATCCAGTCTCGGAGGGCAGAGCTCTCGCTGAATCAGCGACAACAGAGACCTTTCCTCCTTCCTCAAAGAGGAGATATTCCACTTCGCTAACTCTATGCACGCCATGTTGGCGCGGCAAGCTGTCCACATCCGCTCGGGATAGCCCGGATCGCCGAAGGTCGTTCTCCAAAAGTTTTCCGTTGGCGACGAGTATTCTCGGGCTTTGGTCGGCGAGACGCGCCCCGCTCGAAGAGTGACGCAACCGGGAGACTGAGGCGTGTGCAAACAGGATCGCAATTAAGGTGACGGCGCCAGTCGGAGTCAGCGGCGCTCGGAATTCTGCCGACTATCGCCCCGACCGCAACAGCCGCCAGGAAGTCAAGCGGAGACAGTTCCGTTAGAATTCGCCGCTTGCCCAGCCGGAGCCCGATGATCGCGGTCGCGTATAGCGAACCAGCGTTTCCCGCGATCCACGCTAGATGCTGGATTTCTGGACTCATCCTGTCCCACCCCCACGTACGTCATCTCTCGGCCGAGGACCGGTCGCCGCTGCTTTTGATACGGAAATGCCGCGGAGATCATGTTCGCTCGTCCCGCGGTAGCCGACTAAACCCCCTAATTCGTAACCTGTTAAAATGCATGCTGGAGGTTACGATAGGCTGCATAACTTGTCAACAGCAATCCGACAGGTTACGTTGGATCGTGTCGACTCGACCGCCGGCAAATTTCATCGCCGACTCGCTTGGACTGGATTTCCTGAACTCCATCGCGACGCCCGTCGATGTGCCGGTTGACTGGCTCGACAGCGGCGACGGCCTGGTCGCCTGGCTGGCTCAAGCCAACCTTGTTCCCACCCACGCGCTGAATGCTTTGGCCGAGCAGGCGACGCCCGGCGAACTGGACAAGGTCGCCGGGCAAGCGCGCGTCTTACGCGAGTGGTTCAGAGGCTTCGTGCGCAAGCATATGGGCCGGCCGCTCGCGCCGGCGGCGGTCGACGAACTGGGTCCCCTGAACGCGCTCCTCAAGCGCGATGAAACGTTCAGCCGGGTAGCGGAGCGTCGCGATAGCGATGGCCTTCGTTTGGAACTGCAAACAATGCGCCTCTGGCGATCGCCCGAATCTCTATTGCTGCCGATCGGCGAAGCGTTGGCGAGGTGCATCTGTGACGAGGATTTCGCCAACATCAGGGCGTGCGAGGGGCACGTCTGCACTCTGATCTTCGTCGACCGTACCCGCAGGCAAGGGAGAAGGTGGTGCAGCATGGCGGTATGCGGCAATCGGGCCAAACAAGCCACTCATCGCCATCGGCTCAAGGCCGAGCGTTGACACGACCGCTTTTCAGCTATTCGCCCTCATTCGCGACGAGGCGGAGACATCGGCGAATCATTCCCTTGTGGCCAATCCATCGAATCCTCCTCTCTGCTCTACCGCGTAGAGGATCGACACGCCTGACTTCTGCATAATATCTCTGACATTCTATTTACGTATATGCTATTATGAGGCGTTTTCCCTTAATTGGGCGCTCAAGGAGAGTTTGATGGTCGAGGACAAGGCGCCTGTTCGGCGCCGGCGGTTGGGCGCGCATGGCATGATGTTTCGGCGGAGGCGCGTCTTCGCTAGCCTGCGCGAGGGCTTCACCTATGACGAAATCGCCGCCGACGAAGGCGTGAGCCCCTCGCGCATCCGGCAGGTCGTCTCCAAGGAGCCGCAGCAACGTGGGGGTCGACAGCGGGGCCGAACATGCGAAGCTGCAATTGGACCGCCTCGCGCCTGCGATTCAGCTCGCGGCCGAAGCCATAGCCGCGGGCGACATCTCGGCGATCACCCCTTATCTCAAGGCGCTCGATCGGCTCGACCGCTGCCAGACGGTCGCCAGCGCCAACCAGGTCTATGACGAGGAGGCGCGCAAGAAGCTCATGGACAAGATCAACCGCATGGCCGAGAACTTCGGCATCAACGAGGCCTTCGCGGCGGCGGTGGAGGCGCACTTGAAAAAGATTGGCGAAATTCCCGACGATGAGCCGGAAGCCGAGGGGGAGGGGGCAGACCTCGCGGGGGCGCCCGAATTCATGCGGGAGGCGAGCGCGCTCGAGACACCGCCTGCGGAGTCCGAGACGGCTCCGGATTTTTTTACTTGAATCGCTCGTAACGCATTGAAAAGTCTCGATTCGAAAAAATAAACGCTAGTAAACGCCAGCACTTTTACTAACGTTTATGCGCGCGTATTGGCGTTTATTGGCAGTTATACGCGTGGGACCGGGTTCGGGTCGAGCGAACTCGCCGAGTCTCGATTGGCGCGTTTTGGGCGCCCACGCTCAAGACTCGCACCTCAGAGTCGCGCGCGAGTCGAGCTTACCTTCGGCGACCCGAGCGCCCGAGTCGAATGCGGCCAGCGTTCGGGCTATGGTCGGCGATGACGATTCGACCGATAAGGAAAGGCGATTCCTTGAGCGTTGCCGACTCGGCCATTATCCCGCGCACCAACAGCCTAGCCTCGCTCATCGAGGGGGTCATCCTGTCTTGGGGCTGGCGCACACGCGCCATCGCCTTCATCTCCGGGGCGGCAGGAGCGTTGGCCTTGCCGCCCCTTTCGCTGTCCCCGTTCATCGCCGCACCCTTGACCATCGCCGTCTGGTTGATTGACGGCGCGCAGGACCGTAGACCCGGACGGTCGCTTATCGCGTCCCTCAGAGCAGCATTCGGCGCCGGCTGGTGGATGGGCTTCGGCTATTTTCTCGCGGGCCTCTGGTGGGTCGGCTCCGCTCTTTTGGTCGACGCCGACAAATTCGCTTGGGCGCTCCCCTTTGCGGTCGTGGCGTTGCCTGCGGCGCTCGCTGTCTTTCCGGCCGCAGGATTTGCGCTTGCACGCCTCTTGTGGTCGCCGGGACCTTTGCGCATTTTTGCCCTAGCGTTCGGACTCGGGGTCGCCGAATGGTCGCGTGGCCTCCTATTCACCGGTTTTCCCTGGAACGACCTCGGAATGGCGCTCGGCGTCAATCTCGCGCTCGCCCAGACCGCTTCCCTCGTCGGCCTGCACGGGCTCACCTTCCTGACAATCGCGATCTTCGCCGCGCCCGCGACGTTGTGGCGGGGGAGCGAAAGCCGGCTCAATTTGATGCCGACAACTGTCGCGGCTCTTGCGCTGGTTGTCATGGCCGCCATCGGCGAGTTCCGGCTGATGGCGCCCACCAGCGCGACGCTTCCGGGCGTTAAGTTGCGCCTGATCCAGCCCAACGTCGGCCAGGACGACGCTTCTTTCTCCCCCGAGACCAAGCAGGCGATCCTGCGCCGTTACTTTGACTTGTCGGAACGGGCGACCTCGCCGGATCGATCCGGGGTTCGAGACGTGACGCATTTGATCTGGCCCGAGTCGGCCTTTCCCTTTATTCTCTCCCGCGACCCACAAGCCCTCTCCGAGATCGTTGACTTTCTTGGGTCCGGCGCGACGCTGATCACCGGCGCGGCGCGGCGCGAGGACGGAAGGCCGCCCCGCTACTTCAATTCGATCGAGGTCGTCGGCCGAGGAGGATTGTCGGCGCAACGCTACGACAAGCAGCATCTCGTGCCGTTCGGAGAATATATGCCGTTCGCGAGCCTCCTGGAGCGGGCGCATATTACTCAGTTAGTCGACATCCCCGGCGGGTTCGAACCGGGCTCGGGCCGCCGTATCCTCCATGTTCCAGGCTTGCCGGACGCGATGCCCCTCATCTGCTATGAGGCGATCTTTCCGATCGAGTTCGGCGACCTCACGTCCGGCGCCGAGCGCCCGGCCTGGCTCTTGAATGTCACCGACGACGCCTGGTTCGGTCTCACACCGGGGCCGTATCAACACTTTGCGCAGGTCCGATTGCGGGCGATCGAACTTGGGCTCCCGTTGGTTCGCGACGCCAATTCGGGAATCTCGGCGGTGCTCGACGGCCTTGGTCGTGAAATTGCGGTTGCCCCGCTCGGCGCGCAGGGCGTTCTGGACGCCGAATTGCCCGAGGCGCTCGCGCCTACGTTGCAATCCCGCCTGGGATCCTTCGGGGCGATGATGATCGGGTTGGCCTTTCTGGCGGCGGCGCTGGCCGGAAAGCGCCGGGTGTAAACGAAGACCGGCGATTGTAAAATTGGACCCTTGCGCGCTATCCGAGTGTCGGCTATCTCTTTCCCTAAGGTCAGTGATTCCTCGCGCAAGCGCTGGGACAGCTATGGGGTATGAGCTTGAAATGATGTCCAAAGTATCCAATATCGTCGACGTGTATGTCGGCGCGCGGTTGCGAATGCGGCGGACGATGCTCGGCATGAGCCAGAGCAGGCTGGGCGAACTTCTCGGCGTGACGTTCCAGCAGATCCAGAAATACGAAAAAGGGTCAAACCGCATCAGCGCTAGTCGTCTTCAGCATACCGCCCGCGTGCTCGACGTCTCGCCAGGCTATTTCTTCGAAGGCGCGCCGGCGGATTCGGCAGAACCGGGTTTTGCCGAAGAGTCGTCGCAGTCCTACGTCGTGGACTTCCTAGCCTCGACTGAAGGCCTTCAGCTCAATCGCGCGTTTTTGCGGGTTCGCGACCCAAAAGTACGACGGCGCATTGTAGACTTGGTCATTGCGTTGGCATCGCCGCAGGACGAAAGCGTCGACGACTCTTCCGTTCGATAAATCGAACAAACCGGTCAAAACGGCTTGACGGACCGAACGGTCACTGCCAGAACCGGCGTCGCGCGATCGTGGGCTGCCCGCGACCGCGAATTTCGTGGCGACACGCGCCAGCAGGAGATCGTTTATATGGCTCGTCAAAATTACGAGTTCACCAGTGAATCCGTGTCTGAGGGGCATCCTGACAAGGTTTGCGACCGGATCTCTGACGAAATTGTCGATCTATTCTTTCGTGAAGGGGCGAAGGCGGGTCTCGATCCTTATCAAATTCGTATCGCCTGCGAGACTTTAGCCACGACCAACCGGGTTATAATTGCCGGCGAGGTTCGTGGACCGGACATTTCTAACGAAGAGATGGAGGCGACGGTCCGCAACGCGATCAAGGAGATCGGCTACGAGCAGGACGGCTTTCACTGGCGCAACGCTAAGGTCGAGGTGCTGTTGCACGCGCAGTCCGCAGATATCGCGCAAGGCGTAGACGCCGGCGGCAACAAGGATGAAGGCGCAGGTGACCAGGGCATCATGTTCGGTTACGCCTGCCGTGAAACTCCGGAATTAATGCCGGCACCGTTGTATTACGCCCATGAGATTCTACGAGGGATCTCTAAAGCGCGCCACTCGGGTGCTGAAAAGACCTTGGGCCCGGATGCCAAAAGCCAAGTGACCGTCCGTTATCAAAATGGCAAGCCGGTCGAGGCGACCCAGATTGTCGTATCGCATCAACATTTGGTCGAATCCCTTACTTCCGAGGATGTTGCAGACCTCGTGCGCCCGTATGTCAAGGTGGCGCTGCCCGAGGGCTGGATCACGCCCAAGACAGTTTGGCACGTCAATCCGACCGGAAAGTTCTTTATTGGCGGTCCTGATGGCGATTGCGGTCTTACCGGCCGTAAGATCATTGTTGATACTTACGGCGGCGCGGCACCGCATGGCGGCGGCGCGTTTTCCGGCAAGGATCCGACCAAGGTAGACCGCTCGGCAGCTTACGCGGCGCGCTATCTGGCCAAGAACGTCGTCGCGGCCGGCTTGGCCGATCGTTGCACCATCCAGCTTTCTTACGCCATTGGGGTGGCGCGCCCGCTGTCGATCTACGCAAACCTGCACGAGACCGGGCGCGTCGACGAGGCAAAGCTCGAGACGGCCCTGATGGACGTCATGAACTTGACCCCTCGCGGAATTCGCGAGCACCTGAAATTGAACCGTCCGATCTTTGCCCGAACGTCGGCTTTTGGTCATTTTGGCCGTGTCCCAGACGTTGACGGCGGCTTCTCTTGGGAAAAGACGGATCTCGCGGATACACTACGCACCCTGGCCTAATTGGCCGCTCAGTCGTTTCCAGTGACGGCCATCGACGAACGCGAGGGGCCTGCGCCTGCTCGAGCCCTTTACGGACGCAGCCGCGGCAAGGCGCTTCGGGCAGGCCAGAAACGTCTGCTTGCCGAAGCGCTGCCGCAGTTCTCAATCGGGCTGGAAGGCCTGGCCGAGGGGCGGGCGTTTGCCCGAACACCCCGGGAGATGTGGTTGGAAATCGGGTTCGGCGCCGGCGAACATCTTATTGAGCAGGCGAAAGCCAATCTGGATATTGGAGTTGTCGGTTGCGAGCCGTTTCTCAACGGATATGTCGCGGCGCTCGCGGGGCTTAGGCGCGAGGACCTTTCTAATGTGCGCTTGCGGCGTGGCGACGCACAAGCGGTCATCGAGGCTGCCCCAGATGCGTTCTTTTCGCGGGTATTCGTGCTCTATCCAGACCCCTGGCCAAAACGGCGGCACCACAAGCGGCGCCTTATAGCGCAAGGCGTGATCGACGCCCTGGCGCGGGTCATGCGACAGGGCGCCGAGCTGCGCTTCGCCACCGACATCGACGACTACGCCGGCTGGACCCTGGCGCGCTTTCTCGATTCGCCCCATTTCGGCTGGGCCGCAACTCGAGCCCACGATTGGCGCCAGCCCTGGCCCGAATGGCGTCCGACACGCTATGAGGTCAAGGCGCACTCGGAGGGCCGAGGGTCCGTTTACCTCACTTTCGTGCGTCTGTGAGCAAACGGCAGATTCTCTGATCAAGAAGAAACACCCAAGCAGATCGTCCGATCAAAGAGGTCCTGATGTCCGAAAGCCTTGATCGCCGTATGCTGCTAAAAGGAGCGGCCGCCACCGCAGCGGCGATGAATCCACTCGCGGATGCGTTCGGGGCCCCGGCCGGCGGCCTGCAATTCGATCCGCCGGTCCCATTCACCTATGAGCTTTTCAAGACGCAGGCGCGTGATCGCGCGCACGGACCCTACATCCCGCCGTCCCGGCCGGCGCCCGATGTGCTGCAGAAGATCAACTACGAGGAATGGGGAAAAATTCGATACCGCGACAGCTTCGCGCTATTTGCCGATGGGCCAGGCCAATTTCCGGTGACATTCTTCCATCTCGGCCTGTTCTTCCAGAAAGCGGTCCGGATGCACGTCGTCGACGGCGGAACATCGCGGCAAATCGTCTACGACCAGTCCTACTTCGAAATGCCGGCGGATTCGCCGGGGCGCGAACTGCCAAAGGGAGCTGGGTTCGCCGGGTTGCGAATTCAGGAAGCGCGTGATGGAACGCTGGATTGGCGCAAGAACGACTGGGTCGCCTTTCTCGGCGCGGCCTACTTTCGCTCGATTGGCGAGCTCGCTCAGTACGGCCTATCGTCTCGCGGCGTCGCGATTGACGTCGCAGTTGCCGATCGGCCGGAAGAGTTTCCCGACTTCACGGAATTCTATATCGAGCCCACAGTTGGAGACTCGATCACTCTCTACGCGTTGATGGAAGGTCCTTCGATCGTTGGCGCGTTTCGGTTCTTGATGACCCGCGCCAAGGGCGTAGTGATGGAGCTCCAAACGACGCTGTTTACTCGCGCCCAGGTCTCGCGCTTCGGCATCGCGCCACTGACTTCAATGTACTGGTATTCCGAGACCAAGAAGGAAACCGCGATCGACTGGCGCCCGGAGGTCCACGATTCTGACGGTCTGGCGATGTGGTCCGGCAACGGCGAGCGACTGTGGCGACCGTTGAATAATCCGCCGCGCATCACCGTGTCTGCCTTTGCCGACAACAACCCACGCGGTTTCGGGCTCCTCCAGCGCGATCGGGTATTCGATCATTATCTCGACGGCGTCTTTTACGATCGGCGGCCGAGCCTCTGGGTCGAGCCGCTGCCAGGCCCGAGCGGAGAGGCCTGGGGCAAGGGGTCGATCCAGCTTTGCGAAATTCCGACCGACGACGAGATCCACGACAACGTTGTTGCTATGTGGGTGCCGGCCGACCCGGTCCCCGCCGGTGCCGAGCTGAATCTCAACTATCGCCTGCACTGGCTCGCCAATGAGCCCTATCCAAGCAAACTTGCACCGGTGTGGGCTACTCGTCTTGGACGCGGCGGCCAGCCCGGCCTACCGCGCCCGAAGGGAGTAAGGAAGTTCATGGTCGAGTTCCTGGGGGGCCCGTTGCGCGATCTCCCTTTTGGCGCTAAGCCCGAACTCGTCGTTTCAGCTTCGCGCGGAACCTTCGGACCTTACCAACTTATCGAGGCTGTTCCCGACGGCGTCGCCGGCCACTGGCGAGCACAGTTCGATCTTGTTGTCGACGGGACCGATCCGGTCGAGTTACGTGCGTTTCTCGAGTCCGGCGGCGAGACTCTAACCGAGACGTGGATGTTTCAGTATCACCCGTTCTGATTCGGCATGGATTCTGCCAGGCCCGATGGACGTGATGGTTTCGGGTTGAGCGATGAGCTTTCGCCAAGCGGCGCATGCGGCGTCGACGATCGCGTTGTAGTCTTCGAAGACGGTGTTTGCGAGCCAGTTGGCGCGTAGGTACTGGCAGACGTTCTCGACCGGGTTCAGCTCCGGGGCGCGGGATGGAAGCCAGATCGGCGTGATATTGTCGGGCATGTCGAGCTTGCCTGTCGTGTGCCAG
>Ga0209624_10001868_pt1 | contig 16068 bp, 13 predicted proteins | sample JacPinW_OM2H0_O1_FD_188565 | JGI IMG/M metagenome (GOLD analysis project Ga0209624, IMG submission 188565) | Forest soil microbial communities from Algoma, Ontario, Canada - Jack Pine, Ontario site 1_JW_OM2H0_O1 (SPAdes) (version 2) | ecosystem: Environmental > Terrestrial > Soil > Boreal...
CCTTCGAGATATTCCATCACGAGGTACTCGATGCCGTCCTGATGGCCGACGTCAAAGAGGACGCAGATGTGCGGATGGCTAAGGCTGGAAACGGCGCGCGCTTCACGTTCGAATCGCTGGCGAACTTCCGGGGTGTCAGCTACGCCCTGCGTGAGAGTCTTGATGGCGACTGTGCGGTTCAGCCGCGTATCCCGGGCGCGATACACTTCTCCCATGCCTCCAGCGCCGAGGAGCGATTCAATTTGGTAGGGGCCGAGTTTCGTTCCGGGAGTGAGAGCCATTCGTGCGCGCGATTATACCCCGGCGCATCATTTTGTGGGGGATGCGACTGTTTGGATGCGTTGTCGGCTATTCGGAATTTATTGCCAGAGCAGGCTGCTAAGTCCTGGTAAGTCGGAGTTCCGGGGAAGTGACGTACCAGGACTTCACCTTTCCGGTTTGCGCGTTTATCGGGACCTAGCCCGCAAGCGTCCATCTTCATTGATTCGTCTTACCTTACCCGCCACGAGGATGTACACTCGTCCCCGTTTTTGGCGTGAATAATGGAGATTGAAATGGAAATGAAGGCATCGCTGCTTACAAGAAATGTCCTAGCGCTGGACGCTATTTCAAATGGCGTCGAAGCTGGCTGCAAACAGATTCCACACTGGCGGTATCCACGATTGCTGATTTCGTCCCTAGGCGTTGCTATATTCGTTGCAACAGCATGGAATGTCGCGAGCGCCTCCGTTGCCGGAGATGAGAAGACCGTCGCCGCGCTCGACTCGCAGTACCGAACCGCCGTGAAGCAGAATGGCGGGGGCCAGCCACCCCAAGCAAGCGACGTGGCCGACAGCCCCGACGAGGCTATGATGGCGCCGGCCACGGCACTTGCGACGTATATGGCGCAAGTGGAGGGCGCCGCTGCGCCGTCCGTATTCGTGGACGATGGACTCGTCATTGTTGAGAATTTCGCTCCGTACATTTTCGCTGGCAAAGACGCTGCTGGCCGGTGGGAGGCCGGCTACCGACAACATGCCGGAGCGCTAAAGGACCTGAAATTTAGCTTCGGCCGCGCGCACGATTTCACCCGCAGCGGTGACCGGGTCTATTTCGTCCTTCCAACCACTTGGGGTGGCATCTACCCGGAAGGTCGCTTCGAAGAGCACGGTGCGTGGTCGTTCGTGCTTGAGAAATCGTCAGGCCGATGGCGTATCGCCGCTTACACGTGGGGCGTGACCGACGAGACGGATTGGCCCGCGGTGCCCCCAACAGCGAACGAGACGAACGGGTCGGGCTCCGGCGATACGAACGAGGATACACGCGCCCTTCTGGCTGCTGACGTGGCTTGGGAAAAAGTTTATGCCGCGAAGGACCTCGCCAAAGCAGTGGCCTTTTGCGACGAACACGGCTCCATGTTAGCACCCAACGCTCCTATTGCTACCGGGAAGGAAGCCCTTGCGAGAGCCATTGCGAGCGATTTTGCGCAGGGCAACACCACGTGGCACCCGAACAAAGTCGGCGTCGCCCGCTCTGGCGAACTTGGCTACACGAGCGGCACGACCGACCTTACGTTCAAAGACGCATCGGGCAAAACTGTCACCAGCAAAGGAAATTATCTGACGGTATGGAAAAAAGTGGACGGTTCGTGGAAAGTTTTATCCGACTCGTTTGATTTTGAGTAGACCCCACCCCAACTCCTGATTAGTCGGATAACCGGACATGTTCCGAGCTAGTGCTCCACGTGTCCGGTTTGCGTGTTAATCAGGACTTGAGAGTCAGGACTTGAGAGTCAGACCTCAGGGCACGGAGTGTTTGTTGGCCAGAATAACAATGTGGATGATGCCAGCAAGAGGAATCTGATCACAACGATATAGCCGGACAGATGCATACCATCACACACCTTACCAGTTAGTTCGCGGAACGCAAAAACTAGGGCGCATTAGGGCGCACTAGCGCGAGAGGTTTTAGGATGCGGAGCTGGCCTGATTGGTGGACAGTTGACCATTGTGATTGCTATTTGATTTTGGATCTTGGGTCGACTTCGGCTGACTACTCTTTGGAGATTCGAATCCGCGGCAACCGTAGCCGGAACACGGCGGACCTGGGTTGCGAAAGGTCGCGCTGGATACAGAAGAGCACAAGACCAAAAGGGACAAAGCGAATCCGATTGCGGCAACTTTCTTATTCATAAATACCTCACCATGGCTTCTGGGGCGTCGAGCAGGATCGGCCCGTATTTGAGCCACGATAATCGCTGAATCTGGGAGTGGCACTTTGGCGGCCAAATCTGCTGCGGAAAGCTGAGCGTCTAATCGAGGGATACAGATGCGGTTAGCGATGCGGGCATTGGATCTAACAGCCGCGATTTCGATGTTCTTGGCAATTTCATTGCACAAATGTGAAAGTCCTTGCCTAGCTGTGCCGCTTGGAAGTTCCGTCGCATGACCGGACACGCGTTCCAGTACGCCCCGTACGAGGTTATGGTATTTATTTTGGGAGCGGCGCGTGGACTCCTGATGAAGGTCAAACGTGGTACGAAATACCCGGAGTTAGCGGAAACTGGGGCGTCGGATTTGCGAATCCGCAAGCGGAATGGTTCGTGGGGACAACGTACAGATATTTGAAGATCAGCTTCTGGAAGTGGTCGCAGGCGGGTGGTCACCCGTCAATCGAACCGAGCAGAAGTCAAAACCCGCACCCGCAAAGGATAAGTCTTCACCTGGGTCTTGTGAAGGAGTCGGGCACTCGCCAAATTGTTGCCGGAGTTTTGATTAACGGGTTCGGCGGACTAGTTGAGTGGTGCTAGTATTCGGATTCGATTGGTGAGGTGGTTGGCGGAGCGATGACGCAAGTTCCTCGGATTCCGATCTTGTTGCCGCTGGCGATTGGTGTAGGCGTGATCCTGTGCTCGATCTTTGTGCACGCGCTGCCGTTGAGCGGGGCGGTTAATTTCCTTCGCCGCCAACGAAAGCTCGGACACGTGGGCACAAGTTTTTGGTACGATTTTGCGATCGTCGCAATGACGATATCGTTCACGCTGGTGGCGCACCTGGTTGAGATCGCGCTGTGGGCTGTGCTGTTAGAGTGGTGCGGAGAATTTCCGCAGTTCGGAAGCGCGTTCTACCATTCAGCCGGAAATTATACGTCGGTAGGTTACGGTGATCTGGTTATGACGCCAGCTTGGAGATTGCTGGGACCACTTGAAGCTGCGAATGGAATGCTCATGTTTGGAGTGTCGACGGCGATGATTTTCGCTGTGATTCAATGGCTGATTCAGGCTCGCTTTGCGGATCTTAGGCAATGAAGTGGGCGGGAGTTCCTTGCGCGAGCATTTAAAGCCCGCTGCGCGCGCAAGGAACAATTTCAACTGCGCCTGATAAACGCGCTATCGCGCTAATCTATGTCGACTTGGAAGGTCAGAGAAGGATTGCCGACTGCAACTGCATACCATAGTCCATCCGGTCCCATGACGAAGTACACATCTTGCTGGTAGAACCACGGCGGATATGCTCCGGCGTAGAACCAATAGCCGCCGTAAGAAAACTCCCGACGCCCGTTGTACATGCGTCCCCCGGTTTCAACGAACCGGGAATGATGGTCAGGACCAAATCTGCTGGTGCTGTAAACATGTCCGCGACTATCTTTCTGACCATTCTTGGCATAGTCGGGGTGTGACTGCTGTGCATGAGAGGCTTCCTGCTTCTTCGCGGCTGGCTTAGCTTCTCCGTGGTTCGCGGCCGGCTTCTCTTCTGAGTGGCCCGCAGCTGGCTTCGCTTCTGCGTGGCTCGCAGCTGGCTTCGCTTCTTCGTGCTTCGCGGCTGGCTTGGCCTGTTCCTGCTTTGCCGCGGGCTTAGCCTGTTCCTGCTTTGCAGCTGGCTTGGCCTCTTCATGCTTCTCTTCCTGCGCGTATGTCGGAGCAACCGCTCCGAGCAGCAGGACCAAAACTCCGGTGCTGATAAGGCTCAGTGCTTTCATCTCTATTTCCTCCATCACCAATTTCAGGCGCCTGGCGCTTGTCGCGTCGGTCGCGGTGGTTCCGATCCGAATCTGCTTCTAACTGCGAAGCCTCTGTTAGGAGCCCCTAATACAACTGCTCGGAGGTTACGCGCACTATTCCCAGCAAACTGTTCACTTTTGCACAGTTTTCCATGCGGTGTGATACAGCTGCTCGCGGAGCCGCACTTACTTTGACCGGTACACTATTTTTCCGGATACCATCGTAGCTGTGGTAGTGGACCAGTTTAAAAGTAAAAGTATGGGGGCCCATGGAAATAGAAAGCGATTAAAGAGAGGCCGACAAAGAAAAGGCCCATGATGAAGTATCCGAGGACATTCCGCCGAAAACGCTTTGGCTCCTCATCGCGGGACACAACACCGTAAAAGCGTTCCAGAGTTTCCCCCATGGCCATAGAGACTGCAGCAATAAGCCAGCACCCAAGCCCAATGAACATGTAGGCGTACCGACGGCTCGGAAGCAATATGAGCCAGTGGCCCATTGGAACGCTCAACCACCCGCCCTAGGTTTCTCCGTCGGCTTCTGAGGAGGGGTGTTGAAGTAGAAGGCGAACTTTAGCTCAAGATTAGAACCAGGGTATCTTTCGGGGAGCGGCCCAAAGGGGGCGGCCGCGCGAAGCGCGCTAAGGGTGGCGCCATCCATATCATCCTTGCCCGAGCTAGTCGTGATTGCCGGACCGTCATCAGAAAACGATCCGTCTTTTTGTAGCCGGCCCCGAAGAACGACGACTCCTTTTTCTCCATGCTTCACTGATTCGGGCAACTTCGCAGAAAGATTTCGCATAATGGAAGCGTGCATCGCACGCATGTAAGGTTCAAAGTCTGCGCCTTTGACGTCACTCAGAATACTTACACCCATGCCGATTCCGGGCTTGGGAACTTGTTCCTCTTGTTGCGCGCTTGCGGCTGACGAAACCGAGGGGATTCCCGAAATCAGCAGCGCCGCTGTGGCGGTAAAAACAAATAATACGTTGGCTTTCGCAGTTCGACCGCGTGGCACAGAGACCTCCATGCAAGGAGAATCAGCGGCCGCGACTATACTGCAAAGTAAGCACCGATTTCTAGCATGGTGAACATCACGCGACATAGACCGCGTGCTGTCCGGCTTCGCATCGTCAGCACGACGCGGAACTATAGCGAGGTTTGTCTTCGTCTTGTTTCAGCTACTACACTGTGACGCGGCTAGACTGCGTGTTTTGCTGCGCCTTTGCCGAGGAAGTTGAGCAGCTCGGTGTTTACTTCGTCGGCGTGGGTCCACGAGATGCAGTGCGGGCCGTCTTTCACGACCACAAAGCGGGCTCCCTTGATCAATTTGGCGGTGCGCGCGCCTGCGGCGTTGATTGGCAAGATGCGGTCTGCGTCACCGTGCATCACGAGCGTTGGGATATCAATTTTGGCGAGGTCCTTGCGGAAGTCTTCATGCCAGGTGGGGACGCACGCGAGGCTGGCTGTAGCAGACGAGAGCGCCGCCACGTTCCAGCTTGCCTGCACAACCTGTTCGCTCACACGTTTGTTGAGCAGAACGTCTGTGTTGTAGAAATTCTTGAAAAATTCGGTGAAGAATGCGTAACGGTCCGCGGTGACAGCTTTCTCGATGCCGTCGAAAACACCTTGGTCCACGCCGTCCGGATTGTCCGGCGTCTTCAAAAGAAATGGCGGAACACCGGAAAGGATGACGGCCTTGCTCACGCCCTTCGATCCGTATTTCCCGATGTAACGCGCTACTTCGCCGCCACCCATGGAGAAACCGACCAGCGCGAAGTCGCGCAATTCGAGGTGCGTTATCAGCTTGTGCAGATCCTCCGCAAAAGTGTCGTAGTTGTATCCCGTGGTCGGCTGGCTGGACTTGCCGAAGCCGCGGCGGTCGTAGGCTATGACGCGATGGCCTGCGTTCAAAAGCACCGGAAGCTGCTTCTCCCACGAGGAGCAACTTAGCGGATAACCGTGAATCAGAATGACCGGTTGACCCTGGCCATGATCCTCATAGTACAGATCGATATTCGCTGAATTTTCCTTACCTACGGTGACGTGTGGCATTGACTTCCTCCTTTTTATAATTTCAAGTTAAGGTGAGTTTAGGTTGAGCTAATTAAAATGCCAGCCGGGGCAACAATGTCGCGCGTGAAAGTTGCTGGTTTGTGGCTGTCCCTTTCCCGGGGATTATGTTCTGAATGTGGGTGAAATCGATTTTTCACGTCACTTCGATGAGATGCCCCAAACTAGTTTTTGGCGCTAATTTAGATACGGGAACTTTACGCTCCATGAAATCCATAGCTTACGAACCAGGCGAAGGAGTCTTGCAGGTGTTTAATCTAAAGCCGGACCCCTTCTGAAAAACGAAGAGTCCGGCACCCCGCGAGTTTCAACAGTGCCTGCACTGAAGACTGGTGCCGCGCTCAAAGGTTTGCCACCCGCCACTCCGCGAGTTTCAATCGCGCCTCGACCGAAGACTGGTGCCGCGTTCAAGGTTTGCCACCGCCTGCTTCATATTTTGGATCAAATCCGTTAGTCGTCCGTCGTCGAATTAATGCGGCCGGTGTCGCCTCGTATCAGTTGTTCCCACTCTGAATTGGAGATAGGCGCGATTATCCAGTCTTTGCAGGTTTGTGTGAATTTTCCGGTAACAAATTCACACTCTATAAAGAACCAGAGAGCTTCTTCAATAGACTCGTCTGAGTGCCACGTCGTCATGATGACGTCATCACCTGATAGCTCGTCATTAATCTCCCGCGCCGCGACGTCAAAAAGGTCGTGAACCCTGGCGCAATCCGGCCCCCATGCGCACAGACAGGCTAAGCCCTTGGAAAGCAGCTTTTTCGCAGCTCTCAAAATGCTTTCGTCACTAACGTGCAGGGCATTCAGTGCAACGAAGAGCCCAAAGTTGGGACTTCTAGGAGTGGTCTTGTCTGCCAAGTCCTCTATTGTTTCGGAGGGGCACAGATAGACCACCTTTTCAGGAAGTAGGTCTCCGTCTGATGGCCTTACTATTAGCCGTTCCATTGCTCTCTTATCGACTATTGGCAAAGTATCGCCAGAAGCGCCGCGCGTTGCCGCAACCTCACATTGTAAGCACGACGCGGAATTGGGCTTTGCCGCTCATCATGCGGGCGTAGCCTTCGGCTGCTTTTTCCAGCGGATAGGTTTCGATCATGGGGCGCACGCCGCTTAGTTTGGCGAAGCGCAGGGTGTCTTCTTCATCGGCGGTGTTTCCGGTGGCCCAGCCTTGAATGGTGCGGCTTCCGGTAATGAGTTGTAAGGGCGTGACCTCGATCGGTTCGAACGCGGCGCCTATTACGAGGAGCTTGCCGTTGGGCGCGAGGCCGTCGAAAATTTCGGACATTGCTTTCGAGCTGGGAGCGGTGGCGACAATTACTCGAGCGCCTCCCATTTTTTGCAATTCTTCCACTGGTTTGGTGGCTTGGCTATCGATGTAAGCGTGCGCGCCAAGTTTCTTTGCGAGCGTGGCGTTTTCCGGGCCGCGCCCGATAGCTGCCACCTTATAACCAAACTTGTTCGCGAATTGAATTCCCAAGTGGCCCAGGCCGCCGATACCGAGAATCGCGACCAGGTCGCCGGGCATCGCGCCGCTGTGGCGCAGCGAGTTGTACATGGTAATTCCGGCGCAGAGCAACGGCGCCGCTTCCACATCATTTAGACCTTCGGGAATTCCCGCGAGTGCGTTCGCAGGAGCCACCATGTATTGCTGGTATCCGCCGTCATAACTGATACCCGGGACCTGCATATTCACGCAATTGCGAAAATCTCCGCGGCGACAATAGAGGCAAGTTTCGTCATGTCCGCCGTGCCAACCGACGCCGACGCGCTGCCCTTTCTTCCAGGTGGTGACACCTTCACCGAGTTCATCGACGATGCCTGCGATTTCGTGGCCCGGAACGCGCGGATACTGAATGCCAGGCCACAGCCCGTCTTTCGTAAGCACGTCACTGTGACAAATACCGCAGGCCTGCACTTTCACGCGCACGTGTCCTGCTTGCGGCTTAGGAATCTCGCGCTCGACAATTTCGAAATCACCGCCCGGCTTGGGAACTTGCACTGCTTTCATTGGTGCTATTCCCACTTTTGTTGTGGCCATGATGGCCTCCTATTAGTTTTTACCACTCCTTATGGCGGCTGGGAAATTATTTTGGTTTGACCGGGATGCTGAGGCGAAGAATCTGGGAACTGGTCGTCTAAACCCGCCGAGCGGAAGAAACTGGGAGCGCGGCGTCTTAGCCCGCACCCTCGCAGAAAAGAAAAACGCAAGGGATCCGGCACTCGTAAACGGGATGCGAGGCGCGACGTAAGTCCCGTGTGCGGCGGAAAGTCAGAGCACCCGCCTTCCTCGGGCTTACGTGAACCATTTCTTCGGGGCGTGGACCGCAGTACTCCGTTTAACAATATGAATGCAGGGTTACTAAATTATAGATTTTTGTTGACAGCAAAAACATTTTGTGACAAGTTCCGCCGCGCCGGGGTCAAAAGCAGGGGAAGGTGACCGTAACTGCTCTTGGGTGTGCGCGCTTCGGTTGCAGATCACAATTCCAATCTTCCGGCCGAGGAGACACCAGCCTCTATGAAGCTGACTAGATGGATGTGTACTCTGCTGCTTGCTTGCCTAGCTGTTACGCCTATTTTCGCTGGAACCGGTGACGATACCGCGAAAGCGAAAAGTGGGACCGCTGCTACCGCCTCAGACGATAACGATAAAGACAAAGATAAGGATAAAGACAAAGATAAGAGTGACACGAAGAGTGATGCCGCGAATGCAACATCGTCCTCCGGCGCAACGTCTTCCAGCGCAAGTCCTGCGCCTAACGCAAAGGTCACTGCGCTGTTGGACATGCTGGTGAAGAAAGGGATATTGGCGCCCGGAGAGGCGAGCCAAATCCGAAGCGCTTCGCCTGACGCTGAACTTCAGCTGCTGGTGGAAGCGCTGAACCGCAAGGGCATTTTAAGCGCGGCCGATTTGTCGGCGGTGGACTCAAACGCGGCGCCCACAACTGCGGCAGCCCCGTCTGGGCCGACATTTGTGGCGCCGTCGAGCGCCGATGGTGCGTCTGCTCCGGTAATGACGGCGGAGGTGCAGCAGCAGCAGAAACCGGTGCCGCGAAATCCTGAGCCGCAAACGCAGGCTGCGGGCACGGAGCCGGTATCATCCAAACCCGCCGTACCGGGAGTGGTCCCGGCCGTCGTACCAATTCGCGCGCTTCCCATCGACTCGCCCACGAAAGACGGTCTGGTCGCAGCATTCAGACTGGGCGGGGCGAACGGGGTGAAGATGACGCCGTACGGATTTATCAAAGCGTCCGCGGCGCATGATTCGAGCTCTCCCAACGGCGACGACTTCCCGTTTGTCGGGCTCTTTCTGAGTTCCACTTCAATTTTGAACACCGGTCCGACGAAAGATCCTGAGTTTCACTTGAAAGCGCGTTCCACACGTTTTGGCGCGAACTTCGAGTGGCCCGATCCTTCACCGAAACTGATCGTCACTGGCCGGATAGAAGGGGATTTTGAAGGAAACTTCAGCGAAGTGGATAATCGCGACGTAACTTCGCTTCGAAGCAGCGCGCTGCAATTGCGTCTGGCGTACGTGCGCCTGGATTACAACATCACGGATAGGATGGATTTGTTCTTTGAGGGCGGGCAAGATTGGGCCATCTTTTCATCGACCGTGTTGCCCAATCTTTTTGAAACCACTTTCCTGGGCGCTTTCTACGGAACGATCTACACACGATCTCCACAAATGCGGTTCGGGACCACCTACAAGCTGAGCAATTGGAGGAACATCAAGATTTCTCCGGAATTCGCGCTGATGATGCCGAGCACCGGTCAGATCGAAAAACTTGGGTCCCTGGGGTTGGCTGGCCAGATCGGGCAAGCGGAGCGCGAGGGGGCGGACGCCAATCGTCCCGAGCTGGAATCCAGGGTGGTTTTGCAGTTCCAGCTGGACAAGGCGCCGGCAGTCCCGACGGCACAGATCTTCTGGGCTGGATTTTACTCGCGACGAAGATCAATCGTGACCAGCAGCAATTACAGCACGCCTACGGCGTCTTGCCTCGCGAATCTAGTGCTATGCGCGACTTATGAAGACGCGTTCCCGAATGGATTCACGGTTTCCAGCAAGCAGTACGGCGACGAAGTCGGTTTCAGTTTGCCGACTCGCTGGGCCACTCTTGTGGGCACCGGCTATTTTGGCGGCGACCTGCGCTTCTTCCTGGGCGGCCAGGTGAATTCGTACGCGACAGACACCACGCTGCTATCCAATCCCATTACGTTCGCCACTGTTGACGGCGGCCCGCTGGCTGCTGCGGGCGCGGCGACTTTGGCTACCATTACCGGCACGAATATCGTTGCGATTGCTCCGCAAAAGCCGATCCGGTCGTTCGGCGGATTCCTCAATCTGGGCTTGCCGGTCTCCCGCTGGTTTAACGCGGATCCAAAGGGCCGCATGGGCGGCTGGCAGGTTTATCTGCATATCGGCAAAGACCAGGTGGTGCACAGAGATTTGACGAACCCGAATTACAGCGCGGGCGCCAACACTTTGTCGCCGTTGCCACTTTTGATGGGCAAGATGTTTGCCGCAACGCTGTACTACAAGCTCAACCCGTGGTGCACGTTCGGAACCGAGTACTCGGTGTATGCTTCCCGACTAGCGCCGGGCGTGGACTATTCGATTGCTGGATCGGCGTCGAACGAATGGCAAGACCACCGGATCGAATTTGGACCCGTTTTTACTTTCTAGGGACTGAAAGTAATTTCCGTTCCTAAGGGGCGCGGGGACAGAATGGTCTCGATGCGAATCCAGCTCGCGAGCCGTTCTGTTCCCGGTTTCAAATTGACGAGGGACTATGGGCTCGGGTTATAGGACTCTGCGCTCGCTGCTGGTGGTGTTCCTCTTGGTTGGCGTATCTGCTTTTAACCTCGCATCACAGTACTCCCCCACTCGAATTAAGGTCCTAAGCGCGGACTTCCATTCTCTAGCCGACGCCAATCCGGTTCCGAAGAACTGCGACTTGACGAATTTTGACGCGTATTGCAACGAGAGCAAAAATGCCACGGGCGAGAACATCATGCGCGTGCAGGATAGTGACGGGAAATCGTTCGTCATTACTTGCACGGTGGATTCGCGATGGTCCAAATGCGCTCCGTTGCAAGTGGGAGAAACGTACGAAGCCAGGCGGGGGAAAAACGGAATAACGGTATGGATCCAGAATCCGAACGGTAAGGACAGCACGCGGCAGTATCGATTGGCGGGCGATGGTTCGTCTGTGACGGCCGACGCGGCGGCAAATTCGCAGCCAGTGGTTCTGCCGACGCAATCGGGAGATCCGAGCAACTCGCGGCCGCTCAACGTTGCGCCGGGACAGAAGGCGGCCCTAGCGCCTACGCGAACGGCGTCGCCTTCTACGGCGACCGCCGCTACACCAGTGGCCCCGACTCCTGCTCCGTCGGCGACGGAATCAAGCAGTGCCCCGAATTCGGCGCCGACTTCGGCGGCGGCTCCAGCAGCGCCTGCCGTGCAGGAATCCGCTGCGAGTCAGGTGCGGTGCAGTTTCACCACTACCCCGCCCGGCGCGGATATCACGCTGGATGGAAAATATGTTGGGAGCACGCCGTCTGTGATCAGCGTTGGCGCCGGCGCACATACCGTTGTTTTTTCGATGCCGGGGTTTGCACCATGGACTCGGGAGCTCACTGTGGCAGCCGGATCGGATCTGACGGTAAACGCAATCTTGCAAAAGGGAAAGAAGTGAAGAATCTGTGTGGCAAGCGGTGGAAGGATTTTCGCGATAGCCCGTTCCAAATGAGTTCTTAGGTCCCCAATCCCCTAGGTAACGGAGGAAGGCATGGCAATTGCCGCGACACGCGAGGGAACCGGTACTTCAGAGTACGGCATATGGCGGGTGATCATGGCTTCGTCCGTGGGCACCATGATCGAGTGGTATGACTTCTACATTTTTGGAAGTCTCGCCGCTATTTTGTCGTTGAAGTTTTACCCGCCGGGGCACGACACCTTCGCATTGATTGCGTATCTGGCCACCTTCGCGGTGGGATTTCTGGTGCGTCCGTTCGGCGCGCTTTTCTTTGGGCGCATTGGTGACGTGGTGGGACGGAAGTATGCGTTCCTGGTGACGCTTACCATCATGGGTCTTTCCACGTTTGCCATCGGGCTGATGCCTTCTTACGCCACGGCCGGATGGTTCTCGCCCATCGTTCTGATTTTAATTCGCGTGCTGCAGGGGTTGGCGCTCGGCGGTGAATATGGCGGCGCGGTAGTTTACGTGGCCGAAAATGTTCCGGACAGCAAGCGCGGCTTCTACACCAGCTTCATACAGATCACCGCCACGCTGGGACTTTTTGTTTCGCTCATCGTGATTCTGGTTACGCAAAATTCGATGTCAAAGGATGACTTCGCGCGCTACGGCTGGCGCATTCCCTTCCTGATCTCCATCATCCTGGTAGCTATTTCTCTCTACATTCGTTTGAAGATGAGGGAGTCTCCGATCTTCGCGCAGCTGAAGAGCGCGGGAATGACTTCTGCGCAACCGCTGAAGGAAGCGTTTACGAAATGGCCAAACCTGAAGCTTGTGCTGATTTCACTTTTCGGAGCGACGGCGGGACAGGGCGTGATTTGGTACACCGGGCAGTTCTACGCTTTGTTCTATATGCAGACGGTGCTGAAAGTGGACGTGAAGACGGCTAACATTATCGTGGCCATTGCGCTGCTATGCGGGATGCCGTTCTTCACCGTGGTGGGCGCGCTATCGGATCGCATTGGGCGGAAGAAGCTGATGATGGCGGCTTGCCTTCTCGCTGTAGTTACTTATATTCCGATCTATCACGCCATGGAACGCGCGGCCGGGAACAACATTGTTTCGGTAACGCATACTAGCAACAAGGTGACCGGAGCAATCGCGCTGACGGCGATGACCACGGACGCTACCGGAGCGTTGGTACCGGCAAAAGTAGCAGCGAATCCGAACATTCCGATGCTGGTGTTCCTGATTTTCATTCAGGTTATTTATGTGTGTCTAATTTATGGGCCGATTGCCGCCTATCTGATCGAGGCGTTCCCGGCGAAGATTCGGTATACCTCGGTGTCGTTGCCCTACCATATAGGTAACGGATTCTTTGGAGGGTTGCTGCCGCTCATTGGACTCTCCTCGGTGGCAGCGACCGGAAATATATATGCCGGACTGTACTACCCCATGATCGTGGCGGGCTTTACGTTTATTTTCGGCAGCATTTTCCTGAAGGAAACCCACAATACGCGCATTTGGGCTGAGGCTGGAGTGGGACCCACCGCTCCCGCACGGGAGTGAACGGATCGGTTTGGGAGCGCGGCGTCTGAACCCGCACCCGTTGCAGAAAAGAAAACGCAAGGGACGCGGCACCCGCGCGAGCTTCAATTGTGCAAGGCCCGAGAGTCTGTGCCGCGTCCAAAAATAGGACACCGGCGCGGGCTGCGCTCGGACTAATCGTTCGGAACCAGATAGCCCTGGACGAGGCTGCCTCCGGTGGAGCTATCGGCTGCTGAGTCTGCAAGCGTCACTCCCGAGGCAACCCGGAAACCTGTTACGTAGTGTTCGTGCCCATAAGCCGAATAAATCGAACCGTTTTGGAAAGCTTGGGCCTCACTGCCGTTAAAGTTGCCCACTTTAAAATTATAAAGGTAATCGCCGAGAAGGCCTCCGCTCGGAGAGTTAACTTGCCATTCATAGTCAGTCACAACCAGCGTGTAGCCTTTGGGAACCACATAAGCGGTAGACTCATCGGCAGTCCCTTCGGCATCAACCTCAGAGCAATAAGTCTTGCCCTCAAAACAACGCAATGAGACCAGTTGGCTCTCGTGCTGGCCTACATGGGTGGCGGTACCGGGAACAATCTGCACCAGCGTCGCAGCGACGGCGCGTGCCCTGTTGGGTGCGACAAACGCTACGATTACCGCAAGGACAACCAAAGCGCCCACAATTCCCAGAGCCTCTTTCAATAGTCGCATGTGCTTTCCCCTTCTCTTGGCAAATTGATTCAGACTTTCTATCTATGTAATCGGAAACGGCGGGGAAAAGACGACAGGGTGGCGAAAAATTTATTGGGTGCAACTGGCGGTGGTTCGCTGCGGGGTCTAAACCCGCACCCCTTGCCGAAATGAAAAACGCAAGGGACGCGGCACCTGCGCGAGTTTCAACCGTGCTTTAAGCAAACTCCGGTGCCGCGCTGAAGGGTCGGGCACCCCGGCCACCGAGCGGAAGAATCTGGGAACGCAGGGATGTTCTTCTTTACATTTCAGTCCAAAATGGGCGCCAAAATCTTTCCCACATGCTCACCCATCTTGCAAATACAACCAATTCCCCAGGAGTTGGATGCCCGTCGTACTCGACATTCTTACCCATGCATTTCTCATCGGCGATAACTCCTGTCTTCAAGATTCGCTCGGTTGTGTACGTCCAGCTCGTACATATGGCGACGTCACGCCTAAAAACCAGATCGATTTGGTCGGGAATCGGGTCAGAAAGATTGAATCTAACAGTACCTTGAGCATCGGTGACACCCCTTAATTGATTCTGGTTCTTATTTCCCGCGGGCACTACACCCACTAGTATCTCGACCCCGGCCATTGGCTTGCCGCTCGTTCCATCAATGAGGCGGACTGAAATACGGTTAGCGTTTTGTCCCGAACATACAGAAGCGACGAGGGCGATACACGCCAAAACGCGCGTGAGAACGAGCAGTGATCTTCGATTAAGCCCCGTCGTCATGATCCGTTGGGTCTCAGACCGACTTCAAAACACCGCCCGGCCCGACGCCTTAGGCCGCGCTGCGGGACGCGGCGGCTAGGTCGAAGCGATCCAGGTTCATTACTTTGGTCCAGGCGGCGACGAAGTCCTGGACGAATTTTTTGTGTGCGTCGGAGCTTCCGTACACTTCTGAGAGAGCGCGGAGTTGGGCGTTGGAGCCGAAGATTAGGTCGGCGCGGGTTGCGGTCCAGCGGACTTCGCCGGTCTTGCGATCGCGTCCTTCGAACGTATCCTGCGCGTCCGAGGTCGCCTTCCACACCGTGCGCATATCGAGCAGGTTGACGAAGAAATCGTTGGTCAAGGCTTCCGGCTTTTTGGTGAAGACGCCGAACTTGGTTTGGCCGTGGTTGGTGTTCAGGACGCGTAGGCCGCCGATTAGCACGGTGAGTTCCGGCGCGGTTAGCGTGAGCAGCTGCGCTCGATCGAGCAACTCGACTTCTGTTGTGCCATCGGCTGTTCCGTTGGCGCTTCCGTGCGGGCGTCCGTTGCGATACGAGCGGAAGCCGTCGGAGGCGGGTTCTAGCACGGCGAAAGATTCTACGTCGGTTTGTTCTTGCGAAGCGTCCATGCGGCCTGGGCTGAACGGGACGGTCACGTTGATGCCCGCATTTTTCGCGGCCTTCTCGACTCCTGCACCACCTGCCAGGACGATCAAGTCGGCCAGCGAGATTTTTTTGCCGCCGGACTGCGCGGCGTTGAACTCGCTCTGAATCTTTTCCAGTGCTTTTAGAACTTTCTGAAGCTCTGCCGGCTGATTGACCTTCCAGTCTTTTTGCGGGGCGAGGCGGATGCGCGCGCCGTTTGCGCCGCCGCGTTTGTCGGACCCACGGTAGGTGGACGCCGAGGCCCAAGCGGTGGTGACGAGTTGCGAGACGGTCAGGCCGGAGGCGAGGATTTTTTCTTTCAGCGCTGCGACATCTTTGTCATCCACCAATTTATGATTTACCGCGGGGATGGGATCCTGCCAGAGCAGTTCTTCCTTGGGAACTTCTGGGCCGAGGTAACGTGCGCGAGGGCCCATGTCGCGATGCGTGAGCTTGAACCACGCGCGAGCAAATGCATCAGCAAGCAGAGCTGGATTTTCGTAAAAACGGCGCGAGATTTTTTCGTAGATGGGATCGACTCGCAATGAAATGTCGGTGGTGAGCATCGCCGGCTCGTGACGCTTGGAAGGATTGTGCGCGTCCGGAACCATACCAGCGCCCGCATTGCCTTTCGGCTTCCACTGGTGTGCGCCGCCCGGACTCTTGGTAAGTTCCCACTCGTACTTGAA
>Ga0209624_10001869_pt1 | contig 16062 bp, 11 predicted proteins | sample JacPinW_OM2H0_O1_FD_188565 | JGI IMG/M metagenome (GOLD analysis project Ga0209624, IMG submission 188565) | Forest soil microbial communities from Algoma, Ontario, Canada - Jack Pine, Ontario site 1_JW_OM2H0_O1 (SPAdes) (version 2) | ecosystem: Environmental > Terrestrial > Soil > Boreal...
TCGCCGGATGGGGCAACCCCGGATTGATTCAGACCGGCGCCGACTACGGATTTGCCGCGTATATGTCGCAATCGGCGCACGGCTGCTTTGTCGACTATCAGGGCTTCGTCTGGTTCGCGGGCAGCGGCGATGGCATCGTGCAGAAATACAATCCAGTCCAAGCGGCGGCCGCCGGTGCCAACGCCACCTTTGTTATGCAAATCGGCACCAAGGGCGCATGCGACGGCACGCAAACGACCGCGAATCCCTTCAGTTCCTGCGGTGAGACCAACGATTTTAATTCGAGCCACACCAAATTGAATGAGCCGGCGGACATCACCGTCGATCCGCTGCCGGGACCCGTCACCCATGCGACCGGCGATACCTACATTGCCGACGGCTACGGCAATCATCGTGTGGTCGTGTTCGACGCGCACGGCAACTACGTCGGACAGTGGGGTACGACCTGCAAACTGCCGCCGCCCAACGATCCAACGGGTACCCCCGTGCCGAGCATCGGCCAGAATTGCCCGCCGGGCACATTCGGCGCAACCGGCAGCGGCCATCCGCATTGCGTGGTATTGGGGAACGATGGATTGGTTTATGTATGCGATCGTCCCAACAGCCGCATCCAGGTGTTCAACAAGACTTGTGCTGTGCCATCGACCACTGCCAATCCTGAACCGGTGTGCCAGCCGGTCAGGATCATCAACATCAGCGGCTTTAACTCAGCGTCAGCGGATGATCGGGCGGCCATATTGCTCGCCGGCACTCGCGGATGCGATATGGATTTCTGGCCGAACATCGACTATCTCGCGGACAAGAGTCCGACGAGCCAAGAAACCATCATCGACGTCGATCTCGGAAACGACAATACCTGGGTGATCAACAAAGCCAGCGGCCTGGTCGTCGGTGCACTCGGCGTGTGCGGAATCGCGCCATGCCCCGGACACAATGCGGGCCATTTCGCCTTCGGTCATATGGTCAACGTCGATTCGCACGGGAATGTCTACGTGGGTGAGACCATCACGGGGAGGCGCATCCAAAAATTCGTACCCGCCGACGGCAATCACCATCGAGATCAGGACGATGCCCCGGCTAAAATCCAGGGCGCCAGTTTGTAGCGAAGTGTTAATGCCTTAAGTGTAGGCGGTGGCCGGGGCAACAGTTTTCCCGGCCGCCGCAGTAAGGAATTCGGCGTATATGAGAGGACGCTCGGGCGCGATCGCCGCCATGTTGATGTGCCTCGTGCTTAGTGCGGCCGCGCAACCGCTGATGCATGACTTGCCCCAAGACACGGTGATGCATGCATTCTTTCGGGTTCAGGGTAGCGAGGCGCATTTGCTGGTTCGGGTTCCGCTCGATCTCTTGCATGGAATTTCCTGGCCCACGAATCACGGCGAATACGCGATCAGCGACTCGCGCGCGGCGGTGAATCAAGCGCTCGATGCTTTGGGCCACGCCATCTTGATCTGGCAGGATGGCGAACGGCTGACGCCGACGCTCAGTTCGGGACAGCTGGCGGCGCTCGGCGATTTGTCCTTCGCCAATCCAGAGGCGGCAGCCGCGCACATCTCCCAGCCGGCGGAGGCGGGGCTCAAGATTGCGGTCGATCTTGGCTATCTCGATGCGCACTTCATTTATCCCATCCGCCCGGCTCCAGCCGTATTTTCGATTCAATCGCGAGTGGCGGAGGATCTTCAGGAGCTAAGCAAGCTCATCGTGCAATTCGTGCCCGACGGCAGCAACCGGGGCGGCGCCATGACGATCAGCGCGCAGTCGGGAAAGGTGGCGCTCAATCCCAACCGCAGGCAGGCCGCACTGGGATTCGTGCTGGTCGGTATGCAAGACCTTCTCGCGAACGCTGACTGTCTGTTGTTTATCGTGTGCCTGATGATTCCGTTCCGACGCGCGCGTGACTCTGCCGCACCTTACGCCGCGTTTGTTTTGGCCAACATCATTTCGCTCGCCGGCACGGCGTTCGGATTTGCGCCGGACAGCGTATGGTTTGCCGCTTTGGCGGCGAGTGTCTCTGCGGTCCTGATATTTTTTCTGGCGCTGGGAAATATTTTCGGCGCGCATTTACAGCGCCGCAGACTGTGGACCGGACTCTTCGGATTTGTTCTGGGATTCGAGTTTGCCAAGCTATTGGCCGGTAGACTGCAATTCGCCGGCGAGCATTCCCAAATTGCACTGTGGTTCTTTGCCTTCGGGATTGATGTCGGGGCACTGCTGGCCTTGGCGCTGACTTTCGTGGGACTTGCTCTGATTCTGCGCGGTGCGCGGGCGGGGCGAATCGGCATCATCGTGTTGTCGGCGATCGTCGCGCATACGTCCTGGCATTGGATGATCGATCGAGTCGGCGTGCTTTGGCAGACGCCTTGGCCGCCGATGACGATGGCGGGCTTCTACCATCTGACGCAATGGATCTTTGCGGCGCTGCTCGCCGTGGGAGCCTATATTTTGGCGGCGCAACGGATAGAACGGCGCCTCTATGGCCTCTCCACATCAGGCTAGCCAGGTGCCTTGCTGGCCATGGCGACCGCTTCGCCGCGCGACTGCACGCCCAGCTTGGACAAGATCGCCGACACATGGCGATCCACCGTCCGGGTCGAAAGGAATAGACGCTTGGCGATCGTAGAATTGCGCATGCCTTGGGACACCAGCGTCAGAATCTCCGCCTCGCGACGCGTTAACCCAAGCCGATTGCTGCGGGTCGATGTCCGTAAGCCCCGTGGAACGGCGCGAACACCTTCTGCGCGCATTCGTTTGCGCAAGGCCAGCGCAGCCGGGGCCGCGCCGAGCCGTTCGAGGATTTCAAGCGCCTCTCGCTGTTCCGTTTCGATGCCGTGCCAAGCCAGTAGGCAGGCGTACTCATAAGGACAGCCAAGGCCCTTCCAAGCGAGCGCGGCGGCACGCCAATCGCCCGAGATCTCCTGTGCGTACGGATCTGCAATATCCGCCGGTTGATCTTCAAGAGCGCCAACCCGCCACAACCAGCTTGCGAGCTCGCCCTTCATCCGCGGATCGCGCCGCCGACACACCAGCTCATACGCCGGCTTGACCGCTTTCAGAACGCCGTCGCGATCGCCGGCGAGCAACGCGGCCTCAGCGCGGATCGCCGCCAGTGTGCCGATACGCTGCAGCTCCTGTACGGCACCGCCGAGCGCCCACGCCTCTTCCAGTGCGGCCTCAGCCTGTGGGTCGCCGCGGCGAATTCGGATGTGGCCCAGCGTGCGCAGCGCGGGAATGCGCGTGATCGGCGTGCTCAGCGGATCGCGCAGCACGGCCTCTGCATCCTCGCTCGCGGCCGGCCAGTCGCCCTGCTCGAAATTTTTGCGTGCGCGGTACATGAGCATGTAACGCCGCAGCCCATCCAGATCGCGCTTTTCGCAATAGGCCAGCCCTTCGCTGAACCAACGAGACGCTTTGTCATATTGCCGCCAGGAAACGGCCATGGCAGACAGATCCGTATAGGCTCTGGCCACCTGCTCCTGTAGATCATGCTTGAGCGCGAGATGCAAAGCCCGCTCGAGATCGGCGAATCCCGAAGGGTCGCCGGCAATGAGGCGAATCGTGCCCAGCGTACTCGATGCACCGCAGAGAATTGATTTCTCCTCGCACGGTTCCGCCAGTGCGATGGCGCGCTGCGCCCAGCTGATGCCGGATTCTAGTTCGTGAATTTCCATGTCAAGCTGCGCACAACTACTGTATGCCATCGCCAATTCGGGACTGGGCGGCAGCGATTCGAGGGTCGACACCGCCTCGGCGGCATAACGCTTAGCGTCAGCGCGTCGTTCGGAAAACCAACTTAAACGAGACAGCCATTGCAGCGCATCTCCCTCGCGCATGCGCTCGCCCGACGCTCGCCAGATCTCGAGCGCTGCACGGCGCGCTTCGATCGCTCGCTCGTGCTGACCGGTCAAATAGCATTCGTAGGACAATCGTTCATTTAAGCGCGCGCGCTCATCCGGCGCGATCTCTTGCGCATAAGGAAGTGCAGCCTCATACAGCGAGACGGCCTCGCGATGTGAACCCACCGACGCCGCCTGCATGGCCGCCAGCGGCGCGAATTGCAAAACCGCTGCTGCATTGCGCGCACCGGCCGCGTGGTGTGCGAGGCGTGCCGCGGAAGTTTGGGGCCGCGCGGAGAGAGCTGCGAAAACTTTTGCGTGAAGAAGCTGCCGGTGAGGCTGCGATAGGGAGTCTTCAAACGCGCGCCGCGCGAGTTCGTGCCTAAAGCTAAGCGCGCCGTCATCTGATCGAACCATGCCGATGCTCAGGCAGCCTTCGATGGCGGCTTCATCGAACGCAAACGTCTGCTCCAGCAACCAGGATTCCGTCTTGCCGGGAACAACGCAGACAAGCTCGGCGATTTTGCGTGCATCCGGTGTCAATCTCATGGCGCGCGCAAGAACGGCGTCGCGCACGCTGACCGGCACCGTGTCCGCCAGGGATGCCAGCGCTTCGGTGACGAAAAATGGATTGCCACCCGTTATGCGATGCAGGCCCGCCGAGGGTTGGCCGGCCCGCCGCGCAAGCTGAGCAACCGATGGCTCCGACAGGGGTAGAAGCGACATTCTGTGTGTAGCGGCCCGTGGTAAATCGCCTATGACGAACCGTAATGGATGGCGTGATCCGACCTCATCATCGCGATAGCTAACGGCGAGCATTGCGCGCGCACGCTGAATGCGCCTTCCTAAATACTTGAGGAGGTCGAGCGTGGCCTCATCCGCCCAATGCATATCTTCGAAGACCACAAGGGTCGGCTTACGCTCCAACTCGTTAAGCGCTGCTGCGAATATGACTTCGCGATTTGCATTGCTGTTTATAGTGGCCAGGAGTTCGCCCTGTGTCTGACGTGCGATGTCGTATAGCGGCCCGAGCGGCCGAGGCGCGAACAGCGCATCGCAGCCGCCCCATAGCACCCGCGCACCGTTCTGTGCCTTGGCGAATTCCTGCAAAAGCGCTGTCTTCCCGATTCCTGCTTCCGCGCCCAGCAGAGCAATGCACCCCGCACCCTCGATTGCGCGCCGCAGCCAGTCAGTAAGCTCGGCCAGGCATTTCTTGCGCTCGAGTAACTCCATCGAATGGTTGTAACCGATCCCCGGCGTGCACGCAAAGCGAGTCGACGCCGGAGCTTCGTGCCCCCTGCAATGTGGGTATGTGACCAGCCTAAATTGGGTAGATCCTCCGATTCGCCGATCTCTCCGGCAAACCATGATGTCCGCGGTTGGTTTGCATGGGAGATTTACACATGTCCCGGTATTTGATCGAACGAGAGTTCCCAGACGGTCTACACATCCCGCTCGATGAAAGCGGCGCCCAATTATGTCGAAACGTCATCGATAGCAATGCGGAAGACGGGGTCACCTGGCTGCACTCCTACGTAACTCCCGATCGCAAACGCACCTTCTGTCTTTACGACGGACCGACGCCGGAGGCTGTGCGGCGCGCTGCAGTTCGCAGCCAATTGCCAATCACGCAAATCACGGAAGTTCGCGTCCTCGATCCGTACTTCTACAAGTAAGGTTTTTTGTCCACTTAGCCTACAAGTCAATCCAAAGGGAGATCCTCGATGAAGATTACAGGCCGCTTGATATTAACCATGTTGTCTCTATCCGTTCCATTCATAGCTATCGCAGGAGAGTCCCCGCCGCATGTCATGACGATGAGCGCCGTCGATCAAAATTCGCCGCTGGTTAACAAGGTTCGCAAAGCAACGGCGCAATTCAAGGAAATCAATGCGGCGCTTGCCGCCGGCTTCGCGCAGGCCACGCCCTGCGTCAGCGGTCCGGATTTCGGCGCGATGGGAGTGCACTTCGTGTTGGGCTCCCGAATCACCGCCGGGACTCTAAACGCAACTGAACCCGAAGCGCTGATCTACGAGCCGTTGCCGAACGGTGCATTTCGCCTGGTCGGTGTGGAATTCATCATTCTCCAGAGCGTTTGGCAAACGCAGATTCCGCAAGGGAGCACCGCCGCCCCATCATTGGAAGGGCATTTGATGAACTTCGTTGAATTCCCGAATCGCTACGGTTTACCCGCGTTTTACGAACTGCATGTATGGGCCTGGGAACAGAATCCCGTGGGTAGTTTTGCAGATTGGAACACGCAGGTATCCTGCGATCAGCAGGCAACCGGCTGAGGAACGATCGATCAGATCATCGGCCTTGATCCGGCATCTATTGCAGGCGTCACTAGATGTCCGGGTCAAGTGCAAGGCGTATCGGGTGAGGCCGCCTGTGCGCGGGCAGCCCAGATCCATATAAATCCACCGATCAGCGCCGCGACCGGCAGGATCGTAATGGCCTTTTGCAGCGAGAATGCATCCGATAACGCGCCGACGATCAGCGGCGATATCGCGTCGCCGAGCAGATGAATGGCGAAGACGCTCAACGCAATGGCGGTGGCGCGCTCGCTGGCAATGACGAGATTGATGATAGCCGCGTTGATCGGGCCGGTGGACAAGAACAGGCAGAGTTGCGCAGCGACCATGTATGTCACGTAAAGGGAATGAGAGTTCGTCGTGAGAGCCAGCCACACGAACGGCGCTGCGATGAGCGTCGCTATGGCTGATAACCACAGATAAGCCTGTCGCGAGTTCTTGGCGAAGTAGTCGCCCATCCAGCCGCCGACAAAGGTGCCGATGAATCCGGTAATGACGACGATGGTGCCGAAACTGACGGTGGCTTCGCTGCGCGGGATGCCCCGCGCCCGCTCGAGAAAAGACGGCATCCAGACACCCAGGCCGCCGATGGCAAAGGTATAGGCGGCATATCCCAGCACCGTAAGCGAGTAGGGCTTGTTGCGCAGAAGACGCCCATAAGTCACCCAGGTCTCACGGCTGATGCTGGATCGCGGCGTGCTCGGCGCGGCTTCGCCCGCGGCGCCGGCGCGGTCCTGGATGCCGCGGGGCGGGTCGCGCAGCAACAAACACAATGCCGCCAGCAACAATCCCGGAGTACCGGCAACAAAGAACGCTGCGCGCCAACCGTAATGCTTGTCGACCAACCCGCCCACCACGTAGCCCAAAGCTGACCCCACGGGTATCGCGCAGAAGAAAATCGCCATGACGCGGCCGCGTTGACGAACCGGAAAATAATCGGATAGCAGGCTCGGGGCGATGGTCACATACGCCGCTTCGCCCACGCCCACGGCCGCGCGTGCGGCAAACAGAGTCAAGTAGTTGACGGCGAATCCGGACAGGGCGGTCGCGAAACTCCAGCAAGCGACGCCCAGCGCGATCAACCGTGGCCGCGAGCGGCGATCTCCCAGCGCGCCGAACACCGGCGCCAGAAGCGTGTACACGATCAGGAAGCCGGTCATGAGCGACCCCAGATTGGTGTCGGACAGCCCGAGATCGGAATGTTTGAGGCTCTCGAGCACCCCGGCGACGACAAAGCGATCCAGGTAGCTGAATAAGTTGATGAAGGCGAGAACAGCGAGCCCAAAATTCGCCGATCCCACCCAGGACTTTTGCTTTAGTTCGACCACGCCGAAGTATAACCAGTCAAAGACCCCATTTGACCGACCATCGACCAAGCAATGTATAAATCTAGAGGTAAAATGAGCTCCGTAGGCCGTTCGCGTAACATGCAGGCTTCCGTAAGATCAAAATCAGCGAATAATTGAGGAGATTCATTTGGCCAAGCCGAATTACCGTCACGCGAAAAAGCAGAAGGAGGCTGCCAGAAAAGCTCGGCAAGATGCCAAGCAAGTACGGCGCTCCACCGTACCCGATGTAGCCGATGTACCCGTCGAACCTCTGCCCACCAAGCCGCTTGCGTGAACACCGCGTACGTCTCGCCATGGATGGACGAGGAGCTCTCGATGTTTCGAGACAGCGTGGCGCGCTTCGTCGAAGCCGAAATGGTGCCGAATGATGAGCAATGGCGTAAGCAGCAGCACGTTGGCAAGGACATCTGGCGCAAAGCCGGCGAATTGGGCCTGCTCTGTACCGACATATCCGCCGACTACGGCGGCGTGGGCGGAGATTTTCGGCATGAAGCCGTCATGTACGAAGAGACTTCCAGGCGTGGTATTTCCGGGTTCGGTCAAAGCGTGCACAGCATTTGCGCACACTATTTGGAGAATTACGGTACCGAGGAACAGAAACGGCGTCTGCTGCCGCGCATGGCCAGCGGCGAACTGATCGGGGCCATCGGCATGTCGGAACCGGCGGCCGGATCTGATTTGCAAGGGCTGCGGACACGCGCGGTGCGCGACGGCGACAGCTACATCATCAATGGCTCGAAGATATTCATCACCAACGGCTTTCTCGCAGGATTAATTGCGTTGGTGGTCAAGACCCGGGCGGGCGAGGGTGCCAAGGGCACATCGATCATCATGGTGGAAACTGAAAACCTGAAGGGTTTCCGAGTCGGGCGAATTCTCGACAAGATGGGCATGAAATCACAGGATACTTCCGAGCTATTTTTTGAAGACGTGCGCGTTTCCGCCGCCAATCTTTTGGGCGGGACCGAGGGCCAAGGCTTTTACCAACTCATGGGTGACCTGCCCTATGAGCGCGCGCTCATTGCCGTGGCCGGCGTGGCCGCCATGGAAGGGGGGCTCGCCGAGACCATTCGATACGTCAAGGATCGCAAGGCCTTCGGCAAAGCCATCGCGGAATTTCAGAATACGAAATTCAAGCTGGCGGAACTCGCCACCAAGACGCATATCGCGCGCCTGTTCGTCGACGACATCATCGGCAAGATCGTCGCCGGAACTCTCGACACGGTTACCGCGTCCATGGCCAAGTATTGGGTGACGGACACACAGCAGGAAGTGCTCGACGAGTGCGTTCAACTGCACGGCGGCTACGGTTACATGAATGAGTACCTGGTATGCCGCCTGTTCGCCGACTCGCGTGTACAGCGCATCTATGGGGGCACCAACGAAATCATGAAGGAATTGATCTCGCGCGCACTCTAAGCCGATGCTTAGCTGTCGCCGGTCTGCGACGTCTGCGATGCATTAAGGGGACTTCACAGATCTTTTCGTGTTTTGCGCTTCTCACGAAGGGCAAAATCGCACAACAATAGCGGCTATGCGACGCTTAATTTCGAGACTGCTCGCGGTGCCGCTGGTTTCAGTGCTGCTGGCAATTGCGGCGTGCGGCGGCAGCGCAGTGGTAACCCTGACCGCTACACCCTCCTCGGACAACTTTATCACCTACCGCGTCGGGCTGGCCTCTATTCGGCTGCAAACTTCCAGCGGCAAAACGGGCGCGGTGGTTCTGCCGACCGAGACCATGGTAGATTTTACAAAGCTGTTCGATCTTACCGAAGTCGTGGGCGCGCCGTCGGTGGCAAAAGGCACGTATAGCGGTGCCTTGATCACGCTCGACTACACCAACGCCGTCATCATCTATGACGATGGAAGTCTCGATGGCATCGAACTCACACCCCTCGATGCGAAGGGCGGGGCCCTGGCGCAGGTTTCCGTACAGGTCACGCTGGATCCGAGTGATCCTCTGCTCAGCGCTCCCAAGCAGGTCGGTCTGATGGCGTTGAATTTTAACCTGGCCGCGTCAAATATCGTCAATTTGAAGGACAGGACCGTGACGATTACGCCGATGGTGGCGGCAAGCATGTCGCCGATCGACAGCAAGCAGGTTCGCATCCGCGGTCCGCTCGTGGGCGCGAACCGTACCGCTTTCACGACCGGCGTGACGCCATTTGACGGCAACGTGGCCGGATTGGGCGAGATCTCGATCACGCCGAGCGATACGACGACCTACGAGATCAGCGGCTTTGTATCGGCCGGCCCCCCCGGCCAGGTGCAGCTTGGTGCAGTGCCGACGAACACATTGACGTCGGCCTTCGGTACGCTGACGTCGGCCAATGCGGCCACACCTCCTGCGACACCCGCGACCCCCACGACCACCCCCGCCAGTGCAGCCACGCTGCCCCCGAGCACGACCGCATCCGGCGTGACGTTTGCCGCATCGCAGGTGGTGGTGGACAGCAGCGTTCAGGGGGTGGGTGAGGATCGAGTATCGGGAATCGTGTCGGCGCGCAGCGGCGACACGCTGGGTATCGAGGATGCAACGCTCGTCCAGAATGGCGGCACCAATACGTTCGTTCCGGGAACTACCATCGTCAATGTCGGTGCCAATACGCTGGTCACGTTTTTTGGACAAGGCGTCGAGGAGGCCATCAGCCCGCAGCAAATTTCGGTGGGGTCGTCGATCGACGCGCTCGGCACGGCCAGCACTACCAGCGCCGGCGGTGTTCTGCTCGATGCAAGCGCCGGTCAGGTGCGGCTCGATCTCACCACGGCTTCCGGCCTCGTGACTGCCCAGGGCGCCGGAAACTTGGTGCTCAATTTGACCAATCTCGGCGGCCGTGCGATTTCGTCCTTGGACTTCGACTTTGCCGGCAGCGGCGCGGCGGCGAATCAATATGCGGTGGCGACACCCTCGCTGGACCTGACGAATGCGGTCGTGGGGGCGCCGGTTGTGGTAACAGGTTTTGCCAACACATTCGCCACCCCGCCGCCGAATTTTACGGCCTCGACGCTGCTCGATCCGACCACGATCCAAGCAGAACTGGTGATCGACTGGAGCGGCGGGACAGCGGCGCCCTTTACGAGTTCCGATGCTTCGGCCATTGCTCTCGACGTACACAACACCGGCATAGGTCTTCGGCATCAGATTCAAATCGGTTCGCAGATCATCGATCTCACCGGGTTGTCATCCGACCCTATGATCGCGCCCAACAGCACGGGCTCACCCACGCTGTTTTCGATTGGTCATGCCACCTCTTTCACCAGCGAGAGCTTCAATACCTACGATGCGTTCATTACACAGTTGCAGTCAGAGCTGACCGGCGGCACCCTGGCGACCGGCATGACCGCTGTCGGTCAATACACGGTGTCGACATTTGCATTTTCCGCGACGAGCATAACGCTCTTCTTGAACAACTGAACGCTCGATGGTCAGGCCCGTGGGGTGAGGCTCGTTGAAATCCATAGTTACCCGACGCGACCTACTTCTGGCAACTTCGCTGCTGGCCGTGCCCTTGAGTTTGCCGCGGCCTTTGCGCGCGGCGCCCGGGTCCGCGCCCGGCCCGGCACCCTTCAACTATGCATATGTCGGCACCTATACGCCGAACGGCGGCGGCATTTACCTATTCCGGATCGACCCTGTCACCGCCGCACTGACCCAATTGCAGGTCATCGACGATATTCGAAATCCAACCTGGCTGGTGACCAATCCGGCGAAAGATCGGTTGTACGCGGTCAGCGAGATCGATAATTTCCAAGGCACTCACGACGGCGCCGTGGTCTCGTACGCCATCGATAAGGATAGTCTGCAGCTGAAGCGATTAGGCGCGGTGAGTTCCCGCGGCACCACGCCCGCGCATGCCAGCGTGCATCCATCGGGAAAGTTCGTGTTCGTCGCCAATTATGGCGGCGGCAATGTGGCGGTGTTTCCCGTGGGCGCCGACGGTGCACTGGGCGAACCGACGGACGTGAGGCCCAGCGTGGGTCCACGGCATCATGTGCGCGCCGCCATGGACGCAACGGGACAGTTTGCCGTCAGCGACCACGATGGCCCGCATATCCACATGGTTGCCTGCGATCCAAGCGGGCAATTCGTGATTGCCAACGACGCAGGACTCGATCTGACGCTGATCTGGCGCTTCGAGGCGGCAACAGGGCGGTTGCTGCCGGCCGCTGTGCCCGTGATTTCGGCGCCGCCGGGTTCGGCGCCGCGGCATTTTGTTTTCCATCCCAACGGACGCATGTTCTACAACCTCTATGAGCATGACGCCAAGGTGGCTGTTTACGATTACGACGCAGCGCGCGGCGGCTTGAAACTCAAGCAGATCGTGTCCAGCTTGCCGCCCAAGTTCGGAGGCAGCAATCTCTCCTCTGAAATCGTGATGACTGCCGACGGCCGGTTTCTCTACGTTGCGAATCGCCTGCACAATGCCGTGGCAATTTTTGCGGTGAATGACGACGGTCAATTGCGCGGCATTTCGGAAACCTGGGTACACGCCGACTCTCCGCGCAGTTTGTGCATCGACCCCGGCGGGGCATTTCTCTACTCCTGCAATCAACGCGGCGATTCCATCACTTCGTTCCATTTGAATGCGGCGACGGGCGCGCTGACGTTCACCGGCCGATTCGAAGCGGTCGGGAGTCCGGCGGTGATGACAATCCTCAAGCACTCCTAATCCGGGATATACTTAGGGGGAACGCGCTCGCGCGATTGAGGTTTAAGAAATATGGAAATCGCAATGATTGGTTTGGGCCGGATGGGTGCCAACATGGCGCAGCGATTGATGCGCGGCGGGCATAGAGTTGTGGGCTACGATCCGGCCGTTGCGGCGCGCACGTTGCTGGAAAAGAGTGGCGCGGAGACGGCGGCCTCGCTCGAGCAAATGGTTGCGAAGCTCACGGCGCCGCGCGCGGTGTGGCTGATGGTGCCGGCCGGGGAGATCACCGACAACACCATTGCCAATCTCATGCCGTTGCTGGCCGCGGGCGATACCATCATCGACGGCGGTAATTCCAACTACCGGGATACACAGCGGCGCGCGGCGATGACACTGCAGCGCAAAATCCAGTATGTCGATTCGGGCACCAGCGGCGGGATTTGGGGTTTGGCCGAAGGGTACAGCCTGATGATCGGCGGCGACGAAGCCGTGGTGGAAAAACTGCGTCCGATATTCGAAACCCTGGCGCCGGCAAAGGACCAGGGCTGGGGACGAGTCGGGCCGGTGGGCTCGGGTCACTACACCAAGATGGTCCATAACGGCATCGAGTATGGATTGATGCAGGCGTATGCCGAGGGGTTTTCGATTCTGCAGCACAAGAGCGAATTCAAGCTCGACCTGCATCAAATCGCGGAGATTTGGCGCTACGGCAGCGTGGTGCGGTCGTGGCTCTTGGACCTCACGGCCAATGCACTGGAAAAAAATCCCACGCTCAAAGGCATCGCTCCCTACGTCGCCGATTCCGGAGAGGGCCGTTGGACCGTCGCCGATGCGATCGAATTGGGGGTGTCCGCGCCGGTCATTACGCTGTCGCTGCTCGAACGGCTGCGCTCACGCGACAGCGATTCGTTTTCCGACAAGCTCCTGTCGGCCATGCGCAATCAGTTCGGCGGGCACGAAATAAAAAAAGAGTGATCAAGAGTCGAGCGTGAGAATTCTGATAGTCGGCGCGGGTGCGATTGGCGGCTATTTCGGCGCCCGGCTCATTGCGGCGGGCCGAGATGTCACTTTTCTCGTCAGAGATCGCAGAGCGGAACAGTTGCGCCGCGACGGCCTCACGGTGACGAGCCCGCTTGGCGATCTGAATCTGCCGACCCCCGCTTTGACCAGTGCCGCAACCCTCAAGGATTTCTACGACCTCGTCATTCTCAGCAGCAAATCCTATGATCTGGAAGGATCGATCGATGACTTCGCCGCAGGCGTGGGCCCGGGCTCGCGGGTCCTGCCGCTGCTCAATGGCTTGCGGCACCTTGACGTTCTGGACGCGCGGTTCGGCGCGCAGCGAGTCCTCGGCGGTTTGGCGCGGATTTCTTCGACATTGGATGCCGACGGGCGCATTCATCAATTGGGCACGTTTAACGCCCTGGCTTTCGGCCCTCGTGGTGGCGGCCCGAAAGGCAATATCGACGCTGTTGCCGACACCCTGCGGGTATCCGGTTTCGATGCGCATTTGAGCGCCGACATCCTGCACGAGATGTGGGAGAAGTGGGTGTTCATCGCGGCGGCGGCGGCAACCACGACTCTGATGCGCGCGGCGGTCGGGGACATCGTTGCCGCCGATGCGCAACAGATCCCCTTGGGGTTGCTGCAGGAATGCAGCGCGATCGCCGCCGCGAACGGCTTCGCACCGCGCGAGGCGGCCTTGAGCGCGGGCCGCTCGGTACTCACGACGCCGGGCTCGGTGTTTACTGCTTCGATGCTGCGCGATATCGAGCAAGGCAGCCGTATCGAGTCGGATCACATCGTCGGCGACCTTCTCAAGCGCGCACCTGGCGCAGTGCTCGCGCCGCTGCTCTCTACGGCCTATGCGCACTTGCGAGCCTATGAGGCCAGGCGTAAGCGAGAGACGAGTTCGAAGGCCGGCACCTAAATACCGGCCCAGCTAGATACCGGTCGGCACCTCGGCTTTATGCCGGCTGACCGACGCACCGTCCTGAGCTCGGAGGCGGGCAAACACAATGGTGGATACGATGGTCAGTGCGGCGAGGCAGAGGAGCGCCAAATGGATCCCATGAATCATCTGCGCCTCCGTCGCGTGCAGCCGGTCAGGAATGAAGAGCGCAGCGGCGAGGGAGGCGGTGGCGATACCGAAGCTGACTGCCAATTGCTGCACGGTGCTGGCAATGGTGCTGGCACCGCTCGCCTCGTGTTCACCCACATCCGCGTACGCCAGCGTATTCATGCTGGTGTACTGCAGTGAGGTGAGGAAGCCGTAAGTGAACGCCATCATGACGATGAGCCATACCGGTGTTTCGAGGTTGATCGTTGCAAACAGCATGATCATCACGCCGAGCATGATGGTGTTGGTGATGAGCACGCTGCGGTAGCCGAATTTCTTCAGAATCAGCGGCATGGTCAATTTCAGGCTCATGGCGGCGAAGGCCTGCGGCATGATCAGCAGTCCGGATTGGATCGGCGAGAACCCCAAGCCGACTTGATAGAGCAGCGGCAGCAGGAAAGGGATGCCGCCAATCCCCAAGCGCGTGAATAAATTGCCGCTGACGGCAACGCGAAAGGTGCGAATGGCGAGCAGTTTGAGGCGCAGCAGCGGATGCGCGGTACGCTTGGTATGCAAACCGTAGGCTGCGAGCAGCGCTGCCGAAATCGCCAGCAATCCGAGCATTTCGCGGCCGCTCAAGGTGGTCTCGCCGAACACCTCGAGCACATAGGACAGAAGTGCGATGCCTGAGCCGAACAGAACCAATCCGATGATGTCGAGAGGATAGTTGCGCTTCTCGCGGTAGTTCGGCAAGTGCCGGTAGACGAGTACTAAACCACACAGGCCGATCGGAATATTGACGAAAAAGATGACGCTCCAGTGGAAGTAGCCGATGATCGCGCCGCCGATAACCGGTCCCAACATCGGACCCACCAGGCCGGGAATGGCAACGAAGCTCATGGCATTGATGAGTTCCGACTTGGCGAAGGTGCGTATCATGGTGATGCGGCCGACGGGAAGCATCATGGCGCCGCCGCTGCCCTGCAAAATGCGGCACGCCACCAAGAGATGAATATTATTGGAGATGCCGCAGAGGAACGAACCCAAGGTGAAGATGCCGATCGCGGCGGCGAAAACGCGGCGAGTACCGAAGCGATTGGCCATCCAGCCGCTGATCGGAATGAATACGGCCAGACTCAGGGTGTAGCTGGCGAGCACCGCCTTCATGCTCAATGGCGGCACATCCAGGGCGTGCGCAATCGCGGGCACCGCCGTATTGAGGATGGTCGTATCCAAGGATTCCATGAAGAATCCCACCGCGACCAACCAGGGCAGCAGCCGCTTGGCGGTGGCCGTCAGCGGGATATCGTCGGATTTCGGCAAGGCGTTCCGCCCTTATGCGCCCGCGAGCGCCGTGTCGACAATGGTCTGCGCCTCAGCCGTCAGTCGGCGCAGATGCGCTTCGTCATGAAAGCTTTCAGCGTAGATTTTGTAGATGTCTTCCGTTCCGGAAGGACGCGCCGCAAACCAGCCGCCGCGCGCAGTGACTTTAACGCCGCCGATGGGCGCGTTATTGCCGGGCGCCTGGGTCAAGATCTGTTCGATCGGTTCCCCGGCAAGCTCCGTGATGCGAACTTGCTGCCGGTCAAGTTTGCCGAGCTTGGCTTTCTGCTTCGGGGTAGCCGAGGCGTCGATGCGATCGGCAAACGACGTGCCCAATTCCTGCGTGAGCGCGCGATATTGCTCACCGGGATCTCGTCCGGTGCGCGCGGTGATTTCCGCCGACAACAGTGCCGGTACGATGCCGTCCTTATCCGTGGTCCACGCCTGTCCGTCGATACGGCTGAACGAAGCACCGGCGCTTTCCTCGCCGCCGAAGCCCAAACTCCCGTCCACGAGCCCATTGACGAACCA
>Ga0209624_10001870_pt1 | contig 16061 bp, 14 predicted proteins | sample JacPinW_OM2H0_O1_FD_188565 | JGI IMG/M metagenome (GOLD analysis project Ga0209624, IMG submission 188565) | Forest soil microbial communities from Algoma, Ontario, Canada - Jack Pine, Ontario site 1_JW_OM2H0_O1 (SPAdes) (version 2) | ecosystem: Environmental > Terrestrial > Soil > Boreal...
AGAGCGGACACATCGAGGCCATTGGATTCGAGCTCTACACACAGATGCTCGACCGCGCCGTTCGTGAGATGAAGGGCGAGGCCGCTCCCGATGAGGCTGAGACTCAACTCAACCTGGGATTGAATATCCGCATTCCGGGCGAATACATACCGGAAGAAAACCAGCGCCTGCGAATGTATAAGCGCGTTGCGGGCGTCGAAACTGAATCGCAGCTCTCAGATGTCGCCGCCGAGTTGGAGGATCGCTATGGCCCACCTCCACCGGCTGTGCGCAACCTGCTCGACTATGCGGCGCTCAAGCTGCTCTGCCTTCGGGTCGGCGTCAATAGTATCGAGCGCAAGCGCGAGTTTGTGACTTTGAAATTTCGGCAGGATGCGGCCGTCGATCCCGAGCACCTGGCGCGTTTCGTCTCGGCGCAAAAAGGCGCGCAGTTCACGCCGGATGGAATGTTGAAATTTGTATTGAAGGCCACAGCGGCGGAAGAAGTTCTGCGGGCGTTGCGCACGGTGCTCGGACAACTGGCGGCCGAAGAAGCGTCCTCGGACTCTCTGGCTCGCTAATTTCACGTAGCTTCGCTGCACTTGGACTCAACGGCAACAGCCCTCCGATGGAAACATGCCTCTTCCCAAACCGCGAGAATCCGGCTAGGATATCGCAACTCGATTCACCGTACGACCGTTCGGTTGGACGCTCACTTGCGTTGCGGAGTCGCCGACGTGCAGCCAACATCCAAAGACTATTCCGGATCGCAAGCAGTCCAATTTCATTGGACGCAAGAGACGGTTTGGACAGAGAATTAGACGGCAGAGAGAGATGATGACGACTCCAGACGAAAAGTTTTTTTACGCGCAGGTCACCAAGCGTGTCGACTTCGCTCCCGATTTGTGGATGTTCCGCATCCGCAGTGGAGGCGAATTCAAGTTTGTTCCCGGCCAGTACGCCACGCTCGGAGTCGAAAACAACGGCAAGCGCGTCGAGCGGCCGTACTCCATCGCGTCGTCTCCTGCTGAAGATGAAGTTGAATTCTTTTTCGAACTCGTGCCCGAGGGTGCGCTCACGCCCTTACTGTACAAACTGCAGCCCGGCGATCAGTTGCTCATGCGCAAAGTCCCGAAGGGTAAGTTTTCGCTCGACCTGACTAACGGAAAGACGAATCACCTGCTGATCTCCACGGTTACCGGCGTGGCCCCGTTCGTCAGTTATGTGCGCACACTATCTAAGGATTGGAAAGAAGGACGCTTCGACGGGAATCACAAACTCTATTTGCTAAACGGCGCAAGCCGTCCGTGGGAGTTTGGCTATCTGGAAGAACTCAACCAGTTCGACAGAGAATTGCCCTGGTTTAAATATGTTCCGACCGTGAGCCGCCCCTGGGATCACGCAGACTGGCCGGGTGAAATTGGCCGCGCCGACGACATCCTTCGCAAGTATGCCGACCACTGGGAACTCGACGCCAGCAACACCGTCGCTTACATCTGCGGCCATCCGGAGATGATCGAGCACAGCAAAGCGATCCTGAAGCGGCGTGGGTTTACGGATAAGGGATCGGTGAAAGAAGAGGTCTACTGGATTCCGTCGCACAAGTAGCGGGGATCCGAGACGTCATGCAGACTGAATCCCACCCTTGCCTTTTGTGAAGAAATCACGGGATCGAAGTATTTACTGCTGCATCGGCTTGTGGGGCAGTGATCGTGCCTTGGCGAAGCATTGCGCCAATCACTGCATCCCGACGTAACTTTGCTCTCTCAGGGTGGAATTCTGGTGAGTACATCGCCGGCGCTTTTAATAGGCCGATCATTAGTGCGGATTCGGGTAGGTTCAACTCGGCGATGTGTTTGCTATAGAAATGAAGAGAAGCATTCTCTATCCCAATCAGATCATGCCCGAAATAGGCTCGATTCAGATAGATCGTTAACAATTGCTCGAAAGTGAACTGCCGCCGTAACTGAACCGAGGCCTTGTACTCGAGAAGATATCTCTCCAATTGCCTTTTTTCGGAATTGCAAAACAGCCCACGCGAAATCTGGAGAGCCAGATATGCTTTGCTCTCGCCCTCTGCCGCACGACTGGCATTTCGCAGGTCTCTGCCAAGTGAGCTATATGGGACGGCTCGAACTGATATTGAAGAGCAGCTCTCTTCTAAGGTCGATGGTGCGTCGGGTGCAAAGCTAGCAAGGGCCGGCAAGTCAGGAAGGTCGCGAGAGTATAAGTAAAGCCAAGACGCGCTTATTGCGAAAGTGACTATAATGAGCGCGCCCGCAGCCAAGATCGCTTTGAAAAATATTTTCATCGAACCACGAAGATTTTCGCGAAGCTGCTAGCCCTCACAGGGTTCTATCCGACTCTGGTACTTCGCCGTTCGAGCAATTTCACGTCCAGCCACGAATCACCGAGTTTCCCGATTCGCGTCCGGATGCCGACTTCGCGGAATCCGCATGACTTGTGCAGCGCGAGGCTGGCGGCATTTTCCGGAAAGATTCCCGCCTGCAGCGTCCAGATGCCGTTGACTTCCGACTCCTGCACCAAGGCTTGCAGCAACGATTTGCCTACGCCGCGTCCGCGCGCAAGCGCTGCAACGTAGACGGAAACTTCGGCGACTCCCCGATACACATGACGACTCGATACCGGGCTCAGGGCAGCCCAACCTAAGGTCTTGCCGATGCCTCGAGGTTGGGTTGCAACGTCGATCGATTCCAGCGCGACCAACCGGCAATCCTTGCGATGGCCGGTGTCCCAATTCTCCCAACTCGGTAACTCGGTCGCAAATGTGGCGTTGCCCGTGGCGATACCCTCGCCATAGATTTCGCGAACCGCCGGCCAGTGATCGGGCAACATGGGAAAAATCTCGTATTCCATGAGAAAGCGGTTTCGGCTAGCTTTCTGGGGGCGCGAAGAAAACCAGGACCGCCAGTTCCTCGGTGATGTCGTGAAAGCGATGCTCCACTTCTGCCGCCACGAAGAGCACACTCCCGGCGGAGACTTCCTGATCCTGATCGCCCGCCCGGAATCGCCCTCGACCTCGAACAACATAGTACATCTCGTCTTGATGATGCGGGCTCTGCAGGTCCGTAGCTCCAGCAGCGAGTACATACAGACCAGCACTCATCGAAGGAACCCGTAGAAACTCGAGGTATGCCTTCTGACTCTGGCGGCGCTGCTGTTCCAGTTCCTCGGCCGTAAATGATTTCGCTCTTGGCTGGGACACGCTGGCTCTCAATCAGAAATACATTTTGTGGTGGTTCTAGGCGCTCCACGCATCAAGGGAATCTGTGTCATCACCTTTGTCGTCGGTAATCACCACACGGACTTTATTGTCGCCGGGATATTCCCCCTGCTGCGGCAGTTGCTCCTGCCAGTTACTAACCGGAGGATCGAAGGATTCGTCGTACTCCGGGAAGTCGTTCACGATAATCTGCGCCCGAACGATCGTTTCTTCCTTTTCCGCTTTCGCGGATGCGGTGATGTCCCAGCCAAGTGCGGGATTCTTGCTGTGCGAACTGGATACGTCCATACAAACTCCTAGCTCTTCATCTCAACCGGACCTAAGCCAAAATTCCTCCGAAAACGAGATCGGTGAATTGCGGAATGAGGTTGTTCGTCTGCAGGTCGCCCTCCGGCTTGTACCACTGGTAAATCCAGTTGATCATTCCGAGCAGCGCGAATGCCGCCGCGCGCGGGCTGACCCCGCCTTTCGCTCGGCGAGCCCGCTGCACGTCTGCCATCACGCTTTCGACGAAGTGAATGTATTCCTTCTTCCTTGTGTTGATCCTCTTACGCAGCGTCGGGGGCAGCGGATGATTCTCATGCAGCATGACCGTAATCTCCCGATCGCGCGGGCTGAGTACGACTTCGATATGCAGCCGGATCAAAGCCCGGAGCCGCTCTTCCGGATCGGTAATCCCTCTTACTGGGTTCAACACGCGCTCCTGCGTGATCTCCATGGCGTGATTCATGATCTCGAACAGGATTTCATCTTTGCTCTGAAAGTGGTGATAAAGTCCGCCTTTGCTGAGCTTGAGCGCGGCCGCCACGTCGTTCATCGACGTAGCATCGTACCCGCGCTGCTGGAACAGCCGGGCCGCGGTTCGCAATATCTCCTGCCGGGAATCCACCAGAGTTTCGCGTGCCATCGCGTGCCATGGTAAACAGTTGCGAGCGGGAAAGCCAACGGGGCGCTCGGTCGCTACGCCCTCTGTATCTCCCGGAAACGCTTCCAGCCTTCCTGATCGACCGGGCCTGTGGAATGGCTGCCCATGCGAAAACGGTGACCGTCCGGATCCTGCACATTCATCTCACGAATGCCCCACGGCATATTAGTTGGTGGCTGGCGAATGAGTGCGCCGCTCTTTTTGTATTCCTCGTGCAGGGCGTCTACGTCCTCTACGAAAATGCTGATCCACGTGCCCGCCTGTCCCTGGCCTCCCTCGGACAGGAAAATCTCGATCTTCCCGCGGGCGACACAACCGAATGTCGCCGGATCGTCCCAGTCCCATTTCTTGCTGAACCCCAGCTTGTTGACGTAGTAGTCCATCGAAGCAGCAAAATTCTTGACGCTCAAGATCGGGACCAAACATTCGAAGTCATTCATGGAAAGCCTCGTGACTGGTTGTGTGGCGCTTTCGGATTTCATTCGGGAGATCGCGGTTTATTCGGCGTTCAAGAAAGAAAGCCTACCAAAGATTGAAAAGAGTGGATCCATTTTTCACCCGGAGTCTTTCTGGACGGCTTATCGGCGAACCAGACTTCCCGCTTGACACTCGAATGGCGTACAGGTAGCATTTCCAGATACCGACCGACCGGTCGGTCTGCGGTACAAGGCCTCGTTCTGCCGGCGCAGTTCGAGCCCCAACAGCAAGGGCCTTTCTTTTCCTCCCTTGTCCGACAAGAGCAGCATCGAGAGGAGCACACTGGTGGTCACTATTTTTTATGAACGCGACGCGAAGCCCGAGGCACTGAAGGGCAAGACGATCGCCATCCTCGGCTACGGCAGCCAGGGACACGCCCAGGCCCAGAATCTCCGCGATAGCGGGCACAAAGTTATCGTCGGCCTCGACCCCAACCGGCCCAGCGCGCAGCAGGCGCGAGCCGACGGCATGGTCGTGGTTGCTCCAGATGAGGCCGCGAAGCGCGCCGACTGGATCCACGTACTCACGCCCGACGAAACCCAGGGCGAACTCTACGAGAAGTCCATCAAGCCTTATCTGCATCCCGGCAAGGTGCTCGGCGTTTCGCACGGCTTCAGCATTCATTTCAAGACCATCGTGCCGCCGGACGATGTTGACGTCGTGATGATTGCTCCCAAGAGCCCCGGCCACCTCGTTCGCCGCGTTTATACAGAAGGCCGCGGCGTTCCAGCGCTGCTGGCGATTCAGCAGGATGCCAGCGGCCACGCTCACGAACTCGGCCTCGCGTACGCGCATGGGATCGGTTCGACCCGCGCCGGTGTTCTGCAGACCACATTCAAGGAAGAGACGGAAAGCGATCTCTTCGGCGAACAAGCTGTGCTTTGCGGCGGCCTGACGTCGCTCATCAAGAAGGGATTCGAAACTCTCGTCGAAGCCGGCTACGCTCCTGAGATTGCGTACTTCGAATGCCTGCACGAGGTGAAGCTGATTGTCGACCTGATCTACGAAGGTGGATTGGCGCGCATGCGTTACTCCATCTCTAACACGGCCGAGTATGGCGACCTGACGCGCGGTGAGCAAGTCGTCGGCGACGCCACCCGGCAGGCCATGAAGAAGACGCTGGCTGACATCCAGTCCGGCAAATTTGCCCAGGAATGGATTGCCGAGAACAGGGCAGGCTGCCCGAACTTCAATAAGCTGCGCGAAAGCGAGAAGCAGCATCCCATCGAAATCGTGGGCGCGCAACTGCGCGGCATGATGAGTTGGCTGCCCAAAGAAGGCAAGAAGACTGCTCCCGCTCCGAACGACACCAAACAGGTGGTGAATGCTTAAGGGAGCGGACATCGTTTTGCAGTGCCTGCGCGCCGAAGGCGTGGACCTGGTATTCGGGTATCCCGGCGGCGCGATCATGCCGTTGTACGACGCGCTCGATGGCAGCGGCGTTCGTCACGTCCTCACGCGGCACGAGCAGGGCGCGGTATTCGCGGCGGAAGGCTACGCGCGCGTCACCGGCAAGGTTGGCGTTGCGATGGCGACCAGCGGTCCGGGTGCAACGAATCTCGTTACCGGCATTGCCGACGCGAAGATGGATTCCGTTCCGCTGGTTTGCATCACCGGACAAGTTCGCAGCGCGCTGATCGGGACCGACGCATTTCAGGAAACAGATGTATTCGGCGTGACGCTCTCGCTGACCAAGTGGAGCCGCCTCGTCCGCACCATCGACGAAATCCCCGAGGTAATTGCCGAAGGCTTCTACTGGGCGCGCAGCGGACGCCCCGGACCGGTGGTGATCGATATTCCCACGGACATGCTGAAGGCAAAGAAAGAATTCTCCGGTCCGGTGAAGTTCACGCCGCATGCGCGTCCCGCCGACGCCAAAGCCGATGGAGGCTTCACCGATACGATCGTGGCGATGCTGCAGCAGTCGTCAAAGCCAGTCGCGCTGGTCGGCGCCGGAGCCAAACTTTCGGAAGCGATTCCAGATCTACGGCGACTGCTCGATCACCTGAATATTCCGACGTTCGCCACGGTTCACGGGCTGGGAGCCGTCGAGCCAGAAGCTCCTTATTACCTGGGGATGGTGGGCATGCACGGCACGCGCGCGGCTAACACTGCGCTGCACGAGACCGATCTGCTGCTTGTTCTTGGTGCGCGGCTGGACGATCGCGTTACGGGCGATCCCACGCGCTTCGCACCTCACGCGAAGATCGTTCACTTCGAAATCGATCCCGCTCAGCTCGATCGCGTGCGTCCTTGCGATCTACCGGTAATTGGCAATCTCGCGGACACGATTCCGGCATTCCAGGCGGAGTTACGGCAACACACGCTTCCTGATTTTTCGGGCTGGCGTGCCGTTGCGTGCGGACCGGAACGGGCCGAGCTTGATCCTCGCGGACTGGCGCAGCCGACGATCCGTTTTCTCGATGAGCTCTTCAGCCGTCTGCCGGAAAACAGCGTGATCATTGCCGATGTAGGCCAGCACCAGATGTGGGCCGCACAACGCTATCGATCTTCCTCTCCGCGCGGATTCATCACGTCCGGCGGACTTGGCTCCATGGGTTTCGCATTGCCCGCCGCGGTCGGCGTTCAACTCGCGAAGCCGGACACCTGTGTGCTTTGTGTCTCGGGCGATGGTGGATTTCAAATGAACATCCAGGAACTGGCTACAGTCCACCGTCTTGGCCTTCCCGTGAAGATGGTCATCATCGACAACAAATATCTCGGCATGGTGCGGCAGTGGCAGCAATTGTTCTACGAGCGCAACTACGCCGAGACGGACCTGAGCGACAATCCAGATTTTGTCGAGATCGCAAAGGCCTACAAGATTCACAGCTTCCGGATGAAGGAAGACGCGATGCGCGAGTTTCCGGTGTCGCAGGAAACTGGCGATCAGATCGACCGATTCCTAAGCTCTCCGCAAGCGGAGTTGCTCGTGTTCGATTGCGCGCCCGAGGCTAACGTTTTCCCGATGGTCCCAGCAGGCGCGGCGCTTTCGGAAATGCTGCTCGAAGAAGAACCGACTCAGTAACAGGGGAACTCACATATGCAATTTCACGTTCGCTACCGCAATACACAGGGCACGTTGATGCGCATTCTGAATGCCGCTTCGAAACGCGGGCTCGATATACCCGCGGTGCACGCCGAACCCGCAGAGCGCGATCATCAGGTCACGCTCGCGCTTGATGTAAATCAGAAACAGGTCGGCCAGCTTTATCGCGAATGGTATTCGATCGCGGACGTCATTCATGTCGGTTCTGGCGCGGCGCACACGCAGACGTGGACTGGACATCATCCTCCCGCGGGCGTTGCGATCGAAGAAGCGCGCTCCGCAGCTCGCGCGTAGGTTCAAGTTTGTATAGCTGGGCAAGCATGACGACTCCTGGGCAGCGTCATGCAACTGGGGAACCTGCAAAGCGGGTTCCCCGTTTTTAGTTGCTCCAGAAGAGCGTTTAACCACGAACGACACGAAGGTTCACAAAGGAAAACCGACGAATGAATTCCTTCGTGCTACTTCGTGGCTTGGTGGTTAAAGTCTTTTAGCTGAAACCGAGTTCCCATCTTCACCGCACGTCCTGTAATCTTTCTGCCATGGATCTCAAGCACATCAGCCGTGGAATCACCGAAGGGCGCGATCGCGCGGGCGCGCGCTCCATGTTCAAGGCCATCGGATTTACTGACGCGGACCTCAGCCGTCCGCTGATTGGCGTCGCCAATACGTGGATTGAAACCATGCCCTGTAACTTCCACCTGCGCCGTTTGTCGGCAAAGGTGAAGGAAGGCATTCGCGCGGCTGGCGGAACGCCCATGGAATTCAACACTATCGCAATCTCGGATGGCGAAACTATGGGCACAGAGGGAATGCGTGCTTCGCTCGTGAGCCGGGAACTGATCGCGGACTCGATCGAGCTTGTCTGCCGCGGTCAGATGTTCGATGCGGTCGTGTGCGTCGTCGGCTGCGACAAGACGATTCCCGCCGCCGCCATGGCTCTCGCGCGCATGAATCTTCCAGGCATCGTGCTTTATGGCGGCACGATCGCTCCAGGCAGCTATCGCGGCAAAGATGTGACGATTCAGGATGTCTACGAAGCGATCGGTGCCAACGTAGCCGGAAAGATGAGCGACGCGGAATTGAAGGCGCTGGAAGATGTGGCGTGTCCTGGCGCAGGGGCGTGCGGCGGGCAATACACCGCGAATACGATGTCGACCGTGATGGAGATGATCGGTTTGTCCTCGATGGGCTTCAACAGCGTGCCGGCGATGGACTCGCACAAAGATCAGATTTCGTTCGACTGCGGCAAGGTCGTGATGGATGTGCTGCAGCGAGGACTCAAGCCGCGCGACATTCTCACTCGCGATGCTTTCGAGAACGCAATCGCGTCGGTCGCGGCAACGGGCGGATCGACCAACGCCGTGCTGCATCTGCTGGCGATTGCGCGCGAAGCCGGCGTTTCCCTGGAGATTGACGACTTCCAAACTATTAGCTCTCGCACTCCGGTGCTGGCCGACCTGAAGCCTTCGGGCCGATTCGTGGCTGCCGACATGTATCGTGCGGGTGGCATCGGACTACTGGCAAAGCGATTGATGACTGGCAAGTATCTGCACGGATCGGCGAAGACAGTATCCGGACTGACGATTTCTGCCGAAGCCGAGCGGGCGACAGAAACGCCCGGACAAGAAGTCATTGTTCCGCTCGACAAGCCGCTGAAGGCAACAGGCGGTCTCGTGATTCTCAAGGGCAATATCGCTCCTGAAGGATGCGTCGCGAAAATCAGCGGTCACGAGCGACTCGAACATCGTGGTCCGGCGCGTGTGTTCGAATCGGAAGAGGATGCAATGGCCGCAGTGACGGCGAAGAAGATCAAGGCTGGCGACGTAGTCGTGATCCGCTACGAAGGGCCGAAGGGTGGTCCTGGCATGCGCGAGATGCTTGGCGTCACAGCTGCAATTGTCGGAGAAGGCTTGGGCGGTTCGGTCGCTCTACTGACTGACGGACGTTTCAGCGGGGCAACGCGCGGCTTGATGGCGGGACACGTTTCCCCGGAAGCGGCGCTGGGCGGCCCGATTGCCGGGGTGCGCGATGGCGACATTATCCACTTTGACGTGGTCAAGCAAGTGCTTGAGGTGGAGATCAGCGACGACGTCTTGCGTCAGCGCATGGCGGAGTGGAAGGCGCCGCAACCTCGGTATCCGACGGGCGTTTTCGCGAAGTATGCTGCGCTGGTTTCTTCCGCATCGCAGGGAGCAATCACCCGTCCGAAATAGTCAGACTTGGTCGACTAGTCTCGCTCAGTCCCTGTGGTAGATTGGATGCCATTCGGCGCGTGGGTTCGCCTCGCTAGAGGCGCCGATCGGCATCACTGCTCAGCCAAATGATGAATGGGACCGCTGTCTCTCCGCAGCCAGGAACTCTTCCGTCCCGCGCAGTCCGCATCGGCCTGCTGACGCTGCTCTGCCTGACGATTGCGCTGGGTCTCGCAGCACAGAACACTCCTGCATCAACTTCTCAACCTCCAACTCAGGATTATCTGGTCTACGTCGTTTGCGAATCCGCGGACAAGCTTGTGTTGATCCGCTTCGGTCCGGGTGGCGCGCGCATTGAGAGCCAGGCGCGTGTCGGACTGATGCCGATGGACATTAACGGGCCGCATGGCGTCGCGGTTTCTCCAGACAAGCAATACGTCTACGTGGCGCAGGGCCACGGACGTCCCGAAGGTTCGCTCTGGAAATTCCGCGCCGGCAGCAATACCGCGATCAAGTACACGAGTCTCGGCATGTTCCCTGCAACGACCGACATTTCTCCCGACGGGAGCTTCGTCTACGTCGCGAACGCCAACTTTCACGGCGACATGATCCCTTCGTCGATTTCAGTCGTCGCCACCGACGCGATGATCGAGGTCAAGCGCATTACGACGTGCACCATGCCTCACGGATCGCGCCTTAATCCTGCGGGAACAAAGCATTACTCGGCTTGCATGATGGACGACATGATGGTTGAGATCGATACCAGCAAGTTCGCCGTGAGCCGCTACTTCATGCTGGGAGTCGGCAAGGAAATGGGCATGACGGGCGCTCCGGCAGCGCATGCCGGTGATATGAAGATGCCGGATCACAAGACTTCATGCACTCCGACGTGGGCGCAACCATCCAATGACGGAGCCGTCATCTACGTCGCTTGCAACCAGTCGAACGATATTGTCGCCATCAACACGGACAGTTGGACGCTGGCGCGCCGTATTCCCGCGAGGAACGGCGTGTACAACCTGGCGATGACGAAAGATGGGCGGCTAATCGCCACCAACAAGCGCGGGCAGTCGGTATCGATCTTCGATCCGGTGAGCGGCCACGAGTTGGCGCGCATCCCGACGCAACGCAAGATTGTCCATGGCATTGTGGTCTCGCCCGACAATCGGTACGCGTTCATTTCGGTTGAAGGCGTGGGATCGGAACCAGGGACGGTGGAAGTGATCGATTTGACTAGCCTGAAGACTGTCGCGACGGTCGACGTGGGATCGCAAGCGGCAGGCATTGATTTCTGGAAGATGGAACTGGCCAAGCAATAGTTCTCGACAACAAAGATTTCCAGCGGAGGCTTGCATGTTCAAGCGCAGCGCAGTGGCAGTTGCGGTGGTAGTGATGGCGTTTTCAGTGCCGAGCATGAGATCGCAGGATGCAGCTTCGAAGCCACAGGAACCGGCTTCTACGTCAGTTGCTCCGGCGAGCGTGGAGATCACGCCGAAGACGCTCGACGTGCAGGTTGGGCAGAAGGTCAAGTTCAGCGCCGCAGCGAAAGATGCGGCGGGCAATCCGATCGAAGCGAAGGTCTCGGTGTGGTTTGCCGCTCCATTCGACCTCGCAGGCGCGGACGAATCCGGCGAAGTGACATTCCACGCTCCGGGAATCGTAACCGTCGGCGCAGTCATCGCCGGAAAGGCCGGTTACGCAACGGTTAACGTAGCGAACTCGAAGATCGCGACGCTGGAAATCGAGCCTTTGGCGCGCTCGATCGTCGCTGGCAGCGCAGAGAAGCTTACAGCCGTTGCGCGCACTTCAAATGGCAATCCGCGCGCGGATGCGGCGATCAAATGGACATCAGACAAGGCATCGATCGCCACCGTGGATGCGGCTGGATTAGTGACCGGCGTTGCTCCGGGAAGCGCGACGATCAAGGCGACCGCGGATGGAGCGAATGGTGCAGTGAAAGTGCAGGTGGTACGCGATTCGGCGCGCAAACTGGCGATCACTCCGGCAACGGCCGACGCGCGCACGGGAGATGTGGTTCACTTCAGCGCGGGAGATGTTCCGGTGCGATGGTCGATCAGCGAGACTGGTGCATCTATTTATTCCGATGGCGCATTTGTCGCGGAGAAGGCTGGAACGTATGTCGTGACCGCGAGCAGCGGACAGCACAGCGCGTCCGCTTCAGTGGTGGTGAAGCCGCGGATGGTGGAGCGCGAGATGGAAGTTGTGGCGCACGTTCCACTGCCTGACGTGCAAATGTCGGAGGAGTGGATCATTGGACATCATGCGTATCTTTCGACGGTTGCGGACAAGCTCTTCGTCTACGACATCGCCGATCCGGCGAACCCGAAGCTGCTCGATACGCTGAAGGTTGATGCGCGGCTGATCAATGACATCAGTACAACTCCCGACGAGAAGATCGGCGTCTTCACGCGCGAGGGCGCTTCGAACCGCAAGAATGGCATCGTCTTCCTCGATACCTCGGATGCTTCTCATCTGAAGGTTCTCTCCGAATACACCGCGACGGTGACCGGCGGCGTTCACAGCGCGTACGTCGATGGTCATTACGTCTACCTGACTGATGATGCAACGGGATCGATGCGCGTCATTGACTTCCAGGACGTGAAACATCCGAAGGAAGTCGCGCGGTGGCAAACAGAGAACGCGACTGCAATCAGCATAAGCACCGAGATGGGATCGATGACCAGCGGGCGTTACCTGCACGACCTGCAGGTGAAGGACGGACTCGCATACCTCGCGTACTGGAGAGATGGACTGATCATTCTCGACGTGGGCAATGGAATGAGCGGAGGAAGTCCCGAGAACCCGAAGCTGGTGGCGCAGTACAACTTCAATCACTACGAACTGTACGGCGATGGATGGCTGGCGGGAACGCATAGCGTGTTCCGCTACAAGAACTATCTGTTCGTCGGCGACGAAGTATTTCCCGCGATCTTCCATCTTGACGATCGCGACCGCATTCCGGTGCGCGCGATCTGTCACGTAGTGGATGTGAGCGACATCAAGCATCCGAAGGAAGTCGCGCAGTACGAAGTTCCCGAAGGCGGTTCGCACAATTTCTGGGCGGCGAACGACATGTTGTACGAGGGCTATTACAGCGGCGGCGCGCGCGTGCTGGATATTTCCGGCGAGCTGCGCGGCGATCTTTACCGGCAAGGGCGCGAAATAGGGCGCTTCTGGACGGGTGATGCGAAGGGCTTCCGTCCGAACCTGCCGTTCACGTGGGGAGGACAGCCTTGTTCGGTGGCCTGCGACAGTCCTCTGCTGAATAGCTTGATTTACTTCAACGACGTGCACTCAGGACTGTGGATCACGAAGCTCGCTGAGGCGAAGTTCCAGGGATCGACGAGCGCACCTGGGGTGCGAAGGAGCGAGCAGACGATTCACTAGAACGATGCATGGGCAGTAACACAGGGGCTAAAGCCCTGATTCTTTCGGTGGCGAGTGACGCGGCCCTTGAAGGGCCGCTCTTCCACGGCGCCTTGAATCGTTTAAAAGCTCGGGGACGGTGTCAGAAATCCGGGACGGTATCTGAAACCGGGGACGGCATCAGAAACCCGGGACGGTGTCAGAATCAAGATCAAAACCCCCGCCCTGTCGCATACAGAGCGACAAGGACGGGGCCCCTCGCATGTTCATTTTCTAATTCTCTTAATTCTCTTGCGGTTTTTCGATGTGGTCGATGACTAGAACTTCCATGGGCGCGGTTTGCGGTTCGAGTTTCAGGCCGAGTTGTTCTTGAAGGGCGGTGAATAGCGGATAGTCCGCCTGGTTGGAATCTCCGTTTGCCGATGCCGTCCAGTGCAGATTGAAATCGAAGGCGCCTTGGAGTCCAGTCTTATCTACAACAGCGCTGCCTAACTGGCGCGACAACTGCTGCGCGAGATCGGCGGTCGACATTCTTCGGGCCTCGATGCCCACGACCTGGCCTCCATCGAATTGCATCCGAGCCGAAGTACTCAAGATCCTTCCGTCCGTGCCTTTTACTTCGTTGGGGGAACTGCCTGCGGGCTTCGCCCGTTGAAGCTTGCTGCCACCGTCGACCGCTTCGAGAGCATAGGATGGCAGGTCTCTGGTTTCGCTGTGTAATGTCAGCTTGAGGCGTCCGGCCAGCATCGCTTGCAGTATGCGGCGGCTCTCCGACGGGTTCGGTGGACCACCCTTCGATTGATCGGATTGGTCGGGCTTGGCTGTGACGTCGTAGGTTGCAGAGTCGAGCCAGTCCGGCCCGCCAAATATTTGATTGGCTTGCACTCCGTAGGCTTCCTGAATGATGGCCTTCATCGTAACGTTCCCGGCCATGAACCCGTCGGGACCATACATCATTTTCACCATGCGAGTGTTACTGCCGGCATAGGTGGGCATTTGCGTTGGAGCTTGGCTCGGCTTGATGGAAAATGCCCCCAACGCAGAGTCGTTCTGGCCTGAAGCCATGTCTTGCGACTGCGCCCGGCCCGGAGTTGCGTTGGCGAGGCCGAAGGCGAGCGGCAAGGCGAGTGCTAAAACGCCAGCCGTGCTGAGTATGAGCCTCCTCCTGAAATCGAGCTTGCGGACGACATGTTCGGTCATGATATGCACCATCCTTTTCTTGAGATCGGCGCCGGTAACTCCGGAGACGCAAGCCAGCGGGGATCCGACGCAGAATTCGCAAACTTTCAAAATGCTTTCGGCATAAACCCGACGCTCGCTGCCGGATTCGAGGACTTGCTCATCGCAGGCGCGCTCGCGCTCGTCGATCAACCGTGATCCGACCCACCAGACGAGCGGATGAAACCAGAAGAGAGCTTCGACGATCATGTGTAGGGCGGCGGCGAGATTGTCGCGGCGGCGCACGTGCCACAGTTCGTGAGCGATGATGGCTTCGAGGTGCGGCGCGTCCAGATGGTCCGAGATACCGTGCGGCCATACCAGGACAGGACGGGCCATGCCAAAGATTCCAGGCTCCAAGGTGGCGCGGGATAGGAGCAGCTGGATCTGCTGGCGGATCCCCGTCACGTGCATGGCGCGGCGCAGCGCATCTACTTCGCGTCCTTCACGGAGCGGGACTGCGCCGCGAATGTCTGCAGAAATCTTTCGCCAGCGCAAACACCAGATGAGGATCACCGCCAGAAATCCGCAGAGCCACATTGCTGCAAAGATCGCGGGAACCCAATGCACGATCGCGGACGCGGCGTTCGAGGTGGCCGGGATGACGGAAGCGGCCGGCTGCGTGAAAGGCTGGCTGACGGTTTCCAGCGTGAAGTACAACTGCGACTTCGCCTCCGCAGGGCCGCGCACCCACGCGAGACGGCTCCCGATTGCTACGAGCCAAGAGAACGGGATGAGGAACTTGATGGACGCCGCCATCCAGAGCCAGTAGCGAGCGCGTGCCTGATTCTTGCGGAGAATCAGGGTGAGAGCGGCCGCGGCGACGGCGAAAAGCGTTGACTGCCAAAGGTGATTCCCGAACGCAGGAGCGATGGCGTCCCAGATCGACAGAAGAGAGTTAGAGATCATTGCGACTCATCCTTTCTGCCTGAATTTTTCTCGAGCAGGCGAAGAGTTTTCTCGGCTTCCTTGACGTCGGCGAGCGTGAGTTTGCCGGACTCGATGAGGTGCGCCATGACCGGCTGCGAGCGCCCGCCGAAGAGAGCCAGCAGGTCGTCGATCAACTTTCGTTGGGCGGCGTTGCGCGAGACCGCGGCTTCGAAGATGTGGAAATTACCGACCTTCTTTACTCGGCGCACGGCATTCTTGGCTTCGAGGCGGTAAACCGTGGTTTGGATCGTGGTATAGGCAGGCCGGTCCTTTTCCGGAAAGGCTTCCTGAATTTCTCGGATGGAGGCGCTGCCGCGCGTCCACAGGGTGTCCATGATCTGGAGTTCGAGCTTTGCCAGCTTGGGTTGGGACATTTCGTTTCGTCTCCTACTGGTGTATGCATTACTACTACACATGTAGTTTTCGTGTCAAGCGATTTCTGCACGCTCCCATGAAAAGGGCCGCTATCGCGGGGCGGGAAATTTCGCAGAAATGTTGGGACTTCCGGGCGAGCCCGTCATCCAATTGCAAGAGTCAGTCCGCGTCTTACCACCAAATCAGAAAGGGCTCGAACAATGAGGATGCTAGGAAAGCTGTTGGTGGCGGGAATCGTACTGTTTGCTGCGCTGCAGTTCGTGCGTCCCAGCATTCCGGTAAGGC
>Ga0209624_10001871_pt1 | contig 16059 bp, 12 predicted proteins | sample JacPinW_OM2H0_O1_FD_188565 | JGI IMG/M metagenome (GOLD analysis project Ga0209624, IMG submission 188565) | Forest soil microbial communities from Algoma, Ontario, Canada - Jack Pine, Ontario site 1_JW_OM2H0_O1 (SPAdes) (version 2) | ecosystem: Environmental > Terrestrial > Soil > Boreal...
AACAAGCTCAAACAGTTCCGCCGCGTCGCCACACGCTACGACAAACTGCTCGCCAACTTCATGGGTTTCGTCAAACTCGCCGCTATCGCCATCTGGCTCAAATAGTTAAATCGTCACCACAGCCTAGCGCGCTGTGGAGCAAAACGGCATCGCCTGAGTGATTGCCGCCTATGCCGCCAATCGGGTGGCCCCAGCCTCCCTTTTGCCATTCACCCCGCCGCAACAATGATGGGAAACACGCGCCGGCCGGACAGAGGGCTCGAGTAGGTTCCGACGATTCCATCGAAGACGATGGGTGCCTTAATCGGGTCGGTCTCGAACCATTCGTCGAGATAGGCGCCGGCCGAGCGGAGCTTGATGCGATCGCGCGGCCCTTCGAGTCCGAGCGAACGCAGGCGGTTGCGACTTGGGCGGTTTCGAACAGGGTACCAAGATTGCCGCGAGCCCCTGTCCCGCAGCCATGTTGAGCGAGGTCTCAAGCGCAAGCGCGTACAGCACATCGGTCAGGCGCTCGAGCCGCGTCTCGTAGGCGTCAAGCCGGTGGCGTTGCGATCGGAGAACTTGGCGATTTCGCCCTGAGTGCCGCCTAGCGCGACTATCAGATGGTGTCGGTCGGGCGGGGCAGGAAGTTCGATAAGGGACCGTCGAAGATGCGCAACCCGTGGCGATGAAGCTTGAGGTCGCGAATGATCTTCGGTTCAGAAGCGAGACCGTGTAACGGCGACATAATTGTGGCAACAGGGATAAGATTCCTCGGTGACGGCCGCGCCGCCAACAACTGAGCGGCGTTTGAGCACGGTGGCTTTCAGCCCGCCGCGGCCGGATACGCTGCGGCGGTCGACCGCTATGGCCGCCGCCGATCGCGATAACGTCGGGAATCAGGGTTCGGCTATCTCTCCTTAAAAGGGCTAACCTCTGCAAAAGGGTTAACCTCTGAAAACGGGGCGAAACTCATAGCAGCCCCGCAAAACCGTCATCCATGGGCATGCCGACTGGGGCTACGATCAGCCACTACGAAGGTCGGAAAGAGGAAATATAGTCTGATCCGTCCGCTACTCAGTCGCGAGTTTGGCGTCATTGGCTTCCCCCGATCGGATCAAAAACTGGAGTCCACTGGACGGACTCAACCCGTTCCGCGCGGGTTGCCAGCATTATGAGCCGGTCGAAGCCAAGAGCGGCTCCACTTGCGTCCGGCATATCGGCGAGGGCGGCGAGGAAGTTCTCGTCGATGGGGTAGGAGACGCCGAAAATCCGCTGCTGTTCTTTCATGCTTGATGCGAATCGTCGCAGTTGTTCGCCCGGATCGCGCAGCTCGTGGAAAGCGTTGGCCAGCTCAACGCCGCAATAGTACAATTCGAACCGTTCAACAATTCGTGGATCATTGGGGTTTATCTGACCGAGCGCCGCCTCGCTTGCTGGATAGGCGTAAAGGACAGTGGGTCGTCCTAGACCTAAATTTGGTTCGACACGCTCACTGAGGATGCGACTGAATATGTCCGACCAGTCGTCATCTGACGCGACCCGAACACCGGAATTCTTTGCCTGTCGAGCGAGCGTTTCCGTGTCCGCACGGCCGTTAATCGGCAAACTGTCATAAAGGTCGATGCTTGCGTAGCGGCGAAACGCATCTCTTACGGTTAATCGCTCCGGCGGGTCGAACGGACTGGCCTCCCGGCCACGATACACGAACACCTTCGTTCCGGCGACATGGGCGGCGAGCGCTGCCACCGCCACACAATCCTCAATGAGGCGTTCCAATGTGGCGTATGCCCTATACCACTCCAGCATTACGAACTCAGGCGCGTGGAGGGCCGTTCGCTCGCGATTACGGAAAACGCTAGCCAGCGTAAAGATTTGCCTCTCCCCGGCGGCCAAAAGCTTTTTCATCGCAAATTCCGGTGAGGTATGCAGATACGCGTCGTGCGGCGACCCGTCAGCCAGAACGAGCGCAGTCTTGAATCCGTGCAAGTGAGTCTCGTTCCCTGGCGAAACCTGCAGGGCGGCAGGTTGCACTTCGATGAAACCTTTGGCAGCGAACCAGCGCCTCACGAAGGTCGAAACCCGGGCGCGGGCGACCAGCCGGGTACGCCGTTGGCCGTATCGCCCTAGGGTCCAAAAGGGTTGTGTCGCGAGCCGGCTCAAAGGGCACTGCGGCTGAAGTTAGAGAGGATGGAAGTCAATCCCGACTGGCCTTTGTCGCCAAAATCGGTATGGTCCCTGTCATAATCTACGGCTCAACAACACGTGCCCTTTCCCGAGGCCAAAACGACGCCTTGAATTCCGAGGACAAGACGTGAGAGTTATCGCCAGCTCGATCCGCAAGGGCAATATTATCGAACGAGAGGATGGGCAGTTGTGCGTCGTTCTTTCTGCAGAAAGCTTTCACCCGGGCAAAGGCACGCCCACAACGCAGATCGACATGAGACGCCTTTCTGACGGCGTCAAGGTGACAGACCGGTATAAGACTACAGAGCAGGTGGAACGCGCATTCGTCGAGGACAAGAATTTTGATTTTCTGTACGCGGATACTGATGGGTATCACTTCATGAATGCCGATACTTATGACCAGTTGCAAGTTCCGCGTGACATAATCGGCGATCAGGCGCAATGGCTCCAGGAAGGCATGAAGGTCATTCTGTCTATATTCGATGGGAATCCAGTTGCTATACAACTGCCACCCCGCGTCACATTAGAGGTAGTTGAAACCGAGCCGGCGATGAAGGGCCAAACCGCCTCCTCGTCCTACAAACCGGCAAGACTTGCCAACGGCGCGCGCGCAATGGTTCCTCCACATATTGCAGTCGGCGTTCGGATCGTTATTCAGACCGAGGATGGGGGCTACGTGGAGCGGGCGAAGGATTGAAGCGCTAAGCTAGTCTCAGGCCAGACTTGGCGCAATGTCGTAGTTCGCCCTCCACTGGGTCCACTGCTGGTAGGAACTTCGGAGCGCAAAAGGCGCCTCCTTTCCATGCGCGCCGGCGTAGAGTCCGACTTGTTTGCTCCGACCAAAAAATAAATGGTCAGGCACTTGCTCTTGTCCGCTCACCCCTAGCTGTAAGTCAAGTCTCCACAATCGGTTCGCGTCGCTCGCCTGGCGGTATCAAAGGACACTGCGATCGTGCTAAAAGAGGATTGCCCTCGCATGATTTTTCGAGACAACAATGAAAAATTGGTATCTGATGTCTGTGGTTGCTAACCACCGGCTAAACCGCCGCACTCGGCGTCGTGCGTCGGTCTTTCGAAATAGTGGCGTATGGCGTCATGACAAACAACACGTATGAACTAAGTAACAATCTAGGAACCTTGCCACGTGCAGGCGCTCACCGGCTGCACGTCCGGGGTCCTTTGCTCAGCCATGAACAGGCCGCCCTTGTTGCGCGCGTACTTCCGCCAGAATTGGCTTTTCTTGCCGCGGAAGGGTTTTCACCTGAACCGTTGCTCAATGCTCTAGTCGCGGCGCCGAGGGCCGTTCGGCCAATCGACCAGCTGTTGAGCGAAGGTAAATTAACTGAAGAAGTCTATTATCGCGCGTTGGCAAATCATCTGGGCTGCCAGTATTATTGTGGCACCCCCCCTCTTGCACGTACTGTTGACGCAGCAAAAGGATTGCGGTGTGGCGTGGCGCCAATTGAATCGTGCGCCGCGGGTCCTCGGATGGTCATTGCGCCTCGTGCGCAGGTCGTCCCGCGACTAATTGAGGCGACTTTATCCGGCGCAATTCGTTCAGGTTCTTTTGTACTAGCTTCGCCGCAGCGGTTTGCGAGTCTAGTGCGGGCGTATTGTGGCGCGGACCTCCTTGACGTTGCTCTTGGCCGTTTGCCTACGAGCCTCACCGCAAGAGACGGGATGACTGGTCTGCAGGTCGCAGCCCTTGCGATGGTAGCGACACTTGCCTTGGTCCTTGGCCTCGCAGATTTCGACGCGTTGGCGGCCGTTTCATCGGCGATTCTTTGGCTTATCTTCTCGGCCTCGGTCACGCTTCGATCGATGGCCGCGGTTGCGAGCGGACCAGAAATTCATCCTCTGGAACTCAGCGACGACGAACTTCCAAACTATACTGTCGTGGTCGCTCTTTATCGCGAGGCGAGTGTCGTCGAGGACCTAGTTAAAGCAATCGACGCATTAGATTACCCGAAGGGAAAACTTGATATTAAGTTGGTCGTTGAGCAGCGGGATGCCGAAACCTTGGGTCGAATCGCCGAACTGCGTTTGCCTGCTCGCTTTGAGGTCGTCGTGGCGCCATCAGGCAAGCCGCAGACAAAGCCGCGTGCGCTCAATATCGCCTTGTCCAGCGCGCGAGGCGATCTCGTAGTCGTTTACGACGCCGAAGACGCCCCAGCTCCCGACCAGTTACGCCTAGCGGCGTCACGTTTCGCCGCGGAAAAAGATTTGGATTGTCTTCAGGCTCGGCTCGCCATTCGGAATCACGGCGAATCGTGGCTGTCTAAGCTCTTTGCGATCGAGTACGCAATCCTGTTCGATGTCCTCAATCCTGGCTTGTGCGCGCTCAACTTGCCAATACCCCTTGGCGGTAGTTCCAATCACTTTCGTGTTGGATCCCTGGTCGGGGTGGGGGCTTGGGACGAGTGGAACGTCACCGAGGATGCGGACCTTGGAATTCGTCTGTCGCGCTTTGGTTACCGGGTGAAAGCGCTGGGGTCGGATACCTGGGAGGAAGCTCCGTACGAATTCGGAAATTGGTTCAGCCAGCGGGTGCGATGGCAAAAAGGCTGGATACAGACCTTGATCGTTCATTCGAGGCGGCCAATCTTTTTTTTGCGCGACCTTGGACCGCGACGGGCGGTGGCCGCGACGACATTAATTGTTGGCGCCATTTTTGGGTGTTTGTTTTGGCCGGCTTTCGCGATCGGAACCGTTTGGCGTGCACTGACAGTCGGGCAGGGCGCACTTTCGCCGTGGCGGGAGCTCAGTGACGTCTTCACTTACATTCTCGCGCTGGCGGGCGTCTGGACAATCCTCCTGCCAGCAGTAATCGCCGCCAAATTCCGGCGCTTGAAAGTCACAACGAGCGTGCTTGTCCTGCTCCCTGCGTACTATATTTTGGTGAGTGCGGCGACGTGGGTGGCGGTGTTCGATCAGGGCTTGCGGCCGCATTATTGGGCAAAAACCGCCCACGGAAGAAGTCGACAGAGCCAGCTCGTCCGTCGCGCGCAACCTTCAACGTAACTTCACTCGCGCCTCATTGCCGACGGTCGCGGATCTCAGCTGCACTCAATACTATTAGCAAGGCCGAGCACGAATGGAAACAATGTCGTCGCAAGCCTTGCGTGAGGCAGCGGAAACGTCAAAGGCGTGGCCGTTTGAAGAAGCGCGAAAGTTGATCGCGCGCCTTGAACGCTCAGAACGCAAAGAGGTGATTTTCGAAACCGGTTACGGCCCGTCGGGCCTGCCGCACTTGGGCACGTTCGGTGAAGTGGCGCGCACAAGCATGGTCCGGCACGCCTTTCGCGTCCTCGCCGGAGACAGCGTCACGACGAAGCTGATCGCCTTTTCTGACGACATGGATGGTTTGCGCAAGGTTCCGGACAACATCCCCAACCGCGACTTGATATTGCCCCATCTTGGCAAGCCGCTGACCCAGGTCCCTGACCCCTTCGGCGAATATGGCAGCTTCGCCGAACACAACAATGCGCGCCTGCGTGCTTTTCTGGACCAGTTCGGATTCGAATACGAATTTATGTCTTCAACCGAAACTTACAAATCGGGACGGTTCGACACGGCGTTGTTGCGGATGCTCGATCGTTTCGACGAGGTGCAAGCCGTCATGCTGGCCTCGCTGCGCGAGGAGCGAGCGGCGACCTATTCGCCCTTCCTTCCGATTCACCCGCGTACGGGGGTTGTTATGCAGGCCCCGGTGCTGGAGCGCGACCTGAGCGCTGGCGCGATCCGCTGGCGCGATCCAGGGACTGGAGAGGAGTTTGAAACGCCCGTGACCGGCGGACATTGCAAGTTGCAGTGGAAACCGGATTGGGCGATGCGCTGGTATGAACTCGGCGTCGACTACGAAATGGCCGGAAAGGATCTAATCGATTCAGTCAAGCTATCGTCTCGTATCGCGCGGGTTCTGGGGGCGGACCCGCCCGCTGGGTTCAATTACGAGCTCTTTCTCGACGAGAATGGCCAGAAGATTTCGAAAACGAAGGGCAACGGCCTGACAATTGAACAATGGCTGGCCTACGCCAGCCCGGAGAGTCTCTCTTCGTTCATGTTCCAGAAGCCGACTGCGGCGAAGCGGCTCTATTTCGACGTCATTCCGCGCACGGTCGACGACTATCTGGGATTTCTCGAGGCCTATCCGCGCCAGCCATGGAAGGAGCGACTGGGCAATCCGGTGTGGCACATTCACGCCGGGGCGCCGCCTGAGGCCGAAGTCCTGACCCGCGACGAGGCCGGCCAAGCGACGATTTCCTTCACCATGCTGCTCAATCTCGTCGCGGTTTCTAACGACGAGAATCCGTCAGTTCTGTGGGGGTTCCTCCGCCGCCACTATGCCTCGGCGTCGCCAGAAACCCATCCCCGTCTCGATAGCCTGGTTCGCTATGCGGTCGCCTATTTTCGAGATTTTGTCGCCCCCAAGAAGCGCTACCGCGAGGCCGACGACGTCGAGCGTGGCGTGCTGATGCAAATTTCTTCGAAGCTGTCGCAACTGTCGGCAAATGCGAACGCGGACCAAATTCAGCATGCGCTCTATGACATCGCGCGACCGGTTCCCCGCTATCAGGACCACTCAGCCAAGGGAGCGACGGCCTCGCGGCCCGGGGTCTCAAACGAGTTCTTCAACATGATTTATGCCGTGCTTCTGGGCGAGGATCGCGGGCCGCGCTTGGGGTCGTTCATTGCGATCTACGGGTTGGATGAGACGCGCAAGCTGATCGACAAAGCGCTCACGGGGAAGCTCGTCAGCGAAGGTCAAACCAGGGGCCTGGCGTCGCGCGGCGCCACATCTCGAAAGGCGGCAACGACCGGCGAGCGCGCAAGCCTCGAAGACGTCGCTCGCGAGGAATCCGGGGACGCCTGATTTTCCTTCGGGTGCGGATTTCAACAGCCGGGAGCAATGGCGGGAAGTCCGCGATGTCGGCTGGATCTCGTGCGAGTCGAACTGGTCCGCGTTGTCCCCTCTCATACGGATTCGGTTGATTAAATTGCTTGGCGTTCCGAAGGGCCCGATCGAGGGCCGGGACGCCTGTTTAAGAAAAATCGACAATGTTCTTGCCAAGCCGGCTGAGATTTACTATTGTTTTTCAGAACACTTACAGGCTCCTGGCACTTCTCATGAACGACGCCCGACCGGCAAGTGGAAAACGCGAATTAAAAAGGCGGTTAACCCACTGAAAACACACGATTCCGCGAAGTGACTGCTTCGGAGCTGATGACGATTCCAATAACGTGCGGCAGGGCATGCGAAACGTTCGTTTCGTCTTTCGCTGTTTTGGACCCTCGTTGACCCGAAAGGAAATGGCCCCATCGTCCTCCCGTCTCCTTTGCCCCTCGGACAGCGCGGAGCGATCCAAAATGTCGCCGCAAGCCACTGAAATTGCTCAAAACGAAATCGCAAATGGCGCGCGCCGGTGTGCCATCGAGGGCAAGGAGAATCGATCACGCGAATTCCGTATCACTCGCTCGCCGGGTGATCTGCTTCGGTTGACGCGACGACAGGTAGCAGGACAATGCAACTCTTTTCCGGGCGATGCTGGTGGCAAGAGATTGCCAGGCCTTCAAGCCCGCGCCCGCCCACCGAATGCTGCGTCGGGAGGCCCTTTCGGCATGACAGTTGCGGCCTCGTCTTTACGCGCTTTCAACGCGACATGACTTTGAGCGCACTTGCGAGCGCTCGCATATCTGCCCACGCAAATTGCTTATGCGCGGGTTGTCGCAGGAGGAAAGCTGGATGCAGCATGGCCAGCGCCCGGATCTCGCCGCCGATTCGGTGCGGATAGTCGAACCATGAGCCTCGAGCGCGCATGATTCCTCCCTCGACTCGCAACAATGTGCGAGCCGCCGACGCCCCGAGGCAAACCAGGAATTCAGGATTGGCAAGGTGGATTTGCCGCTGAATGAAAGGCAGACATGTTTGCGTCTCCTGGGGCGTCGGGGTTCGATTGCCCGGCGGCCGCCAAGGAACGACATTGGCGACATAGACCTTCTGCCGATCGAGTCCGATTGCGTTCAGCATGCGGTCCAGCAACTGCCCCGCTCTTCCGACAAACGGGCGCCCGATTCGATCTTCGTCCCCTCCCGGAGCCTCGCCGACAAACATGACCCGTGAGCCAGGGACGCCGTCCCCGAACACCAGTTGCGTGGCGGTCCGCTTCAACACGCAGCCGTCAAAATCCGCCATCACGGACCGGAGCGTTTCCAGATCTGGCGCTGTTTCCGCAAGCTCCCGAGCCGAACTTTCCGCCGTATCGGCCGGAATGCCCGCATGAACATTTTGAGACGTTCGTGATCCGCTTGACGATACCGCCGGCGATGATCGGCGCATTGAATCCGACACGTTCCGCGCGCCGCGCTGATCTCCGGCCAGACTGTCGGCAAAACGATCATGCGGCGCATCATCGAGCGCCTCAGTGACGCCGGCCCGACTCCACCAGCGGAGCGCCGCCATGCCCTGGCAGGCGCTCAACGGAAGAAATCCGTTAACTCGTTCTTCGTTGAAGACATCGATCCGGACCCACCTGAGAGTGCTTGCGCAGCCGCGCGAGGTCAAACTACCATATCGCGCCTCGAACTGCGCGGCATGAGGGATTGCGCCACGATCTAGGGATAGTCTTTGACGCAAAGCTGCGCGAACCCAGTTCTCTCGGCGAAAGGCAATCATGACCGACGATTCGACACTGTCCGCGCGGGAATCGATGCATTACGATGTCGTGATCGTCGGCGCGGGTCCCGCTGGACTGGCTGCGGCCATCCGGCTCAAATCATTGGACCCCAACATCTCTGTTGTCATTGTGGAAAAGGGGTCGACGGTTGGCGCGCATATCCTCTCGGGAGCAGTGATCGATCCGATTGGGCTTGACCGACTCATTCCCGACTGGCGCTCGGATTCGGAATGCCCGCTTAAAACTCAGGTCGCGGCAGATCAGTTCTATTTTCTGACGGAGACCGGAGGGGTGCGACTGCCCAATTGGGCGATGCCGAGGTTGATGGGCAACCATGGCAATTTCATCGGCTCGCTCGGGGCAATCGTCGGCTGGCTGGGCGCGCGCGCCGAGGCGCTCGGGGTCGAGATCTATCCCGGATTTGCGGCGACGGACCTTTTGTACGGCGACAAGGGGGAGGTGGTCGGCATCGCGACGGGAGACATGGGCGTCGGCCGCGACGGTCATCCGAAGGCGGGGTTCACCCGAGGGATGGAACTGCTCGGCAAGTATGTGCTGCTCGCGGAGGGGGCGCGCGGGTCGCTGTCGAAACAGGCCGTCGCCCGTTATGGTCTGGATTCCGCGAGCGCGCCGCAGAAGTACGGAATCGGTCTCAAAGAATTGTGGCAAGTCCCGGAGGACCGTTTTTCGTCGGGTCTCGTCCAGCATAGTTTCGGCTGGCCTTTGTCAAAAGGCGCGAGCGGCGGCTCATTTCTTTATCACTACGGCGACCGGCTGGTTTCGGTCGGATTTGTCGTGCATCTCAATTACGAAAACCCAACACTCTCCCCATTCGACGAATTTCAGCGTTTCAAGGCCCATCCGCTGGTGCGCGGGACCTTTGCCGGCGGTAGGCGGATAGCCTTTGGCGCGCGAGCGATTGCGTCCGGCGGCTGGCAGTCGGTCCCGAAATTGGTCTTTCCTGGGGGGGCCTTCATTGGCTGTTCGGCGGGGCTTGTAAATTTTGCCCGCATAAAGGGCTCCCATAACGCACTCCTGTCGGGAATATTGGCCGCCGAGAAGGCGCGCGACGCGGTTTCGGCGGGGCGCGCGAATGACGAATTGAGCGACTATGAGAGTTCTTGGCGAGACTCGGAGATTGGCCGCGATCTTTACAAGGTTCGTAACGTAAAGCCGCTTTGGTCGCGATTCGGTCTTGTCCTGGGCGTCGGGCTTGGCGGTTTTGACATGTGGACGAACGAACTGTTCGAGGTTTCAATTTTTCGCACGCTCAGCCACGACAAGCCCGATAGCGACACTTTAAGACCCATATCCGAGGTAACTCCAATCGTTTACCCCAAGCCCGACTCAGTGTTAACATTTGACAAAGCCTCTTCCGTCTATCTTTCGAACACAAATCACGAAGAGGACCAACCCGTCCATCTTCGTTTGCAGGACCCCGATATCCCGATCCGCGATAATTTGCCCCGCTTCGGAGAGCCCGCACGACTTTACTGCCCGGCCGGGGTCTACGAAGTGGTTTACGCAAACGAGGCAAGTCGCGCAAACCCGCAGTTTGTTATCAACGCTCAGAATTGTGTCCATTGCAAAACTTGCGACATCAAGGACCCGGCCAAAAACATCGATTGGACCCCACCGGAAGGTGGAGGCGGGCCAAACTATCTGGATATGTGAGCCGTGGCGCAAAAATGCCGTTTTCGACTGTCAGCGAGAGGCTTTCGTTTGGCCCGTCGGAGAGGCGAGTGGGTTGCATGCGAGCATTAGCGCTTGGTTGCTCACCTTGGTTGCTCACACTGACAGTCGTAGGAAGTCGCTAAACATGCAGAGCCGATCTCAATGTTGGACGCAACGGACAGGCTTTTTCTTGGCTTGGGTTTTGTCAATATCCAGCATTGGCGCCTTGGCTGCGGCGGTCCAGACCGAACCTGGATCGGAGAAGTTGCAGATTGGGGATACGCAACCCGGAAATTATCTTTCGGCTCTTATCGCCAGCGCTGATCGGGACACGCCTGCGGCTGAAGTCTACTACCGGGAAGCCCTCCGAGCTGACCCTCGAAATCCCGATCTCCTCGAGCGCGCCTTCGCGGCGGCTCTCTCGAATGGCGACGAATCGAGCGCCAGCTCTCTCGGCGAACGGCTCCTTATGCGCGATCCGAGCAACAACCTCGCGCGGCTCGCAATCGCCGTTCACGATATCGAGCAAGGACAACTTGCGTCTGCGCGCGCTCACTTGGCGAGCAGCGACGCGACGCGCGTCCGCGATGTGACGACGGCGCTCCTTACCGCTTGGAGCTATGCAGGACAATCCGACCTTCACCGCGCGCTCGACACGCTCGACCGTATTCACGACCGGTCGGTCCTCGCATTTCGCGATTATCACGCGGGCCTGATTGCTGGTCTGCTGGGAAACTCCGCCGAGGCCCAGCGGAGGCTGAAGTCCGCGTATGACGATGATAAAAACAGTCTGCGCTTCGCTGATGCTTACGCGCGAGCCTTAATTGCGGAAGGTGACCTGGCTGGAGCGACAAAAGTATACGAGGATTTCTCTGCCGTTATTCCTCACCATCCGCTCATCCAGCGAGCGCTGGCCGACCTCAAGACGCATGAAGCTCTCGATCCGGTCGTGCATAACGCCAGGGAGGGCGCCGCAGAAGTGCTCTATGGCCTGGGAAGCGCGGGGAGCCGACAGGGAGACGAGCTTCCGGCGCTCGTCTATCTCCAGTTGTCGCTCTACCTTCGACCGTCGAGCGATCTGACCGCAGTGACGCTAGCCGGTCTTTTCGAACAATTAAGACACAGTGACCAAGCCATCGCAGCCTACCAATTGGTCCCGCCCTCATCGCCGCTGAAAATGGGCGCAGATATCCAAATCGCGCTTGAACTTGACGGTTTGGGGAAAACCGACGAGGCGACGCGACGCCTCACTGACATTGTGGCGGCGCGGCCGCACGACGTTGAGGCGTTGAGCGCTTTGGCTGAGTTGCAGCGGTCTACCAAGAAATACGCGGAGGCGGCAGACACCTATGACAAGGCGATCGCGGCCGTTGGAATTCCACAGCGTGACAATTGGACGCTATTTTATTTCCGTGGAATTTGTTATGAGCGATCCAAGCAGTGGCCCAAGGCCGAGGTGGATTTCAAGAAAGCGCTGGAACTCAATCCGGATCAACCACTCGTCCTGAACTATCTTGGCTATTCTTGGGTAGACCAAGGACTTAATTTAGAAGAAGCATTCAAGATGCTCCGCAAGGCCGTGGAATTGCGGCCGAACGACGGTTATATCGTCGATAGCCTAGGCTGGGCGCACTACAAGCTTGGACAGTACGTGGAAGCGACCGAGACGCTGGAAAAGGCGATTGACCTGAAGCCCGCGGACCCGATTCTGAATAATCATTTGGGAGACGCGTATTGGCGGGTCAACCGCCGGATCGAGGCGCACTTTCAATGGAATCATGCCCGGGACATGGGGCCAGACCCTGAAGATCTGCCGGCGATTCTGAAAAAGATTGAAGTTGGACTTCCGGACCTTGCCACCGACACCGCCGCGCCAAAGTCTTCGTTCCAAAAAGACGGTGGGGGCTGACTCTTCGGCAAGGGCTCGATGCGATGGCTACGCGCTCAAGCGAAGATTAATTTAACTTTGCGTGTGATCGAACGCCGCGCCGACGGATATCATGAGCTTGAGAGCCTCGTGGCCTTTGCCGGGCTATTCGACTGGCTTGGTTTTGAGCCCGGCGATGACTTGATACTTGAGGTTCTCGGCCCTCGCGCTAACGAGGCTGGGCCTATCCATGAGAACCTCGTGGTGCGCGCAGCGCGTTCGCTTGCCGCACGCATGCCAGGGCTGAGGCTCGGCCGGTTCCGACTAGTCAAGCGGCTGCCAACCGCGGCTGGACTTGGCGGCGGCTCTGCCGATGCGGCGGCCGCTTTGCGGTTGCTGGCCGACGAGGCTGGATTGCGAGTTGACCATCCACAAGTTCACGCTTCTGCTCGGGCGACGGGAGCGGATATCTTAGCTTGTCTTTCTCCCCACGCCCGCGTCATCAGGGGCATTGGCGACAAACTCGGTCCGGCAATTCGGTTGCCAAATATTTTTGCCGTTCTGGTGAATCCGCAAGTTCAGGCGCCGACGCCGAAAGTTTTCGCCGCGTTTGACCTTGCGTCGGTATCGACCCTTGAATCATACCCGCTATCGTTTGCTACAGCGGAATCTGACGCGACGGCTGTTTTAGATTTTCTTTCTCGCAGCCGCAATGACCTGGAAGCTGCGGCGATCCGGATAGCGCCCGCGATCGCCGCTGTGCTCAAAAGACTGTCTCAAATCCCTGAGGCCAAAGCGACCGGAATGTCGGGCTCAGGAGCAACTTGCTTTGCCTTGTTCAGCGATCGACGTAGTGCGGCAGCTGCACGACGAACTGTCGCCGATGAAAATCCAGGGTGGTGGGTTGAGGCCACCGATCTTCACTAGTGACGCACTGCGACCGAACGGAGCATTTTCGTCGCGCAGCCCTCGTTGGGTCGCCGGAAGCACGACCCCGGTTGCCAACTGCGCGCGCAGCGACTGCGGTAACCCGAATTATCGCGCCTTCGGTCGGTCGCGATTAAATGCGACCACTTTTGAACCGCCCTGAGGCGGTTCGATCAATTTATGCCTCACTCCACATCGGAGGGTGTCTCAGACGATGACGGCAGGCGAGGTCCGAGAATAATTTGAGTGTGCTGAATGTCGGATCCAGAGGAGAATCGTCTCGCGCTCGTGATCCTTGGAGGCTTCTTCATTGGACGTCTTTTTTTTGCCTTCACTGTCGGACTCGGGATCGATGAAACCTACACGATCGCGATTTCGCGCCGCCTATGCCTGTCCTATTTCGACCATCCCCCATTGCACCTGTGGATCGCCCATTTCGCGGCTCTCGCAGTAGGTGAAAACGTCCTTGTGCGGGTGCCTTCTGTTGGGCTCTTCTTCGCGACGGCTTGGATCTACTATCTATTCGCGTCTGAGCTGTTCGGCCCTCGATCGGCGCTGATTGGGCTTTTCGCCCTAAACGTTACACCTTTCTTCTTCGCGTCAGCAGGGGCTTGGGTCGTACCCGATGGGCCGTTGCTTTTTGGGTTGGCGGTAGTCGCGTGGGCGGCGACCCGCCTGTTCTTTTCGAAGCTTCCCCGTCAGGCGTTGGCTTGGCGATATTGGATCCTTATTGGCGTTGGCCTGGGTTTGGCGGGATTGGCGAAGTACAGCGCCGTGCTCACCGCTGCAGGACTAGCGGCGTTCGTAACGCTCTCATCGAACCAGCGGCATTGGCTCAAACATCCAGCGCCATATGTCTCGGCGATCATGGTGTTTGTCATGATAACGCCGGTCATTGTGTGGAACGCGCAACACGGGTGGGCGTCCTTCGAGTTTCAGGGCGCCCGTGGCGTACCCAGCGGCGGATTGCACCCGGCACAGCTTTTCACAATGGTCGTGGGCGAAGTCGCTTTTTTATCGCCTTGGATATTCGCGCCTCTCGTCGCAGGCATCGCCAGTGCGTTCCGTCACTGGCGGGACGAACGGTGCCAGTTCATGCTTTGCCTCAGCCTGCCGGCCATCGTTTTGTTCACCCTGACGCCGCTTTGGGGCGGCCGCGGCCAACCTCACTGGGCGATGCCCGGTTGGTTTTTTGCATTCGCATTGATGGGCGCGTGGGTCAACGAACTCGGCGTCTCCGTCGGCGCGCTTCGTCGATGGGCTCTCCTTACATCGACGCTGCTGGCCGTGCTGGCTGGGTTCGCGATCATGCAAATGTCAACAGGCTGGCCGGGGTCTATTTTGACCGCGCGTTTGCATATGAGCGATCCGACGTTGGAGGGATTTGAATGGCGTGATCTGGCAAAAGCGCCCATTTTTGACCAGACGCCTCGCTTCGTCATTTCTACTAAATGGTCGGATGCGGGCAAGATCGCGCTCGCGCTAGGCCCTCAGATTCCCATTCTCGTGCTTTCAAATGACCCGCGCGGCTGGGCTTTTTTGGACGAAAGTGGTAGCTTTGTTGGGCAGAGCGGGGTCATTGTCACACCGGCGGCGGACGTCGCGCCGACTCTCGCCGCCACGAGTCTCCTATTTGCCAAGTTGGGACGGCCCGAGCTTTACACGCTAGGTCGTCGCGGCCGCCCCGAGATCAAGCTAGCTCTCATTCCGGCCAGCGGCTTGACGCGCAGGCTACCCGTGTCCTATTCGGGCGCGACCGGCAGATAATGTCATCAGCGCCGGACGAAATAAGCGTTGCGTGAAATGGCCGGCGATGCAGCGCCCGCGTGGTCACCTCCGACGCTTTCGATTATCGTTCCAGCATATCAAGAATCATACAACGCTCCGATTCTTTTCGAACGCGTCAAGGCCGTTGTCAATGGTGTGCAATGGGAGATGACCGTCGTCGATGACGACTCCCGGATGGAACCTCCAATGTCGCTTTTGCGCTCGCTGCGGCAGACGTCTACGCTGTTTGAGGCGTGTCAATCGCTCGGGTCTAGACTAGCGGGCGCGGTCATTGAGGGATGGATGTCGTCCAGCGCAGACTTCCTCGCGGCCATTGACGGCGATCTTCAGCATGACGAATCTATCGTCCTTCGGATGTACCAAGTCCTCGCCAAGGGCTCTGGCAATTTGGCGATCGGAACCCGGCCAAGAAAAGCAAGCAGCGGAAGTCTCTCCCCCGGCGCGGCAGAGGCTGAGCGATATCGGCGCGCGGGTCTTCAGGCAAACTGCAGGGGTGGCCGTTACCGTTCCAATGAGTGGCTTACGATTCGGCGAGAGATCGTCTCTCGTCTCGCTCCCTGTCTTTCGCCTGACGGTTTCAAGATCCTGGTCGACGTGATTCTTTCGGCTGACAGTCTAAGTATCGTCGAGGCCCCTACGCTTTTTCGTAGGCGTAACGCCGGCGAGTCCAAACTGACGCTACCGGTCTGGGTAGGGCGGCCGGCGGGAATGCCGACACCGCTCTGGACCTTCTCATTCGCGCCCTAGGCTCCGGGCTCAATCAGGTGCACCAGATGATAAGGGCGGCGATCATGACGGCGGCGGCAGAGGTGGCTGCGAGCTTGTCGTAGCGGGTGGCGATGCGTCTCCAATCCTTGAGGCGGCAGAACATGCGCTCGATGAGGTTGCGTTGGCGATAGCGGTCTCGTCGAAAGGGTGATGTCTCTTGCGGGTCGGATTGTTCGGGATGACCGGAACCGTGCC
>Ga0209624_10001872_pt1 | contig 16056 bp, 10 predicted proteins | sample JacPinW_OM2H0_O1_FD_188565 | JGI IMG/M metagenome (GOLD analysis project Ga0209624, IMG submission 188565) | Forest soil microbial communities from Algoma, Ontario, Canada - Jack Pine, Ontario site 1_JW_OM2H0_O1 (SPAdes) (version 2) | ecosystem: Environmental > Terrestrial > Soil > Boreal...
CAGTGCCGCCACCACCACCACCTCCACCGCAGGCAGTTACGCACAACACCAATACCAGTAGCGAAATCCGTGCGATCGGCATCCAGCCACCTCGGAATCCAATAGTATTATAATATACCTAGAGCTAATATTATCAACAGCCGGCGGTGAATGTCCTCATGAATGTTAAAATTTCCAAATGACGCTACCCACCCAAACCCTGAAGCATTTCATCGGCGGCGAGCGCCTCTCCGGAGCCGTTCTTCGGGACAGTGAGAATCCATCCGATACCCGCGACATCGTCGCGCGCTATCCGCAGGCGGCGAGCGCGGAAGTGGATGCGGCCGTTGCGGCTGCGCGCAAGGCGTTTCCAGCCTGGGCGGAAGCCTCGCCGGAGTTTCGCTCAGACTTTCTGGATAAGATCGGCGACATGATTTTGCAGCGGCGCGAGCAAATTGGCCGCTTACTGTCGCGCGAGGAAGGAAAAACCGCGGCGGAGGGCATTGGTGAAGTCACGCGAGCCGGGCGTATCTTCAAGTACTTTGCGGGCGAGGCGCTGCGGCTGCACGGCCAGAATCTGGCTTCCACCCGTGCGGGAGTCGATGTCATGACTTCGCGCGAGCCGCTCGGCATATTCGGACTCATCACCCCATGGAATTTTCCGATCGCCATTCCCGCGTGGAAATCCGCGCCGGCACTGGCCTTCGGCAATACGGTGGTGATCAAGCCCGCGAGCCCCACGCCGGCAACGGCGAGCGCCCTGGCCGAGATCATTTACGAGGCGGGTATCCCTGCCGGTGTTTTCAACATGGTGTTCGGTGATGCCGAGGTCGGCAATGCCATCGTTCGCCATCCGCTCATCGATGGCATTTCATTCACCGGTTCGCAGCGAACCGGCGCCAAGGTCGGCGCCGCAGCCATGGAGCGCCAGGCACGGGTTCAGCTGGAAATGGGCGGGAAAAATCCGCTCATCGTGCTGGATGACGCCGATCTGGAACGCGCATTGATGTGTGCGCTCGATGGTGCATTTTTTGCTACCGGCCAGCGATGCACGGCGTCCAGCCGTCTCATCGTGACGGAGGGCATTCACGATCGTTTCGTTGCCGGATTGGCGGCCAAGGCAGGGGCTTTGCGGGTGGGTGATGCGCTCGATCCCAACAGCCAGATGGGTCCCATCGTCAACGAGGCCCAGATGAAGACCACGCTGTCGTACGTCGAGATTGCCAAACGAGAGGGCGGCCGCATCCTCACGGGTGGCGAACGATTGTCGCTGGACAAGCCGGGCTGGTACGTGAGCCCCGCGGTGATTTCAGATACCACCCAGGCCATGAGGGTGAATGCGGAGGAAATCTTTGGGCCGGTGGCAAGCGTGATTCGCGTGAAGGATTATGATGAAGCCTTAGGCGTAGCGAATAGCGGTGAATTTGGTTTATCGGCGGGCATCGTCACCTCCTCGCTGAAATATGCGCGCCACTTTCAGCGCGCGGTGCGCGCCGGCATGGTGATGGTGAATTTGCCGACGGCAGGAGTGGACTATCACGTGCCTTTCGGAGGTTCACGCAAATCCAGCTATGGCGCACGCGAGCAAGGATTTGCCGCGGTGGAGTTTTATACGCAAACCAAGACGGCCTATCTCTGGGCGTGAATTTCGACGTCACTCATGCAAAGGCCATCGGCTTGAGGCTAGGCGAAGGGCCCGTCTGGATGCCGCGCGATGGTGTCTTGTGGTTCGTCGATATCCTGGGCGAATGCGTGCATCGCTATCAGCCGGGCAGCGGCGAGCATCGCGCCTGGCCGGCCCCCGCGAAAGTTTCCTTCATCGTTCCCGTACGAGGCGGAGGTTTTCTGGTCGGTTTGAAGACCGGGTTGTCTCGATTCGATCCTGACACCGGCGAATTCACGCATTTCGCGACTGTAGAAGCGCATCTGCCCGACAATCGCCTGAACGATGCCTGCGTCGATCGCGAAGGCGTGTTGTGGTTCGGCTCCATGCACGATTTGGAGACGGATGCCACCGGCAGCCTCTACCGCCTAAGTCCCGATGGGCGGGCCATTGCGCAGGATAGCGGCTACGTCGTGACGAACGGACCTGCATTCAGCCCCTGCGGACGGCTCTTTTATCACACGGATTCCTCGAACCGCGTGATTTTCGTCTTCGATTATCTTGCCGGCGGCGGCCTCTCCGGAAAGCGCGTTTTCGCGCGCATCGAGGCAGGCGCAGGATATCCCGACGGAACAACCATCGATGCCGAAGGTTGCGTTTGGGTGGCCTTGTGGCGCGGTTGGGCAGTGCGGCGTTATTCGCCGGACGGAGAACTGCTCAACTCGATCCGAATTCCGTGCGCCAATGTCACGAAGATCGCCTTCACGGGCGATGACTTGCGCACCGTGTTCGCGACGACCGCCTCATGCGGGCTGTCGGCTGCAGATCGCGCGGCTCAGCCCCTTGCCGGGGATCTATTTTCCTTTCGCAGCCCGGTGCCGGGGTTGCCGTCAAACACGCTCATCCTGGGCTCTTAGCTGCTAGTGATTGTCTCGAGGTATGCCGAATTTCTCAGCGACCTTTTGATACTTGAGCGCCGGCTTCAATGCCATGCCATCGCCCAGCTGTTCGGTCATGCCGCGCTGAATCTCCTGCCATGGTGTTTGCGAGGCTGGGTATTTATAGCCGCCGGCCGCTGCCAGTGCGCGCCGGCGCTCGGCGAGTTCGGCGTCCGTGGCAAGAATGTTGGCTGTCCCATCGCGCAGATCAACACGTATCCGATCGCCCGTCTTGAGAATGGCCAAGCCCCCGCCGGCCGCGGCTTCCGGCGAGGCATTCAATATTGACGGAGATGCCGAGGTTCCCGACTGGCGGCCGTCGCCGATGCACGGCAACATCGTGATGCCGCGCTTGATGAGATAATTGGGCGGCCGCATGTTGACCACTTCGGCGGCACCGGGGTAACCGATCACGCCGGTACCGCGCATGACCAGAAAGCAGTTTTCATCGACTGCCAAGCTCGGATCATCGATGCGCGCGTGATAGTCCTCGGGCCCGTCAAAGACGATGGCGCGCCCCTCGAACATGTCAGGGTGCTTCGGATCGCTCAAGTATTGACGCCGGAACTCGGGCGAAATGACGCTGGTTTTCATGATGGCCGAGTCGAACAAATTGCCGCGCAATACGATGAAGCCCGCGTTGGTCTTGAGCGGCGTTGCGAAAGGCCGTATCACATCCGTGTCGCGGATCTCGTGCCCGCGGCAGTTCTCGCCGATGGTTCGGCCATTGGCCGTCATGGCATTTTCGCGAATCAAGCCCTGTTTCATGAGTTCATTCACGACGACGCGCACGCCGCCCGCGTGATGGTAGTCCTCGCCCAGGTAGGTGCCGGCCGGTTGCAGATTGACCAATAGCGGCACGCTATGTCCGTGCGATTGCCAGTCATCGAGCGACAACTCCACGCCCATATGGCGCGCGATGGCGGCCATATGAATCGGCGCATTGGTCGAGCCGCCGATCGCCGAGTTCACCACGACGGCGTTCAGAAACGCATCGCGAGTCATGATGGCGGAAGGGCGCAGGTCTTCTCGCACCATGCCGACGATGCGTTTGCCGGTCTCATAAGCAATTTGACCGCGCTCCCGATAAGGCGCCGGAATCGCGGCCGACCCCGGAAGCTGCATTCCCAGCACTTCGGCGAGGGAGTTCATGGTCGTCGCCGTGCCCATGGTGTTGCAGTAGCCGGTGGACGGGGTCGACGAGCTGACCAATTCGATGAAGCCCGGATAATCAATCTCGCCGCGCGCCATCATTTCGCGCGCCTTCCAGACGATGGTACCGGATCCGGTGCGCTGACCCTTGTGCCAGCCGTTCAGCATGGGTCCCACCGACAAAGCGATGGCGGGTAGGTCGACGGTAGCGGCCGCCATGAGACAGGCCGGCGTAGTCTTATCGCAGCCGATCGTCAGCACGACGCCATCGAGCGGATAGCCATAAAGAACTTCGACCAATCCCAAATAAGCCAGGTTCCGATCAAGTCCGGCGGTGGGGCGCTTGCCGGTTTCTTGGATGGGATGCACGGGAAATTCCAAGGGCACGCCGCCGGCGGCACGGATGCCCGCCGCCACGCGCTCGGCCAGCACGATGTGATGACGATTGCAGGGTGATAGGTCCGATCCGGTCTGCGCAATGCCGATGATCGGACTACCTGATTGCAACTCTTCGAGGGTGAGGCCGAAGTTTAAGTACCGCTCGAGATACAGGGCCGTCATGCTGGGATTGGCCGGGTTGTCGAACCACGCCCGCGAGCGCAGCGGTCCTCGCGTCATCGCTTGGCACCCCGCTTTTTCTTGGTGGCGTCAATGCGCCGCACGCCGACATCGATCACTTCCAGCATGGCGTCCGCCGCAGCGTGTGCGTCGCGCGCCTCGATGGCATTGACGATCGCAGCATGGCTTTGCACGGTAATGTCTTGATTCTCAGCATCGTCGACGGGTGAGCTGTAGGAGAACGAGGCGACCAACGCCGCCTCGATGACGCTCGCAACGGAACGCATCAGGGGATTGCCGGACGCCACGCCGATTGCAAGGTGAAAAGCGAGATCTGTCTCGGCAAAACTTCGGCGGGTGTGGCCGCTGCGCGCCATTTCGCTGACGTGGCGCCGCAGACGCGCAAGATCCGCATTCGTGCGCCGCTGCGCGGCGAGCGCCGCGGCGGCGGGCTCGAGGGCGCGGCGGATCTCCGTGAGGCTGCGCATGAATTCATCGTCCAGTCCGATCCGCACCCGCCACGCGAGCACATCGGCGTCGAAGAAGTTCCAATGCACGGGGTCACGGACGCGCGTGCCGACTTTGGTCTTGGAAACGACGAAGCCTTTGGCGGCCAAAGTTTTGGTCACTTCGCGCATCACCGTGCGCGAAACCTGAAAGCGCTTGATCAGGTCGGGTTCTGGGGGCATGTTATCGCCGGCACGATGCACGCCTTTGAGAATCTCCGTGCCCAGTATCGCTGCGATCTGATCGTGACTGGACATGGCGCGGTCGGTGGTAAGCCGGTTCAGGCGTTGAGGACGTGGCATGACGGATTTCGCATGAGATATCTTCTCATTATGGCAGATGCGCCGCTGGCTAGCCGTGTCTGCAACGATACTGCGCATCGTTGGCCTCAGCTCCCCCACTGTATCGCGGCGTAGGCACGCGGCGGCAGCTCGAGTGTGGTCTTGGCGCCGCGCGTTACCGGCTTATCCAGCGGCCGTGGTTCGACCCGGTGCGGCGCATCGAAGCCGTTGCTGGCTTTCAAATCATTTCCGGTCAGAACTTGAGCGGAAATCAGGCGGCCCGGCGCCGCATCTTCCCAGTGAATCTCGACGGTGCGCGCCTTGACCAAATCGCGGTTCAATACGAACAACGATGACTTTCCACTTTGCACCGACGAGGTGGCAGCCGCATCGATGTAGGGAACCGGATCCATACGCGGCACTGAATAGGTGGGTGTTTGCACCAACAGATTGAGCACCGAGCCTTCCGCCATCTGCAGGGCCCAGTTGTAGGGATAATAGATCGGCTGACGGTAGAAGCCATTGGCATTGGTCATGATCGGCGCAATCACATTGACCAGCTGCGCCAGGCAGCCGATTTTCACACGATCCGCGTTACGCAGCAGTGTGTTGACCATGCCGCCCACCAGGAGCGCGTCTTCCAGATTGTAGATCTCCTCCAGCAGGTGCGGCGCTTCCTGACGCGCGCCGTTCAACGCGGCGCCGCTGCGGGCGCGATACCAGACATTCCATTCGTCAAAGGAAACCCAGAGCTTTTTCGGCGAATGCTTATGACCGCGCACGTAGTCGCAAACCGCCACCGCCTCGGCAATCTGGCGATCCATGTTCATATTGAGGGCCAGGAACTTTGCGCTGTCGCCGCCGGTCTCCTCCGGCGTGTTGCCCACATAGAGGTGCAGCGAAAGCGCATCGACATAGTTGTAACACTCCTCGAGGACCTGCCGATCCCAGTCCAGATAGGTCGGCAGCCCCGTGCCGCTGGAGCCGCAGGCGATCAAGCGCACTGAAGGGTCGACCGCGCGCATTTGCCGGGCTGCATCCGCGGCCTTCATGCCATATTCGGTGGCCGACATGTGGCCGATCTGCCAGGGACCATCCATTTCGTTGCCCAAGCACCAGTTGCGCACGTTGTGGGGCTCTGCGATGCCGTGTTGACGGCGCAGGTCGCTCCAGCGAGTGCCTTGCGCGACGTTGCAGTACTCCAAAAGATCCGCCGCTTGTTCCGGCGTGCCGGTGCCGAGATTGAGTCCCATCAGCGGCTGCGTGCCGACGGCTTTGCACCAGGCCATGAATTCATTGGTACCAAACTGATTCGAGTCCATCGAGTTCCAGGCGCGATCGAGCGTGCGGGGGCGGTTTTGCGCCGGGCCTACGCCATCCAGCCAGTTGTAGCCGGAAACGAAATTGCCGCCGGGATAGCGGATGATCGGGACCCGCATTGTGCGGATTTCCTCCAGCAAGTCCTTGCGGAATCCATTGGCGTCGGAGCGCGCCGAACCGGGCTCGTAAATGCCGTCATAGATGGCGCGGCCGAGGTGCTCGAGGAATGAGCCGAACATGTTGCGGTCGAGCTCGGCGACCGTGCGCCGCGAATCGACATAGATATGCGTCGTGGCATCGGCGCGCATCGGCGCCTGCGCGAGGGCCAACCGATTGCGCAGCAATGCCGGGGCGATCAGGCTTGCCATCGAGGCCTGGTGCATAAAACGTCTTCGCGAGCGAGAAAACATGGTCACTTCACCCCTGCCGTTCGGGCCGGCTTATCAGTAGAGAATCGATATTCCATGGTGTTCACGTACGTGCTTCCGGGATCCAGTCGCGCCGACGGAAAGGATTTCTGATTGGGCGCGTCCGGAAATAGCTGCGGTTCGAGCACCAGCGCGTCTCCCTCGCGATAAAGCCGCCCGCCCTTGCCGGCGATGGTCGCATCCAGGAAATTGCCCGAATAAAACTGCAGCCCCGGCGCCGCCGTGTAGATCTGCATGATGCGACCGCTCAAAGGGTCCACGACGCGGGCCGCCAATCGCAATTCGCCCGCGGCGCCATCGAGCGCGAAATTGTGATCGTAGCCTCGGCCGTAGCGGATTTGCTGATCGCGTGCGTCGCGAACTCGGGCGCCGATGGCGGTGGGTTTGCGAAAGTCGAATGGCGTCCCCTGGACCGCCAAAAGCTCCCCCGTGGGAATCAACCCGGCATCGACGGGAGTGTATTTCGAGGCATTCACCTGTAACAAATGGTTCAGGACCGAAGCGCCGGTCTCGGCGGAAAGATTGAAATAGCTGTGATTGCTGATATTGACGATCGTGCTTTTGTCCGTCGTAGCCCTAAATTCCACGCGCAGCGTCGCGGCATCGTCCAACGAATAGCTTGCCGTGACGCGCAGCGTGCCAGGGTAGCCTTCTTCGCCGTCCGGGCTGGTGTAGGAAAACACCGCCGTGGCGGGCGAGCCACTTTTCGCCGAATCGATCGACCACAGAACCTTGTCGAATCCTTTCAGACCGCCATGCAAATGATTGCCGTGATCATTGGCCGCCAGGGCGTAGGTTTTGCCGTCGAGCGAAAAATGGCCCTTGGCAATACGATTGGCAAAGCGCCCCACCGTGGCGCCGAAATAGCTCGGGTTTTGCACGTATTCCTGGGGTGAGTCGAAACCGAGCACGATGTCACCGGCGAGTCCGCTGCGATCCGGTATCAACAGCGATTGAATCGCGGCTCCCAGAGTCATGATTTTCACGCGGATTCCCGCTTGGTTGCGCAGCACTACGGCCTCAACCTGCCTGCCGTCGGCAAGCGCGCCGAAGGACTCGCGCTTGGCGTCGGCCCCCGCCGCGCCCGTGCTCAGCATGAGGGCAGCGCTGCCGAGCAAAGCCGCCGCCAGCGGCCGAAATCCCCTCAACATATCCACTCCCCTTAGCTCCATGTGTTGGCGATCGGAATCGCACCCCATTGATTAGTGTAACAATACAACGATACTAGTATAACAATTTCTATGCCCATGCCTCTTAAAGAGGCTGCACGGAAAACTCAATGGGTGCTGCGGCGCTCATGCGATTGCGCAGCGGCAATAAGAATGCGTCCGCTCGAATCTCGAACACATCACCTGCTCGAGTCTTTACGCCGTCGGCGAACGATAGTGTGCCGCAGCCGAAAAAATGCACATGCACATCGCCCGGTTTGCGGAACAGATCGTACTTGAAGTGATGATGCTCCAGGTTCGCTACCGTGTGCGACATATTGTCCTCGCCGCTCAAAAAGGGCTTTTGCCAAATCGTCTCGCCGTTGCGCAGCAGGGCACTCGTGCCTTTGACATTCGCCGGCAGAGCGCCCGTCAGCAGTTCAGCACCCAAAGCCGCCTGACGCAGCTTGGAATGCGCAAGCCAAAGATAATTCTCCCGTTCGGTGACGTGATCGGAGAATTCATTCGCCAGGCAAAATCCCAGGCGTCGCGCGCTTCCGGCAGCATCAATGACATAGATGCCGGCGATCTCCGACTCCTCGCCGCCGTCCAGGGCGAATGACGGAACGGGCAGATCATCGTTGGTGGCGGCTACGCTAAAACCATTGCCCTTGTAGAACCATTCAGGCTGACATCCCACCGCGCCCATTGCCGGCTTGCCGCCCTTGAGTCCCTGCAGAAAGATGCGCATCGAATCGGTCTGTGCACCGCCTGCTGCCGCCAGCGCATGCATTTTGTCGCGGCTCTCGGCCGATCCTAGATGCGTCAGGCCGGTGCCCGTTAAGTGCAGATGCGCAGGATCCGGATGATCGATTGGCGCGAGCAGGCGCAGTCCATTTGCTGCATCGCTCAGCATGATGATTTCCTTTGTTCGCCGAGCCGCTACCGCATCCGCCAGCGAAATACCCGCCTCGATTGCGCTCATGGCGAGGGCGTACACCGACTCGACACCTTCGAGACGTACGGCGCGTTCGCCGTCCTCGAGCGCGGCCACCAATCTGCGCTGGTTCGGGGCTAGCAATTGAATCAGCCGGAGCGCCATGTCTTCTCCCCATGATGTTGAGTTGGTTGGCATCTTAATGTTTCGCCGCCGGAATGTGCCAGTGGAGCCCCGGCAACGCTTGACAGCCGTGTTCAGAGTGGTTCTAATTGTATGACCAATTGCATCATCTTGTATGATTTATAGATTGGTAGACGAACGAAATGGGGGGAGGGGGATCATGAAGAATCAACATCGGCCCGTGCTATTGCTGCTCGGGTCATCGGCGCTGATTTTGTTCGCCGGATCCATATCCGCGCAAACTACCGCGAGCGCTAATCCTAAGAGTGACGACGAACTGACCGAGGTCATTGTGACCGGCGTGCGCGCCAGCGTCGTGTCGGCGCTCAACGATAAGAAAGATTCCGATCAAGTGCGCGATTCCATCGTGGCCGAAGACGTCGGCAAGCTGCCGGATAACAACGTCATTGAGGCCCTGCAGCACGTCACCGGCGTCCAGATCAGCCGCAACGCCGCCGAGGCGACCCAGCTGCTCATCCGCGGTTTGCCCGACATCGAAACCCTGCTCAACGGCCGTGAAATATTCACCTCCACCGGCCGCTTCATTACGTTGCAGGATATTCCGGCAGAACTGCTGGCGCGCGTCGATGTCGACAAATCCGCCAAGGCTGACGACATCGAGGGCGGCATCGCGGGCGTCGTCGACGTCCGCCTGCACCGGCCATTCGATTTCGCGGGCACCGAGGTCGCCGGCACGCTGCGTGAAGTGCATAGCTCGCTATCGAACCACAATGACCCCGCCGCCAGCCTGTTGGGCAGCACCCGCTGGTCCACCGACATCGGCGATTTCGGCGTATTGGCGGATGTGTCCTACATCCGAGATCACTACAAAGAAGAGATTTTGGATAACTACATTTCCTCTCAATCAATTCAACCGGTGCCCGGCTCGACTGGACCCGGAGGCATCGCTTATCTGCCGCTTACAGAGGGTGGTCAATCGATTCTCGGCGATCGCGAACGCTCCTCTGCAAATCTGGCCTTTCAATGGAGTCCGAACGCGAATACCGAGGCGTTTGCGGAGGGCTTTTACACGCGCTATCGCAACCCGAATTCAAACGATTTCTTCGTGGGACTTCCCTGGCTGGGGGCGAATGCGGCGACTGCGACGTTGTTCCCAGGTACGAACGAAGTGCAGAGCGTTACTGCCGGCGGCTACGACTTGACCAGCGACCAGTCGTTTGTGCCGAAGACGGATACCTACCAGCTTGCGACGGGGCTCAAATGGAGCGGCGAAAGTGTCACCTTGTCGACCGAAGTGGACTACACCAATAGCAAGTTCACGCAAGAAGGCATCATTCTCGACACCGAATATTATCCGCCAACGTACAACACTGTTTTCAACTACAACGGCACGGGCACGCCTTTTATCTCGGTGCCCGGCTTTAACCTGAACGATCCGTCGAATTTTCATATCCGTCAGCTATACGATCAATGGCAGGAGCAATCGGGCAATGAAATTGATTGGCGTGGTGACCTGACCTTCAAATTGGACAATGTTACCGGCTTGAAATCAATTGCCGCCGGCCTGCGCTTCGGCGATCGCTTTGCCCGCAACAGAGAGGACAATCAAGGTGGACTGGATTGCCGCGGTGCTTCCACACCTTCCAGCCCGACCAATGCGCAGTTGCTCGCCGCAATCGCTTCTCCGGCCTGCTTTACGGCATTGACTGCTCTTCCAGGCACGGCGTATCACGCCACGAGTGGCTCGATTTTCGACGGCGCCTTCGGCCTGACCAGCTGGACTGATGCGGACCCGAATTGGCTCATCAACAACGCCGGCTACCTACGCGAGCTATTCGATCAGTCGGCGACGGGCGCGCGGCCGCCGGCTGATCCCACCCAATCCTTCGACGATCGGGAGAAGAGCTATGCCGCGTATATCAAGGGCAACTTCGCTTTCGATCTCGGGTCGCACCCCCTGATCGGGAATATCGGACTCAGAGTGGTCGATACGGACGCCTCGATGGCCGGCAATACACTGCTGATTTCGACTCCGGACAATGTGAACTATTCCTTTGTGTACACGCCAACGGTTTCGGACAAGAACACTCTCGATTGGCTGCCCAGCCTGAATGCGCGATTGGCGCTGGCCGATGATTTGTTCCTGCGGTTCGCGGCGAGCAAAACGGTCACTCATCCAACCTTTGCACAGCTCGACCCAGGCCTATCGCTCTCGGCCTCGACCGCCACCTTGCTGGGCTCGGGCACCGCCGGTAACCCAAACTTGAGCCCGGAAAGGTCGACCAATGCGGACCTATCCCTCGAGTACTATTTTAGAGCCCAGAGCGCACTCACTGGCGCGGTCTTCTACCGAAACATCGACGGTTATATCCAAAACGGGATTACGCCGCGCACGATCGGCGCGATCGTGTACCAGGTTACCGAGCCGACGAACGCGCCTGAGGGCCATATCGAAGGCGCCGAACTAGGCTACACGCAGTTCTTCGATTTCCTGCCAGGCCTGTTCAGTGGACTCGGCATGCAAGCGAACGCCACCTATGTCCAAGGCGAGTTCCAGAATATTTCCAAGTGGTCCTACAACCTGGTCGGTATCTACGAAAAGGGGCCGGTATCGTTCCGCGTCGCGTACAACTGGCGCGATGGCTTCGACGTGGGTCCTGCTCCCGGCGGCGGCATGCAGCCCCAGGAGATCTATTCCAAGTCACAGCCTTGGCTCGACTTGTCAGCAAGTTATAGAGTGGCCGAGCGAGTCACCCTTACCTTCGATGCGACCAACCTGCTGAACAGCTACTACCAAGATTATTTCGGCTCGCAGGCGGACTACCCACGCGATACGCGCCGCTTTGATCAGACGTATTCTCTGGGCGTGCGTTTCAAACTGTAGCAAGCTTAAGAGATGGCGACACGGCGTTGGTTCATCGGCACCGTTACGGCGGCGGTTGCAGGAGCAGTCCTGCGGGCGCCTTTCGTTGCTGCCGATGAGGCTTCGATTAATGAGCGGATGACCGGCGACATTTCGCCGACGCATGATCCTTGCATCATCAAACAGGGGGATACGTACTACGTCTTCGGCACCTCGATGCCCGGCAGCCCGGGCATTACGCTGCGCACCTCCAAGGATTTGGTGCATTGGACGGTGCGGACGCCGCTGTTCTCGACGATACCGGAATGGGCGGCGACCGCGGTACCCGGCACCAAAGGCATGTGGGCGCCGGACATCTCCTTGTTCAACGGCACGTACTATTTGTACTACGCATATTCGACCTTCGGCTCGAATCGCTCGGCGATCGGGTTATCGACGGCCACCACGCTCGATCCCGATTCCCCGCAGTACGGCTGGACCGATCAAGGATTGGTATTGATGTCCCACGAGGGCGACGACTTCAACGCCATCGATCCGGCTCGTTTCGCCGATCTAAAAGGGAGGCATTGGTTGATCTGGGGCAGTTTCTGGACCGGCATCAAAATGCGTCGCATCGATTCACGCACGGGTAAGCCGACGGATGGCGATCTGAAGATTTATTCGTTGGCGTCCCGTCCCGAGCCCACTGGCGCGCCCGATCCGATCGAAGCGCCGTTCATGATCGAGCGCAAGGGTTTCTACTATCTATTCGCCTCGTACGACTACTGCTGCAAAGGCGTGCAAAGCACCTATTACACGGCGGTGGGGCGCTCCAAGGACGTCACCGGTCCCTTCTTAGGGCGTACCGGCGAGAGCATGGCGCACGGGTTTGGTACCGTGATACTGCGCGCTGATCTGAGAGAACAGGGTCGCTGGCGTGGGCCCGGCCACTGCGCCGTTTTCAGCGATGATGGCCAGGACTACATCGTCTATCATGCCTACGACAAGTTGAATCACGGGGTTCCCACTCTGCGAATCGACCCGATCACCTGGACCGACGACGGCTGGCCGACTGTGAAGTCCTAGTCACTTAAGAATTCCAATGAACACAGCCGCTCGACCCACACAGAGTTACACGCTTGCCTTGACGGTGCTTGCCACCGTGTTCTTCATGTGGGGATTCGCCACGGTGCTCAACGACATTCTCGTTCCGCACCTGAAGGCGGTTTTTTCGCTCAACTACGGCCAATCACTGCTCATTCAATTCGTGTTTTATTTGGCCTATCTATTGATGGCGCTGCCCGCGGCCAAGCTGCTGGAGAGAATCGGCTACAAGTTATCCATTGTGTTTGGACTGGTCGGAATGGCATTGAGCGCCGCGGGCTTTGTGCCAGCCGCCATGTTGGGATCCTATGGCGTCTTTCTTCTGGCCCTTTACCTGCTGGCTTCCTCCATCACATTGCTGCAGGTCGCCGCCAACCCTTATGTCGCGGTCATCGGCGCGCCCGAAACTGCGTCGAGCCGCCTCAATCTGGTCCAAGCGCTTAACTCCGCGGGGACCACCGTCGCGCCGTTATTCGGCGGCATGTTGATTCTCGCACGAAGTTCATCGGGCACTTCGGAGGCCACGGATGTCGTTTTGACGGCGCAGCAGCGCGCGGCAGATGTGCAGGCGGTGGAATTGCCGTATTTAATTATCGCGGGAATACTCATCGCGTTGGCTTTCCTGGTATGGAAAGTTCGCTTGCCGGACTTGGGCAAGGAGAATCGACGCGCCGCGCGCGCCGAGCGCGCGAAGCATAGCCTCTGGCGTCATCGCAATCTCGTGTTTGGCGTGCCCGCCATTTGCCTATATTTGGTCTCGGAGATCGGGATCGGCTCGACGCTGGTCAATTTCATTTCGATGCCGAACATTGGAGCCATGAGTCACGCCGCAGCCGCGAGTTATGTCTCGATCTTTTGGGGCGGCGCGATGGCCGGCCGATTTGTCGGCGCTTTGTTGCTGCGCTGGGTGGCACCTGCCCGGCTGCTGGCGGCGGTGAGCATCGGGGCGCTGGTATTGGCTGCGATCGCCATCACCACGCAGGGTCATCTGGCGATGTGGAGTCTCATTGCTGTCGGGCTGTGCCATTCGATCATGTTTCCGACCATATTCACGCTCGGCATCAAAGGCCTCGGACCATTGACGGAAGAAGGATCGGGTCTTTTGATCATGGCGATCGCGGGCGGCGCTGCGTCCGCTCTGCAAGGCGTACTGGCCGATCATATTGGTCTGCAGTTGTCCTACTTACTGCCCGCCGTGTGCTACGTCTATGTTTTGTTCTACGCGCTCTGGGGTTCCAAGCCCACGGATGTCTTGCAGGACGAACGCTTGAGTTGACTGAAGCCGGCTTGCTATCGCGCTGATCGCTCCGCCCAACGAAAGCTCTCCGGTGGGCCGAGGTAGCTGGCCTTCAGGCCTCCCGCATCGACCACGATCTTTTCCAGCACGATTCCCGGATCGACCATCCAGATCTTGAGCCTGTGGTAGCCGGGTTTGGTGAAATCGAGTTTGGCATGCGCCGTGCGCGCGTTGTTCTCGACCGACTGCGCCCATTCGCGATTCTGATCCTGAGCATCGACGCCGAGCCTCACCACCTCGATCATGCGCGCCGCGCCGTCGTCCAGAGAAATCGCGACGTCCAAGCCGCGACCCGGCATGAAATTCAACGTCGGCGCGGTAACCAGCGAAACATCGAACGATCCGCTATCGAACAGGTACATCTCGTATTCCAAGTGCGGCGAGTCCCGCTCCGGTATTGCCGGCGCGGCATCCGCGGATCCCGCGGCACGCATACCTGACAAGGTGCGGCCGTAGTCCTCGATCCGCAGCCAGCGCCGGTCGCCGGCGGCCTGGTTGGCGGTGAAGTGCTCCGCTTCCATGGAGACGACGCCGTCGCTCTCGACGAACCCTCGAAACTCCGACGCAGGCTCCTTAGGATTGAATGCCTGTACCTTGACCGTCACTTGCCGCCCAGCGCCACTCACCGTTACTTCGCCTGCGGCCCTGCCGCTCGGCGCCTTGCTCCAGTCGATGCTGACCCAGACACGCGAATCCTGGGTCGCGTTGCCACGGGCTGTATCAACCGCGATCCAGGGTTGATGTGCGACCACCGTGAATTCGTAGCCGCTTTGTCCCTGGTTGAAAATATCGATATAGCGGCGCTGTCGATTGAAAGCATCGAACTGCGGCAGCGCCAAGGTCTCACGCGACGACGCTGCCTCGGTGCCTTCGACGGCAACCGCCATGCTCGCCCCTCGCTTAGGAAGGACGTCGGTCAGTTTGACGGCGTCCAGGTTGTTCTGCGGTGGATCGCGCCAGTTCACGTAGCCGATGACCGGCTGGTCCATGAAATGGTTCCAGCGGCCGTTCAGAAGAGAATGGTTGTATTCGTCCATCAGGCCGGTCTCGGCGTGAAACAGGGCCCGGGTTTGAGCGGCCAACTCGTCGCTGCTCGCGCGGCCCTGCCTTGCATACAGAGCATTTCGCGCCGCCGCCAGGTACATCTGGTTGAGCTGCGCGGAGGCCTTGGTCGGAAACAGCACCAACTCGTAGAAGGCCGCCCGGTCCGCGGCGGGCAATTGTTCCGAGATCTTCGCAGCCTTGGCCGCGATGCTGTCGAAGTCAGCCACAACCTGCTCGAATTCGTGGTAGTTCACCAGGCTGTAGGTGCCGGCGTCGAGCAATTCCGGCTTGCGCCGGCCGTTGTACTTGGCGTACTTGGCCACGATGTCCGCGATCTCCGTAGCATAGCGCGGCCCGAACTCGCGCGCCGCCCACAGGCGCGTGAATTCGCCGATGTTGTCGTTGGTCCATCGAGCCGTGTTCCAGGCAAGATGCATGAAATACTCCGTCGCCAACTCATAGCCCTTGAAATGTCCGACGTTGACGATCCAGATGCGATCGGCACCGTATTGCTTGGCGAGCGACATCTGGTCCCAGATCTTCGGCAGCGGATTGGCGTTGATCCACTGATAGCTTCGCGGGCCGCCGTGGTAATCGAAATGATAGTAAATGCCGGAGCCGCCGCTGCGCTTGCGCTCGCCGGCAGTGGGCAGCCGACGCAGATTCCCCCAATTGTCCTCCGCCCACAGCAGCGTCACATCGTCCGGCACCCGCATACCGGCGTCGTAGTAGTCCATGACCTCCTTGTACAAGCACCACACCTGCGGCACTTTC
>Ga0209624_10001873_pt1 | contig 16050 bp, 12 predicted proteins | sample JacPinW_OM2H0_O1_FD_188565 | JGI IMG/M metagenome (GOLD analysis project Ga0209624, IMG submission 188565) | Forest soil microbial communities from Algoma, Ontario, Canada - Jack Pine, Ontario site 1_JW_OM2H0_O1 (SPAdes) (version 2) | ecosystem: Environmental > Terrestrial > Soil > Boreal...
GGGCCGCTAACGACCGAGTAGGTGAATAGAGCCGGGCGAATGGAAGGAGCCGAGACACTGATTCGCTGCGCGCTCATTCGCGCATGTCTGTACGGCAAGAGATGTTTTCAATGTACTTGTGCTCCTAATAACGTCGGTGGGGCAGGACTCGGTAGACCTCCCGAAGGGCTAATGGTGTAGCTACCATGGACTATCGAACTCGGTGGTCCGGTTCCTGACACTGCATTGCCTACCGTAGTCCCTGCGGCAGCATAGAGGGTCTGACTCGATGACACAGGGACAGGACTCGAATAGAGCGTCCCGGTGGTGCATCCGCCCAAGCTATCCGGTTCAGGCATGAGTGTTGGCAGTGCGGCTGTGAGGATGTAGCAGATGTTCGCTCCGGACGTTGTGCTTGCCAGAGTCACGCTCTGCGTTCCGGTGTAAGTTCCCGGAACGGGTGACATTGTGGGACTGTTAGCAGGGAAGGACCCAGTGAAGCCCGACTCCACTGCGAACGGACTAATGACGTAGGCCGCAGACCCCACTGAACTGTCCGTAAATCCTGTACCGCCTGCGACGGCATAGATCGTCTCGTTCGAACTGACGACAATTGGGGTCGAGTAGAGAGTCCCGGTGGTGCATCCCGTGGAACCATTCGTTGCAGGAGAGCCTGTCGTGTTATAGCAAATCACCCCGCCGTGCGCTGCTGTGAGTTGGACGGTCTGATTGCCTTGCCATGTCCCTCCGGGCTGATTGAAAGTCGGTGTGGAAGCCGATCCGGTGATATTGTAAGATGCGCTGCCGATGGCGCTGTCAGCCGTAGCGCTCGAGACCCCCGCCACAGCATAAAGCGTGGCTCCTTTGGGTACGCTGATTGCCCCCGTATAAAGAGTTCCATTGGAGCAACCCCCAATGCCGTTCGTCGCTGGACCACCCGTAGTGTTGTAGCAGATGTAGCTGCTTCCAGTCGTGTCTGAGATCGTCACCGACTGAGTGCTTCCGTATGTTCCCGCAGGAGGAGAGAACGTCGGCGTGGCCGCTGCAGACAGGGATGAGTACGTCAGCGAGTAGAGATTCAATGGACTGGTAGAGTTCGCATTCGTCGAGCCAGAAAACCCCAGAAGCGCCGTGGTCCCGTCAACCATTGCCGGAATGCTCACGTTAGGCCAGCTGTAAGTGAAGCAGCGAGCACCCGGACACGAACCACCCGCCGTCACATCATAGAACTGGAGAGTAACGGTTGATCCGGTATACATGATGGTGGCATTGTAGGTATCCCCAGTGGTGGTTACCGCCGTGGTCGCGGGGGAGTTCATCGGTACAGGAGATGTGCTGACCTTGTTAGTTGGTATCCACCACCCTCCACCCGTACTTGGGATGCAAGGAGACTGAAGCTGCCCGTAAAGCTGCACATGGCTGTAAAAGGGCGTCGGACTGGTAGTCACTAAGTCATTGGCGGAATCGAAGTTGATGACAAATATATTATTCGGAGGCGCAGCGCTACCAAAGGATTGGTAGAATCCTCCCTCGCATCCCGCGCCAGAAGTGAAACTCTGCGAGATTGTGAAGGGTGGCTGAGGGCCATAGCCTCCGTTACGGGTCACATTCTGCAGATAAAAGGCCAGGTTCCAGGCGTTCGGAGTGAATGTAAAAGTAGTCGTGAATCCTGTCGTGCTTACTGGAGTCTGGTAATTGACGTTATTAGGATTATGGCCCACACCGGCTGGTTGTAAAATCAGAGTAGAGCCCGACACATTCGCGCCGCCGTTGCCTGCTATAACGAAGGGAACCGTTGGGGTGGGCCAGGCATTCGCTGCGCCACATGCACCCGACGTGGAGAAGCCGGAACCGCAGCTAATCGTCTGCGCCGAGGCCGAGGCTGAGAGCAGGGCAAATGACAGCGCAACCAAGACAGGGCCAAGAATAGAAAGGCCTCGAGCAAACGGCGTAATTAGGATTCGAGTGACGAAGCGGGGCCGATCCATGGAAGGTCTTGCGGGCGAATGAGACATGAGCGCTCCTCGCGGAATTTTCGCACAGTGCCCAAAGCAATGTAGCCAGAGATACAAGATCAGCAAGACCCAGTGACAGTTAAATGTGACCTTACACGAACCATGGAAGAGCCGGAATGACTCTTAGGGTCTTCGGGATGCCACTTCGATGCTATTGTCCCTCGATAGAACCGACAATTTGATTTCCCGTTTGCCCCTCATCGCGCACACACGATTCGCTGCGCGCTTATTTCACGCATGTCTCTAAGGCAAGAGATCTGTTCAATTCTGAAAACGGAGAGTAACGAGTGTCTGAGCAGTAAGCGCTCAGGAATTCGAGTATCAACTTATCATTCCTGATTCTTTTGGTTTATATCATGGCGTTATTCGTACTTCATAATTTATATCATGGCGATGCGGAAACATTCCGCAGTCCTTGGCTTCGAATGGGCCAGATCTCATTTTATGTCCATCGCACTCAGTAACTTAACGCATTTGCGATGCATCTCCTGGTGGGTCATCCGGCGTGCCTCCTGCAGCGACTGCATTCCCATATGAAACAGCCTGGTTCGCTCGAGGCTCAGCTGGTCAAGCATTCTCCCTCAGCTCCCGCGCATTGTTGGGCTTCGTTAGCAGACCGTCACTCCGTCACGAACGCAAGACCTGAGTCCCGGCGTATTGCTCGCTAAAATTGGCACAGCTTGCGAATAAGCATCGAACACAATTCGCGGCTGTTCGTCCGAGATGCTTGGCACAATCACAGCATCGTAGGTGCGCAATAGCGCCAGCAGGGGGCTCCGTAGGCCACCGTTCCGAGAATACCGATACGAGTCGGCCCATTGGCCAAATGCCTGCTCAACTCCTCGGTATCCTGCTTGAGAGGTTCATCTCCAAGGACATCGAGTGTAATGCGTTCTGCCCGAGCGCTCAGTTGCCTCACAGCGTTGAGCAGCACCAGCAAACCTTTGTCCGGCATCAACCGAGCACCCCAGGCGCCACCCTCAGTTTGCCGCTTCCAGTAGACTACCGGTGTCAATCCACGTCGCATAGGAGGGTTGAAGTATTCTTTGCAAGCGCGGGACTGCCGAGGGACTCGTTGGATGATCCGGCGTCTTCGGGTTGCGCTTGGACCGTAATGGTGAGCAGGCGGTAGGCACTCCATCCCCAAAAGAGGAGAATTGCCAACGCTTCCACGCCCCCGTTCGTAGCCTTGTCTCTTGTTCGCACTAAGAAATAGAGCGATGGAATTGACAGGAAAAGATAAAGAAGGGTAGGGAACATTGGGACCACAGTGTCTATGAAGATGCAGAAGGCCAGCGGGAAGGCAATGCACAGATCATAATATTCGAGGCGCGGTATGGCAAAGAGGGTCCCGACCAACACGAGCGCGCACCAGGATGGAAGCGACCGATTCACTCCCCGGGCCCTCAGTGTTACCAGTACGGCAATGATCGCAATTGCCGCGGAACCATAAGCCAGCGTTGGAATGATCAAGAGGCCGGGTCCGTTGAGGCTATGTAAGATATGAAAGAAGATGCCAAACAGGCTTCTCCCTACTTCGCCTGTCCGCATTGTTTGTATCTGTAGGTTCTGCGTAAACCTGGAGTAGAGGGAGGGTGCGATCCAGCGCTGAATTAAGAGACCAGAGAGTGTGGCGAGGGCGCAGCAGGCGGAGCTGAGAAACTGTCCTTCTCCGCAGAGCAACGGTAGAAGCAACATTGGCAAGAAAGTGATTTTGATCGAACTGCAGCCGAAGACGGCCAAGTAGAATAGTTTCCAACGATTTAGTCTCAGCCCGCGGATTCCGGCTGAGAGTATTGCCGCATAGCAGATAATCGCGATATTGCCAGTTTCAAGTGCGGAGAAACCGAGAAAACCGGGCGAGTCGAAGAAAAGTAGGTAGAAGACCGCAAGTCCGATCGAACTCTTTTTTAGGTAATGACGATATAGTATCCAGGGCAAACTTAGAGCAGTGGCGATGTGGAGTGTCTGGTATAGAACCCACCCAAGGTGAGGCGTAAAAAAGCGCGCAAGGGTTCCACCTAGGTAGATGAAGACAGGCGGGTATAAGCAATACACTCCCATGTCGGGGGTGTAAAGATAGGGATCTTGGCCAGCCATCCATCGCCGGAGCGCAGATGCATAGGCTCCTGCATCAACGAAGTTCAGATGAAACGACGCGGGAGAGAGCTTGAAATACACCGTCGTCATCAAAAGTGCTGATAGAAGCCAGAAACCGCCTCGATACAACGGTGATTTGTTCATGGGAATAAACGCCCTCTCATAATGTTAGCGGGCTTTATACCGGCATTCATACTACGCCGGCGAGCCTAACATATAAGCGTACGAGGTCTTTTAGGATTTGAGCTTACGGTAGCATAGGAGTTGGTAAATTACCACTTATTCTCCATTGACCGTCTGACACGGCAGCAATAGAGTATCTGTTTACCGGGTGACCCTGGAGACCGACTGCAAGCACCTCTTTCTCTTCGCCGTTGACATAGAATGCAATCAGTAGCGAAGGATGACAGTGCCGCGGGATTAGCCGAGGTTCCGTTGAAATAACCTACATTTCGCCCAATTGAATATGCCAAAGGAAATTAGATCCTTTTGACGCTCGAAGCCGTTTCCGATCAAGCTCCGCTGCAACTGCGCGCCCTCGAAAAGAAGGCGCTTCAAGCCTCGGTCTGGTCGATTCTTGAATACGGATCGGGGATGGGTCTGCGAATTGTCAACAGTCTTGTTCTGACCAGGTTGCTGCTGCCCGCCTACTTCGGAGAGTTAACGCTCGTCTTCACTGTGATCACTGGGGTAAGTCTGTTGTCGGATATTGGGCTGGCTCCTAGTGTCATCCAGTCCGCACGGGGAGACGATCCCGTTTTTCTTAATACCGCCTGGACCCTGCAGGTACTGCGCGGTGTGATGTTGTGGTTGATTGCGCTCATGCTCACTTGGCCAGTGGTCATTTTTTATCACGACCCTCAGCTAAAATTTCTGCTTCCCGCTGTTGCCTTCGGTACGCTGATCAGCAGCTTCAACAGTACGAATCTATTGACTTTATCTCGGCATATGGGGGTTCGGCGGCTGTTTGCGATTGATGGGACGACGGCGCTCGTGGGTATGATTGTTACCCTCACATGGGCGTACTTTAGGCCTTCCGTTTGGGCGATCGTCGCTGGGCAATTGGTTTCGACTGTCTATCGCCTTGGTATCAGCTTCATTCCGTCGGTGGCCCCGGGCATTCGCAATTCCCTTTGCTGGGACCGGGAAGCAGTGCATAGCATAGTGCATTTTGGCAAGTGGCTTATGATCGCCACCGCCTTCACCTTCTTTGCAACTCAATCGGACAGACTGATCCTGGGGCGGCTGATTAGCCTTTCTTTGCTTGGCATTTACGGACTCGCCTACCAACTCTCCGATGTCCCGCGAGCAATCATTCTCGCACTTGGCAATCGGGTAGCTTATCCGTTTATCGCGAAGATCATCCATCAACCAATCGACCAGTTTAAGTCGACATTTCTGCGCTATAGGTTTTTTGCCCTGCTCGCGGGTGCCGTATTGATTAGCATCATGGTCACTTGGGGCGGCCTCTTGATCGTGCATCTCTATGATCATCGCTATCACGAAGCTGAGTGGATGATCCCGATCCTTGCGCTCGGACTCTGGCAGACCTTGCTCTATCAAACGACCTATCCGGTGCTCTTGTCGCTGGGTAAGGCGAAGTACAACGCGGTCGGCAACGCGGCCTACTGCGTCACGATCTGCGCAGGCATACCGATCGCCTTTCATTTCTTTGGCATGTTTGGAGCAGTGATAGCTGTTGCTGCTGGAGATTTCCCACTGTATCTGGCTATTCAGTTCGGACTGTCGCGTCAACGAATAAGACTGTGGAGTCAGGATCTGAAGATGACCACGATTTTTATCTCTACGGTATTGGTATTTCACTATCTGAGGCGACTCTTGTAACTGTCTCCGGTGCAGAGCCATCCGCTCTAGGAATTCTGTTTCCTAAGACCAACGTGATTGCCAACCAAACATTCAAATAAGCCTTGAAACAATATCGGTCGGCTTCGAACCACTTCGGATGCGGGAGTGGCTTTGACTGCGCAGAAGTGAGTGATATGCTATCGACAACTCAAGAAAGGAATCCCTTGTGAGTGCAACCATCCTGGATGGTGAGGGCCGAGTTGCGAACGAAATGGCAAGTGTTTCCAATTGCTTGCGAGTCTCGATCGTGACGCCCTGCCTCCGCGAGGCGGAGACGCTTGTAATCTGCATCCGCAAGGCCCTGGCGGCGATTGGCGAGTCGAATGCGGACGGAGAGGTGATCGTCGCCGCCAATGGAAGTACAGATGGGTCAGAGAAAATAGCACACAATGAGGACGCGCGGATCGTTCACATTACAGTTCGCGGCTACGGTGCCGCCTTACCGGCGGGCATAACGGCTGCGCGCGGCGAACGTGTCCTGATGGCTGACGCCGATGAAAGGTACAACTTCAGCGACCTGCCCAAGTTCCTTGGAAAACTGGAAGCCGGAGCTGATGACCGCGATAGTCTTAGCTTTATTTGGGCATGCCCAAGCGTAGTAGGTCCCTCCCATCTTTGAAGCCGTGACTCATCGAGGTTACTCCATGCCTAACGTCTCGCTCTGTCTATGGGCAGTATGCCTCTTTCTCTCTTGGATTGGATGCGGGCAGTCGGTCCTTCGCCTGCTCAGGTTTTCCGAGCTATCTTGGCCTTTTAGCGGGGTAATTGGCGCATCGCTTTTCATTTTTGTTGGCGGATTTCTCAACTTAGCTAGCTTGGTCAACCGTCCGGCATTGATTGCTCTCGTTGTGCTAGGGGATATCCTTTTTCTCCTCCAACTTGGATTGACAAAAGATCGGCTAATGACACATTACTCGAGCTTTGTTCAATTGCCCGTCTACACGCGCGTACTGGCGGTCGTCTGCGCGGTCATACTGCTGGTCATCTCCATGGGGAGTTTGTGTTATCCCAAATTCAACTGGAGCGACGATCTTTTCGCCTATCTCACCTATCCCGTGAAGCTTCTTCAACTCGGATCGCTTCCTTTCGATCCCTTTAGTGAGCGCCGCATACAATCCGGGTTAGGGGCAAGCTATTTCCTTCAGTCTTTCATGCTTGTCGCGGGAGACGTGCGGTCCTTGTGGTTCCCCGATGCCGGTGCGGGACTGATTCTCTTTGCAGGCTGCGTTTATCGCGCAGGGCGGAGACTCGAGAACGCTGTCTTACCTTGCCTTGGGCTTGCATTGCTGGTAATTGCCATTCCGCTTTTCCACGGCAATCTTGGCATGACGGTCCTGCCAGCGTCCATCTTTGCATCCATGTTCCTTGCGGAAAGCGCGCCTCGCACTTCGCCAATCCTCAGATCTGCAATGCTCGGACTGCTCGCCGCCGCGGTGACTGCCTTGAAGTCCACCTACCTTCCGGCTGCGGTTCTGATTTTGCCGTTGATGCATCTTCTGCGCATTCGCAACGGCACAATGCTCCGCACAATTCGCGATGCGCTGGTTTCTGCGCTTGCACTCCTGGCAGTGCTAGTGCCATGGATGCTGGATATGAAGCGGAAGGAGGGAACTCTGCTTTACCCGCTGCTTGGGAAGGGCTATGAGATGAGCGCTTATGGACCTGTTCCGCACTTTATTAGTCCCGGATCTTACCCCGCGGTAGTCGGCTTGGTGGCACTCTTCATTTTTGTCTTTGCGGCAATCGTGCATTGGCTTGCGGCAAACAAGGCCTCTTACGCGGCGCAAATATCCACTCTTGTTCTAGCGATCGGCCTGGTTCAGCTTCCGTTAAGCGTTTCGGTAGAGGGAGCCTCGATCATGCGTTATACCATGCCATTTGATCTTCCTTTTGTTCTGATTCTCCTGGCATCTCTGATGCGCATTTCCGCCAATGGTTGGACCGCAATTCGTCGCCTAGCGATCGCGTATCTTTTCACGGGGGGAATGATCCTAACAATGGGGAGCTACGCAATGACGCACGATAGATTCGCTATTTACGCCCTTTCTTTGGGTCATCCGCAGGCTTTCTACTTCTACAAGGATGTAGGGGGGATATCCGCAACGCTAAACAACGACAACTTATGGCGGGAGCGACAAATTGAACCGCGTCTGCAGGACTCAATCCCCCCCGGCGAAGCAGTGTATGCCAATTCTATGCCCACGTTTTCCATGGACTTCCGGCGTAACCCCATCTTTATTTCGGACTATCCTGGCATGAGCAGCCTGCCACCGGGAATGCCTACCCAGGGCACACCCGCCGAGTTGAGGATATACTTTTTAAACAAATCCATTCGATACATCGCTTACAACGTATCGGATGTTTCGAACACGGATATGGCGTTGGGCTTCCAAAGAGTACCTGGGTGGACTTGGCCTTTGAGACAGGGAATGACTGCGTCGGATGTAAATCATCGAGTCGTTGCCCTGGCGCATAACTACCGTGTGATTTACGACGATGGAGATGAGAGAGTAATTGATCTGTTGCAATTGCAGCCCGCTGGATCGGCCGAAGCGGGAGCCTCGACTCCAAAGGAGCCTTGAAATCGTAGGACGGAAAGACTCCATCGCCAACAGGTGAAAAGGGTGTGTGGTCGATGTTTTCGCTGGAGGTTTTCCGACAGGCACAAAGTCGGCCCGACGATCTCGGCAGGAATCCTATTAGCGCCCCTGTGACCCAGCTTAGCCTGGACCGCGGGTGGGTCGTGGTGGAACCCGATACATACAGCAGCCCAGTGAACATACAATTAGACAGCCATCGATTCCAGTAAACCAAAACAATAGATCACCCCTCAGTCTTAAATATTATTACGCCGATTTATGCAAGTAGTGACCTGCCCGCCGGGAATCTCTACCAGCGGAAGCTGTAGTCGTCTCGGATCCCTATAACGAAGGCGAATTCTGTTTGAAAATTTCGGTACCGGCTGCAGTCGTAACCTATTTCACGCGTAGGGATACGACCCCACAGCGCCGTCGTACTACGATTCCCTTTGCTCGTAAAATCTACATCATCGCAGATTCAGTGGCTTCTCAGGTTGCGCCATGCATCTAGCACGATAGAAGCTACGATCCGATGCGCGAAAGAGGAAGTCATTTCACCGGCAGTTGCTTCGCCAGGCCGATTCTTGAAAAGAGTGCCATGCGACTGTGATACCTCTCCTGCGGGCCGACCGTTTGTGTAGTAGAAAGCAAGCGAGCGGCGGGAGCTGTCTGGCGGACAGTTTACCGGTACAGGGTTGCCGTGGTACGAGTTGTCGGTAGTATTGAAGATTACGCAACGATTAAACAGTGGAGCATATTCCACAACTTTATGGCTCATGGTTGTGTCCCACAGTTCGAGATTGCCGCCGTATTCGGGTTGCCAATCCTTGTTGAGGTAGACCGAGAACACGGCCTGAGCAGCTAGGGTAATCCTCCTCAATAGGTCGGTCCAACCGCACCAGGTGCGCGCGCTTCCTATTTGCGGAGGCTCTTGTAAGCATCTACCAAGATCGGAGGCGTCACCGCACGTAGAACGCTCCTAAACGTAAACTCATGCGCGCGCTGTTCGGCCTCTCCGGGGCGCATCTTGAAAAGGGTCGAGTGAGATTCTCCAATTTCCTCTTCTGGACGTCCGTTCGTGTAATAGTAAGTCGCAATGGACTTACGGGTCCGATCGGGGGGGCAGGATAGTGGCTCAGGATGGCCATGAAACGACCACGAAGTGGTGCTGAAGATAGCGCATCGGTTGAAAAGTGGGAGAATTTTGACCTCGGCTGCGGTCATATCGCGGTTCCACAACTCTAGATACCCGCCGTACTCTTTCTTCCAGTCCTTGTTCAGATAGACCAATACATTAAGCCGACGATCGAGCTTCAGCTTGGAGTGGGTGTTAAAATCGGCATGCACCCCGAGTTTACCGCCAGGCTTAATCTGATGCAGACCCCCACCCACAAAATATGGGTCGGGAATGATGCCATCAATGCCTGTGAGCGTCTCCAGAAACTGGATCATCGGACGGCTATTCAGGAAGTAAAGCACGTCGCGATCTCCCTCAGGCAACTTTTCGACCACATCGAAGGCCAATTTCTTCTCTAAATGAGTATCGAAATTCTGCCAAGATAGTTGCTTTGGTTCAGGGAAAGAACTGAGCGCGGCCTCGACCGCCTCGCGTGGCAGAAAATCGTCGAGGTAAATATGTGGGAATGGCTTATTATTCTGATACTCCTCAGCCCTTTCCTTGGCTAAATTCTTCAGCTTTTCTGCAAACTCATCGCTCAGAAGTTCCTTCATTTGATTCCTTCTTGGCATGTTTGCCGACCGCAATAAAACAAATCTTGTCCTGTGTACATCAGTTTTTATCACAGGGTTGAGTCAATATCAATGACAAACTCTCACGTCGAGAATGAGTGGTGATGGCAAAGCCTTCGCTTCGCTGAACCTCGTTTTGCGGTCGTGTGGCTGTCAAAGCGAGCCGACTGCAAGAACATCGCTCGCACGAATCAGCCTGTTGCCTCGCTCTTGTCGAAAACAGTGCTTCCCACCAAGGTCGAGACTGGCCGCGGATCGGGGACTGCGGACGCCGGCCACGGTGGCCACCTGCAGCGACATCCCGAGTTTCTCGTGATTCCCCGAGAACTGACAGAAGGAACTCGCGCAACGTCTCGCAAGTGTTAAAAAGAAACTATGTAATCGACGCGTCAAATTCTGCTGACATGCAGGGACGAGTTGCGGAATGGTGTCTATAGATTTCACGCGTATCCCATGATCTGTCTGCGAATAAGATCAAAAAAGAGCGAATAACCCATAAACTGTATGGTCCGCCAGAGAGTTACGATTGCGCGAGGAATGTTTGCCGCCTAATGTAAATACAAATTGTCTCGAAAGTTTTCTGAAGTGAAGCCTATGTCAAGCTCGACTTAAAACAATCGGGAATGCCCGACCCTTTACCTTTGACCGCGCCCGATAAGTTCCTCCCATGCGTCTACGTTTCTTTTTATACGCGGCGTATCGTCACCAGCTCACTGGACGAATCTGTGGAACGATTGGGCCTCTGCTGTCGCTCTGCAAAGTCCACAGCCTCAATGAACTCTTTGTCTGCATTGAGCAGTTTCAACTCAGTTACCACGGCCGCAAGTCCTCGCGCCCTCAACCGCCGTGTGAGCGCAAGGCAACTTCGCAACTCTTTGCGTGTGGTTATGCCGGATTCAGCGACTAGGAGGGTTGCGTCGGCAAGTCGGACTACAAATTCGGTCTCAGCGGAAGATCGGAGGGGATGCGCCTTGATCAAGAGGAAATCCACTCGTTGCTTGAGGCGTTCCAGATGCTCGTCGATCAGACTTTCACGCCCGACACGCAGAGCCGTATTGTTGGTGGATCTCGCCCATTCCGGCTTGCCCTGCCACGCCGATGACCTACCTTCGCCGGTTAAGTCAGCTAACTCGATGGGACTCAGAGTTTCTGCTGCGGAGAGTGTCATCGTCAGGTAGCCCAGTTGCTCCATTTCTGCCGCGACAGAGGAGACCAAGTCGTCGATAAGGGTATTCTGCGAGCTTGCGGTAAAGACGAATGTGCTCGACCCATTGACGCGGTGGGCCTGATCGAGCCCAGCAACAAGCCGAAATAAGAACTCATCCTTTACACTCGGCGCGACCTCGCCCGAGTCGGGAAGCACTGCCATCGGTGGGAAGCTGAGGACGCGATAGACATCGTTTCCGATGTAGACACGGGAATCGATCTTCTGCGCAACAACAGCGACAAACATACCAAAGGTGATGGCGAAGGGAAGAGCCAGCGCCAGTATAAGATTTTTTTTGCTTGCTTTCGGCGCCTTGGGTTGCTTCGCCATGAGCGAGATATGAGCGGCGAACGTAGGACTCTGCGTGGGGAAGATTGAATGGACAGCATTATCGACGTCAGCGTAGCGCGCCTGAAGGAGCTTGATAGACTCGGCAAGATCCTGGGCCCGTTGCAATTTGGGCGTGTCACCTGTCGCGGTAGCTGTCTGGCGAGCAAGATTGGCCTCGAGCCGCGCTTGAATATCGCCGGTACGGGCTACTTCGAGCGTTAATTGTTCCTTGAGACTCTGTCCCGATTTGTGGGTTGCCTCTTTGCTCACATTGCCGATTGTCTGACTCAACTGATCCAACTCCGCCTGGTCCTTCTTATAGAGCGGATTCTGTGGGGTTAGTCCGTTCATTTCTGCAATCAGCGCTCCGCGACGCGTCCCAAGACTTGCCTTCAGACTAGCCAGTTCAGGATCACCTCGCGTGACAGAATCCGCAGCTGACTCCAGCTGTGCCTGCTTCCCGTTTACCGAAGCGAGCTGAGCCTCCGCAATCGCGTGGGCATTGCGGGCCGCCGCAAGTTGGGTCCGCAAATCGGCTAGGCCGGAATCGAAGGGATTGCCGTTATCCCCGGCAGCAGTATCCGCCATGCCAAGGGCTTCACTTAGGCCTGCTTGTTCCTTACGGTCCTTGTCGAGCTCGTCCAGAATTCGCTGCCGATCTTGCACCAGGGATTCCTTTTGCTCGTGGCTCAGCGCCAGATCGTCCTGCTGCCCATTTTGCAGGTACGCTGCCGCGATCGCGTTGGCAATCGGGGCGACGGTAACGGGATCCAGCCCTGCCGCAGTGACCGACAGCTGATAACTGCCGGCTACTCGATCGACCTTAAAACTGCGTTCAATCTCCTTAATCGCATCGTCCGGATCGCTGCTGAACCCCCCCCTGATTGCTGGAGGAAGCAGGTCGAGCGCGTGGCCAAGAACGTCTGGCCGTTCGAATGTTAATAGCTGCTGTTGGAGGTACATATCGTAACGGGAAGAATCATAGTTTCCCGAAATGTCAGTCGGAGTCTTTGGTACGACTGGTTGCACGTAGATTAGGCTCTTGGCCTCGAACCAGGGCTTCCTGGAAAGGCCGAAGTAAATTAAGGACATCAATACGAGTGCGCCAGCCACGATCGCCAGGCTGCGGCGCATCCGAAGGCTCCGTGCTAGATCGAGATTAAGATCGAGTCCCTTTTCTTGAGGCGCCTGGATCGAGGTCTGAGCCGGTGGTACGCCTGACACAGGCGAATCTGTAGCCATGTTCATTGTGCCGAGAACTCCTTGTATGCCAGAGGTGGTTCATTTTTGCCGCCCAGTGTCTGGGGCATTCCCACTGAACCTGCGCCAATCGATGCCTCACCCAACAACAAGATCGTTGGCCGCGCCACATGGTCAATATCCCACTCGCCACATTCTGAAGACGGTGGACACGATGACGAGGACTGTCTTTATGATAGCATCCGCCTGTTCTCGTTGAGCGAGATATCGCTGCACCACCGCATGGCGATAAATCCGGCGACCGACTATGTTACTCGCAGATTACCCTTATACCTTGGCGGGTCAATCTGTATCGGATCCGAGAAGTCTTTGATAAATCGCCAAAATCCCGTCTATCTTCTTCTTTCATATGGCGCGATAGGAATGCCACAAGAGAGCATTAATGAATGAAGCGGTCAAGTTGTGTGCGTGCAGCTAAGGGTAAATACCAAGCAATAGTTCCATTGGTGGGAGCTGTATCGCATATAGTCTCGGTTGACTCGCCGTCAAAGTTTTTTTGCACAATTTCGGGAGGTCACCTAAGCATGGGATTCACGTCAGTACTGAAGAAAGCGGTCCGCAGCCTTGGGTACGAGGTTTTACAATCTCTCGAGACCGGGCCTCTACAGTGAAGCCTGTCTCACCACTTTCCATAATCACGAATTCATCAGTGAACCTCGCTTTGTAGGAATCAAGGTGAGCGGCGTCGACCATCGCATGCATTGGCGAGTTCACGTCGCGTTATGGGTTGCTTCACAGGTGAGGTACCTTCCTGGGGCATTTGTCGAATGTGGTGTCAGCACGGGTTTTCTGAGTTCCGCGATCACGCAGTTTCTTGAGTGGAACTCACTGCAAAAGGATCTCTCCTGTTCGACACCTTCTGCGGACTGGACGAACAATTCTTGTCTCCGAGCGAGAAAAAAACGGACCGGCTTAGCTGGTACAAGGATCTATCGTATGAGAATGTCCCACAAATTCGTTTGGCTTCGCGCGGCCCGTAGTGAACCTTACTTGTCATCTGGAAAGGCTCCTGCATCCATCAGCAGAAGGTCCTCTTCTCTTGCTTACAAACGTCTTGTGCTGGCTCCATCTCTGGTTGCTTGCTATATGGGATAGGTGGCCGTCTTGGCGCGTCGAGGTTTGATCCACTCCTACCACTACTACTCTAGTTATACCCTCAGAACTCCGCTGAAGTGACCAGCTCATCAGAGCGAGCGGCGATGAGTTGCCCCGCTAGAATGCTTTGTATACTATTCCCGGAGCAGGCTGGTTGAGCACAACCGTGATGAGAAGAGCAACTACGCCCATTGCGGTCGCATAGACCACCAGAGCGTAGCGGCTGGTGAGCACAGGGACTTCGGTGGTTCGGATCGCCAGCAGTGCCGTACGCAGCAGCTCCCATATTGCCAGCGCTGCTGTAGCGCCGAACCAGATTGCCAGCCACACGACAAGCCACGGAATAATAGATATCGCCGAAAAGATCGTGTCGATCTGCTTCCAGTTTGCCCAGAACCAGAACATGGTGAAGGCGAACCAACTGAACGTCAGGCCACGGCCAAAAGCGATGTAGATCGCATTCTTCGCAAGGCCTTTGTAACCGTTACGGCCAAGGACGCGTGTAAGCCAGAGTTGCCAGAGCTTGTTGAGCGCTACACCTCCGCCCTGGAGGATACCGAAGACAAGGTACTCCGAAGTGCGCCCGTGCCATACGCCGATCAGAAAAAATGTCACGAAGAAGCAAACGACGCCGAGGAATGGCTGCAGCGAAAGCGATGAGATGCGCCGCATCAATGCCATCAGCAGCGGGTTATAGACATAGGTTTTGAGCCACATCGAGAGCGTTATATGCCATCGATTCCAAAAATCCAGGAAGGACGATGCCGAGAACGGGCGATCAAAGTTTTCGGGCAGTTGAATCCGCATCAGGCGTGCCAACGCGATCACAATGTCGATGTAACCAGAGAAGTTTGCGTAGAGGAAAAGTGGATATGCGACCGTTAGTTGAATCGCAGAAAATATTTTGTGCTCGCTTGAGATCGGCTGCGTAAGTTGCTCCAGTCCGTTCTCCTGCATCATGTGCAGCAACATGGCCAGCACATTGACTTTGAAAAATCCGCGAATGATGCGTTCCAGTTGCAGCCCAATCACACTTGGTCCGAGAGGAATCGGCTGGACCGCGAACTGGTCCCGCGCAAACTCATCGTAGCGCTGGATGGGACCGGAGATGAGGGTGGTGAAATTCAGCGTGTAGAGCAGGTACGCACCAAGACTGATGTGCTGGTTTTCTTCTTCATCGGCTTCGATCAAAAGGTGCAGAACCCGGAAAAATATATAGGAGAGTCCGAGAGTGAAGTAAGGAAAGTGCAGGAAAAAGCGTTCCGGAAGGAAGGTATATCTTTTCAACCACACATAGGCAAAGATCACTACCGGAATACTCCAGGCTGCCCCGCTGAACCAGCGGCGCTGGCGCACTGCGAGAGTGCCATAGCCAAAAAGCAGAAATGCAGCGAGCGGGAGCAACGCGATAGCGCTCTTCGCCAGGAGTACCAGAAAGATCAGGCTGGCCAGCATGATCACGATCGATCGCCAAGCACGGGAGCGACTGAGATTCGAGAGGGCCGCAGCGATCAGCCCGAACAGCACAAATTGCAGCGATGCTGAATCCATTAGTGTGTTCGAGGCTCCAGTGCGATATCAGCTGGAGTCGAAGCTTTCAGCTCCGGGACCAACCCGCTGGTTAATTCTTTGGCCAGAAACCTGGTGATGATTGCGTGCCCGTCGGCATCAGGATGCCCATCCACGGGAAAGTAGTCCCGTTCGGGACTCGGGATGCGATGGTAATCGCCGAGGATGTCGATGAAGCGGCCACCGTGGCTCACGATGGTGTCGCGGACTTCGTGATCCAGCTTAAATGGGTCGTAGCCGGCCGGCCAGTCGCCCTTCGACAGCATCGCGGCCAGAGGACGATTTGGCAGGAATACTGCAA
>Ga0209624_10001875_pt1 | contig 16044 bp, 13 predicted proteins | sample JacPinW_OM2H0_O1_FD_188565 | JGI IMG/M metagenome (GOLD analysis project Ga0209624, IMG submission 188565) | Forest soil microbial communities from Algoma, Ontario, Canada - Jack Pine, Ontario site 1_JW_OM2H0_O1 (SPAdes) (version 2) | ecosystem: Environmental > Terrestrial > Soil > Boreal...
CTCTTTCGTCCAGCGAATGAACTCGGTGTCGAAGGCGGCGATCCGTTGATCGAGTCCGGCCCATTGGGCGCGCGCGTCGGCGACCCGCGTGATCATCCGCGGGCTCAATCCCGCTCCGCGTTGCTTTCCCCGCTTCGAGCCGCGTAACCCATTGAAAAATCTCGATTCTGACGAGAGAATCCAAGGAAATCCAAGAGACTCCAACGGTGGGGGCTTTCGCAGCGCAACGCAGGGGCCAAGAAAACCCAAATCGACCAGATGAGCGTCCGGTCCGCCGGGAAGGCAGCCGAATCGACTCCATCCAAATGCAAACCGCACTATCTGTGAGCACCAACTATCGGCGCGCTTGTCCTCATCGGGCTATGGAATGCAGCTGCGAATGGTCCGCGTCGACCCAAACGCAATCCGCTCACGCCGCCGCGTTAACGAAAGCTCGCAACCCCGCGAAGGTTGAGATCGCGGATCTTTTTGCGCAGGGTGTTTCGGTTCAGTCCAAGAATTTCAGCTGCCTTGATCTGATTGCCGCGCGTCCAGGTCAGTGTGGCGGCGATCAGCGGCGCCTCGAGGTCGTGAAGCACCCGGTGATAAAGCCCGACCTGAGGGCTCGCGCCGCCAAACGAGTGAAAGAGATCAGCGACGGCGCGCTCCATTGCCGCGTCAAACCCGTCTCCCGAGATCTGGGCGGCCGTCGGCCCGACGCGCTTCCGGCCATCGTCCCCCGCTGCCGGCGGCGGAAACATGGGCGACGCTCCGGCGCTGAGTTCGGATTCGATCAACGCCTCCCCGATCACCTCCTGGGGATAGAGCGCGGCCAAGCGACGGGTCAGATTTTCGAGTTCGCGCACGTTTCCGGGCCAAGGATAGCGACGGAGCCGCTCCATGGCCGCGGGCTCGAAGGTTTTGACCGCAAGCCCCTCGGACGATCCGCGCTGAAAGAACGCGCGCACGAGGTCAGGGATGTCTTCTGGGCGCTCGCGTAAGGGGGGAAGACGGATTGGCACGACATTGAGACGGAAAAACAAATCCTCCCTAAAAGTCCCTTGCTGGATCGCGAAGCGGAGGTCCTTATTTGTCGCGGCGACAATCCTCACATTCGTCTTGATCGGCGTGCGGCCGCCAACGGTCGTATATTCGCCCTGCTGCAGCACGCGAAGAAGGCGGGTTTGCGCCTCCATCGGCATGTCCCCGATTTCATCAAGAAATAGGGTTCCCCCTTCCGCCTGTTCAAACCGGCCGACGGAGCGGGCGGCGGCTCCGGTGAAGGCGCCCTTCTCGTGGCCGAACAACTCGCTTTCGATGAGATCGCGTGGAATGGCGGCCATGTTGATGGCCACGAAGGGGCCGCCTTTGCGCTTGCCGTAATCGTGCAGCGCTTTCGCAACGAGTTCCTTGCCTGTTCCGGATTCGCCGGAGATCATCACCGTAAGATCGGTCTGCATCAGCCGGGCGAGAATTCGAAAAATGTCCTGCATCGCCGGCGAGCGGCCGACGATCGGCATTACCTCGCCCTGCGCCTCCGGCTCCTCGCGCCGACGCTTGGGTTCGGCCAGCGCGCGACCGACGATCGCCACCAGTTCGCGCAGATCGAAGGGCTTCGGCAGGTATTCGTAGGCGCCGCGCTCGGAGGCTTTGATCGCCGTGATGAAGGTGTTCTGCGCGCTCATGACGATGATCGGCAGATCCGGCCGCATCCGCTTGATGCGCGGCAGGAGGTCAAAAGCGTTATCGTCGGGCATGACCACGTCGGTGATCACGAGATCGCCCTCGCCCGCCGCCACCCACCGCCAAAGCCCAGCAACCGTTCCGGTAGCGCGGACCTCGTAGCCGGCGCGGGTCAGCGCCTGATTGAGAACGGTGCGAATCCCTGCGTCGTCGTCGGCAACTAGAATATGCCCTGACGGCATTCCCATTAGCTCCTTCGGCCCTACGCTCGGCCGATCATCTCGCCGCCGCACGCGGCGAGCGCAACGGCATCAGCACGCGAAACATCGTCCTGCGCGGATGCGATTCGCACTCAATGATGCCTCCGTGGTCGCCAATCAGCTTGGCCACCAGTGCAAGACCCAGACCAGAGCCTTGGGCTTTCGTCGTTACGAACGGATCGAACAAATTGCCAAGAATCTCAGGGGCAATGCCTGGGCCGTTGTCGCGAACACAGATCTCAAGCGGCAGCCCGACCGATTCGGCGCTCCGCGCCGTGCGCAGGCGCACGCCTGGGCGATACGCCGTCGTGAGCGTTATCTCGCCCTCGATACTATCTTTTCCAATGGCTTCAGCCGCGTTCTTCACCAGATTAAGGAACACCTGGATCAGCTGATCGCGAGATCCAAGCACATCCGGCAGCGAGGGATCATAGGCCTCGACGAAGCGGATATGGCGCGCGAACCCGGCCTGAGCCAGACGCTTCACGTGATCCAATACGGCGTGAATATTGAGGTTTTCCCATTGGGACGGCGTAGAAACCGCGAACGACTGCATCCGGTCGACGAGTTTCACGATCCGATCGGTTTCGTCGCAGATCAGCCGCGTCAGCGCCCGATCCTCGTCGCTTGCGCCCGCCTCCAGCAATTGGGCGGCGCCGCGAATGCCGGAGAGCGGGTTCTTAATCTCATGCGCGAGCATGAGCCCGAGCGCGCTAATTGAGCGAGCGGCGCTGCGATGCGTCAATTGTCTGTCTATTTTTTCGGCGATCGCCCGCTCTTGCAGCATAATCGCGACGGAATCGTCCGTTTGCGACAAGGGCGCGACGAAAACATCGACATCTCGACTACCGATCCGAGGCGTGGAAACGTCGATTTTATAACCATTAACGGTCGCGCGATTGCTCAGTGCGTCGGCGACGAGAGCCAAAATGGGGGAGTCGGACGGAAAAAGGTCCGCGAGGCGCGAGCGCAGCAACGTCCCGCGCCCCATATCGAAGAAGGTCTCGGCCGCTGCGTTGACATCGATCACCATGCCCTGCACGTCAACCGTGAGCAGCGGCTGGGCGAGCGCGTTCAACACCTTCGCGGCGTCCGGGCGCCGTTGTGTCGTGTGCGCGGTCATGCCGCTTGCCTTGCCCCATTGTCATCAAAGGCGCCTGCGAGCAGGCGCCGGGCCTGAACCACGTCCTCGCTGGTCACGAGCTCACGCCGAAGCGTTGCGTCCGTTCCGGCCTGATCGGCATAGGCCGCCAGGTGCTTTCGGGCGTGGCGAAGTCCGGTGCGGGGGCCGAGCTTGCAAACAAGCCAATCGAGATGTTCGAGCGCGGCCTCGCAGCGCTCCTCCCTGGAAGGCTCCCGCACCAAGCCGCCTTGGTCGAGCGCTCGCGCTAGGGCGCCGACCAGCCAGGGCGCGCCGACAGCCGCGCGCCCGATCATTACGCCCGCCGCGCCGGAAAGGGCGAGCATAGTCCGCGCGTCTTCCGCCGTCGCGCAATCGCCGTTGACGACGACTGGGATCGCGACCGAACTGACGACCGCTCGAACGGCGGCCCAATCGGCGCGCCCGTCATAGAATTGGGAGCGCGTGCGGCCGTGAACGGTCGCCATCTGCGCCCCTGCCCGTTCGGCCCGGCGCGCGAGTTCCGGCGCGTTCAACGAAGTTTCGTCCCAGCCTAAGCGCATCTTGACGGTCACGGGAACCGAAACCGCCTCGACCACCGTCGCGATCAGCCGTTCGGCGTTGTCAAGATCGCGCATCAGGGCCGCTCCGGCCAGAGCCCCCGACACCAGCCTCGACGGGCAACCCATGTTGATGTCAACCAGGACGGCGCCTGCGTTGACCACCCTGCGAGCAGTTTCCGCCAAAGCCTCCGCTTCGCAGCCGACGATCTGAACCGCATGGGGCGCCAACCCCTCGCCCTCGGCGCGCACCGAAGCTTCCGTGTCGCCGCGCAGAAAGGTCTCGGCCGCGACCATCTCGGAAAAGACAAGCGCCGCCCCGAAGCGGCGCGCGATCCGCCGCATCGCCAGATCGCTGATCCCCGACATCGGAGCGAGCAGCGCCCGCCCCTCGAGCCGGATCGGTCCAATCGTGATCGTCGGGGAGACGCCTAAATTTTGGGCGTTACTCATTCTGCCTACACTCTAGTCAGTTGCACTGCGAAGGCAAGCGGTGTGCGGCGCAAAACAATCAGCACTCACGCGCTGTCGCCGGGTCCAGGAAACAGATGGTCACTGCGGCCGCTCAACCAATAGGCGGCAAGCCCGATCCACTCGTGCACCGCGATCTCGAAGATCCGCAGGTTTCGAGCTGGCTCGAACGTGAGCTTCAAATCATCTTGCCAACGACCACGCGTACGAAAAGCCACGGGATAGGCGATGGGGTGAAATCCGGCTTTCTCGAAGATGCCCATCGAGCGCGGCATATGAAAGGCAGAGGTGACGATGATCCAGTGCTGGGAAGGTTGCGGATGGACGATCGCCGCGGTGAAGCGGGCGTTCTCATCGGTGTTGCGTGATTTGTCCTCGATCGTCACACGTTCCGGCGCAATCCCCATTTGCGACATAAGTGTTCGGGCTTGCAGCGCTTCGGTAGACGTCGCGCCGGTGAACGACGAACTCCCACTGGTATAGACGACCCGCGCCTCTGGATAGCGCTTGGCCAGGACCACGGCCTCTGTAAGCCGTTCGCCGCCCTCGTCGAACACAGTCTCCTGGCGGGCTTTGCTCACCCCATCGTCGATGGCCCCGCCGAGCACGATGATACCCTCCGGGGGAGCCAGATCTGGAGGCGGGAGAGGGAAGCGGTCCTCCAACGGGGCGATCAGAAGCTTGCCCACCGGCAAGGTCGCCGCCATGACCAAAATGAGGATCGCGATCAGCGCCAGTCCACGCCCCAAGCCGCCTCGCCGGCCATAGCAGAGCAAGATGCCAATGAGCGCGGTGAACAACAAGAGGTTGATCGGCGATGCGACCATCCAGAATATTTTCGAGACGAAGAAGAACACGGACGCCCGACCCCCTTATACGCGCCGCTTGTGGCAAGGGCGGAGGCTTGTCGCAAGCTGCGCCGTCCCCTACCCTTCACGCTGTCAACCCAAAGGATCCCGATGAAGCCTGTAAGCGATGTTGTCGCAGCGATTGGCCGCACGCCGCTCATCAAGCTTCGCGCAGCCTCCGAAGCCACGGGGTGCACGATTTATGGCAAGGCGGAGTTCATGAACCCGGGCGGGTCCGTCAAGGACCGCGCCGCAATGGCGATGATCAATGACGCCGTCGCGCGCGGCGCGTTGCACCCGGGCGGCGTCATCGTGGAGGGCACGGCCGGCAACACCGGGATCGGCATTGCCCTCGTCGGGAGCGCGCTAGGCTACCGTTCTGTGATCGTCGTCCCCGACACCCAAGCGCAAGAAAAGAAGGACGCGCTGCGTCTTGCCGGCGCCGAGTTGATCGAGGTTCCCGCAGTCCCCTACTCCAACCCCAACAATTACGTGCGCTACTCGGGGCGGCTCGCCGAGGCGCTCGCCAAGACCGAACCCAACGGCGCCGTCTGGGCCAATCAGTTCGATAACGTGGCCAACCGGCGGGGTCATTATGAGACGACCGGGCCGGAGATCTACGACGATCTCAATGGCCATCTTGATGGCTTTGTCAGCGCTGTCGGCAGTGGCGGAACGCTGGCCGGCGTCGGCATGGCGCTCAAGGAGCGCAATCCGAATATCAAAATCGGGCTCGCCGATCCGTTGGGGGCAGCGCTCTACTCCTTCTACACGACGGGCGAACTCAAGAGCTCGGGATCCTCCATCACCGAAGGCATTGGCCAGGCCCGGATCACCGCCAACCTGGAGGGCGCGCCCGTCGACTTTCCCTATCAAATTCCTGACGAGGAGGCGTTGCCGATCGTATTCGATCTGGTGGTTCAGGAGGGGCTGCTGCTCGGCGGTTCGTCGGGGATCAACATTGCCGGCGCCATTCATCTCGCCCGCGAACTCGGTCCCGGCCACACGATCGTGACGCTGCTCTGCGATTCCGGCGCCCGCTATGCCTCCAAGTTGTTCAACCCGGCCTTCCTGCGCTCGAAGAATCTGCCCGTCCCGGATTGGCTCGAAGCAAAAGGCAGCGCGCCTCAGGTGTTCGTGCAATGACCCAGGCGCTCTTTCGCGAAGACGCATATCAAGCCGAGACGGAAGCGACCGTGCTCTTGTCCGAACCGCACGGCGTCGCGCTCGATCGCACGGTCTTTTATCCGCAAGGCGGAGGGCAGAGCGGCGATCAAGGGACGCTCGAGCTCGAAGACGGGACGGTGCTGCCGATCGTCAATACGGTCTACGACTCGGATCGCGCGACCATTCTGCATGTGCCTGCCGAAGGAGCCGCCCTGCCCCGCCTGGCCATGCGCGTGATCGCCCGCATCGACTGGGAGCGGCGTTACAAACGCATGCGCGCCCATACCGCGCTGCATCTGCTTTCGGTCGTGGCGCCCTATCCGGTGACGGGAGGATCGGTCGGCGACGCGGACGGGCGGCTCGATTTCGATTCGGGCGAGGCGCCGCTCGACAAGGCGGACATCGAGCGCCGGCTCAACGCGCTGATCGCGCTCGATGCCGCGGTGAGCCATCGCTGGATCGCCGACGCGGAGCTCGAGGCCAATCCCAGCCTGATCAAGACCATGTCGGTCAAGCCGCCGATGGGCACGGGCCGGGTCCGCCTGATCGCGATCGAGGGCCTCGATCTTCAGCCCTGCGGGGGAACGCATGTCGCGCGCACCGGCGAAATCGGCCGTGCCTCGGTGACGGGAATCGAGAAAAAGGGCAAGATCAACCGCCGCGTGCGCATCGCGCTCGGCTCTGCTTGAAGCGGATCGAAATCCCATGCCCTCTCGCAACTTCCTCACCACGGCTGAACTCGCGGCCGAACTCGGCGACGCCAATCTCGGCCTGATTGACGCGTCCTGGCACCTGCCCAATACCGGACGCACCGGCGCGGCCGAATTCCGCCTCAAGCACATTCCTGGCGCCGTGTTCTTCGACATCGACCTGATCGCCGACCACGATCAGGACCTGCCCCATATGCTGCCGAAACCTGACGCGCTCGCCAAGGCGATGACCGCGCTCGGCCTCGGCGACGGCATGCGCTTCGTGGTCTATGACGCGCTTGGTCTCTATGCCGCGGCGCGGGTCTGGTGGACGCTGCGCGCTTACGGCGTCGACGACGTGCGCATCCTCGACGGCGGCCTGCCGAGATGGATCAAGGAAGCCCGGCCACTGGAAACGGGGGATGCGCACCCCAAGCCGCGCGTCTTCACACCGCGCCTCGAGGATAAGTTCGTCGCCTCGCTCGACGAGGTGCGCGCGGCGCTGGCGGACGGTTCGGCGCAGGTGGTCGACGCGCGCCCCGCCGAGCGCTTCCGCGGGCTCGTCTCCGAGCCGCGGCCTGGCGTCAAAAGCGGCCGCATCCCCGGCAGCCTCAACCTGCCGTTCGTCGACATCATCGAGCATGGCTCCCTCAAGTCGCCGGACGCGCTCAGGGCCGCGTTCGCCGAGCACAAGGTCGATCTTGAGAAGCCGATCATCACCACCTGCGGATCGGGCGTGACCGCCGCCATCCTGGCGCTGGCGGTGGAGGAAGCCGGCGGCAAGGTCGAGGGCCTCTACGACGGCTCCTGGGCCGAATGGGGCTCGCGCGCCGACTGCCCGGTCGTGACCGGGCCGGAGTAAGGCGGCCGAACGATCCGGGCCGGCGCATAGCCTACAACCCGGCACGCGAACCGCTCGCGACTAAAAGCGCACAAACGCCCGTAAACGCTAGTAAACGGGCCTAAACGCTAGTAAATTTGCTAGCGTTTACTAGCGTTTATTTTTTCAAATCGAGACTTTTCAATGGGTTACGGTCGATTCAAATAAGGAAATCCAGCTCCCTTCACCTCAGGTTGTATTCGCAACGTCTTGAGGAGACCGATCGGCCCAAATGCATTCCTCTTTTTCCTCGTCGCCAGGGGCCTCCCTCGCGGACACGGCGCCGAATCCGGCCGATGGAAAAACTATAGCATGGATTCCGATTTTCGAAAATTATTTGTCGGCTCTGATAGCATTTTGCTGTTGGCGACAGAAATTCCGCATGTTGTGGCGGCGCGAGACGGGCCCGAAGCGTCATGGCCGGGCTTGTCCCGGCTACCCACGCGTTTCGGCGCAGAGAACGACGGCAAGGGGCGGTGAGGGCGAAAAAGCGTTGTTTCTGAGGCCATTGGGACCATGCGCGGCGCTGCCCGGACTCGTCTCTGAGGCGGCGCGGCGTGGATGGCCGGGACAAGCCCGGCCAGGACGGGAGAGGCTCCGAGACGAGTTGGAAGCAGCCCGCCAACAGCTACGCTTTAAGAGCCAACTTGTCGGCTCTCATAGCGTTTTGCTGCTGGTCTCAGTCCTTGGTCGTCCGGAGATTCCCCTCATAACCCCGATTCCGACGATGAACAGCTAACACGGCAATTGTGAGCGTCGATTAAGCTACCCCTATCGCGGGGCGGCGGCAGGCCCTCATCCCGCGCCATGGCCCGTCGAAAGACGGGCGTCTTTCGACGCCCTTCGGCGCCGCCTTCTCCCAGGGGGAGAAGGGATTGTCGCGCACGTCACACCCTTCTCCCCCTAGCCGGCTTGGATGCGACCCGCGGCGGCTTCGAGAGCTTGGCGTCCGGCGAGGAGCGCGCGCTCGCCCCGATAACGCCACAATAATCTATTCTTTATAAAACACAATTTAACAAGACAGCTCAACAATAATTTATGATTTATAAAGTGGTATTTATTTGCTGTGCTTTATTTATTATAGGATATTAAACTTGCTTTAGACAAGTAAGGAGGAGACGATGCGCTTATTCTTAGCAGCGGTAGCGGCTGTCGGACTGTTCAGTTCTGCGGCGTTCGCACAGACTGAAGGTCAGTATCAGAGACACGCTCGACATCATAGAGCGACTGTTGTTACCGGCGTCGTGCCTAGCAATGCGGAAGCGGCTGTTCCTGCCATCCCGGCGGACCCGGACAATGGCCGTTGCCATAATATGCACTGGACGACTTGGGATGGGGTTCAAAATTTCACCGCGTGCGATTGGTTTTAGCGCAGGTTTGCGACTTCCGTTTTCGATTATCCTGGCGCTGCGGTCCCGCGCTGAGAGCGGAACAATCAGAGCCCGCCGCAACAACCCCGGCGGGCTTTTTCGTTTGCTTCGTTCGCGCGCTCGATCCAGCACGTGCGGCGGCGAACGGGCCCGGGACCGGCGTTCGACCGTTGAGATACCGCCAGACTTGTGTACGTTCGACGCCAAGGTTCTCAGATAAAAGGGGCCAACCTTGTCGCCCGCGGCGACGCCTTGATAGCGATCATGCCGCACATCGAACACGCGATCCCGGCGACTTGACCCGTCGCCTGCCGCCTGAGGGCCGCCTCGGGTTGAGTTTGGCGCTTAATACGTCTGTATTTTGAGGCGCTTTCCATCGAGTTTTGACCGTTTTCGACCGATTTGGCCGTCAGAGCCTTCTGCATTTCGACGGGCTATGGGGGAAGAGACGCGCCGAAGCGATCCTCGCGTAAACTCAAGAGCAACCTGCTCGAGTCGGCATGAATTCACGCCCCTATCCCCATTCGCTAATGGCGAGCACGTGTCCGAGGGCTTCGGGCGAAATGGGCGCGGGACGGCTGAACGGATGGCCCTGGCCTGCTAGTCTTCGAAAAAGCGTTCCAGATCCGGGCGGCGCTCGATGATGGCGCGCGCCCGCTCCTGCAGCTTGCCGTTGACCCGCTCAAGGAATGGAGTGCCGACCTCCACATGCGTGCCCTGTTCCAGCGCGATTTCGTCTGAGAGGTCGCGCAGCTCCGGATGCCTGTCCGAGATCTGCTTGATCTTCTCTCGCAGGAACGCGTTCTTCTGCCGCAAATCGTCGTCCCTCATGGCCGTTTCCTCGTTGCGCCGCTCGGGCTCCTTCGCCAGCAAAGCCCTCGCGCCGTCAGTCGAAGCGCGGGGCTACGCGCGCCCGTTTCGGCGGATGGCCTGGAAGTGGCGCCCGTTTAAACTACAACCTCGCGCTGCTCACCTTGTTCCCCGGCATTTGCCTAGGCCGTGCCGTGTTGTAGCCATTGTCGACGAGGATGTTGCCGATCGCGCCGGCGCCTAGCCGCGCCGACGCAAATGGAGCATTGGACGCGCCATGCGCGTCATGTGGCATCGGGCTGCGCCTGTGCAACGAGATCGAAAGACTCAACTCAACCGAAGGAGCACACTCATGCGGCAAATGCTGATCGCCGCCGGCTGTCTGGCGGCCGCTCTCCCCCTCGCCTGGATCGCCGCTGATAAGGCGAGCTCGCCGGCAAGAGGCAACGAGCCCAGGTTTCCTCAACTGACTTTGGAAGAGCTCAACGACCAGCAGCGCCCGGTCGGCGAGAAGATCGTCAAGATCTCGAGCGTAGGGCTCGGCGGCCCCTACAATCCCATGTTGCGCAGCCCCGTCTATGCGCAACGCATGTATGACCTGCTCGACTATCTGCGCTGGCACACGTCCGTGCCAACCAAGCTCAACGAGATGGCCATTCTCGTCGTCTCGCGCCAATGGCGCTCGCAAGTGGAATGGTATGCGCACGCCCCGCTAGCCAAGAAGGCGGGACTCGCCGATTCGATCATCGCCGACTTGAAAGCCAACAAGCGGCCCGCCGGCATGAGCCCGGAGGAAGAGGTCGTCTATGATTTCGTCACTGACCTCACGACCAAACATGCTGTCTCCGACGAATTGTTCGATCGCGCCAAGACGCTTCTCGGCGAACAGCAGGTTGTCGATCTGACCGGGGTTGCCGGAACCTATGTCGGCGTCGCCATGCTGCTCGCGATGGCCGAACAGGGCGTGCCCGCAGATAAAGAGCCGCCGTTCAAAGACGGCGAGCCCTGAGCGAACTTTGATCGCTCTGATGTTCTGCGGACGCGAACCGCCATCGTCTTGCGACCCCCGGGCTTTGGGACCCGGGGGGACGCAATCGGGAAGAACGGAGGGCGCCCACGTTCTCTGGATTGCTTCGTCGCTGCGCTCCTCGCAATGACGATTCCATCCGAACCCAGCGCGCTCTAAGGCTATCCCAAGTAGCGCCGCGCGCGTAATACAGCTGCATTAAGGGCGGAAATGAGCACGAAAAAGACGCTCAACATCGGTCTTGTCGGCTGCGGGTTCATGGGGCGCACGCACTCGAACGCCTTCGCCAGGGTCAATCAGTTTTTCGAGCTGGACACTCGGCCGGTCCTCAAGGCGGTTTGCGCGCGCAATCCGGCGTCCGCCAAGGCGTTCGCGCTAAACTGGGGCTATGAAAGCTTCGAGACAGACTGGCGCGATCTCGTTCGCCGCGAGGACATCGACCTCATCGACATCGCAAGCCCCAACGACACCCATGCGGAGATCGCGATCGCCGCCGCGGAAGCGGGCAAGATGGTGATGTGCGAAAAGCCGCTTGGCCGGAACGTCTCTGAGACCCAGAGGATGGTCGCGGCGGTCGAGGCGGCGCAGCGTCCGAACATGGTCTGGTACAATTTTCGCCGCGTCCCCGCTGTCACCCTCGCCAAGCACCTGATCGATGAAGGCAGGCTTGGGCGGGTCTTCCACTATCGCGCCAAGTTCCTACAGGACTGGACCATTTCCGCCGATCTGCCGCAGGGCGGCGCCGCGCTGTGGCGCCTTGACGCGAGCGTCGCGGGCAGCGGCGTCACCGGCGACCTGCTCGCCCATTGCATCGACACGGCGATGTGGCTGAACGGGCCGATCGACAGCGTCACGGGAATGACCGAGACGTTCGTCAAGGAGCGGACGCACAACCTCACCGGCCAGAAGCAGGAGGTGACGATCGACGACGCCGCGGCGTTCCTAGCCCGCTTCGCCAACGGTTCGCTCGCCACATTCGAGGCGACCCGCTACGCGCGCGGCCACAAGGCTGAGTACACGCTCGAAATCAACGGCGAGGACGCATCGATCTCATGGGACCTGCATGATCTGCACCGTCTCAACTATTTCGACCACAGCGACGAGGGGCGGCTGCGCGGCTGGCGCTCGTTGCATGTCACGGATAGCGACCACCCGTATATGAAGCACTGGTGGGTGCCGGGTCTGCAGATCGGCTATGAGCACACGTTCATTCACCAAGCCGCCGACTTCCTTGGAGCGCTCGCTGAGGCCGAGCCGGCTAGCCCGACGTTCCGCGAAGCGATGGCGACCGACTTCGTGACCGACGCGGTGCTCCGATCGGCGAAGTCCGGGCGGTGGGAAGACGTTCAGTTAGACGCCCTCGCCGGATTGGCCTCGCGCAATTCGCGTTCAGTTTGATCCGTCATCGCGAGGAGCGGAGCGACGCGGCGATCCAGGGATGACGCGCGACGCCCTATGATCCCTGGATCGCCGCGTCGGCCTTCGGCCTCCTCGCGATGACGGCTTCCTCAATAGCTCGCAGAAAGGAGGCCGGCCTCTATCGTCTGTCGGCTCACTTCCCGCCGCCGATGCAGGTCTCGACGTTCTTCGGCGTGCAGATGTCGAGCCCGGTATAGGTCGGATCGGGTGGCGGAGCCTTGCCGTCCTTCATGTCCTTCAGCGCGTACATGACCTTGTAGCCCATATCGAAGGGACGCTGCCCGACATTGCCGGTCGCAAGCCCCGCCCTCAGGTCGTCGAGTTGCATTGGCAGCGTGTCCGCGACGGCGACGGCGATCTCGCCACTGGCGATCTTGTCTTTGAACTGGCCCATCGAGTTCTTGTAGGCGTCGACCAGGAACTCGCCGAAGCCTCCAGTCGCCACGAAGGCGTCGAGTTTGGGATCCTTGTTGAGCAGGTCCTGCTCCATCTGCATACCGAGCGGAAGGTCGTCGTTGGTGTATTGCGGGCAGCCGGCGACTTCGGTCCAGCCGTTCTGGCCGGTCAGCTTCTCGCCAGGCGGTTCCGCGCTCTTCTTGCCGGCTAGCGTGTCGCGCACGCCCTGCATGCGTTCATTGTGGTTCGCCGCCGCGGCGCCGCCCGACTGGATGCAAATTGTCCCGCCCTTCGGCTTCTTCTCCATCACGAGCTTCGCCAGATTGACGCCGATGTCATAATTATGGGTGCCGATATAAGTGGCGCGCAGGCCCTTGTCCTTCTCGAGAAGGTCCGAGTCAAAGGTGATGATCGGAATGTTCGCGGCCTTGGCGCCCTGCAGCGCTGCGGCGACCGCAGCCGCGTTGGCTGGGGACACAGCGATTCCGTCGACTTTCTTGGTGATCAGATCGCCCACGATCTGCGCCTGTTCGTCGCCGCCGCCATGTTCGTTCGGGCCGATGTAGAGGCACTTTATCGCCCCTTTCAGCTCCGCTTCCGCCTTTTTGCAGCCGGCCAAGGCCTGGTCGTAAAATGGATTGTTGGTGGCCTTGGGCACAAGCGCGAAGGTATAAGGATCGGCCGCGCGTGCGCCCGCGGAAGCGGCAAGCAGCGCGCCAGCCGCGACGGCGCAGCACAAAGTCAGTTTCAACATTGTCGTTCCTCCCGTGAGCTGGGCGCCAGCGCCCTCTTACAACGCGAATGAGCCTTGCGGCCGCTCTCACGCGGGCGCACTGCTCGCTAGCATGTTAGCATCGAACAGAACCGAGTCATGCGCAAGACTCCGATCGCATTCACCGGGAGGCGAAGCTGACTATGCTTTCGCCGCCGCCAGTGACGGATCCGGCTCGAGTGGAGCGGGCAATTCCAACGCAGCGGCCCGCGCCTTCACCAACTCGGCAATGGGTCGGCCGCCGGTCGCCTGGTCCAGAATGATGGTCGCCGCATCGTGCAGCGTGTTGACGGCGAAATCCGCGCCGACCTCGAGCTTGATCGCCTCGAGGCTAGCGTCAGGCGCCGTCCAAAGTCCGAGCATGAGTTTCGCTTGAGGCGCTCTGCTCCTGGCGCGCCGCGCGGCGTAGCGAACGCGGGCGGTCGTCCTGAAGTCGAAATACGAGAGGCAGATCAAGGCTGCCGTCGACAGATCGAGGCTCGTGAGCTTCGCCGCCGCGAACGCGCCGGGCGCCTGCACCCGCGCGCCGACGCCATGAGCCGTGGCGAGCGTAGCCACCATGGACGCCGCCACCCCGTCGAGGCGGCTGTGCGTGCCGATCGAAACCAGGGGCGTCTCCGACCGCCACGCGCCCACGAGATCGTCGGGGGTCAAGACCGGCAGATGAGACCCCTCCGTGCCGCTCCCCGGCCCATCCTTGGGGAGATCCGCATATTCGAGGACGATGTCGGCAAACACACTTTCGACCGCTGCGGTGAATGTCTCGGCTTTTTCATCGTCGAGCGCGCCGCGCGCGACATCCTTATGCGCGAGCGCCAGCGCCGGACGCGCGACCTGATCGTAGTAGTGCGACAGCGAGTGCTCGGCCATGAAGGCCTTCGCGTGCTCGACGACCTCGAGCGGGTCGTTGGAGAGCATGCGATGATAGAACACCTCCGAGTCCGAAAGCGCCGGTTCGTCGCCGAGCAGGATCTCAAAGAAATTAAGCGCTTCGACATGGCGTCCGAGCACGACGAGAACGACGGTCAGGGGGGTCGCGAGAACGAGGCCGACGGGTCCCCACAGCCAGGCCCAGAATGTCGCGGCCATAATGATCGCGATGGGCGTCAGACCCGTCGAGCGACCGTGGAAAATCGGCTCGATGACCTGGCCGGTCACGCCCTCAAGCGCGACGAAGAGCCCAATCGTCCATAAAGCCATCGACCAGCCCGTGCCGACCGAGAGCGCAAGCGCGAGCGGGAAAATGATGCCGAGGACGGGCCCGACAAACGGCACGAAACGAAGAATGCCGGCAAGAACGCCCCAGACGAAGGCGCTGGGAATTCCGATTGCCCATAGACCAAGCCCCACAGCAGTGCCGAAGCCCGCGTTGATGGAGAGCTGCGTCAGAAAGAAACGGCTCAGCCGCCGCGCGCCGTCATCGAGCGCGGCAGTCGTGTGGGCGATATCGGTCGATCCGACGAGGCGGATAAGCCGGTCGCGAAGATCCTGCTGCTGGATCAGCATGAAGATGACGAACACGACGATCAGCGTCGTCGTCGCAAGAGGGCCAAGCAGCGGATTGATCAGCGCGGCGACAGTGGCCAGAGGCGAGCCTGGAGGCTCGTGAACCTCGACGGGTATCAGAGCCGGTTCGTTCGAGCCGAGATCGGTCGGCTGCGGCTGCGCCCCTTCGCTGGGCTTTTTGTCCCCCCCGGACAGTTCCTTGTTGAGCTGGCTGAGGACGACTCGCGCCCGCTCCAAGGTTCCGGTTCTCGCGTCGGCGCCTCGGATGACCTCGATTTTTTTCTCGATCGTCGATTGATACGTCGGCAAATCCTGCGCGAGGCGTTCGACCTGGGCCACCAGGGTCCTACCGAGCGCGAAAATCGCCGCAAAGGCCAGCCCCACGACGATCAGGACCGCGACGACGCGCGGCAGGCGAATCTTTTGCAGGAGTCGCACCAGCGGCGCGAGCATGAAGCTCAGGATGCCGGCGAGCGCGACGGGGATCAGCACCTCGCGCGCGAAATACATGGCGGCGACGATGATCACGGCGATCAGCATCGCATTGAGCGTCGACGAGAAACCTGCCGTCGATGAACGCGAATTCACCGTGTCCTCCTCAAGGCGGGCCGACCGCGCTCGCGCCCGCCGGACCATTGTTGGCTCCTGTTTCAGGGATGAGAATAACCGGCGGAGCATAGCCCGCGCTCGCCCCCGCTAGGTGCACAAACGCCGTGACCGGCGAAACGTTCCGTAGGCGCCGACTTGGGCGCCGAGCCTCCTCAGGCCAGCCCCAGCTTTTGCGCGAGGCCGATGCGCTGGAGCTTGCCGGTCGCGCCCTTGGGGATCTCGGCCAGGAAAAGGATTTTTCGCGGCGTCTTGAACGCCGCAAGGCGCTCGGAAAGGAATGCGCCGAGCTCCTTCTCGGTGGCGGTCAGGCCGTCGCGCAGGACGACCGCCGCGCCGACGTCCTCGCCGAGCATCGGGTGCGGCACGGCGAACGCCACCGCCTGCAGGACAGCGGGGTGGTCCATCAAAGCTTCGTCGACCTCGCGCGGCGAGATTTTCTCGCCGCCGCGGTTGATGATTTCCTTCAGCCGTCCGGTGA
>Ga0209624_10001877_pt1 | contig 16041 bp, 8 predicted proteins | sample JacPinW_OM2H0_O1_FD_188565 | JGI IMG/M metagenome (GOLD analysis project Ga0209624, IMG submission 188565) | Forest soil microbial communities from Algoma, Ontario, Canada - Jack Pine, Ontario site 1_JW_OM2H0_O1 (SPAdes) (version 2) | ecosystem: Environmental > Terrestrial > Soil > Boreal...
CGTCCTCGTCGTGTCGCGCGAATAGCGAGGCACATATGTCGCACATAAGAATCACGATACCGATCGTTTTGGGGTCGGAGTGTGCTGCGCATTCGGGTGCGCCGCATACTCCCGCCGTCAACAAACCCCGTAGAATCACATCCTTGCACGCTGTGTGCCTGCAAAGGCCGTAGAATCACATCCTTACGCGAATCACCCCAGGGGGGAGGGTGCCTGGTCAATTCCTATCGACACTCAACCCAGCGGTTCCGCATCCTCCGGAACCGCATTTTTCACTGCGGTACGACTCAGGTACTCGTGTACTTGATCTCTTTATACGGTATCGAGCCCGAGACTACTTCCACGAACGGCTTTCCGTTTTTCACTCCGACTGTTCCGAAGCCACTGGCTGTGGACAGAAAACAGCGGAAGTCTCCTTTGAGCCTTGGCTTGAGGTACAAGATCTTCTCGACGGCGTCGTAGCGGGCTCCGCTGAATGCTTGCAGCAGCGAATAGGAAGACATGGCGCGCGCGTACCAATGACCGGCTTCGATTTCATCGAAGGGATTGCGGATGGTTCCGTCGTAGCGATTGCGGCACGCGCGAACGATCTCCAGACCTTCATCGATTTTCCCGAGTGCAATCAGGTGCGAAGAGACTTGGTACTCGACTCCTGTCCAGACTTCGTCGGCGTAAATCATCGCTAAGGATGGCCGGCCGCCACGAGGCCACGAACATGTCAGCAGGCCGGACTCGTCGCCGCAGGCGAAATACGGACGTCGCGCGTTCGCCCGGTTCACAAAAGTTCTTTTGAAGTTGTAGCGTTGAACGGCTAGAAGATGGCTTTCGACTTTGCGTGAATCGAAGATGGCGTCGACACCACACACCATGGCAAGCCACACTCCAAGCACTCCGTCAGACAGACAGCCCTCGCCGTATTGATACGGAGGCCCTTCTATTTTCGCTAACTCCAGGAACTCGGGATAGCTTGGCGAGTCATCATCTGCTCGCGGGTATTGAGCCTTCAAATTTTTCCAGGCTGTTTTCTGAAAGAAATATTCGTTGTTGAAGAGATGGTCCAACTGCTCGGACGCTTTACGGAGGAGTACGGAATAGGCTGCGACGTTTTCGCCCAAAGCGTCGCCCATCAGCACGGCGGCACTGAGCGCGCTCACGTAGATACTCATGCACATGCTGTCGGCGCCCCAGAATTGGATGTCGTAGGTGTTGATGTGCGGTTCCTCGAGTACGCCTTTCCGCTGGGGATCCCAAGTCCTGATGCAATAGTCCAAGCTGGCGTGGATTTTTGGCCACCAGTGGCGAAGCCAATTCGTGTCGCCGCTGATTCGCCACTCGCGATAGAACTTGATGATTCCGCCGAGTTGGCCATCCGCGGCATCGGGAGCTGGGTGCGGCTCTTCCAACGGGCGGATGGGAATTGCGGCGCGGCAGAATTGATGACCCTCGGAGTTTTGATTCGCTCCGAATTCGGTTTCACGCAGACTGCGCTCGAGCTCTGGAAAAAGATGCGCGATTGACTGAGCGTAGTTCCAAACGTGCGTGGATGATCCATAGCAGGAGCCCTGATTTTCTCTGCTGCCTTCCCATCCCCAGAGGCGACCATCTTTCTGACGAAGAGTGGTGGGCGATTTCAGGATCGACAAATTCGCGGCGACCGCTTCCATGACTTCCGGCGGAAGATTTGTATCGTAGAGGGCGCGCGAAAACTTTTCGGAGGACATTCGCAGAGACGAATAGCTGGTGTCCCAATAGTCGACAAGCTTTTCGATGCTCGAGAAACGACCGGCATACCAAGGCTCGTATGTTCCCGCGACTGGCGTGCAGCCGACGACGTTGCAACTGACGACGTTGCTGTCGGTCGCTATGTCGGCGGGCTTGAAGAGATTCGATTTTGGCGCATACCAGGCGAGACGAAGAGAAATTGTCTTTGCTTCGCCAGGTGCAATCGAGAATGGAACAAATATCGAAGCGCCTGGGGAAGCATCGTTTGTGAGCGCAGAGCGCGAGTAGCTGTTGCCGGATTCAACGTCGTTCCAAACGAGTTGCGGAGCATCCACGCCGCGCATCCATGCGAGATTGACCTTTGCGGAGGGATCGTCTGCCCAGATCGCCAAAGCGACATCGTCCCAAGGTTTGTCTTTGGCGTGAGGGCTGCGGAGGATGAATCCGTTGGCCGTCGGCGAAATTCGGTCCGTCGGGTTTTTCTTGAACGACTCCTCGCGAATCGCGAAGAAATTTGGCGAATGGAAAGAAAATACCGCGTCGATTGTGGCCGAGTTTCGATTTGTGAAGCGGTATTCGACGGCAGCGACCGGGAGACTCGAATTGTCTGCATCGCCGGGGCTGAACGGGCTCCAACCCGTCAGCTCGACATCAAGAGGCACGTCGGCGTCGTGAAGACGCACCGTGCCGAATGGAAATTTGGTTTCAAAGGTTGCTTCGCGAAATCGTGGGAGTCCCCAGCAGCCGCCGGGATAGTCACCCTCCACTCCTGGCAGAAATGGGCGAAGTTTCCATGTAGGCACCGGGCCTTCGAGAACGCGTGCGATTCTTTCTGAGTCTCCACTCTTGACCGACACGGCGGCGTAGGCCTTGGGTTCACTCCCCAACTCGGGATGATTTCGCAGTGAAAATTTTGAGAGCGCGCCAGTTCCTTCGAGGCAAATCATGCCGGCGCCGATGCCGCCCATCGGAAAAGCGATGTGATCTAGAAAATGGCCGTGATAAACACCATTGAATTCGCGAGTAGCGCCGCACGATTTCGTAGTCGCGGTTTTGTGCGCATCGACGATCGGAGCGTGCCCACGAGTGGATTGCGTTTTGGCGAGATTCGCGGATTCGGAGGAAGCCGCATCGAAGAGAGACGCTGCGACGATGCTGGTCGCTCGCGCCAAGAGGCCTCTGCGCGTTATCGACATGTCAGGCGCTCTCCTGAGCGGCGAGCGGGAGACCGGCAGCGAGTTTTATGACGTCCTCGGGCGTTGCGATGTCCGAATCGACGATTCCGGCCTGGCGGCCTGCATTGAGAACCAAAATGCGATCGCAGCAGCGCCACAGTTCGGGTAGCTCGGAGCTGACGAGAATAATTGCCTTACCTTGCGCCGCCATTTCATCGATCAATTTGTAGATTTCCTGCTTGGCACCGACGTCGATTCCGCGAGTGGGCTCGTCGAGGAAGAGCACGGCCGGATCGGCCATGAACCAGCGCGCTAACATCATTTTTTGCTGGTTGCCGCCGCTGAGCGTGGCGATGCGAGCCTCGACGGAAGAGCGCATTCCGAATTTGTGAGCGAACTCCGCGACGCGTGAAGTTTCGAGCCTCATGCGATCCGATAAGCGGAACCGATGTAAGACCCCGATTGTTGTGTTTTCACGAATGGAAAGTTGCGGGAAGAGGCCTTCGGATTTTCTGTCTTCGGGTAACAGGCAAAATCCTTGATTGATCGATTGCCTCGGTTCGGTGGGCGCGAATGTTTTGCCGTTCAGCGATACAGTGCCCGATTTGCGTTTGCGCATCCCGAACAATGTGGCGCCCAATTCACTGCGGCCAGAGCCGACCAATCCTGCGACGCCCAAGACTTCTCCAGCCTTCACCGAGAATGAAATCCCCTGCAAGAAATCCGTCTTTAGATCGCGCACGTCGAGGACCGCGGCGCCGTGCGCAGCGCGGTGGGCGCGGCGTTCGGTGATCTCGATCGGCCGCCCAACCATCATGTGGACGAGTTCTTCGGTGGTAATCGCACTTGCGGCCCTGGTGCCGATATATTTGCCATCGCGGAGCACGGTCACGCGATCGGCGATTTGCTGGACCTCATCCATCTTGTGCGTCACGTAAACAGAGGAGACGCCACGAGATTTCAATTCCTTGATCAACGCCAGCAATCTGGCGGCATCGTCCTGAGCCAGCGAACTCGTTGGCTCGTCAAAGAAGATCACCTTCGCGCCGAGGCTGAGGGCGCGGGCAATTGCGACGAGTTGCGCCTGGCTGATGGAAAGCTTCTGGAGTTGGGTGTCGGGATTTACGTCGAGCCGGACTTGTTGCAGGAAGGGCGAACACCACAGATTCGACTCGCTGCGATCAATCGCGAACCCTTCGTTCGCTTTTGAGTTTCCGATCGCGATGTTGTCCGCGACGCTGAGGTGCGGAAATAGATCCAACTCCTGGAAGACGATTCCGATTCCGATATCTCGAGCGCGTTTGGGATCGCTGATGGTGACACGGTCACCGTCGAAATAAAGTTCGCCAGCGTCGGGAATCGTCACGCCGGCAGCTATCTTGGCGAGCGTGCTCTTGCCGGCTCCGTTTTCGCCCATGAGCGCATGCACTTCTCCTTTTTCGACGGAGAAGTCCACATGATCAAGGGCCTGAGTGGCCTGGAACCGTTTGCTGACGGCGCGCGCTTCGAGGATGGGAGCCATGTTCAGTCGTTCTAGTTCGCACCTTGTTGATAGACTTCGGCTGCGTTTTCTTTTGTGATCAATTTGGGTTGCAGGATGTAGCGCTTGTCGGGTTTGAAATTTGGTTCGCGCAGAATGCGGTCGCCAATTTCCGCGGCTTTGTCGACGCACAATGGGTAATAGAAGGTCGCGGTGAGCACGCCGTCCATCACTTTTTTGATGCCGCCTGAAGGACCGGCCAGGCCGTCAACGCCGATGAATTCCATTTGCTTGTCGCGTTGCAATTCCCTCGCGGCCAGGTACGCGCCCACCGCCATCGGATCATTATGGCCGTAGACGATATCGATTTCGGGCTCGGCACGAAGAATTTCGACCATGCGATCGCGCGCGTTGCTTTGCAGCCAGTCCGCGACTGCTTCGTGTACGAATCGGATGTCGGGATACGGCTTCAGGACGTCGTGAGCGCCGTTGTAGCGCTCCATTTCTGCCGGGACGCCGAGCAAACCGCGGATCTCGATGATCTTGCCGCGCGGGGTACCGTTTTTCTTTTTTAACTCGCTCAATATGAATTCGCCGGCCATTTTCCCGATGGCCAAATTGTCGGCGCCGACGAATGTTGTGTAGTTCGGCTCGCTGAGATCGCGCTCGAGGCAGATCACCGGGATTTGCGCAGCCATTGCGCGGCCCATCACGTCGGCGAGAGGCGCGCCTTCGTTCGGCGCCACGATCAGCAAGTCTGGCTTCTGGCGGATGAACGCTTCGATTTGTGCGATTTGCTTGCTGTTGTCTTGCTGTCCATCGGAAATTACGAGCTGAATGTCGGTCTTTTTTCCAAACACTTCCTGCATTCGCTGATTTTGAGCGGCGCGATAAGGCTCGGCGCTGTTGCACTGGCTGAAGGCGACGAAGTATTTCTTTTCGCCGTTGTTTTTTGGTCCGCACGAGACCAAGAACACGGCGAACAACGAAAGAAGAACACGCGCAGAAATTCCTGGGATCAAGCTTCTCTCCTTGTGCTTTGTTGCAGCCAGACGGCCACGACGATGATCACAGCTTTCAGCATCATTTCCAGATTTGTGTCGACGTTTTTCAGGCGAAGCATGTTTGTGAGCACACCCATAATCAAGGTTCCGATCACGGTGCCGAAGATCGAGCCTGATCCGCCAAGGAGGCTCGTCCCACCGATCACGACGGCGGCGATTGCGTCCAACTCATAGGCCACGCCAGAATTGGGATTGCCCTGGTGGTTCTGGGCGGCGTGCAAGACCCCGGCGAAGCCCGCTAAAGCTCCGGTCAACGTGTAGACAAGCACTCGGACGCGCGCGATTGGGAGTCCCGCATATCGCGCAGCTTTTTCGTTGTCGCCGATGGCGCGCGCGTATCGGCCGAACAGCGTTTTCGACAAAAGTGCTGCCGACGTGATTGTGAGCAGGACGTATGATCCAACGACCACCGGTTTGCTGGAAAACGCTGTCGCAAAGGATGACCCGAGGTCCGAGCCAAATCCGAGATCGATATTCGAGTTTCCCGTCAGCCAGCGCGCGAGACCGCGAATGCCGATCATGCTTGCGAGAGTGACCACGAACGGTTGGAGGTTCCAGCGCGCGATGACCAATCCGTTGATCAGGCCAACCAATCCGGCGCTTAAGACAGCCAGCAGCGCAGCGACAAAAATTCCCATAGCGCCCGTGAAGGGAAGAGCCGCTGTCGTAACGAGCAGGGCCGACAACGACGACGCAAGCGCGAGAATTGTTCCCACGCTCAAGTCGATGCCGCCGGTGATGATCACGAAGGTCATGCCGAGCGAGATGATTCCAATCTCGGAGACCTGTCTCAAAATGTCGGTGAGATTTCCTAATTGGAGGAAGACCAATCCGCCGCGCGGCGCGCGCGGACTGATGATGAGAGCTAGGACGATCAGGCCGGCGAGGCCAATTCCACTTTGCAATCGGCTGCGGAGCGCGCTTTTCTGGCTGGCGGCTGCGGTGTCAGCACGCTCTGGTGGTGCCGAACTGCCGCTCATGGATGCCGGTGCCGGGAACCGAGGATCCGAACGCGGAAGCCGAGCTGTTTGGAGAGCGCGACCATTTCTTCAAAAATGTCGCCGTAAGCGACCGCGATATGGTTCGACATGTAGTGCGCCATAAGTGTGTCGCGAGAAATGCCCAAATCGGCAGCCATAAACGGCCACTGACGCGTTGTTCCGGACCACCACTCGTCGCGCACATCGGGCGGGAGCTTCACGACTTCGCCGCGGCCGATGTCCATCCAGAGCTCGTTTTCGCGAATGTAGGTTCGCGCCCAGGTCATTTTTCCGGGCAAGCTCTCGCCCGCGAAGGTGCCGCCGGGAACCGGGAAATACAACGAAGGCTGTCGGTAAGAGTGCACGCCGCGGAGACTATTCGCATCGTGATTGAAAGCGTACGCGCCGCTCGAGCCCGAATTGAGCAGTACCCAGATGAATTTTCCGTCGCGGTGGCCGCCCCAGCGAATGTCGTGGAAGAAGACTCCCTGATGGAGCGACTTCGCTTTCAGGATGCGCTTCATCAACTCCATCGGAATCACGTTACCTTGATCGGCTTCGGTCGAACAGGTGAGCGTGTCGCCGTTCGATTCCGGGCGGCAGATCGAGTTGAAGAGGCCTTCCGAGAAGTCCGAGGGTGGGCGGAGAGAAATTAGTCCCAGTTGATATTGCCAACCGATGCAGTCGGCTTTGTATTCGTTCGACAGATCGAGAACCGCGAGGTAGTCGCGCAATTGTTCTCGCGTGGCATTTTCGTCGAAGTCCTCGGCGCCTTTTTCGCGCCAGTGAAAGGTGACACCTTTGTCACGGACGAAGCGAAATGCGTCGTCGACTCTGGCGTCACTGATTTTTTTGCCGCGATCGATGATCCACGCTTGATCGATTTTATGTTCGCCAAAGCCGTAGCGATGCAACAGGCGCGGGCCAAAATATCCGTTGATCATGCCCATCGAGGTATCGCCGAACATGAGGATCAAGATTCGGCGGTCTCGAATTTGCTTGGCGAGAGTCGTTGCCAGCGCTTCCGCTTCCGGCGAAATAGCGGGCGGGTCCGAAATCTCATCCTGTGCGTAGGTCAATGCGCCTTTGTCGCACCAGTGCTCGAGGCGCTCCATGAACTTCGAATCGTCTGTCCAGTCGGCGGCGTCGGTCCAGATGCGCGAGAAAGGACGATCCAAACTCTCGAGTGATGCCGCGGTATTCAGGAGACCAACGAGTCCGGGCCACTGTCCGGAAAAGTTGCTTGCGAGGAGGAGAGGATTTTTCTTGCCGACGACGCCTTCGGTCGTGTGAGTTGCGTAGAACCAGTGCACACAGACAGCGATTAGCGGGTCATCGATGTGGCTGAGTTTTTCGATCGATTCGTGCGGCTTTGAGATGAATCCAGGCACGCGTTGCGGGTGTTTGCCGATCTTTCGCAAGGCCGCTTCGAGTTGTCGCGTAGCTTTCTCGGCACTTTCCTGCGCCAGTTCGTTGGGAATTCGACGGCCGTCGCCCGGCCAAAATAAAGAGATGTTCTTAGTCATGGTCTCCGCGCAGTCGAGTTGCGGGCAAATTCTGGGAAGCGGCGGCGACCAGGTCTGGACCCACGAGGATCGGGCGGCAGGAGTCGCGCTTGATGAGTTCGGTCGGGACGACAACGCGTTGCGGCTCGAGGCCGGGAGATTCGATTCGGTTGAGAATTACCCGCGCGAGGTGCTTGCCGAGTTGCTCGGGAAATTCGCGGATCGTAGTCAGGGGTGGATGCCCCCAACTGCCGACCGTGTCGTTGCAGCCGCAGACGCTTATGTCTTCGGGGATTCTGAGGCCGCTGTCTCGCAGGGCTTTGTAGGCGCCATGAGCTGTCGGGTCGTCGCCGGCAAGAATGGCCGTGACGTTTTTGTGGCGAGACAAGAGAGATTTTGTTCCCAGATAGCCGCTCTCGACGTCGTCCTCGGAATCGGTGCTGTTCAGCCGCTGCTCCAAACCTGCTTCGTCCATCGCGCGGCGATAGCCTGCGTGACAACGCGCGAACCAAGGGAGGCGCAGGTTGCCCACGAATCCGATGTGCCGGTGCCCAAGGGTGATCAGGTAGCGCGTCATGTCGAACGCGCCTTGGATATCGTCGGCAAATACAACGTCGTACTCCTTGAGGTCATCCTTCGCGTCCACGACGTTGTTGCCCAACACTGAAAACGTTATGTTTTTTTGCTTCAGGAAGTGAAGCATGTTCATCGAATTCGATCCGGCGAGGATTACGGCGCGCACGGCGTCGTGACGTTGCAGGATCTGCGGCGGGTGAAGTTCGCGATGCGACACGGATGGAGAGTAATTGTAGGAAAGAAAAACCATGTCCCAGCCGAGCGCGGTGCAATATGCCTCGGCTCCGATCAACACGCGGGAATGAAATGCGTGGAGCATGGCGCGATTGCCGAGCAAGAACGCGAGCGCTTTTGTTTTATTGCGGCTCGAGACGTCGACGTTAAGTTGAGCGGCTGCGTCGAGTACGGATTTCTGCAGCGCGGATTCGACGCGCGTGTTTCCGTTCAGGACGCGCGACACGGTCGCGACACTCACGTGCGCGAGTTTTGCGATTTCTCGCAGGCCGATTTTGTCTCGTTTGGAATTGGGTTTTGCCATCTGAAACTCTTCAGTCGCTTCGCATGACGTTCGGCAGGGGATTTGGCGAGCGCAGCATAGCAATCTCTTTCACGTCGTGACGATATTTCTGTCCACCGCATCCGTGCGGACCTCGAAAAATTGAGCATTCCCGGACGTGGTAGCGCGTAAGCCTATATAGAAACGTTTCATCACGCAAGAGAAAATTTGCTTGCAATGAAAGTAACCCGTCTGTATGGTGTGCGCTACTTTTGGAGGCAAGCGATGGAGAAGGCGACCAGTGAGGTCGAAGAGTTTCAGGTTGAGAAACTGAAGATTCAGGTGCATCCGAGCCGCGAAGCTGCGGGAGCGGCGGCGGCCAAGGCGACGGCAGACGCGATGAAGGCTCTCGCTGCCGACCGGAAAATTTTCAGCGTTATTTTTGCCACAGGCGCGTCGCAAATCGAAACGCTCAAGGCGCTGACAGCGATTCCTGGGCTGCCTTGGGCTCAGATCGACGGCTTTCATATGGACGACTACGTCGGCCTGCCTGTGGATCACGCCGCGTCGTTTCGCGCATACCTCCAAGAAAAGCTGGTGAGCAGGGTGCCGATCCGTTCGTTTGCGTATGTCGATGGACTGGCGCCGGATCCCGAGGAAACTTGCAAGGATTATGCGGAAAAGCTGAGTGCCGCTGACCCACAGCTCTGCCTGCTGGGGATTGGAGAAAACGGCCACTTGGCTTTCAACGATCCGGCGGAAGCGAATTTTAACGACCCGCTCGACGTGAAGATCGTGCGCCTCGATGAACCTTGCCGACGGCAGCAGGCGGCGGAGGGCTGGTTCAAGAGCTTTGAGGAAGTCCCGCTGACGGCAATCACGCTGACGATGCCCCGGCTTTTTCGGGTGCCAAAACTGATCGTTTCGGTGCTTGGTCCACGCAAGGCGAACGTGATTCGGCGGACGTTCGAAGAGCCGATTTCAACGGCATGTCCTTCCACGATTCTCCGGACCCACAAAGACGCCACGATCTTCATGGATCGAGAGGCGGCGGAGCAGGTCACAAGCCGGTTCGGGCAGCGTTGAGAGAGGCGAGTCGGAGGGCTTTAGTGGGAAACGTTTCTCACTAAATAAGAAAATTCTCATTGACAGTCAGAATAATCGACTCTAGTATGCGCGGCACGGAAGGCACGGAAGTTTCTCTCAAGCACGACTCAAAAACGGACTTAGCCGTAGCGAGCGGTCAGTTTGCTGTTTTTCCAGCGGTAGGGGCCACGTCGGGGGATGTGGTTGCCGTGCGGTAGGAAAGCAGAAGTTCACGTCGATCGCGGGGTGAAGCGAAATGGATAAGAAGCAGAATTCCTTTGGGGCAGCACAGTCTCCGGAAATCAGCCGAAGCATTTCATCTATTCGAAACATATCAGAGTCGATCGCAAGGCACTTCTGGCTGATTTGTAGTTGCATGCTGCTCGCGTTGCTTTTGTCGCCGACGGTCATGTTTGGCCAGGCGGATACGGCGACGATCGTTGGAACGGTTGTGGACCAAAGCGGTGCGGCTCTGCCAAATGCGGCTGTGACGCTGACCAATCTGGGCACGAACCAAAAGACGGTGGTGAAGACGGACTCCGCCGGAAGCTTCGTCGCGACCCCGCTGAAGATCGGCGACTACTCCATCGCCGTCGAAGCGCAAGGATTCAAGAGCGCCACGCAGACAGGCGTTACGTTGAACGTGCAAGACCGCCTGCGCGTGGATTTCACGATGCAAATCGGCTCGGTAAGTGAACGAGTCGTAGTAAACACCGCCGCGCCACAGCTTCAATCCGAATCGTCAACGCTCGGCGAAGTAATCGACAGCAAGCAAGTCGAAGAACTTCCGCTGAATGGGCGCGATTACACGCAACTTGCCTCGCTGACTACTGGCGTTACGAGAGTCACGGAAAGCGGAAACGGACTCACCGGCGGAGCCACCTCCGCCACCAATGGAAACGCGGGCGGGAGCTTTGCGGTCAACGGCACGCGCGGATTGCTCAACAATTTCATTTTGGACGGCATCGACAACAACTCGAACGACAACGGCGGGAACGTGTTGAAAACGAACGTCGATGCGATCGAAGAATTCAAAGTGCAAACCAGCAACTATTCGGCGGAGTTCGGGCGCAGCGGCGGCGCGGTGATCAACGCGACGATCAAGTCCGGAACGAACGGATTTCATGGAACTTTGTTCGAGTTCTTTCGCAACGACGTGCTGGATGCGCGGGGATTCTTCGAACCATCGGGTGATACCAAGGCTCCGTTCCGGCAGAATCAGTTCGGCGCGACGCTAGGCGGGCCGATCAAGCGCGACAAACTTTTCTTTTTCGTGGATTACCAGGGCACCCGCATCGGGTCGTCGCAGACCGACATTTCCACGGTCCCGACCGCGGCGGAATTGAGCGGCGATTTCAGTGCAATGTACGACGGAACCCCTTCGACCACGATTTACGATCCCAACACCACACAGATTGTGAACGGGCAAGTAGTTCGTACGCCGTTTCCGGGGAACATTATTCCCACCGATCATTTCGATCCGATCGCGAAGAACATCCTCGACCTTTATCCCGCACCGAACCAACCCGGCAACACCAACAACTACGTCGCAAACGATCCGGGCTCCAACAACATAAATCAGGGCGATGCCAGACTCGATTACTCGATCAACTCGAGACAACAAATTTTCTGGCGCGGATCGATCAGCCACACGGACCGCTTTCAGCAGCCGCCATTGCCCGGCCTTGCAGACGGGGGAAACGGATTGCAGGGCATTTCGTTTGACGCCACGCGTGGATTTGCTCTGGGGCATACGTGGGCGATTCGACCGACGATCGTGAACGATGTGCGCGTTGGTTTCAGTGGTGATCACTACGTCAACAGCATTCCGGCGTATGGACTCAACTATCCTCCGCCTAGCTTGCTAGTGCCGGGCGTTCCGAATGATCCCTCGCTGAACGGCATAACACTGTTTCAAATTTCAGGCGGTTTTCGCCGCGTGGGCACTCCTGGATACTCTCCAACCACGAGCTTTTCACAAGAGATTCAGTACGGCGATACGGTCAGCCTCGTCCACGGCAGGCACTCTCTCAAAGTCGGAGTGCAATTCCACCGCAGCGCGTTCAACTTGCTTCAGCTCGGCTCGCCGCGCGGCAGAATGCGGTTCACCGGTCAGTTCACATCGGATGGACAGGACGACGGCAGCGGAAATCCATTGGCGGACGCGCTGCTGGGAATTCCGGCAGCGTCGAATATTTCTCTCGGCGGAATGTTTCACAATCGGCAGAACACGTCCGGCGGATTCGTGCAAGACGATTTCAAGCTGAGCTCGAAACTGACGCTGAATCTTGGATTGCGATACGACTACACGACTCCGATTTATGACAAGTACAACCAGCTTGCGAATCTCGATTTCGCGACGGGGCAGTTAGTCCTCGCGGGAGTGAATGGCGCATCGCGCGGACTTGTGAACACCGACAGAGACGATTTCGCTCCGCGCCTCGGACTGGCGTGGCAGGTCATGTCGCATACCGTCGTCCGCGCCGGTTACGGGCGCTTCTTCGCGTATCAAGAGACGCGCACCGGTGATCCGTTTCAGCTCTACTACAACCTGCCGTTCGTTGCTGAACCGAACTACATCACCGATGGAGTCACGCCGGTGCTCACGGTGTCTGGAGGGTTTCCGCCGTTGAATCTCAACTCGATCACCGGCGCATCGGTGACGACTTCCGCAGGCGGAGCGGGTACGCACCTTCACGCACCTGTTTTGGACGAGTGGAATTTGAACATTCAGCACGAACTGCCGGCCAACACGTTGGTCGAGATCGCGTATGTAGGATCGAAGTCGACGCATCTTCAGACTCTGATCGACATGAACCAGGATCCAACACCTGGGCCAGGCGACGTGCAGTCGCGGCGTCCTTATCCGCAGTACGGCAGCTTCTCGAACATCGTGAACCGCGGGAATTCGTCATACAACGCGCTTCAGTTGAAGGTGCAGAAGCGCACGAGCCACGGTTTGATGTTCCTCAGCGCATTCACGTTCAGCAAATCGATTAACGATCAGCCCGAGATTTGCTGTTCTTCGCCGACACCGCAAAACAGCTACGACCTGGCGTCGGAAAAAGGTCCGTCGGATTTCGACCAGCGCTTCCGTTGGGTCACAAGCTTTGACTATCAACTTCCGATCGGCAAGGGCGAACACTTCATGAATTCGAACCGAGTGGAGGATCTGATCTTTGGCGGCTGGCATGTGGGCGGAATCTACACGATGCACACCGGCTTCTATTTCACGCCACAGATGAGCTTCGATCCGTCGAACACTGGCTCGGTCGGCTTGTATCGCACGGACCGCGTTTGCAACGGCAACCTGCCGAGTTCTCAGCGCAACATCAACAATTGGTTCGACATCAACTGCTTCCCGCTGCCGGCGAACTATACGTTTGGCGACTCCGGAAAGAACGTTCTCGTCGGTCCGGGCGCGGTGGAGACGGATTTGTCGTTGCGCAAAGTGTTCAACATCACGGAGTCGAAGAATCTGGAATTCCGCTTCGAGATGTTCAACGCCTTCAATCACCCGGTGTTCGCTCAGCCCGACAACTTTATCGACGATGGGCCGGGCGCGGCGGGCGTCATTACTTCGACGGTCATACCGCAGCGCCAACTGCAGTTTGCTTTAAAGCTCCACTTCTGATATCCCGCGAGTTGGTCGCTGTGGGACATCTGACGAAGGAGTAGGCCGAGTGAACCGCAGGAAGTTTCTGAAATCGTCGGCTGTGGCGGGCGTGGCGGCCGTGAGTGGCCGCGGAATTTCGGCAGAGACAGTCGAGGAAAACGCAGCGGCTGGGGCGAAGACCGCCGCCTCAGCCGCTCCTGCTGAAGTTGAGCGCACGCTGCGGACGTTTTCCGGCGCGGGCGCAAAGCAAGTGGCCTTTCCTCTCGGTGGAATCGGCACTGGAACGATTTCGCTCGGCGGGCGCGGCGAACTGCGCGATTGGGAAATTTTTAATCGCCCCGCGAAAGGGCGCATGCTGCCGTTCACCTTTGCGGCGTTGTGGGCCAAGCCGGAGGGCGGCAGTCCGCTATTGCGCGTAATCGAAGGTCCGATCGAAACTCCGTACACGGGTTGGAATGGATATAGCCGTGAATCGGGGCAAGGCCTGCGCCATTTCGATCGAGCGACGCTCGTCGGCAAATATCCGATCGCCACATTTGAATTTGAAGACAGCGCCCTTCCCGTCTCCGTTTCGCTCGAAGCGTTCAATCCTTTTATTCCGTTGAATGTGGACGATTCCAGCCTGCCCGTTGCGATTTTCAAATATCACATTACCAATCGAAGCGCGGAAGCGGCCGACATTGCGCTTTCGTTTTCAACGATGAATCCCGTTGGCTATGACGGCAAGGCGTTTTTGGACAGCAATGAGCATCCGGGCTTCGGAAAAAACGTAAATACCGTACGGCGAGAAAACGCAGGCGGCGTGGACCTCACCGGAGTCGATCTGACTTCAGGAAAATATGATGTGGGCGACTCGCTGCATGGCTCGATGGCACTGGTGACAACTCATCCTGGCGTGACTGCCCATGCGCGCTGGATCGGCAATGACTTTTGGGATTTTTATCAGATTTGGATGAACCAGTTTTCCGCAAACGGTAAAGTTACGGAGTCGAAGTCGTCTCAGCCGTCTGAAGACGGCACATCGGATTTCGCGACACTTGCACCGTACGCGCATCTCGAGGCGGGTGAATCGACGACGATCACATTCATGCTGAGCTGGTACTTTCCCGTTCGCGAAAACTACTGGCACTGGAAGGACAAAGAGGTACGCGGGCGAAAATTGACCAACTACTACGGCACGCGCTTCAAGAGCGCGTGGGAAGTAGCGATGCATACGGCGTCGCGGCTGCCCGAGCTGGAACAGAAGACGCGCTCATTCGCCGAAACTTTCTTTTCGAGCACGCTTCCGCCGGAAGTTCTCGATGCGGTGTCGAGCCAGGTGTCGATCTTGCGCACGAATACATGCATTCTGCTCGAGGGCAAGAGATTCTTTGGATTCGAAGGTTGCGCCGACGATGAAGCGAACGGCTGGATGAATTGCTCGCACGTCTGGAACTACGAGCACGCGTCGGCGTTTTTGTTCCCTGAGTTGCAGCGTTCGGTGCGCGATACCGACTTTCTCCATGAGATGCGAAGCGACGACAGCATGGCGTTTCGTTCGATGGTGCCGCTCGACATCGCACAATGGAGTTTCCGTCCCGCGGCCGACGGACAGATGGGCTGCATCATAGGGCTGTATCGCGAGTGGCAAATCTCTGGAGACGACGCGTTTCTGAAAAAGCTGTGGCCGAACGCGAAGCGAGCGTTGGAATTTTCCTGGAAGTTCTGGGACGTCGATAAAGACGGCTTAATGGAGGGCGAGCAACACAACACGTACGACATCGAACTCTTCGGGCCAAATCCGATGATGTCGTCGCTCTATCTAGGCGCGCTGAGGGCTGGCGAATTGATGGCCACCGCTGTGGGCGACACGAGTGCCGCTGCGAGCTATCGCGCTGTTCGTGAAAAGGGCGCCAGGAATTTTGAGAGCATGTGGAATGGTGAATTCTACGTTCAGAAGACGACGCCTGTGGATCAGATTCGTCCGATGCCGCCGTACGATAAGGGAGATTGGAAACAACGCGTTGTTCTCGATGGCGAACTGAAGTATCAGGTTGGCGACGGCTGCCTCTCGGACCAGATGTTAGGCCAATGTTTTGCAGAGGTGCTCGGTTTGGATCTCGGCTTGCCGCCGGAGCGCGTGAAGAAGGCGCTACAAGCGATCTTCAAGCACAATTTCAGAACGGATTTTCGCAACTATCCGCACACGCAGCGGATTTACGCAATCAATGATGAGCAGGGTTTGGTGGTTTGCTCATGGCCCAATGGGGGACGTCCCACGATTCCGCTTTCGTATGGCGATGAAGTCTGGACCGGGATCGAATATCAGGTTGCCGCGCATCTTATTTATACCGGGTTGATC
>Ga0209624_10001878_pt1 | contig 16037 bp, 10 predicted proteins | sample JacPinW_OM2H0_O1_FD_188565 | JGI IMG/M metagenome (GOLD analysis project Ga0209624, IMG submission 188565) | Forest soil microbial communities from Algoma, Ontario, Canada - Jack Pine, Ontario site 1_JW_OM2H0_O1 (SPAdes) (version 2) | ecosystem: Environmental > Terrestrial > Soil > Boreal...
CGTCGCTGCCGTAGCCGATGTCGTCGGTCGCCTGGGTCGCGACCACCGGCGTCTTCTGATCCGCCTTGACCCCGACGTACAGCGCGCTGTCGTCGTACCAGAGCGACACCGACGTCGCAACGGAGGCGGGCGCCTTCGAACCCAGGTCGACCAGCGGCCCGGTGAGGGCCCCTTGCGCCCAGCGCGGGTCGGCGAGCGAGGCGTCCAGGGGCAGCGGCGAGGCGGCCCGGTGGATCTCGATCCGGTCGGCGGGGGCGAGCGTAACGGCCCCAGCAGTGGCCGGCGCAAGGACGGCGGCCAGGACGGCGGCGGCGAGAAGCGGGCGGAGCACGATGGCCCGACCGTAGCAGCACGGCGCCCGGCAGTCGTTCAACGCGACCTCAAATCACGCCCGAACGGACCTCACGGAAGCCTCAACACGCCCGGCAAGCTACCTAAGCAGGTGCGTCCTGTGGGGCGGCGTGGTATCATAGGACCTTATGGCCCAAGTCCGGACGCGGTCCGATATCCGCAACGTCGCGATCATTGCCCACGTCGACCACGGGAAGACCACGCTGGTCGACGCCATGTTCCGCCAGAGCGGCATTTATCGAGAGGGCCAGCATACCGAAGCCCGCGCGATGGACTCCAACCCGCTCGAACGCGAGCGCGGCATCACGATCCTCGCCAAGAACACGGCCATCGACCACAACGGCGTCAAGTTCAACATCGTCGACACCCCCGGCCACGCCGACTTCGGCGGTGAGGTCGAGCGCGTGCTCCAGATGGTGCAGGGCGTGGTGCTGCTGGTCGACGCCGCCGAGGGCGTGATGCCGCAGACGCGCTTCGTGCTGCGCAAGGCGCTCGAGCTCGACCTGCGCGCGATCGTCGTGATCAACAAGATCGACCGCCGCGACGCACGCCCCGTGGAAGTCGTGGACGAGGTGTTCGACCTCTTCATCGAGCTGGGCGCGTCGGACGAGCAGGCCGACTTCTCGGTCGTCTACGCGAACGGCAAGGCCGGCATCGCGAAGTACGAGCTCGCCGACGAAAGCACCAACCTCGAGCCGCTGTTCGACACGATCATCAAGGCCGTGCCCGAGGCGCCCGCCGAGGAAGGCGGGTTCCAGATGCTGGTCTCCGCGATCGACCACAACAAGTACGTGGGGCGCATCGGCATCGGCCGGATCTTCCGCGGCAGCTCGAAGGTGAACGCGCCGATCGTCAAGGTCGCGCGCGACGGCACCGTCACGACCGGCCTGCGGCTCACCAAGATGCTCGCGTTCCACGGCCTCGACCGCATCGACGTCGAGGAGGCGTCGGCCGGCGACATCATCTGCGTCTCGGGCATCGAAGGCCTGAACATCGGCGACACGATCGCCGACGCGGCGCATCCCGAGGGGATCGCGGCGACCGCCGTCGACGAGCCCACCGTGTCGATGTACTTCATGGTCAACGCGTCGCCGTTCGCGGGCCGCGAGGGCAAGTATCTCACGTCGCGGCAGATCCGCGACCGGCTCATGCGCGAGCTGGAGTCCAACGTCGCATTGCGCGTCGAGGACACGGCATCGGCCGACACGTTCGAGGTGCGCGGGCGCGGCGAGCTGCATCTCTCGATCCTCATCGAGACGATGCGCCGCGAAGGTTACGAGATGGCGGTCAGCAAGCCGCGCGTCATCATCACCGAGCGTGACGGCGTGAAGATGGAACCGGTCGAGTACGTCGTCATCGACGTGCGCGAGGAATACGCCGGCGCGGTGATCGAGTCGGTCGGCCGCCGCCGCGCGCAGATGTCGAACATGGTCACCGTCGGCGAGACGCGCCGGCTCGAGTACACGATGCCCACGCGCGCGATCTTCGGCCTGCGCGGCGAGCTGCTCACGCTCTCGCGCGGCACCGCGGTGATGTCGCACGTGTACTACACGCACCAGCCGCTCGCGGGCGACATTCCCGGCCGCTCCAACGGCGCGCTCGTCACGAGCGACACCGGCACCGTCACCGCGTATGCGCTGATGGGTCTCGATCAGCGCGGGCGCTTCTTCGTCGACCCGGGCACCGAAGTGTACGAAGGCATGATCGTCGGTCGCGCCAACGACGACAAGGACGTCGCGCTCAACGCCGTGCGCGCGAAGAAGCTCACCAACATGCGCGCCGCCGGCACCGACGAGAACTTCAAGATGCCGCCGGCCGAGGAGATGTCGCTCGAGCGCGCGATCGAGTTCATCGAGGACGACGAGCTGGTCGAGGTGACGCCCAAGTCGATCCGGTTGCGCAAGCGTCTCCTGGACGAAGGCGACCGCATCAAGTCGCGCAAGCGCGAGAAGGCGACCGTCGGCTAGCCGGACCGGGAGGCGGTAACCGCCGCGCCCGCCGAGAAGCGCCCGCGGATGAGACGTCTCGGCCTTCTCGCGGTCGCGCTTGCGGTCGCGCTCAGCGCGTGCACCCGCGTCGCGACGACGCAGTCCGGAGCCCCGGGTGAGAACGGCGGAGTAGCGTCCGGGCAGCGGCATCCCTGGACCCGGCCCGGGATCATGCGGCTCGCGAGCCTGACCGAGCCGGACACGCTGAACCCGGCGCTGTCCACCTCGCAGGTCAGCGTCGACATCGCGATGTTCTGGGCCGGGTATCTTTTCAACTACGACGACGAGAACCGCCTCGTCCCCGAGCTCGCCGCCGAAGTGCCCACGCTCGCCAACGGCGGGATCTCGAAGGACGGGCTGACGATAACCTATCGCCTGCGCAAGGGGGTGCAGTGGCACGACGGCGCGCCGTTCACGGCCGACGACGTGGTGTTCAGCTGGCGCACGATCGTCAACCCGAACAACAACGTGCAGACGCGGACCGGCTACGATCGCATAACGGCGATCGACACGCCCAACCGATGGACCGCAGTCGTGCACCTGAAGAGCGCGTACGCGCCGTTCGTGAACACGTTCTTCACGATGGCATCCACGCCGTACGCCTTGTTCCCCAAGCACCTGCTCGCGCAGTATCACGACATCAACCAGATTCCGTACAACAGCAAGCCGGTCGGAACGGGGCCGTTCATCGTCGCGGAATGGCATCGCGGGCAGACGATCCGCATGATCGCGAACCCGCACTACTGGCGCGGGGCACCCAAGCTCAAGGAAGTCCAATACCGAGCGATTCCGGACGAGAACACGCTGACGACCGGCATGCGAACGCACGAGATCGACTTCTGGTACAACGCCGGCGCGACGAACTATCCCGTCGCCTCGAAGATACCGGGCACGCACGCGCTGCTCACGCCGTTCACCCAGTACTCGTTGATCGGCTTCAACGCGCAGCGTCCGATCATGTCGGACGTCGCGGTCCGCCGTGCGCTGGCGTACGCGACGGATCGCAAGCGGCTGATCGACACCGTGACGTTCGGCGTGCAGCTGTTGGGCGACGGTGACCAGCCTGCGTTCTCGTGGGCGCACGATCCGGGGCTGCAGTCCATCCCATACGATCCGGCGAAAGCGCGCGCGACGCTGGACGCGGCCGGCTGGCGAGCCGGTCCGGACGGCATCCGGTCGAAGGACGGCGTCCGAATGCACGTGCAGATCGCCACGACGACCGGCGGCGCCGTCGGCAACCGTCTTGCCGTGCTGCTGCAGTCGGCGTGGCGGGACATCGGGGTCGAAGCCGAGGTGAAGCCGTACGCGTCCGCGATCATGTTCGCGAACTATCAGGCCGGCGGCATCCTGCAAAGCGGCAAGTTCGACGTGCAGTTCTCGTCCTGGCTCGCCGGCATCGATCCCGACGACTACACGCTCTTCGCATGCGATCAAATCCCGCCCAACGGGCAGAACCAATACCGCTTCTGCAGCCACGAGCTCGACGCCCAAGAGAAGATCGCACTGACATCGTACGATCAGGCCGTGCGCAAACGGGCCTACGCGCGCATTCAGCAGATTCTCGTCGACCAGGTGCCGCTCGTCACGATGTGGTTCGCGCGCAGGTTCGACGTGGTGAGCGACGACCTCAAGGGGTACAAGCCCGCCCACGCCGTGACGACGTTCTGGAACACGTGGGAGTACGAGATCTAGAGCTCAGGCACGTTACCGCGAGCGCGTGAGCTCGCGCACGCCGTCCGGGCCGGCCACCAGCACCGCACCGGTGAGCGCGGCGGCGAACAGGCCCGTCGCGACGACGCCGTGCATCGCCCGCAGCGTCGCGTCGAGCGCGGCGGGATCGTCGATGACGCCGAACGCGCAGTCGAGGATCGCGTTGCCGTTGTCGGTGATGAACGGCGCCGCGCCGGGTCCGATGCGCCGCGCGATGCGCGCGCCGGGAAACGCCGTTTCGATCGCGCGCGTCACGACGACGAGCGTGAACGGCACGACTTCCACCGACGTCGGAAACGCACCCAGTCGATCGACGAGCTTCTCGGGCGTGACGATCACGACGAACGTCCGCGCGGCCAGCGCGACGGCTTTCTCGCGAAAAAGCGCGCCGCCGGCGCCTTTTGTGAGCGACCAGTCCGCGGCGACCTCGTCCGCGCCGTCGATCGCGACATCGATCTCGCGCTCGCCGAGCGCGGCAAGCGGGATGCCGAGCTCGCGGCATTGGCGTTCCGTCACGCCGGACGTCGCAACCGCGGCGATCTGCTCGCCGCGCGCCACACGCTCGCCGACGCGCGCGACCGCCCAGCGCGCGGTGCTGCCGGTCCCGAGGCCGATGCACGTGCTCGAACGCACGTATCGGTCGACCGCGGCAAAGCCCACCGCGCGCTTGGCTTCGTCCACCGGCGTCATGCCGGAGACGTTCGAACCGTCAGCGGCAGTAGCCCTTGACCTTCGTGCCGTTCTTTTTGTGGTAACCCTTCACCCAATGCTGGCCCGGCGGGCACGTGTGCTTCATGTGGCCCGGAGCCATCATACTGTGCCCGTGCCCGGCGTACGCGGGCGCGGCGAACGCCGAGAGCGAGGCCGCGAACGCGATCATGGCTACTGCAGCAAGTCTGCGCATGAGAAAATCCTCCAGATGAATGCAACCTGGAGGAGATTCCTTCGCCCGGCCCGCCGGTCCCTGGTTCGCCAAGGACCCGCGCGGCTTACCGGAAGGCCGGCAAGTCCGGGAGCGGCTCGACGACCTTGAACGTCAGCTCGCCGCGGTCGGGTTCGAAACCGATGCGGACGACATCGCCGTCGCGGACCTCGCCGGCGAGGATCTTGCGGCCGAGCGGGGTCTCCACTTCGCGCTGGATCGCTCGTTTGAGCGGGCGCGCACCGTATGACGGATCGTAGCCCGAGCGCACCAGGTGCGTCTTGGCGTCGTCGGTGATCTCCAGCGTGATGCGGCGGTCGCGCAGCCGTGCGCGCACGCGGTCGAGCTGGATCTCGACGATCTCCTTGAGCTGCTCTTCCGAGAGCTTGTGGAACACGACGATCTCGTCGATGCGGTTGAGGAACTCCGGCCGGAAGTGCTGGCGCAGCTCGTCGAGCACCGTCGCGCGCATGATCGCGTGCTCGGCGCCGCCCATGTCGGCGGACGCGTCGAGGATGCGGTGCGAGCCGATGTTCGACGTCATGATCACGATCGTGTTCTTGAAGTCGACCGTGCGGCCCTGACCGTCGGTGAGACGCCCGTCGTCGAGGATCTGGAGGAACACGTTGAACACGTCCGCGTGCGCCTTCTCGATCTCGTCGAACAGCAGCACCGAGAACGGGCGCCGGCGCACCGCTTCGGTGAGCTGGCCGCCTTCGTCGTAACCGACGTATCCCGGCGGTGAGCCGAGCAGACGCGCGACGCTGTGCTTCTCGCCGTACTCCGACATGTCGATGCGCACGAGCGCGCGCTCGTCGTCGAACAAGTATGCGGCCAGCGCGCGCGCGAGCTCCGTCTTGCCGACGCCGGTAGGTCCGAGGAACAGGAACGAGCCCAGCGGGCGGTTCGGATCGCCCAGGCCCGAGCGCGCGCGCACGATCGCTTCCGCGACGGCGGTGACGGCTTCGTCCTGGCCGATCACGCGGCGGTGCAATTCTTCCTCGAGGTGGAGCAGCTTCTGGATCTCGCCTTCGAGCAGCTTGCTGACGGGCACGCCCGTCCAGCGGCTGACGACCGAGGCGATGTCCTCTTCGTCGACCTCTTCCTTGAGGAGGCGCGAGCGGCCGTCGCTGATCGCGGCTTCCTTCTCGTGCAGCCGGCGCTCGAGCTCCGCCAAGCGGCCGTACTTGAGCTCCGATGCTTTCGCGTAGTCGGCGGCCTGCGTCGCGCGATCGACCTCCACTTTCGTGGCCTCGATCTGCTCGCGCAGCTCGCGCGTCTGCGCGACCGCGTCCTTCTCCGACTGCCAGCGCGCGCGTAACCCGTCGGTCTGCTCGTGCAGCTCCGCCAGCTCCGCGTCGAGCTTCTCGAGCCGCTGCTTCGATGCGTCGTCGCTCTCCTTGCGCAACGCCTCGCGCTCGATCTCGAGTTGCATCATGCGGCGCGACGCTTCGTCGAGCTCGGTCGGCATCGAGTCGATCTCGGTGCGCAACTTCGCCGCCGCTTCGTCGACGAGGTCGATGGCCTTGTCGGGCAGGAAGCGGTCCGCGATGTAGCGGTTCGACAGCACGGCGGCGGCGACGAGCGCGGCGTCCTTGATGCGCACGCCGTGGTGAAGTTCGTACCGCTCGCGCAATCCGCGCAGGATCGAGATCGTGTCCTCGACCGACGGCTGGTCGACCATCACCGGCTGGAACCGGCGTTCGAGCGCGGCGTCCTTCTCGATGTACTTGCGGTACTCGTCGAGCGTCGTCGCGCCGATCATGTGCAGCTCGCCGCGCGCGAGCAGGGGCTTGAGCAAGTTGCCCGCGTCCATCGAGCCTTCGGTCTTGCCGGCGCCGACGACCGTATGCAGCTCGTCGACGAACAGCAGCACGCGGCCCGCCGCGCTCTGCACTTCCTTGAGCACCGCTTTGAGGCGCTCTTCGAACTCGCCGCGGTACTTCGCGCCCGCGATGAGCGCGCCCATGTCGAGCGAGATGAGGCGCTTGTCCTTGAGGCCCTCGGGCACGTCGCCGCGCACGATGCGCTGCGCGAGCCCCTCGACGATGGCGGTCTTGCCGACGCCCGGCTCGCCGATGAGCACCGGGTTGTTCTTGGTGCGGCGCGACAGCACTTGGATCACGCGCCGGATCTCTTCGTCGCGTCCGATCACCGGATCGAGCTCACCGCGCTCCGCGGCCTTGGTGAGGTCGCGGCCGTAGCGCTCGAGCGACTGGTAGGTGCCTTCGGGATTCTGCGTGGTGACGCGCTGGTTGCCGCGCACTTCGCGCAGCGCCGCGAGCAGCTTCTCGCGCGAGAGCCCGAGGTCGCGGAACAGCTTGCCGACCGCGCCCGAATCGGACGTCATCGCGAGCAGCAGGTGCTCGACCGAGACGTAGTCGTCGTTGAGCGACTTCGCCTCCTCGTCGGCCTTGCCGAGCAGGCGCGAGAGCGCCGGCGCGACCGTCACCTGGCTCTGGTCGGCGTTCGCACCCTGATAGCGCGGCAGCGCTGCGATCGCGGCCTGGAGCCGCTGATCGACCGTGCGCGGATCCAGGCCCGCTTTCTCTAGGATGGGGCCTGCGATGCCTTCGGTCTGGTCCAGGACCGCCGCGAGCAGATGCTCCGGGGCCGTCTGAGTATTGTGCTCCGAGAGCGCCCGGGTGTACGCCGCATTGAGCGCTTCCTGAACGCGCTGGGTCATACGCTCTACGTTCATTCGCACTCTACAACCGAGAGTGCTAAGGAGAGGTTTCGCCAGTCCGTTCCCCGGGCCGGCGAAGCCTTGCTCGGCTACGGCATGACCAGCGTGCTCAGCGGCACGGTAACCGCGCCGCTCTGCCCGGTGAAGGTTACGTTCCGGCCCGCGGGGTCGATCGTGATCGTCCCGACGTAGCGCGTGCCGCCCAGCTCGAACGTATGCACCGGATTGCCGCTCCGGTCGTACGCCACGAGGGCGAGGGACATCCGGTTGTCCAGGTAGCTGTAGGGCCAGTACGTGTACCCGTTCCACGTCATCACGGGATAGGTGGACCGCTGGAACGGCGTCGTCACCTGCTGGAGCCCGGGCGGCCAGCTCGAGGTCTGGGGTACGGTGCTCACGACCGGGACGCCGAGCGGCGGCAGCCGCTGCCCGCCGGCCGGCTGCCACGGCCCCCAGTCGCCGCCGGGCGAGCCCTGCGTTATCGTCCATATCTGGTTCTTCGCGTCCAACGTGAAGAGCTCGCAGCAGCCGTTGCTCTGCTGGGACGCGGCGAGCCGCGTCATCGGGACCGGCTGCCCTTTGAAGCCGGGGCCCTCCCAGCTGCTCCACGGGCCGCCCGCGGTCATCTGGTACAGCGTCCAGATCTGGCCGCTGCCGTCGATGCCCCAGACTTCCACGCCGCGGTTGCCGCCTTGCTGCGACGCGGCCATCTGCGTGAACTGGCCGGGCTGGCCGCCGATGTTCGCCCCCGTCCACGGACCCCAGTCGCCGCCCGCCCACTGCTGGCTTATCCCGTACAGCGCACCGTTTGCGTCCATCGCCCAGACGTACACGTTGCCGTTGTTCTGACCGGCCGCGACGACTTGCTTGGCCGGGACCGGCTGGCCCTTGAAGCCGGGACCTTCCCAGCTGCTCCACGCTCCGCCCGGGGTCGTCTGGTAGATCGTCCAGATATTGCCTCCCGCATCGACGCCCCAGAGCTCCACGCCGCGGTTGCCGGACTGTTCCGCCGCCGCGATGTACGACAGCGCGCCCGGCTGGCCGTTGAAGTTCGGGCCGCTCCAAGGACCCCAGCCGCCGCCCGGCCCCTGCTGGCCCGCGGTCCAGAGCATCCCAGCGGCGTCTAACGCCCACAGCTGCAGGACGCCGGTGTTCTGCCCCGCCACCGCAACCTGCGTCGCCGTGAACGTCTGCCCGTTGAAGTTGGGACCGCTCCACGGCGACCAGGTCCCACCCGGGCTCAGCTGGCCGGCGTACCAGATGCGGCCAAGCGTGTCGACGCTCCAGAGCTGGGCGCCCTTACCGCCGCCGGACCGACTCGCGCCCATCGCGCTCAGCAGCGGCGCCTGGGTGAACGGCGTCACCGGTACCGACGGGTAGAGCGCCGCGAGCGCGGCGGCCACGGCGGTCTGCGGGAACTTCGCCCCGAGCAGCGCCGCGCTCATCTGGTCCTGGGTGGTCGCCGGGAACATGGACGGGTCGAGCAGGATCTGACCGACTTGCAGTGCCGTGAGATCCGGGTAGACGCCGGGCGCGATCAACGCCGCCGCGATCTCGTCGAGCGTGTACCCTGCTCCCTTGAGCGCCTGCGCAAGCTGGAGTGGCCCAGAGTCCGTGCCGCCCGGCGCGTGACCCGCCACGAGCGCGGCGGAAACCGCGTGCCCTTGCGGGCTCCCGGCGCCGCTTGGCGGGCTTTGGAAGTGGCGCAGGATTTGGGCGCATCCCGCCGCCGTGAGGGCCGGATTTTCCGTCCGCAGCAGCATCGCCATTTCGAGGAGCGCGCGAGGCGCACCGGGACGAGCCGCGATCTCCGCGGCGATGGACTTGGCTCGGTTTGGATCGATCACGATGGTTTTCTCCTAGGGCGGCGCCGGGAGCAGCGCTACGACGACGGCATTGACGTCGCTGGGGTTCGAGTCGACGGTGGCGAGCGCCGCGGCGAGCGACACCGCGTCGCCGGCAGTCGATGGGAAGTTTGCGATCAGCACGTAGCCGAGCTGCGTCAACGTGAGCGGCGGGGTCGTGACGCCGACCAGCTGCGGTGCCGCTTGCACGGCCGTCGTCCCCGACTGGGCTAGGGCGGTGGCTTTCGCGCGCACGATGTCGTCCGGGTACACCGCGTGCAGGGCCACGGCGAGCGTCACCGGGTTGAGGCCCGGCAGGGCGGCGCTGATGGCGGGAGCCGCGGCACCCATGGTGATGCCGGCCGCGGCCAGCGCCCACGTGATCAGCAGCGCCGTCTCCGCGGTCGCCGGGAAGTTCGCGCGCAGGGCCGCCGTGAGATCGCCCGGCGTGAGGCTGGGGAACGCGCGGGTCAGGAGCGGCGCCGCCTGCTGCGCGCTCTTACCCAGGCGCGCGAGCTGCGCCGCCAGCCCGGCCGCCGAGGCGGCCGGGTCGATGTACACGGCCTTGAGCACGGCCGCGACGACGGGTGCGCCGATCGACGGGATCCCCGCCCGGAGCCCGAGCGCCGCGGCGTTCATGTCGTAACCCAGCGCCGCAAGCGCGTCGCCGATCGGCAAGACGGCGGGCTCGCCGGGGCTCGGTCCGATCGCGAACGCGGCGGCGAGCGCGGACACCATGGCGGATGCCGTGGGCCGCGGACCGATCGCGGCGAAGGCGGTGTCGAGCGCGCTCGCCAACCCGACGGCCGCCGGCGACGTCGGCGAGAGCGGCATTCCGGTGGCGGCCGCGGTCGCGACCGAGTTGAGGTCGATCGGGGTCGACGTCGAGGCAAAGTGGGCGCGCGTCGCGACGAGCGCGTTCACGACGCCGGACACCGCGACATGGAGCCCGCCGAGGATCGCGGCGAGGTCCGGCGGCTTCAGCGCCGTGTAGCCGAGAAGCAGTGCGTTGGCGAGCGCGCCCGAGTCGGGCAGCGCGGACCGGAGCGCGGCCGCCATCTGGGCCGCGGTGAGCACGTCGGCCCACAGGATTTGGCCGCCGACCGTGAAGCCGCTGCGGCGCGTCACCGCGAAGCCCGCCGGCGCCCGGCCGGCGTCGAGCTGCGAGTACGCGACCGTCACCGCGCCCCCGCCGGTCGTCGTCTTGGCCGCGTCGGCGGCGATGAACAGACACCCGGCCGCGAGCTCGGTCCGGCGCGTGGCGGTGAAGGCCAGGACCGGTGTCGAGCTGAGCTGGATGCTCGCGCCGGCTGCGACCGGAAGGGTACCGGGGACGGCCGGGTCGTCGACGGTCACGAGCAGCGTGCTGTCGATCGGGTTCGCCGCCGGTGTGAGGTCGTTCGCGAGCGTGACGAGCCAGCCCGATACCGTGACCTGCACGGTCGCTTCCGGGCTGAGCGGGCTGGGCATCGACCCCGCGAGCGCGGACGTGCGGAACGACGCGTAGTACGTCCCGGTGGCGGGCTTGTCGAGCGGCACCGAGACGCTCGTCGCAGTCGTGGTCGCGAGCGTCATCGGATCCGCCCCGAAGCGGTAGCCGTACTCGTACGTGGCGTCCGCGCCGGACGCGGGCCATGAGATCAGCAGCGCGCCGTCCGCATACGACAGCGCCGGGGCAGGTGGTCGCGCGAGGCGCCGGATCGGCACGGTCGGGCTGAGCGGGCCCTTTCCGACGGCATCGACGCCGCGCACGGCGACGGTGTAGGCACCCGGCGGATCGCTCTCGGTGAAGCCGATCGTCCCGCTCAGCTCGTTCGGCATGGACACGGTCGTTGGTGCGCTCGACCCGGTCTGCCACTGGAGCTCGTAGCTCGTCGCCCCTTCAGCCGCCGTCCAGGTGACGCGCAGCGTGCCGGCGTCAACGGGCGAGAGCAGCGTGATGGTGCATGGGCCGGGAACCGCGGCGACTTGAACGTTCGCCTCGGGACTGAGCGGGCTGGGCATCGCGCCGGCGAGCGTCTTCGTGCGGAACGATGCGTAATAGGTTCCGGTCCGCGGGGGCGTGAGCGGCACCGTAACGCTGGTCGCGGTCGTGGTCGCGAGCGTCATCGGATCCGTCCCGAAGCGATAGCCGTACTCGTACGTAGCGCCGGCGCCGGACGCGGGCCATGCGATCTGCAGCGCGCCGTCCGCGTATGAGAGCGCCGGCGCCGCCGGTGGCGGGAGGCGCTCGATCGGCACCGGCGGGCTCAGCGGGCCGTAGCCGTTGCCGTTGACGCCCAGCACCGCGACCGCGTACGAACCAGGCGGATCGCTCGCGACGAACCGGATCGTCCCGCTCAGATCCTTGGTCATGGGGACCCACGTGACCGGGCCCGAGCCGATCCGCCATTGGGCCGTGTAGCTCGTCGCGCCTTCGGCTTGCGTCCACGACACGCCGAGCGTGGCGGAGTCGACCGGCGACAGCTGCACGATGGTGCACGCACCGGGAACGGGGCCGGGTCCGGGTCCAGGTCCGGGGCCGGGTCCAGGTCCGGGGCCGGGTCCAGGGCCGGGGCCGGGGCCGGGTCCGGGTCCGGGACCGGGGCCGGGGCCGGGGCCGGGGGGTGGCGGGTCGGGCGTCAGCCCGCGGCAGAACGCGTCCGCAGCGAGCTTCGCCGCCTCTTCCGCAGCGAGCACCCCGCCGACTTTGGCGAAGAACAGCGCGGCGTCGCTCGGGTTGTCGATGATTTGCTGGACGAGGTCTTGCGCGGCACCCGCGATCGCATCGAGAATCTTGTTCGCGATATCGGTGACGGTGAACTTCGGAAGGTCGATCGGGAAGTGCAAGGCATACGGCAGATCGATGCTCAGAATCGGGTTCGTAATGCCCTTGATGAGGACGTTGTACTTCCCTGAGACGGTGAACGTGAATCCGCCGCCCGGCTTCGACGACATGCTCGCGCTGAACTTGAACTTCGTCGAGACGACACCGTCGAACATCGTATTGACGAACTCGCCGCAACCGGTCCCCGAACTGGGAATGTTGTTGAGCAATTTCGCGTAGTCGAGCACGGCAGCGAAGTCATCCATGACCCAGTTGTCGATATGCCAGCCGGTCGAGTTTTTTACGATCGTGAACGACGGGTTGTTGATGGGTCCGATCGAGCCGGCGTACGTGACGGACGCCGTGAGATCGCTGCCGTTGCCGGACGTCACGGACGTCTTCAGCGTGATATCTTCAAAAACCGCGAGCTGGCCGGAGATTCCGAACGACTTGGTGGCGCCGTCCGCGTTGATGGTCGGACCTTTGGTAGAATCGGTCTCGTCGCTGATGACGACGATGTCGAGATCGATCGGCGCCGGAAAGGTTCCGCTGACCGCAGGCCCGTTGGTGTCGGAGAACTGCACCAACGCGCTGAAGCCCAGGACGTCGATCGTCGTCTGATCGATCCAGAATCCGGGCTGGAATCCTTGATAGACGACGTCGCGGCAGTAGTACAGCCGGATCGGGTGGGTCTCGTCCTGCGGTCCGAAGCTGATGTCGTCGAGCGGACCCCAGCTCGAACCGCCGAAGGTCGCGCGCAGCACGTCGCCGATCGAGAACGCCATGCGCGGGAACGTCACGACTGCGACGCGCAGCGTTCCGCGGTCGAACATGAGCTGGCCGGCGGTTTGCAGGCTCGCATAGCTGGCGCCGGCGCCGACGGAGAGCGTCGACGGTTGCGACGTGTAGGCGAGCGCGAGGTTTCCGAGCGTCAACCCTTTGACGAAGCCGAACGGGTTCACCCATTGCGCGCTCGACGTCCCGGAGAGCGCGACGTAGCCGGTGTCCGGCGTGACGGTGACTTGGACTGCGTTCGTCGGAAACGTCAGATTGGGAAAGCCGCTCGGGACGTCGACGTTCAAGAAGTCGTCGAGCATCGACACGATGCTCAGCTCCAGCGGATTCCCGTTGCTGCCTTGAAACGTTATCCCGCTGGTTCCGCCGGGGACGTCCGCAGCCAGATCGAAGGCGACGCCACCCAGCGTGACGACGCCTTTGATCTTCGAGTTCAGCTGAGACACGCGAGCCCGGGATCTTCGAACGGCGCTTGTCGAGCGCTACGAAGCCGGAAGGAAGACTTCGACGGAGAGATCGGTGAGCTGGAACTTGGGAAAGGACGTAATCGGCGTCCACGCGGCGGCGAACACGCCGCTGGTTTCCGTTCCGATGAGAACGATGATGTCGAAGACCGTGAACGTCGTGTTGAATTTGAGCCTGGTGAGGCCGAACGACAAGACCTGCAGCGACTGAGGCAAGTCCGTTACCGGTATGTTGAGGCTGAACTGCGCGTTAACCCAGTCGAAGAATTCCTTGACGCTGCCGCTCGCGGTCGGCTTTGTCGGGTCCGCCGCCTCGTAGTCGAACTCGAATACGCCTGCGGTGGTAGGCGGAAGCACCGTGCTGATCGGGACGGTTACCGTTCCGATGACGATGTTACCGAATACCTTCGCGCTGAGGCTCGTGCCCGTCGCCGCGACGGCGGGCACGGCGTTCGTCGTGGTTGCCACGTTTGACATGTCGCGTCTCCTGCGATCGTGAATGCTTGAGCTGGTAGGGGAGCCAGTGGGACGACGTGGTACGGCACCGACCGCACGCTCACCTTCTCGAAGTAGCAAGGCAGGCATTGAGCGGGCCGGGCCGAACGGCGGAGACCCGTGCTCCAACCGTCGAGCCTCGAGTCGGTGCTCTCCAACCGCCGCTGGGTACGGCGCTCCGCGCCGTTTGCGCATGTGGCTGCGACGGGGGTGTTCGAGCCGCGGTTCTATGCCGAGCTCGAGCGCGCGTTCCGCGAGCTTCTCGAGCGTGGCCTGTCCGTGGCGCCGTCGGCGGAGCGCTTTTCGCAGAGCTCCGCCGCGTACGACGCGTACGTGTACGATCTTGCAAAATGCCGCGACGGCGCGCTCGGTATTTTCATGTCGCGCGCGTGGCACGACATGCTCGCTTCCGTCACGGGCGTCGTCGCCACCGGTGATGTCGGCGGGGCTCTCCACCATCACGAGCCGGGCGGACCGAACGGCGTGATCCATTGCGATTTGAACGCGGCATGGTTCGTCGACCGGCACGACGCGAACGGGATCAACGCGAGCGATTCGAGCGCCTGCGATTACTGCTCGGGGAAGACGCGGCTCGACTCTGCTCGTCCGCGCGAGACGGTGCGCGCTGCCGCGATGCTCTTCTATTTGTGCAACGGCCCGTGGCGCCCGAACGACGGCGGCGCCACCGGGCTCTACGCGCGCGGCAACGACGACGTCCGGCGGCCGCAGCGCGCGATCGAGCCCATCGACAACTCGCTCGTCGCGTTCGCGTGCACGCCGTCCTCGTTCCACACGTTCATGGCGAACCGCACGCCCCGCAACTCCGTGATCATGTGGTTGCACCAGCCCAAGGAGGCCGCCGTCGCGCGCTGGGGCGCGCGCGCGGTCGAACCGTGGCCGTGAACGGTAAAGTCTGCCTGCTCACCGGCGCCGGCGGCCTGCTCGGAAGCGCGTTCTGCGCGCGCTTCGCCTCCGCGTATATCATCGCGGGCGTGTATCGCACGCGAGTGCCGCTCGCCGGGGCGGAAGGAGAATCGTTCTTCGACCCGCTCGATCCCCAGGCGCCGCTGGTCGAGAACGACGACCGCGTGTTTCGCATCAACGCCGACCTCACCGACGACCGTGACCTCGACCGCGTCGTCGAGCTGGTGCTCGCGCGCTACGACCGCATCGATGTGCTGGTCAACGGCGCCGCGCGGATGACGCACGCGTCCATTCTCGACGCCGAGCGTTTTTTCGCCGAGCTTTCGGCGCAGCTCGAGCTCAACGCGGCCGTGCCGGCGAAGCTCGCCGCGCTGATCGCCCGGCGCTTCTGGAGCACGCGCGGGCCGGAGAACGCCCGGCTGAACCGCTGCGTCGTGAACGTCTCGAGCGTCACGTCGCTACGGGTCCACCCCGGAGTGCACCTTGCGGCGTACGGCGCATCGAAGGCTGCTCTCAATCAGCTCACCGCCTTCATGGCCGACGAGTTTCGCGCGTTCTCGGTGCGCGCGAACACGCTCGCTCCGACCAGCTTCCCCGCAATCGTCGCCGTCGAAGACGTGGTCGAAGCAATCGGCCGGCTCATCGAGAGCGACCGCAACGGCGAGCTCGTCGTCCTCGAGTGAGCTCAGAGCGGCCGGTCGAGACCCCACAAGGCCACGGGCCACACTGCGGGCACGAACGCCGTACGGAAAAAGAACGTCTGGAACATCCGGCCGTTGTCGAGCCGGTCGCCCCAGCCCGCCGCGCCGCTGTGCGGGACGTCGCCGCGAACGAGGATGAGCCGGTTGAAGACGTTGCCGAACGAGTCGATGAGCTCCCAATGTTTTGCCGGCGTCATCCAATCGGCCATGCGCGCCGGATCGACGTTGCGCCATAGATGCAGTCCACGGTCCAGCGGAGCCGCCGGGTCGAGATAGAGCAAGCCCGCCCACCCGTTATCGCCCACCGCGTTCCACGTATCCAGGTCGGTGTGGCTGTGGACGCCGTCGCCG
>Ga0209624_10001879_pt1 | contig 16033 bp, 11 predicted proteins | sample JacPinW_OM2H0_O1_FD_188565 | JGI IMG/M metagenome (GOLD analysis project Ga0209624, IMG submission 188565) | Forest soil microbial communities from Algoma, Ontario, Canada - Jack Pine, Ontario site 1_JW_OM2H0_O1 (SPAdes) (version 2) | ecosystem: Environmental > Terrestrial > Soil > Boreal...
CGGGCTCGGCGCCTGCCTCGCCGACGATATGGGGTTGGGTAAAACTATTCAAATACTCTCGCTGTTGCTGGTGCTGAGAAACCAAAATCGCGACCAACGGCAACCAAGTCTTCTCGTTGCGCCCGCCTCGCTTCTCGCCAATTGGGCGTCGGAACTGGAGCGGTTTGCCCCGAGTTTGAATGCTCTCGTCGCACATCCGTCGGCGCTGCCTGCCGCCGATCTTATGACCTTCGCGCCCGGGCGTTTGCAGGATGTGGATCTCGTGATTACGAGTTACGGCTCGTTGCTGCGTATTCCATGGATTGCGGACGCCTCGTGGCGCTTGGTTGTGATCGATGAAGCCCAAGCCATCAAGAATCCGGACGCCAAGCAAACCCGGATCGCCAAGAAGTTGAAGGCGCAGGCGAAGTTTGCGCTTACCGGCACGCCCGTCGAGAACCGGATTGGCGACCTCTGGTCCATTTTTGATTTCATGAATCCAGGACTGCTCGGAACATCGAAGGAGTTCTCAAACTTCGTAAAGCGCCTGGAGGGTCGAACTCACAATCCGTACGCTCCATTGCGTGAACTAGTGCGCCCATACATTCTGCGGCGACTGAAAACCGACAAGACGGTGATCGCAGACCTGCCAGACAAGACCGAGGTTAAGGCGTTCTGCCAACTCAGCCGCAAGCAAGCGGCGCTCTACAAGCAGGCAGTGGAAGAACTAGCCGAGGCGCTCGATCGAGCCGATGGCATCCGTCGCAAAGGTCTAGTGCTGTCATTCCTGATGCGGTTCAAGCAGATCTGCAACCATCCGTCGCAGTGGCTGGGTGACGATGCTTGGAGTGAAGAGGATAGTGGGAAGTGGGCACGCTTGCGCGACATCGGCGAAGTTATCGCCGCCAAACAAGAGAAGGTTCTCGTCTTCACTCAGTTTCGGGAGATGACGGCTCCGCTCGCGTCGTTTCTGAAATCGATTTTCGGGCGAGCCGGGCTGGTTCTTCACGGGGAAACCGAAGTCAAGAAGCGCAGGGATCTGGTCCGCCGCTTTCAAGAAGAGGAAGGTGTGCCTTTCTTCGTGCTGTCTCTCAAGGCGGGCGGAGTAGGCCTGAATCTCACTGCCGCATCCCACGTCGTTCACTTCGACCGCTGGTGGAACCCGGCGGTTGAGAACCAAGCCACGGATCGCGCTTTCCGCATTGGGCAGAGCAAGAACGTGCTGGTGCACAAGTTTGTCTGCCGGGGAACCGTCGAGGAAAAGATCGACCAGATGATCGAATCAAAGCGGCAGCTTTCGAAGGATTTGATCGAGGGCGGCGCCGAGCTGCTGCTGACTGAATTGCAAGACGAAGACCTGCTAAAGTTGGTGGCGCTGGATCTCAATGCAGCGCTTAAGGAGGCGTGATTCGTGTACGACCCTTGGGGATGGAGACCTTATGTGTCGGCGGCGGAGCGGCGGCTGCAAGCCTTGCGCGAAATGGACAAGCGCAGAAAGAAAGGACACGACGTTTCGCCGGTGATGGTTGAGGGGCGGACGATCGTCAAGACCTTCTGGGGCAAGTCGTGGTGCGATAACCTCGAACGCTACAGTGACTTTGCCAACCGCTTGCCGCGCGGGCGGACTTACGTGCGCAATGGTTCGGTCATTGATCTCCAGATTTCGTCCGGTGAGATCAAGGCGTTGGTCAGCGGTTCGGAGATTTATGAGGTAGCGGTGAAAGTCGCCCCAGTCACGAAGGCGCGCTGGCGGTCCATTTGTAAGGACTGCGCTGGCGCGATTGATTCGTTGATCGAACTTCTGCAAGGACGCCTATCCACGGGTGTCATGGAACGTATCTGCCTGCGGAATACCGGCCTATTCCCATCGCCGAAAGAGATTCAGCTCTCGTGCAGTTGCCCCGACTGGGCCGAAATGTGTAAGCACGTTGCAGCAGTCCTTTATGGCATTGGCGCTCGTTTAGACCAACAACCTGAACTCCTTTTCCGGCTCCATGGAGTCGACGAAAAAGAGTTGATCGCCGGCGCCGACGTCGCATTTCCGCTGGCCAAGAAGGGGCCGGCGGCTAAGGTCCTCGGCGGAGAAGACCTTTCCGAACTTTTTGGATTGGATATGGCCGCGAGCCCAGCCGCCAAAACCGGGCGTTCGGTCCCGGTGCCGGCCAAGGCGAAGCGCGCAAAGAAAAGGAGCCGAAGCAGGAAAACAATGGCGGCCGCCAGACGGCAGATTCGTGAATGAAGGATGGGAATTAGTCTGGGCAGTGTGTCGATTCTTCGTGTAACGGCCGACAGGAACGCTCCAGAACAACGAGCACGATGATCCCGAGCAACAGCTGCAGCGCATCCGCTCTCACCACGACCACCGAGTGGGGAGATTTCTTCATCCACAACTTCGGAAGATCATCATTGCCCGTCTGGAAGAGTGGAAGAGTTACATCGTCCCTGTCTTCTGGCATGCAGACGAGCTGGTTGCAGATATGGCGAGGCTCAACAGTAACGACAATACCTCGGACTTTGCGAAAAGAAAACGGTTCCCGCACAAGAAACTTGATCGGCTACAAATTGTCGTCGGTCAGATTTGGCCTCTCAATCCGAGCGGGATCCGCCAGAGGTTAATGTCGCGTTGCGAACGGAGCTTAGTGGAAGGCAGGGCAGGCATGATATGTGAACTTCAAACGCTTTATCTTCCCAAGAGCAATCGTTCTAGTACAGGGCCGAGGGCCAAGGCCGGAAGATAGCTCAGGGCCACCATTACTATCAAGCAGGTCGTCAGCAGCACACCGAACACGAGAGAATGGGTCGGAAGGGTTCCCGACGAAGAAGGCGTGTTCCTCTGACGGCCAAACAGAGCAGCAAAAGCCAATGCAGGAATCGCCAGGCCGAACCTGCCCCCCATCATCGCGAATGCTATCGTGAGGTTGTAGAACGGAGTGTTCGCACTGAGACCGGCAAAGCTTTGGCCATTGTTGGCGAAGCAAGAAGTATAGGCGAACAGAATCCCCGTGAAACCATGTGGACCGGTGTTGACCGTCAGTCCGGACAGTCCCAACCGAGTGCCCACAGCAATGGCGGTGAGTGGGAGGACGAGCAGCGGCGCGGCCAACGCGTGGAGCATGATCATTTTATTCTCCGCAGGCCCAATCTTTTTCCCCAGGTATTCAGGCGTCCGCCCAACCATCCCGCGAGAAACATTGCGATCGCAGCGGCCATGACCATGCTGTAAAGGCCTGTCCCAAGTCCTCCGAATACGAGTTCTCCCAGCAGCATGTTCACCAGCAAAACCATGCCGCCGAGCGAAGTGTAGCTGTCGTCCATTGAGTTGTTCGATCCCGTGGCCGTGTTGGATGTGACCACAGCCGTGAGGGTGGAACTGCCAATGCCGAAGCGCACCTCCTTCCCTTCCATGTTTCCCCCGGACTGGAGGCTACCGTGTCGGGAATTCACGTTTCCGATGTGCGGGAACCCTCGTTGTTCAAAGTGATGTACGAAAACCAGTCCGCAGACGAACAGAAGCAGCATCACTCCGTAGAGAAGCCATCCCTGTCGAGGCTGGCCGACCATCCTGCCGAAGGTGTTGGTGAAGGCTGCGGGCAGGAGCACGATCGCCAACGTTTCGAGGAAGTTTGTAAGCGGCGTGGGATTCCCATACGGATGAGCCCCATTGCGAGTGAGACCTCCCCGCAAATCTGATTGGATGTGTGGATATCCTGGCTCAGATCCTGAGTGAAGGAGCCACTCTTTATCCTCTGATCGTAGGTCGAGGATGGCGACTCTTTCAATCCCATCTCCGAGTTGCCTGTCAAGTGGCAGAATCTCCAAGTGTCCACTCTCAAAGCAAGATCAATACTTGAGCCAGCCGTCACAATCCCGGAATCCAGCGGATGGCGTTGCTGCGAAATATTTTCTGAAGGACCGGCTGGGGCAGGTTCAATCCACGCACCTGCTTGCCCGCCACGCTGAGGGTCTCGCCGGTCGCCAGGAATTTCCAGTCCCGCGCGTACCTGGACTGCCATTCGGTCAACTCATCCGGGACGTTAGCGTCTGAGTATAAATCAAGATCTGTGCCATATAGAACGCGGTCTTGATACTTGACAAGAAATGCGCTCACCTTTTCCGGTGGCATTAGCATGAGGTATTCCATTCTCGCCGCCGTGTCGATGGCAAAATTTGGATACTTGTCCAGGTGGCTGGCGATGTTGTCGAGATCCCGTTCCATGCTGCCCAGATGAACTCCCACCATGCGTAGTTTGGGATGGTTGGCGAGCACATGATCCCGTGCGTCGAGAATCCTTTGCTTAGAGGGGAACCCCGGGCGGTTTGCGACGTACCATTGCGGATTTTCCCGATAGTAGGACCAGGACGGATCGGACGCGTCCTCTGGCCCCCAGGCCACATCAGGTTCGGCCTGATGTGTCATCAGCGTTTTGCCATGGTCGGCGATGTCTCTGTAAATCAGCTCGAACTTCGGATCATCGGCCATGACATATTGGCCGTTGCTGTCCTTGATTTCCATTCCGATGTTTTTCCAGATCTTGACCGCCACGGCTCCCTGCTCGAAATCGCGGTCGATCTGCTTGATGGCCTCGGCCCTGAATGAGGCACTCCCAAACTTATATGGATCAAAGGTCGTACACAATGCTACATGGCCACGGCTCGACTGCACGAGCGCCAGTGCATCATCGATCTGCGGTTGCAACTGCTTGCGATTGGGGTTTGTGTCGTCCATCACCAGGATATTCAGCAGTTTCAGGTTCAGCCGTTCGAGCATCTTCTGAAACGCGGGCTCGGTCTTGAAGACATGAACGTGAACATCAATGGGACGGATCGCGGCGAACGCGCGCAGGGTTCGTTCGTCAGCGGCGGTTTTTGTGGCAGTACCTGCCGAAGTGGGCGCTTGAGCGGTGGCGGACAGGGCGATCGAGAAAGCTAGTATGACTGGAGCGATCGTTCGCGAAAAACCGATCATCGGAAGCTTCCCATCACGGCAGAACCGCTTTCCTCGCACCCTTCTCGCTGTAAGCCGCGGAGTAAGTGTCGACTCAAGGCTTGACTCCGCTTGCCGGTTGGGTTTCAAAAATAGAACTTCAACGCAAATTGAATGAACCGTGGATCGTGCGCAGCTTGCGCGAAGCCAAACGCGCAATTGGAATTTGTGTTGCCGTTCGTGCACCCGGTCTGCGCCGCGGTTTCATCCAACCCGTGCTGGGTAGCGATATTTGTATTAAAGCTACCGGGATTGTCGAACTCCGGATCGTAATGATTGAAGGCATTGAAGAACTCTGCCCGGAACTCGAGGCGCTTTTGTTCGTTGATGGGGAAAATCTTAAACAAAGAGATATCCCAGTTCTGGGTGCCTGGCCCTTGAATGATGTTTCGGCCCGCATCGCCGAACGATCCGACGACTGTGTTCGTGGCAAAGGCGCAGGTGTTAAACAGTGTTCCCGGGACACATGGGCGTCCGTTTGGATTTCCGACCAGGTTGGGCCGTGATGCGCTGGCGACCTCTCCGCCACCATCGGATGTGGAGAGGTTGGTGGCGATGTCGGTGGGTGTATACCAGTTTCCCGTGGTTGCGATCGTGATGCCTGCAACCTGCCAATTGCCGATGAACTGATTCCATACGCCGGAAGCGTTTCCTCCGAATGCCTTGTTCTTGCCGAAGGGCAAATCGTAGGCATAGCTCAAAACAAATCGTTGACGGACGTCAAAATCCGCGTTTCCGTACTCCAGAAGAGGATCGTTTTGGAAGCGGAAGTCGCCCGCATTCTGCGATCCCAGGCTGGCGCTGGAAGCGTCATCGAGGGCGTGGCTCCAGGTATAGGCCGCCTGAAACTGCAGGCCGTGGGTGGGGCGTTTCTCGAAACGGACCTGCAGAGAGTTGTAGTTGGAGACGTCGTTAGAACGAAATGTTGCAATCGAGGTATCAAACACGGGATCGCAGTTATCCGTCACGCTTAAGTTGCAAGTCGATCCCGGAGCAGAGCCCGGAGCCACCCCATTTGCAGGTCTCCGCTCGGCAGTCGGGCAAGCCAGCAGGCCGCCAAAATTTGCAATGCAAAGCGCTGCGAACTGTGGGAGGGTCGCAAGCGCGGCCTCATTGCCATTATAAAAGCCAAAGAGTTTCAGGCCACGCGAGCCCGCGTAGGAAACGTCTAGCAAGGTATCGGCCGGCATTTGATATTGCACGCCAAAGTGCCACTGCTGGGTATAGGGAGTTCGCAGATTGGGAGAGACGGAATAGAGCTCCGGAGTGTTGGGGTTCGAAAGCGCGGTCGGCGGGAATCCATTGGCCAACGTGTTCGACCCATTCATATTGAGGGAAGCAACGGAGCAATTGAGCGGTTGCCCAGGCGTGACGGCCGGATTGGCAGCCAGGTTCCCGCACGGCGTCGAAAAGGACTCGGAGGAGAAGAACGGAGGATTGAACCCCGGGCTGGGATTGGAGTACGGCCCATTCTCTTGGCCGCCGTAGAAAATGCCGTAACCGCTGCGTACCACGAGTTTGTTCGCGGCCCGGAAAGCGAAGCCGATACGCGGCGCAAAATTATTTCGATCAGGACTGATCAGTCCACGCGAGCCATGCTCAATCGGGATGCTGGCTCCGATCAGCTGGGTGAGCGGTTCATTCTGTCCGCTGGGAACAAGCATAGCGTTGGGGCCGTAAACAAAGGTTCCTTCCTCATTGTTGTGCTCCTTGACCGTGCTGAAAACCTCATAGCGCAGACCCAGATTGACGGTCAGGCGGTCGTTGGCCTTCCAGTCGTCCTGAGCGAAACCGGCGTAAATTTGCCGGCGATAGTCAATGTCATGCAGGCTGGTAATTCCGCCACCATCGGCAACGCCCAGCAACATGCTCGCGAAGGAACTGCCGCCAGTTCCCGGTACGGCTGGGTTGTCGGTAAAGTCGTTGCCAAAGGTCAGAGCGCCGCGCGCTTCCGCTGGCTGGAAGATGGTGAACTGTTCTATGCGCACTTCGCTGCCGAACTTCAGCGAGTGGCGTCCCCGGACCCAGGTCAGGTTGTCGGTGAGAACAAAACTGTTCTGTTTCTCAATCGAAGGCAGGTAGGTGGAGCTTCCGATTCCAGCCGTGCCATCGCCGAAGGTGATATTCGGCAAGCCGCCGTTGTCTAGACCATAAGGCACATTGGGAAAGTCCAGTTGAGCACTGATGTTCTGGTCGGCGTTAATCTGAAAGCGGTGGGAATGGATTCGGTTGTAACCCAGTCGGAATTCATTGATCACATTGGATTTAAAGAGGTGAACTTCGCTTAAGGCCAGGCTGCGGTAAGAATTATCCTCAGTCCCGTCGAAGAACCCTCCACCATCCAGCAGAGTGTTAAAAGGCGGAGGAATGAAACTGGGTTGGTTCTCATAACTGAATCGGCCGAAAGCGTTGTCCTTGTCGCTGATCTTGTGATCGATGCGGATGTCAAAGTTGTTGCGGCTCTCCTGGCGATGCGGATCGGAAAGAAAGTTGTTGCCTCCGATGTCGGCATTTGGAGTTGGCCAATAGGTTGACAGGCGGGCTGCCAGCGGATCGACCGCCGGAAATATGTTGGTGGGAAAACCTCCGCTGTAGCCGCCGATAGGAACTCCGCAAAACCCAGTCGGACTCGAGGCCAAGGCTTGGGTAAGACGAGTGTTGAATATTTCGCCGGCGTAGGTGGGCTGCCCGTTGCAGTCGGTGCCCGTCACAGTAGAGGTGAGAAGACTGGAGAAATTCCCGGCAACCTCCGCAGGGGTGGGAATTAACTCCAGAAAGGGCGTTGCCTGCCGGATCCGCAATCCCTCGTAGTCGCCAAAAAAGAAGGTGCGGTTCTTAATGATCGGTCCGCCCAAGGTGGCGCCAAACTGATTCTGCTTGTACGGCTGTCGGCCAAATGCATCAAACGCGTTGCGCGCATCGAGTTTCTCGTTCCGGATGAACTCATACAGGTCGCCGTGGAAGTCGTTTGTTCCCGACTTGATCACCGCATTCAGAATCGCTCCGTTGCCGCGTCCGAACTCCGCGCTGTAGGAGTTGGTTTGCACTTTGAACTCGGCAATGGCGTCCACCGAAGGCTGGATGACGAAAGCAGTCTCATTCAGCAAATCGGCCAAGTTTGAGTTGTTATCAACCCCGTCCAGCAGAAAGTTGTTCTGTTCCGACCGCGCTCCACCCGCGCTGAATCCGTAACTGGCGTTAATTCGTGAACCAGGTTCGGCCGGAGCCACTCCCGCACTAAGCTGCGCCAACTGGGCAAAATTTCGGCCGTTCAGTGGAAGCGTCGTGGCCTCCTGGCCATTCACCACATCTCCGAGCTCGGACGTTTCCGTCTGCAGTTGTAGTCCCTCGGATGTGATGGTCAAAACCTCATGGATGCTGCCCACGGTCAGCGTAATGTCAACCTCTGGGTGCTCCTGGATGTTCACGGTGATCGGTCCTACGACCGTTTTCTTGAAGCCTGCTTTCTCCGCGATTACGCTGTAGCGTCCAATTTTGAGCGGACTCGCGACGTACTCTCCTTGGGCGCTGCTGGTGACCACCGTCTCGGTGCCACGATCAACATCCTTGACGCTGATCTTGGCATCAGGAACTACGGCTCCAGCCGAATCGCGGACAATTCCCGCGATGGCACCGCTGTCTTTCTGCCCGAGTGCTACGGGCGGCACGGCCATGGCGGCAAGCAGCACAGCAAGGACAACGGGCAACAAGTTCCGACACGTTCTTTTCATGGTCCTCCGCCTCCTGAGCCCTTCTCGAAAAGGCTTGCGTTCTATTTCCTTTTGTTTACCCGACTTTCGTTTTTGATTGGAAAGGTAACGATTGCCAATAACGGCTCGTTTGTCAATCATTTTGTTTATTTGTATTCCCGGCCGCCTTAATCTCCGAAACGCGCTCCCCGTGATTTAGGAGAGGATTGCCTTGATTCCCGTAATCTCACAAAAATCAATTAAGGCCGGATATAGCTCTTCGCCGTAGCCGAGGCAAGCATATTCGTTGGTCCAATGCTGCAGCAAAACATCGACGTCACCATGCGTCGTTACGAAACCGTGAGGCCAGAATGGGATGCCGCATTCGTTGAGCCGCCTTTCGATCTGATCAGGCGGGGGCTCGAAAACGCTGGCTCGGGTAATGACCATCTGAAACTCGCCCTTCACTCTGCCCAGTCGGGCTAACACTCCTTCTCCCACTTTGCAGATCAACTTTACGGAGAGTCCGCCCGCTTCGCCTTCCGTGGGGATTCCGTGCGCCGAGAATCCGGCTGGACCTAACTTGCTGGCCAAGGAAGGCGGACAAGCCCCGTCCCCGATGATCTTGATTTCTTTCGTTTTCGTATCCATGTGCTGCAAATCGCCGTAATACACTCTGTCCTTGCTCAGTTTGGTGAGCAGGAGGACGGTCAGCGCAGTGTTGAAGTCGCCCAGCGTAGACGTGCCAACTCCATCCTCCAGCATCATGCTCTGGGCAAAGCAAGTGGCGGAATAATCGGCGGCAAGACCGGGAAAGGATTGAATCGTGTAAAAATCAAATTTTTCCTGGGCAACAAGTTTTCTGAGTGCGAGATAGAGACGCAGCGAACGCTCGGTCACTACATTTTGCTCTGGAATCTTGCCAAACAACTGCTTCAGCCTGGGCTGAAGTTCATCCAGTTCGCTGGTCGAGATCCCTTCGGCGGTTTGCTTCAACTCGGTCGTGTCGCGGGAGTCGATATCGATCCCAAACATCCTCATCCATTGGGAAGGATCGGCAGCGCCGCAGGTTTGTCCCATCCCACGTCCGCCAAATGTGCCGATGGTAGACATGTTCAAGAAGTTCTTCAGATGGGAGGCTTGGGCGTAGCTGACGATCTTGCCTACGGTGTCTGGCTCCTCCAGGCTTCCGTATACAAATTTGTGTGGGACACCGATTTCAAGCAGCCCCCCGTGCAGCACGAATCCCCCAACTGGCCGCCAGCCTTGGGACCCGGGGTGCGTCCACAGAAGCAAGCCTTTGCCGCTGCCGGAGTAATCGCGAACGGCGGCGATCAGGTGCGCCGCCCAAACCCAGGTACCGGAAAACAGGACGACCGCATCGACCGCATCGTCGCATTTCATTTTCTTGAATGCGGCCCGAGCCTCTTCTTTGCTGGCAACGACCACACTATGCTCAACAACTTTCAAACCCGCCGCAACCAGCGCACTCTTGGCGCGCCGAACCAATGCGTCATCAATAAACGGCGTCCCCATTGGGTCCCGTAGACCGTCTTTGTGTACTCCAAAAACTATGAATCCGATCGTGGTTTGTATCACCGTTCCTCCTAAATGGGCCTTTGGACTTTAAGCGCGTGTCACGGCAGAGAGGGCTGAGCGCAACTGGTGGTATTGCGTGGCTTGTTGTGCGTACGATGCGGCAATCGCATCGTCAGGTAATACCACCGAAACATCACGGACTACGACTTCCACAGCTTGCTGCAGGCTGCCGTATTCTCCGCAGGCCACGCCGGCGAGTATGGCTCCGCCAAGACACACCGCCTCTGGACACTGCATTACATGCAGTCGCCGACCCGATAAAGCAGCTCGCAACTGGAGACCCAGAGCCGACCGGGACCCTCCCCCGGTGGCATAAACGTCCCGAAATTCTCCCACTGCGCTTTCCAGTATGTCGGTCATCTGTGACATCTCGCAGGCGAGGCCTTCGAGGATGCCTTTGTAAATCTGGCTGCGGGTTGTGTTCGGTCCTAAGCCGAAGATGATTCCGCGGGCATGCGGGTTGAAGTCGGGATTGCAGGTACCGATCAGATTGGGAGTGATGCAAAGCCCCGTTGGGCCGGTTGGTACGTCTCGTTCCAGTGTCGCGTAGTGAACCGACTCCACCTCCGATGGATCCCCGTCCTCTGCGATGACGCTTTCATCGCACTGTTCTCCATACAACAGATCGTGGAACCACTTGATCATGATTCCCGAGGGAAAATACGCCAGGGTGACGAACTTGTCTGGCACCACGTGACAATAGGAGTTGAGACAAGCAGCTAACGCCGTACCCGTTAGGCTGGGCTGATCGGAAGCCGCCAACAGGCATTCGTAAGTACCCATCGAGCCGGCCACGCGGCCAGCACCGATCGCGCCGACTCCCAGGCTGCCGCAGGGTTGATCGTGCCCTCCCATCACGACCATGGTTCCCGGCAGAAGACCGAGTTGGCAGGCCGGAGCTGCATCTAATTTCCCGGCAATCGTTCCCGCAGGCACGGGAACGGGCAGGCATTTGGCATCTATCTCTGTGGCGGCGAGAATTTCTTCGGACCACCGGTGCTGCCGTATATCAAATGCCAGATAGCGGGAGGCCAAGGAATAATCGATATAAGGATGTAGTCCTAGTCGCGCAAGAACATAGCCAATCACGGTGAGGAAACGAACCGAGGGAGGAAAAATGCCGGGACGGTGCTTACGCAGCCAGAGAACTTTCGGAATCGGATACATGGGATGAGCAACCAGGCCAGTGATCTCGAAAAGTCGCTTTCTTCCGAATGTTTTTTCCAGCCACGCGGCTTCTTCTCCAGCTCGATTGTCCTGGTTGAGAATTGCTGGAGCGATTGCCTCATTGCTTCCATTGACCGGCACGAATGTTTCGCCGTGTGAACTGAGGCACAATGCCCGGACGGGATCAGACAGATCCTTAGAGACCGCACGCGAACAACCGCACACCGCCTGCCAAAAGAACTCCGGATTTATTTCCGCGTGCGCAGGAGCGGAGAACTCCGGGGTGTATGCAGTGGCGTGCTGAGCGAGTATCTCTCCAGTCACCGCAAACGCCACCGCTTTACATCTACTCGAACCGATATCGATGGCAAGCAAACTCATGGTGGGTTTTTCGCTTCCTGATGATCGGCATCATTCACAGGAATTTGTCTGCTGCGACTGAAAGCATCCGGCCACGCACTCCAGACTCGACAACATCGATCCTTCTCTTGCCCACGGAAACCCGGGCTACACCACGAAATGCCCCCGGTACTTCGAACAACAAAATCAGAAAGCGAACTTGAGCCCTGGATTTGGCCGAAAGCCAGCGATACGTCGGTTCTCCGAATAGCCGGCCTTGCTCGATGAGGTCGCGTCGCGGAATCGGGAACGGAGTTGTGCTGAACTCCAACCCCCGGCAGAAGGTTTTTCCAAACCACGGTGCTTGGGTTCGGTTGTGCCGCTCTTCCCAATTGCCGACCCAAGGGAAATCCGCGCGTCGAAATGCATAGACAACGAGAAGCTTCAGGCGCGGGTTACATGCCGCGATGAAAGCAATCTCAAGTTCCGGATTTAGCAATTGCGCGGTGTAGTGTCCGAACCGTAGCGCCGGTGTGGTGCGCAAGTTCATCCGTCGGCGTTCTTTTGTGGGCGCGTTGGGCCAGGTAAACTCGGCACCCGGCTGCAGAGAAAATCGAGGGCTGTAGCTCGCCGGACAAACCTTCGCCCGGGTTGCGGGCATGTCGAACCAGGTAATTCCTGCTTCCAGAAACGGTGGCCCGAAGGTGACATGTTCGTTCCACGAAATCGGCCGGTCATAAGGGCTAAGGTTGAACGCCTCTTCCTCGCAGTAAATCAACGGATTTAGGCGGTCAAGAGTCAGTTTCCTGCAGAAACGGATCCGAGCCGCAGGCATGGTCAGGCCGTATTGCAAATAGGGCTTCGGCGACTGGGCGTACTTCTGGACATGCCACTTCAGAGCAGGCGCTTCCCCATGGGTAGTCAGACCCGCCGCCGTCTCTTCTGGCGAAGGCGGACCGAAGTGATCAAAGCTGAGGCTATGTCCCGCAATACCGGCGAGCAGCCTGCCATCGGGTACTGACCCGTACCTCCGCGCATGTTTCGCACCGGTGTATTGGAACGGATCGATCGTCGCCCAGGGCGGTCGCCATAGCGGGTTCACGCTGGTACAAGCGTCTAGATTCAACTCGCAGATATGCCCTCCGCCTTCCAGAACTGAGACATGTCCCCACTCTGCCTGCAGGCGAAATCCGGAGCGGCCGTCCATCACGTTCTGTCTGCGCGAAGCCGCCTGCGCCGAGGAGCCTGTCGTCATTTCGTGATTGCTTGCAATTCCGCCGTTGGAGCTGCGTCAAGAGCAGCGCGCGCTTGTTCAAGAAATCTGCTGATGTTGTCGGCTTGGAACACATTGCGGCCAAAAAAGACACCGGCTGCTCCGGCGGCCGCAACATCACGGACCACGTCGAGTGCGTGTTTTTCCGATGCATGACGGCTTCCACCGAGCACCAGGATGGGTATCGGACAGTTTTCCACTACCGAACGCATGGAAGCTATGTCTCCGCTGTAATCCGTTTTCACAGCATCCGCCCCAAGCTCGGCTGCCATACGAGTGTGCAGATTCAGCCACTTGGGATCCCCCGGATTCTGCACATCCCTGCCTCGCGCCAGAGATTCAACCATCAATGGCATTCCGACTCGCTCACATTCGCGGGCGATTTCGGCGTTGCGAGTGATCTCCTTCATCTCGAACTCGGCGTCCCCGGTGCCGACGACGAGATAGGTCAGAACAGCATCTGCGCCGTGTCGTAACGCCTCCTCGGGCCGAGCCAGAAGCGCGCTGTGCAGCGCGCCGCTTGCGCCTTGCCCCGGCGCAGACCAAATCGTGGTCCAATCCAGGCGGGCAATGATCGCCGGCAGCGGGCCGAGTGTCGTCGAGTTCGCGAATTGACGAATGAGCCCAAGGTTGAGCAGCAACGCATCGACTTCGGCTTGGGCAAATTGGCGAATCTTTCTTAGCGGGTCCTCCGTTCCCGGAATCGGGCCCAGTACCAAGGCATGGTCGAAAGCCACTACCAGAGCTCGGCGTGCCGAGCCTCCCAGCACGCGACTCAACCGAATCTTTTTGCCGCAATCGCTCACAGTTGCCTCACGTCCTCGCTGCACTCCAAGAACGGACACAAATTATCCGGCGCCTGAGCGATTGTCAATTTATTTGTTCTATTATGTTCATTTTGTCCGCCCCTTACGCGTCTCTTGCACCTCCGCCACAATCACTTCGACGCCCGCCTCGCGCAGGCCCTTGATGTATTTTGGATCGGTTCCGGAGTCGGTTACGAGGACGTCGATGTCCGCCACGGGGCCGACGTAGGCAAAGCTCTGCGTACCAAATTTACTGTGATCTGCTAAGGCGATCCTGATTTTGGCAGCTCTGGTAATCATCTTCTTGATCTGTGCCTCGGCGTGGTTTGCGGTTGAGACTCCATACGAAAGATCGATTGCGCTGACTCCCAAAATTGCTTTGTCCAACCGGATTTCGGCCAGCGCACGCTGCGCCCATTCGCCGGAGAAATAAAACGTGTCCTTTTGAAGATCGCCTCCCGTGCACAGGACAGTCACGCCGGCGCTTCGTTGCAACTGGCAAACAATCGTGGGAGAGTTTGTCACTACGGTCAGCCGATTCCGCTGATTCAAGCCACGGGCAAGCTCATACACCGTGGTGCTCCCCTCAAGAAAGACCGTCTCTCCAGCCAGCACCAAACGTTCCGCCGCGCGCGCAATCGCTTGCTTTTCACTGCTGTGGCTATGCGATAACGTCTCATAGGAAGGCTGGAAGCTGGTGCTGGACATGCGGGAAACCGCTCCGCCATGAGAACGGACTAATACGCCGTCCTGCTCCAGAGCGGCCAGGTCTCGCCTTACGGTTGCCGCGGTAACCCCCAATGCGGCACAGAGGTCGGACGCCGTAATGGTGCGTTGGCCGGAAAGGATCTCTCGAATACGAAATCTACGCTCTTCTGCGAGCATGGACGGTTGGTGCTCTCCTGGTTGCCTTACCTGGCGAGATTGGTGGCTCCGCCGGCACCAATTGTATTTGCGACATGGACGATTTGCATCGCAGAAAGTGTATCTTCGGAATCGCAATCGATCAGAAACAAACAATCCGATTGACAAACGAGCAAGCGGTAGGTAGATTCGCGCCATTGTCAGAGGATTGCTGCTGCCCGACATTGCAGTGCACCCACTTGCCCGTCTATGGCAACGAAGAGCGAAACGTCCCCCCAACTGACCCGCGCCTTCGGTTTGCTCCATGCCACGGCTCTGAATATCTCCAACATGGTTGGCATCGGGCCTTTCATCACCATTCCGCTGATGATGGCTTCCATGGGCGGCCCGCAATCCTTGCTGGGCTGGGCGACGGGCGCGCTCATCGTAATTTCCGACGGTCTGATATGGAGCGAACTGGGAGCGGCGCTGCCGGGCTCCGGCGGCAGCTACCATTTTCTCCGCGAGGCGTACGGCCATCAAACTTGGGGCCGACTCATGGCCTTTCTGTTCATCTGGCAATTCGTTTTGAGTGGGCCTCTGGAAATCGCGTCCGGGATGATTGGTTTCGGAAACTATTCCACCTATCTCTGGCCGGGATTAAGTGGCCGAGGCCAGCAATACGTGGCGGTTGGCGCCGGCCTTGCTGCTTTATTCCTTTTATGCCGGCAGATGACATTCCTGCGCAAGGTGACCATCACGCTTTGGGTGGGCACGGCGCTGGCCATGGTAACCATCATCGTTACCGGCTTTTCCCACTTCAATCCTCACTTGGCATTTGATTTTCCTCCAAAAGCAATGCTCTTCAATCGTGGCTTCGTGCTGGGTCTGGGCAGCGCTACTTTGATCGCGGTGTACAACTACCTGGGGTATTACGATGTGTGCTACATCGGGGACGAAGTGCAGAATCCCGCCTACGTAGTGCCGCGCTCGATTCTGTATTCGCTTGCAGTCTGCTGTATCGGATACCTGGCGCTGCATCTCGCTTTGATCGGTGTGGTGCCCTGGCGGGAGGGAATTCATTCGAACTTCATCGCCTCTGATTTCATGGAGCACCTGTACGGCAGGAGCGCCGCGATCGCAGTGACAATCTTTGTCCTCTGGTCGGCCTTTGGCGCGGTGTTTGCGCTTCTCTTGGGTTATTCGCGAATTCCTTATGCGGCCGCCATCGACGGCTATTTCTTCCGTCCGTTTGCGCAACTGCATCCCACGAAAAACTATCCCCAGGTTTCTCTTCTGGTTCTGGGCGCGGTTTCGATCGCCGCCGCGTTCCTCAAGCTTGATCAGCTCGTCA
>Ga0209624_10001880_pt1 | contig 16026 bp, 11 predicted proteins | sample JacPinW_OM2H0_O1_FD_188565 | JGI IMG/M metagenome (GOLD analysis project Ga0209624, IMG submission 188565) | Forest soil microbial communities from Algoma, Ontario, Canada - Jack Pine, Ontario site 1_JW_OM2H0_O1 (SPAdes) (version 2) | ecosystem: Environmental > Terrestrial > Soil > Boreal...
GCAGAGTCTTGCGGACGTTGAGATGGGCATACTGCTCGCGGACAAGGTTCTTGCCGGCAAACAGGAGCGGCCTGGCGCCGGCGGCGAGGATGCCAAGAGTGCCGGCATCAAGGGGAACGGTTTCGTCCGGCGCGGCGTCACCCACCGTGCCCCGCACGGTCCAGACTTCTCCCTCCGCAGTCTCCGAAACCATATATACGTTCACGGCAGAAGTGGGTAGCAGGGCGGCGAGATCCCGCGCAACCGTGTGCGCCCGGGGCGCGACCTCGTGTGCCTCGAGCAGATGGACCGAGATGGTAGCGATGTCGAGAATCAGATTGTGGCTTTGAGTTGCCATGGAGCTCGCTGCGGAATGCCACTATCCTCTTTATTGAGCCCTGGGGGAGGCAGAAGTCCAACTTGCAAATTCGCTGAGCTTCCTCTAAGTTGACGGTGCACTTTACCAGAGGGTAGGGAAGCTGTCAACGCCGATCGCTACCCGCTTCCCGATCGCTATGAGGTGACATCATTTTGGATATCGAACTCCGCAGTCTGGGCCAAGTCAAGCTGGTCAAGTTGCGTGGCAAGCTGAATCTGGGTGACGCCGTAGATCGCTTTCGGGATACCCTTGCCGATCTAATGGCCAGCGGCGACACTCGCGTTGTGCTCGACCTCAGCGAAGTTCCCTGGATCGATTCCAGCGGGATCGGTTTGCTGGTGAAGATACTGACCTCCGCCAAACAGAAGGGCGGATCGATAAAGCTGCTCAATCCTTCGAAGTTTACCGTTCAGACCTTGAAGATGATCTGCCTGCTGGAACTGTTCGAGGTCTTTGACGACCAGGAAAAGGCTGTTGCCTCGTTCGGTTAGTTCGTGGAATATGTCCACTGAAAATATGTCCCGATCGTGTTAACTCCGCTCTGTGACGGGCATCACATGAGCGTGTGCCCGGGACGCAGCCGGGAGAATCATTCGCTGGAATAATGTTCACAAGTGCGAGAGAATAATAGGGTTGTATCGGACATCTGACGACGGTCTGACCCCTGCGACCGCGACTAGCGCCAGTACTGTAATCCGCGATCATTCTAGGGAGACATTATCTTCATGGCTACTACCACAATAGAAGTTGAGGCATCCACGAGCAACCATAGGCATTCCGAGCTCGAGCGCTGGGTCGGAGAAATGGCTCAGATGTGCAGGCCCGACCGGGTTCACTGGTGCGATGGCTCACCCGAGGAATATCAGGCGATGGTTCGGTTCCTGACCCTCAGCGGCATTGCGATCCCGCTGAATGCGGCGAAGCGCCCGAACAGTTTCCTGGTCCGGTCGGACCCCGCGGATGTGGCCCGCGTAGAGGATCAGACATTTATCTGCTCACGAACCAAGGAAGAGGCGGGCCCGACGAACAACTGGGAAGATCCGGTGAAGATGAAGCAGAAGCTGGCGGGAATGTTTGCCGGCTCGATGGTGGGCCGCACCATGTACGTCGTTCCCTACAACCTCGGTCCGATGGGATCACCATTCGCAAAGGTCGGCGTGGAGATTACAGACTCGACGTACGTCGTGGTGAGCATGCACATCATGTCGCGCGTTGGCAGCAAAGTGCTGGAGGCGCTCGGAGAAGACGGCGAATTCGTGCGCGGATTGCACTCCGTCGGCGCGCCGCTTGGCCCCAATCAGGCGGACTCGACATGGCGTTGCAATGCCGACAACAAGTACATTTGCCATTTTCCGGAGACGCGGGAGATCTGGTCATACGGTTCCGGTTACGGCGGCAACGCGTTGCTGGCTAAGAAGTGCCACGCGCTGCGAATCGCGTCTGTACAGGCCCGCGATGAAGGTTGGATGGCCGAGCACATGCTGATTCTGAAGCTGACCAGCCCATCAGGTCAGGCGAAGTACATCACCGGCGCATTTCCCTCGGCATGCGGCAAGACCAATCTATCGATGTTGATTCCGACGATTCCGGGTTGGAAGGTGGAGACCATCGGTGATGACATCGCGTGGATGAAATTCGGCAGCGATGGCCGGCTTTACGCCATCAACCCGGAGAACGGCTTCTTCGGCGTGGCACCGGGCACGAGCATGAAATCGAATGCCAACGCCATGCTCAGCGTGACCCGGAACTCCATCTTCACAAATTGCGCCATGACGCTTGACGGCGACGTGTGGTGGGAAGGGATGACCGACGAAAAGCCCTCCCAGGCGGTGGATTGGCTGCGACGGCGCTGGAACCCAGAGTCAGGTCGGAAGGCAGCACACCCCAACGCGCGGTTTACCTGTGCTGCATCGCAGTGTCCGGTCATCGCCCCCGAGTGGGAAGATCCTAAGGGTGTTCCGATCGATGCGATTTTGTTCGGGGGAAGGCGCGCGGGAATTGTTCCTCTGGTTACGGAAGCCTTCAATTGGCAGCACGGCACCTTTCTGGGTGCGACTGTCAGCAGCGAAACCACTGCCGCGATCACCGGAAAAGAAGGACGCTTGCGACGGGACCCCATGGCCATGCTTCCATTCTGCGGCTACAACATGGGGGATTACTTCGCGCACTGGCTCAAGATGGGAGCGCGCTCAACTCCGTCGAAGCTGCCCAAGATCTTCTATGTCAACTGGTTTCGCCAGGATAAAGACAAGACCGGCAAGTTCCTTTGGCCCGGCTATGGTGAAAATAGCCGCGTGCTGAAGTGGATCTTTGAGCGCTGCGACGGCAAGGTGCATGCGCAGGATACTCCGATCGGACGGATTCCCGAGGTTGCTGATCTCGACATTGGCGGTTTAAAAACGCCGCCCTCGGATTTGGCCGAACTGCTCAGCGTCGATCTCGAGGGCTGGAAGGCCGAGGTGCCCTTGATCAAAGAGCACTTCGCCAGGTTCGGCAGCCATCTTCCCGAAGGATTGAACGCTGAAGTAAAGGCGCTGGAAGACCGTCTCGGCGCGGCGAAGAAATAGACTCGGGTGCCTCATTTCTCGAGAAGAGGAGCTTTTCGCCGACGCCCTCTCGGCCGTTAGCTCCGACGAATCTTCTCTTTCCCCTCGGCTGGGCTCGGGGGTAAATCTCGAAGTAGACCGGACGTTCCCGGTTGTTTCGGCTCGATGCGGGAAATGTAAAACGATTCTCTTCAAACTCTCAAGCAGTTTACAACTCAAAAAGCGCACCGAAGAAATCGAATCGTCTCTTTGGAAACGGTCATTGCCGTAACATCGCCGTCACACTCATCAACCCGCAAGGCAGCATCAAAGATACTCAAATGGCTACATAATCCGGATGCACGCGCTGCGCCCTTAGCGAGCGCGTGTATCGGGTATTCTGCTTCACGGAACTGGAACTGGAACGGCGGATGAGCTGACGTGCGTCAATAACCACCGTCCGTCGATCTTTTTGGCTTCACCGTCAAGGTCTACGTGGCTCTTGGCTGTCCAAAATGGCTGGCCGGTGGCTGGATTCAATGACACGTCGAAGTAATGACATTCGAAATACACCGATGATTTCCATTGGCCGTCATCATCCCTTACAGGGACATACTTCGTTTTGTACGCCGGGGAAAGCGACACAAACTTATTGGCTGCCTGCAACCCGCCGGCAACATACTTGAAGAACGTGCACAGCGTGCCCTGTTGACCACTGGCGGACGTGTCGCCCGAGGGTAGAGGACAACTTTCGGGATCATCCGGATCGCCGTTGCCGATATAGTTTCCCGCTGCGGCAGTAGTGCTGACAACCGTGAGTTCGGCGTCTTTCGTCCAGATCGAGAGTGCGTCGCGAATTCGCTGAGTTATCACTTCTGGCGAATCCCCATTCACTGGGTCGTGCACGCTGACTGCCGCGTGAAAGGTCACGTGAATTTGCTGTTCCAATTCAGCCACTTGGACCAGTTGATCGTCATCGCCTCGCCAGCCACCTGCCTGGGCGGCTCCGATCGCAGTCAAAAAAGCTCCCATCAAAACGACGCCCAGACCCGCGCGGAGCATCTTGCAAATTGTTTTCATAAATCATCTCCTTGTAATTTTTGTTTGAAGAGTTCGCTCGAAGAGAACTTCTTCTCCCCCCGGGTCGCATCCTGTCGTGGATGCCCAAAAATCACAAGGACGGCAAGGTAAAGGTTAGGTGAAGAAACCTGAAGCCCTAACCAATTGACGCCAAAAGCCCTTACCCGCGCGGCCCCGGCAATGCTATAGTTTTGTGCCTCAGGTTTGGGGCGGTATGTCTGAGTCGCAGTACAGATTCGCTGAATTTCAGCTCGATTGCGCCAGCTTCGAGTTGCGGCGCCAGGGACGTTCCCACAAAAGCGAGCGCATTTCCCTCGAGCGCATCCCCATGGAGTTGCTGATCCTTCTTCTGGAGCGCCAAGGTAGCGTCGTCACCCGCCAGGAAATCGTCGACCGTCTCTGGGGCAAGGATGTCTTCGTCGATACCGAACATGGCATCAACACCGCCATCCGCAAAGTCCGCCAGGCCCTGAAAGACGAGCCGGACAACCCCCGCTTCGTCCTCACCGTCAGCGGCAAGGGCTACCGTTTCGTGTCGGAGAAGGCCGAAGATCGAAAAATTTCCGGTCGAAGCTCCGGCGGGGTTGATCTGACTGACGCTGATCGTCGCTCCAAAGAAGAACCTGTCGCTCCTGTCGTCGAGGAAACCTCCGGCGATTTTTCTGGGCGCATTCCAGCCGCACCGCTGATTTCCGTATCGCGGCGGTGGGTGTTCATGATCGCAACTCTCGTCCTGCTTCTTTGCGTAGCGGGACTGCTCGCCTCGAATACCGGCGGAGTTCGAGATCGCCTCTTTCCCCCGAATCGTGCCTCTCTGATTTATTCCATCGCCGTGCTTCCACTCGCTAATCTCTCCGGTGATTCCTCCCAGGAGTATTTCGCCGACGGCATGACCGACGAACTCATCACCGCGCTCGCTAAGAATCACTCGCTGCGGGTCGTCTCCCGCACTTCGGCCATGCAATATAAAGGAGTGCAGCGCCCGGTTCGCGACATCGCCCATGAACTCGGAGTCGACGGCGTCCTCGAAGGTTCAGTCTCTCGCAATGCCAATCGTGTACACATGACGGTGCAGCTGATCTACGCTCCCACCGACACTCACGTCTGGGCCGAGAGCTACGACCGCGACTTCAATCAGGCGTTCTCGCTCCCCGAGGAACTTTCCCAGACCGTCGCTAAAGAAGTAAAGACTGCGACTCTGCCCGCCCGAAGCCAACGCTACATTAATCCCGAAGCTCACGATGCTTACCTCCGCGGCCGTGTCTTCTGGTTTGCCGGCGACCACACGCACAGCCTTTTTTACTTCCGGAAAGCTATTCAGCTTCAACCCGATTACGCCGCAGCCTGGAGCGGTGTCGCCGATTCTTACGACAACGACCCGAGCGGTAGTGAACGTCCGGTTCAGGAGGTCACTGCCGAGTTCGAAGCGGCCGCACGCAAAGCGGTGGAACTCGATGATTCCTCGTCCGAGGCTCACTGCTCACTCGCGGCTTGGTATTTCTTTTTTGCGTGGGATCTGCCGCACGCCGATGCGGAATCAAGACGGGCGGCAGAACTGGACCCCAACTATTCCGAGGCCCACCATCTTCGCTCCTATGTTCTGGCCACTATGAATCGGCCCGAAGAGTCCCTTCAGGAGGCAAAGCGAGCCATTGAGCTGTATCCTTTCCGGCGTCCTTGGGGCTTAGGGTACGCCTACATACAGACGCGCCAGTTTGATGCTGCAATTGACGACCTGCGAATGCGGGACCAAGCTTATCCCGAGGAGTTCTATACACTTATTTATCTTGCTGAAGCTTACTGGCTGAAAGGCATGGGGAGGGAATCTGCAGAAGTGTTAGAAAAGGCTCTCGTAGTGCTGGGCGATCCGGAGAAGGCAGAGGGCATTCATCGGGCGTTCCAACGAGGCGGGCGAAAAGGCATCGCACAGTGGAGAGTCGAGAGTTATAAAATCCGCGTTCGCAAAGAGTTTATTTCAGCTTACGAGTGGGCCAGACAATACGGGTACCTCGGCGACAAGAACGCAACATTGAAGTTCCTCGATCTTGCTTACTACGAGCGTTCCCCCTGGCTCATCCTGATACAGACTGAACCCATCTTTGACTTCGTCCATTCCGACCCCCGCTACCACGCGCTGGTAGGAAAACTGGGGCTGACGCCGTCCTATTGAAAAGCGCTGGGGCCCCGTCCTTGTCTCCGCGCTTTTGCGGAGTCAGGGCGGGGACTTTGACCTCCGAACTCCGGCGGCTGCCCATGCTCTAAAGCATTTCCACAGCCCTCATGTGACATCTGACCTTGCGTCCAAAATCAAATCGCGCGATCATGGTCGAGGCCGTGACGTTGGCAGAAGCCAGCTCAACGAGCCTCTAAGTCCCCTGTTGTCTAGATTTTGACCCCTAAGTTCTTTGACATCCGGATTTTACGGAGACTTTCGCTCTAACTTGATGATTTCAAAGATTCAGGGGGGAGGGGGGGAGGGGGGGGCCCCACGAAAAAACGGCGAAGCTCCCTCCAAGCGCTCCCGGCCTCAACCAGTCGTGCTGAATTTATTTTGAGGAAGAATTCAACAGCGGCTCAGACGCCCGGTCGGGCACGCTTTTTCCTCGCGTCCCAGCCTCTTTTTGATATAGTTCCCCACTGTCATGTCGGCCTCCCTCGCGCACGACGTCAATCCTCCCGCTGCTGTCCCACCTTCCACTCTCACCCGCAATCAGATTCGCGGCTTCTGGGCCTCCTGGGGCGGGTGGACTCTCGACGGCATGGATTCTGTCGTTTACGCACTCGTGCTGGTGCCGGCGCTGCGCGATTTGCTGCCGCGCTCCGGCATCGTTGCCAGCAAAGGCAACATCGGCTACTACGGATCTTTGTCGTTTGCCTTGTTTCTGATCGGCTGGGGACTTGCCTTCTTATGGGGTCCGATCGGCGACAGGTTTGGGCGCGTGCGCACGCTCATGCTCACGATTGTCTGGTATTCGGTGTTCACATTCTTAAGCGCCTTCGTCACCAGCGTTTGGCAGCTTGCGATTCTGCGTCTTCTCGCCGGCATCGGCATTGGCGGCGAGTGGGCCATGGGCGGTACATTCGTTGCCGAAGAATGGCCAGAGAATCGCCGCCGCATGGGCGCCGGGTTCATGCACACCGGCTACTACGTAGGATTTTTTCTCGCCGCGCTGGCCAACTACGAAATCGGCAGCCGTTTTGGTTGGCGTTGGATGTTCGTTGTCGGTGGCTTGCCCGCGCTCTTGCTAGCGTGGGTTCGCCACGGTGTGGTGGAGCCCGTTGCCTGGAAGAAGAAAGAGAATGTGGTCCGGTCGTGGGCCGTGTGGCGTCCGTTCTCGGCGCTATTTTCTTCCGGCTTGCGCCAACGCACGATTGTGAATGCCTTGCTGATGCTGGCTTCGATCTGCGGCTTGTGGGCCGGGACGGTCTATGTCCCCGCTGCGATTACCGCTCTGGCCGAAGCGGGCGGCCGCGTGGGCCCGCAAGCCGCGCAGTTGGCCTCATGGGGTACCATGCTGGTTTCGTTCGCCACGATTCTTGGTTGCCTGGCGATGCCGTCGCTCGCGGAGCGGCTCGGCCGGCGCGGAGCTCTCGCCTTCTTTTTCGTTCTCATGATGGCGTTCATCGGGCTCACCTTCGGCAAGGTCTTCTATCTCGGACCAAGCGCACTCCCCATGTTTTTTGTCTGTCTGTTCTTCCTGGGTTTAGGCGGAGCCAACTTCGCGGTCTACACGCTATGGCTGCCCGAGCAATATCCCACGGAGTGCCGCGCCAGCGCGTTCGCTTTTTCCACTTCGTTCGCGCGATTCGGGGGCGCAGGGATTACGTTTCTGGTGGGAAGCGGCGTCCGGCATTACGGATCGCTCGGAATGCCGGTCGCAATGACTTCTATCGCCTTCGCACTTGGCCTGCTTCTGATTCCGTTCGGCGCGGAAACCCGGGGCCAGCGCCTGCCGAGCTAAGCGGGGCGCGCGATCAGCGCGTGCCGGTGCGCCAATAACCGGTGCGCCAATAAAAGGATATTTCAGGGCGTGTCTATGGGCACGCCGTGATAAGACTTCCATTCACGCGGCATCGCCAGGCTTCGCTCTGTTGCTTATCTCAGTGGGAGGGCTAACCTTGCGGCGCAGCTGCTAATGCTCGCTACGCCGCGGTTCTTGCCCCTTCCGCCGGCGGGTTAGGGAAATGCACACGACGGTCTGATTCCTCGACCATGCGGCGCGCCAGAGGCTTCAACCACAGCAAAGCCATGAAGGCGGCAATCAAGTCGCAAATAATCATCGCCCAAAAGACCTTCGTCCAGGAGCCGGTCTTGGCAAACAGCCATGCGGCCCCGGGTCCGGCAAAGGCAGTAGCCACTCCCTTGGCCGTATACACGATGCCATAGTTGGTTGTGGCCCACTTGTTTCCGTACAAATCGCCAGTGATGGAGGGAAACAGCGAGTAAATATTGCCCCACGCGAAGAAGCACAGTCCTGATAATGCAACGAACCAGACCGGATGGCTGATCAGTTGGAGCAGAGCATAGACCGCGATTGCTTCCAGGATGAAGGAGATGAATATGGCATTCTCCCGACCGATATGATCCGACACCCATCCCCAGAACGGTCGCGTTAAGCCGTTCAAGATACGGTCCACGGTGATAGCTAACACCAGTGCGGTCATGCCCCAGACCACGATGACCTTGTCCACGTGGTAGGAGGACGCCATGGGGTTGAGTTGCACCGTGACCACGATTCCGCCGAAGGCCAACATGGTCATCATGAGGTAGATGACGTAAAAAGACGGTTGGCGCATCATCTGCAACGGCGTCATATCGATCGCGGAGGTCTTCACTTTGGATCTGATCTGCGCTTCCTTCTCTTTCCAGTTTGGCGGCGTCCATCCCACCGGAGGCCTCGCAAGAAAGAGGGAAGCAAACAGCACAACGAAGCCCTGAATAATTCCCCAGACGATGAATGTGTGCTGGTAGCCCGAGGTTTTCAACATCGCGGCAATGGGAGCGATGGTGGTGGCAGTGCCTATGCCAAAAGCTCCCGCGGTCAAGCCGACGCACAGACCTCGATGGTCCGGGAACCATTTCAGAGCGTTGCCAATCGTTCCACCATAGACCGCACCGGCGCCGATACCACCGAGGCCGTACCAAAAGTAAAGGCCGTAAAGCGTCTCCGCCCGACCGGATCCGATCCAGCCCAATCCCGCCAGGATTGCGCCAACACCCAGCATGAATCGAGGCCCGATTCGATCTACCAGGAATCCTTCAAATGGTACGAGCCAGGTTTCCAGGGCGACGAATAACACGATGGTCCACTGGACAGCTTCCAGTGAAACGTGCAGATGGGCCTGTATCGGCTTGGTGAAGAGAGTCCAGGCATATTGCAGGTTCGCGATCGCCATCATCGCGACGATGCCGGCTACTAACTGAACCCATCGGTTGGGGATGCGTGAAGGGTGAATAAGGGAGGCTGGATTTACCGCAGATGCAGCCATAGTGATACCTCCATGACGGCGCGTTGGACGTTAACAGCCCACTGCCAAAACCGCCAGCCCCATGCGATTTTGTTCCGCAGAAGTGACTGAGTCGACTGATGTTCCCGCCAACCTGCTCTAACTCGATGGCGGGGCGTCGGCCTCCACGTCTGTCCGGAAGGGGATCACACCGGGAACCAGCCACTTTTCCCACATTTCATCGATCTTGCTTTGGAAGTAATCGATGTCATCGTTGGTAAAGTGAGCAAATCTTCCTTGCCTCAATAAATAATCTCGTACTGGCTGCCGCTGGATCTTCTTAGCGGCAATTTGCTGCGTTCTGCCGGTTAACTTCAGCACACCATCTTCCACTTCATAGAGCGGCCAAATGCCAGTATTGACGGCCAGTTCGCCCAGTTCGTGGGAGATGTAAGGGTCGTAATCCCAACCCTTTGGACAGGGATCGAGCGAGTGAATGAACGTGGGACCGCCAATGGCAAGAGCCTTCCGCATGGAATTCATGGCCGCCAGGCCGTAGGACATGCAAACAGTTGCGACATATCGGCACGTCGGATGACCTGCCGCCATCATGCCGGCCATATTCTTTTTCCAGCGGCGATGCATGATTCTTTTCACCTTGCCCGGCGTACTAAACGTTGTGTTCGCTCCCCAGGGGGTGCTACCTGAAAGCTGTATATCGGTGTTGGCATATGACTCGTTGTCATACATCAAAATGAGGCAGTTGTAATCGGGATGAGTGAGCGTGGCTGAGATCGCCCCCACGCCCATATCGGCTCCGCCGCCATCGCCGCAGAATGCTATCACGTTGATAGGCTCCTGCTTCATTTTTCCTTTGCGCATGAGGACTTTCAGAGCCGCCGAGGCTCCGAGCGCCGCCGAGCCGCTGCTTCCTAACTGCGTATGCATCCAGGGAAGCACCCACGAGGTGCTGTAATACGTGGTGTTCGCCACATACATGCACCCTGTGCTGCCGAGCACGATGGTTCTTGGGCCGGCGGCCTTGGCCATCATCTTCATCACCAGCGCCGACTCACAGCCCTGGCAGGTGCGGTGTCCCGAGGTGAAGTACTCCTCCAACGGGATCTTCTTAACGGCTTTGAACGGATCTAATTTCTGGGTCGGATCGATTTGTACGTAGGTTGCCATAATTCTTTATCCTCTCGAGGCTATAAAAACCAGGTCTAAAGACCCGTCAGCAAAAGCGGATTACTCTCGCAATCCGATCCATTGAGTTAAGGGTTGCTTTTTGCCATCCGCAGCGTTGTAGACGGCTTCCGCCATCTTCTGTACATCGGGCACGGTCACTTCGCGCCCTCCGAGACCGCAAATAAAACCGACCACCGGCGGTTTCTTGCCCGGCCCCGGATACAGAGCATGCCGAACTTCGCCGGCCAGCACGCCTCCGGCGTAGGGGGAACCGAAAGAGTAGTCGCGATCGATGACTCCGACCGCGGCAAAACGTTGCAGAGATTTCGACAACTCTTCCGCGGCAAAGGGACGGAACCAGCGCATGCGCACAAATCCCACGCGCTTGCCTTGCTTGCGCATCTCGCGGATCGCTACCTTCACCGAGATCGACAGCGTCCCCATACCCATGAGAACGATATCCGCGTCGTCGGTCATGTACTCCTCGAAGAACGGATTGCCGTAAGAGCGCCCAAAGATGCGCTCGAAATCGGCGTAGGCTTCCCGAATCACGCCAGGGGACCGCTCCATCGCCGCGTAATTCTGGCGGCGAATTTCCATGACCCAGTCTTCATTGCCCTGAGGCGCGACCGTGATTGGATTGTCGGGGTGAAGCAGCAGGTCGCCGCGGTTGTACTGCGGCAGGAATTCGTTGACTTTCTCTTGCGATGGGATCTTCACCAGCGCTTGTGAGTGAGTCAGGAATGCGCCGTCGCAACTGATGGCCAGGGGCAGGAAGATCCGCCGGTCCTCGGCCACACGGTAAGCAATCAGGGCCGTGTCCAGCGCTTCTTGCGCATTGTCGACCCAAACCAGTTGCCAGCCCAGATCGCGGACTGCCAGTGCGTCGTTGTGCTCCACGCCGAATGCGCCCGGATCATCCAAGGCGCGGTTTCCCACCATGGCGATCATGGGAATGCGCAGCGCAGGCGTTACCGTCAGCGCTTCCATGGCATACATCCAGCCGACGCCGCTGGAGCCGCAGAACACGCGGGCGCCGCAGGCAGAAGCGTGCTTCACGATTTCAAACTGCGAGTGCTCACCTTCCGCCACAATATATTCGCAATCCATTTCGCCGTTCGCCACCAGCTTGCAGACGTACTGCATGACCGTGTCGTAGGGACGGATGGGATAAGCCGTAATCACGTCTACATCGGCCAGCTGGCATGCGACTGCAATGGCCTCGCTACCGGTGATTAAGGCTGTTTTGTCGAGCTTGTCTTTCTGTTCTTCGATTACTGTTGCCACTGCCATGACGGACTCTCCTCGTTTGGAATCCTATGAATGTTATTTTTCCTGAGCAATCTCGAGCATTTCAGGAATCTGCTCTTCATACTGCCCACGATAGCGGAACCCGTGCGACCGTTCCGGCGGATGTTTGATCTTCTCTTCCAACCAGACTTTGTAACCGTCTTTATCCTTGCGCCAGTCTTCCCACTGGCTATCGTTCCCTTTGAACTCCGTCTCATTCACCATGGTCACGCATTCTTTGACGGGGCAGACGGCTTCGCACACGCCACACCCGCAACAAGCCTTCATGTTCGCGTCATACAAACCTTCAGGAGTTACATCGAAACACGAATCCGGACACTGCAGCCAGCACAGCGTGCACTTGATGCAGGTATCGAAATTCACCACGGGCCGCATGGTTCGAGTGCTGAATTTCAGGAACGTGGGGTTGCGGTCGGGCTGGAATCCTCCCTCCGCGTGAGACTTTGGATCGTCCATCTTGTGTCCGGCGGGTATGCTTGGGATAGCGATGCCTTCGCCCATTTCATGCCACTTGGGCAGGTCGAATTTGTACGGCACTTCAGGATTGCCCTGGTCCGGAGTCACCGTGATGCTGGTGGTCCGATCGTAAGCCTTGGCGGCCGAAGTCGCCTTCAGTTCATCGTGCCACTCGTCCACGATGGCTCTTTGCACGGATTTCAAGCTGAACAGTTCGGGAAGAATCTTGGCGACCGCACCGAGAATGCGCACGTCAGTGTGATCGTCTTTGTAAACCCACAAGCCGGAGAAGCTCACGGTGCCCTTGAGGATCGACAACTGGTAAGGTGTGTCCTTGCGGTGCGCCATGGCGATGATGGCTTCCGGGCCCTCGCGCGAGGTAACGATCAACGTGCCACCGGGCTTCAGCAAACGATTGACCGGTTGCAGACCGTACCAGGCCCACGACTCGACGCCCTTGCAGAGCGTGTCATCGACGCAAATAGTGACGTCGACTTCCTTGGGTTCGTATTTTGCCATGCCTTCCTGCAGAGTCTGTTCGTCGGTAGCCACGATCGCGAAACCCTTCGCGGGAATTCCGTTGCGCTCAGGACTGTCCCCGTAGCGCCCGAAAGAGATACCCACTTTGCCTTCGTGATGAGCAGCGAGCACAATCGCCCGGCTAAGCCTGCCCGCCATAGTTTTTTGAAAAATGCCTCGATAGATAATCTCGATTGCGAATAACCGACCCATAACCAACCCTCCGTTGACTAGAACTTGGTCATCAAAGCTTGTTAAGTACGATCTCTTCGACGTCTTCAATGTGCCGCCGCATGGCATCCCTAGCGGCCTCGGCGTCGTGGCGCTTGATGGCAGCCAGAATCCGGCGGTGGCCGGCAAGCGACTTCTGCGGGCGTCCCTCCACCTGCAGAGACCGTTCCCGCGTATCGCGCAGCAGATCCATGAGGATGTCGAGGACCTTCAGCACGACGCTATTATCGGAAGCCAGAGCAACGCTATAGTGGAATTCGGTGTCCTCGGCAACTGCGGCTTCTCCCTGCGTCTGTTTTTGCTCTTGCCGCTGCAGAATTTCTTCCATTTCAGAAATGTCCTCAGGGGAAGCGTGGGTAGCGGCGCGCGCTGCCAGCGGGGGTTCGAGCATTCTGCGAAAATCCAAAAGCTCGCTGACCAGTTCCTGGCGGCGTTTGAGAGCGTTGGCAAAAGGATTGACCAACGAGTCTGCAGAAACTTCGCGCACGATGGTTCCAGCGCCCTGACGCGGTTCTACCAACCCCATCAGCTCCAGGCCTCGAATCGCGTCGCGGATCGAACTGCGGCTTACGCGCAGCATCTCTGCCAGTTCACGTTCTGATGGAAGTTTGTCGCCGGGTTTCAGCTTCTTGAGGATCAGGCGTTCGATCTGCTTGGCGACTTCTTCGTAGACTTTATTCCTGCGGACAACTTCGAAGTCGGATTTGATGGCGACTGGCATTTGGCAAGTGGTCCGATAAGTGGACCAGCCGACGAGGGGAGTATACCCCCGCTGTCAAGCCCCTGAGCAAATATTTTTGTTACCCCGATGAAAAAGTCTGATGGGGCAGGGTCAGAGGGACTGTTTCGCGCTGCTTTGCGCCAGTAATTTCGTGCAGTTGTACACCGTGCGGGTGCAGGTCATGGGAAGCCCCACACGCTCGCCCAACTCCACGACCGCACCGACCAACGCTTCCAGTTCCATCGGCCGGCCGGCTTCCAGGTCTTGCAGCATAGAAGTCTTATGCTCGCCAACTTTTTCCGCGCCGGCAATGCGCTGATCGATTGTGATGGGCAGCTCCATACCTAACTTGTGGGAGACCGCTTCCACTTCCTGCATGATGTTTCGAATCACAGAAGAGACTGCCGGGTCGCGCGCCATCTGGGCGAGGGTCGCGCGGGTCAGGGCGCTGACCGGGTTGAAGGACGCGTTACCCAGAAGCTTTACAAAAATCTCATGCCGGATGCGTGCGGTGACCGGGCAGCGGAAGCCGGAAGCCACCAGGGCCTCTGCAATTGCTCGGACGCGATCGGAGCGTGACCCGTCCGGTTCGCCCAGCGTAATGCGGTTGCCTTCGATGTGCTGAACGATTCCCGGTGCGGAAATTTCAGTGGCGAAGTAGAGAATCGATCCGACCACGCTCCTCGCTTCAATCGCCGACGAAATCACGCCGCCGGGATCGACCCGCTCCAAATGAATTCCTTCGTGCTCGCCCCCGAAGCCCTGAAAGTACCACCACGGAATTCCGTTCTGAGTGCTGACGACCGTGGTATCCGGACCGAGAACCGGCTTTAACTGAGGTGCAAGTTGCGGCAAGGCGTGCGCCTTCACGCCGAGGAAGACGACGTCCACCGGTCCCACTTGTTCGACGGAACTGGCGATAGCAGGCCGCGCAACAAAGTCTCCTTCGCTACTTTTCACCTGCACGCCGTGCTCCTGCATGGCGCGAAGATGCGGGCCGCGCGCGAAGAGCGTGACTTCGAAACCGGCGTGCGCCATACGCGCACCGATATAAGCCCCAATGGCGCCTGCCCCGGCGATCAGGAATTTCATCGTTGCTCACTCAAGCCGCTACCCACGTTGATCGTCCACAAGCGCGGCAGCTACGGCGCGGCGGCGAATTTTTCCAGTGGCAGTAGTGGGAATACTCTTCACGAGATAAATCTTCTTTGGACATTTGAATTCTGCCAGCAGCTCACGGCAATGCTTGAGGAGCGCCGATTCGGTGGTGCCATGGGTCTCATGCAACACCACAGCTGCAGCCACTTCTTCACCCAGCGTGGGATGAGCGCAGCCGAAGGTGACTGCCGCCGCGACTGCGGGATGCCTCAAAAGAATCTCGTCCACTTCGTGAGGAGCAATGTTCTCGCCGCCACGAATGATGATGTCCTTAATGCGGCCCGTCAGGTGCAAGTAACAATCTTCGTCGAGATAACCCTGGTCTCCAGTGCGAAACCATCCGTTAACGAAGGCGCGGGCGTTCGCGTCTGGATTATTTTCGTATCCCCGAAATACATTCGCGCCTTGAATTGCGATTTCGCCGCGTTGATTGTTTTCGAGCGAATTGCCCTGTTTGTCCATGATCCTGACACGGAGTCCGGCGCCCACTCCCACCGATCCGGCCTTGCGATGGCGCGGCGGCAGCGGATTCGAAGTCATCTGATGCGAAGCTTCGGTCATGCCGTACGCTTCAACGAATGGGACGCCGAATTCGTTTTCGATTTTATGAATCAGTTCCGGCGACAAGGGCGCGCTGCAGGAACGGATGAAGCGCAGAGTGTCCGCCTCGGCCGGCTTGTGGTGCGTGCGAGCCATTAGAAGCTGGTGCATGGTAGGCACGCCGGAATACCAGGTAACCCGATGCTCACGAACCGTACGCCAAAAAGAAAGCGCGTTGAACTTGGTGGGAACCACAACGGCTCCGCCGGAAAGCAGAGTGGCCATGGTGGAAGCGATCAAGCCATGAATGTGGAACAGCGGCATAATGCATAAAGCAACATCTTCCTCGGAAAGCGTGTAAGTGTTCGCGATGTTTGCCGAGGAAACGGCGAGGTTGAAATGCCGCAACGGAACCCGCTTGGGTTTTCCTGTGCTGCCGCTGGTATGCAGGACCAGAGCAATGTCGTCCGCGGTGGGCGCAGTCGCAGTGG
>Ga0209624_10001881_pt1 | contig 16022 bp, 16 predicted proteins | sample JacPinW_OM2H0_O1_FD_188565 | JGI IMG/M metagenome (GOLD analysis project Ga0209624, IMG submission 188565) | Forest soil microbial communities from Algoma, Ontario, Canada - Jack Pine, Ontario site 1_JW_OM2H0_O1 (SPAdes) (version 2) | ecosystem: Environmental > Terrestrial > Soil > Boreal...
CCTCAATCTCCGGCTGCCCTCCGGTCAGCTGGCTGTGCAAAGCAAAGCTCCAACCGCTGCCTCGGCCGTGAAGGTCGCATTCGAAGATCTCCTGCAGCAAGTCAACAAACATAAAGAGCTCCTGCGCTCTTCGCATAAATGGCAGCGCGGCCGCCGCGGCAATACCACGCGAGTCAGTTCTCCCATGCGCGAAGTCCCGTTCGAGCAGACGATCGCGGCAGTTTTTCCGCCTACCATTTCGAGCGACGATATCCGCTCCTACGTCAACGCCAACTTGTCCCGTCTCGAACGGTTCGTCGAGCGCGAGATCTACTTCCGCGAAGCACAAGAGACCATCGCTCCCGGCTCAGTTTCAAAGGAAGAAGTCATCGATGAGGCCATCGCCGTCGCGCTCAGCGATGGTCAGGAGAAGCCCGAGAAGCTTGCGCTCGAACCATGGCTCTACCGCCAGGCACTGCGAGCGCTCGACGAGCTCTCGCGCACCGACGAGAGCAACGGCAACGCTGTTCATCTCGAAGACTCCGCTCGTCGCCCGAATGTCAAGGGCAGCGACGAACCTGGCTTGCAGTTTCATCAGCCCGATGAATCCATCACGGGAGCTACGGTCATTGCCGACTCTCGTGTTTCTACGCCTGAGCAGATCATGGCCTCCGACGAACTCCTGCGTCTCATCGCTTCATCTCTTCGGGACCTGGGCGAGGGACCTCGCGAGGCATTCATCCTCCACGCGGTCGAAGGATTCAGCGTGGACGAGATCGTCGTCATCACCGGTCTGCCCGCCGAGCGCGTCCTCGCCTTCGTTTCTGCCGCACGCGATCACTTACGCAAAGCGCCTGGGCTGGCTAAGCAGTTTCAAGGCCGTCTCGCTCCGACTGGCGCTGCTTAAATCCAAACTTCATTCTGTGGGGAGATTAATCCATGAGTATTACTCGCGAACAACTCCGAGAATTGGCTGAATTTCAAGACGACCAATCCTGTGCAGTCAGTTTCTATTTCCAACCATCAACGCCGCGTAATAAAGCGCACAAAGAGGACACAATCCTCATCAAAGATCTGGCGCGTGAAGCCATGCGCACCTTGGAAAGCAAAGGCAAAAGGGAGTGCGCTCGCGCCGATATCGACCGCGTCATTCGCCTGTCAGGGGAGCTGCGCAGCAACGGCACGCATGCCAAGGCCGTGTTTGCCTGCGCAAACCGGAATATCTGGCACGAATACGAACTGCCCGCGTCGTTGGGAAGCACGCAACTCTTCGTCGACCGCCACTTTCACCTCAAGCCCTTGGCTCACCTTCTCGGAGCTTCGCCACTGCTGGGTGTAGTTCTGGTCGACCGCCATCGCGCTCGCATCTTCGATCTTCGCCTCGGCGAACTGACGGAACTCGACGATCTGTTTCATCCCTTGCCGCGGCGTGGCCGCAGCGACGGCTATGCGGGCTATGACGGAGGGCACGCCCAGCGCCGCGTCGAAGACGAAGCTCGCCAGCATTTCAAGAATGTAGCCGGAATACTAAAGGAACTTCTGGAAAAAGGCGTGTTCGAGAAATGGATTCTCGCCTGCCAGGATGCACACCGCCCCCTCTTTGAACCGCAGCTCCATCCCTATGTCAGCCAGGCTCTGATTGGCCGCTTCCACGCTGATCTCGCCCACGCTACTCGTGACGAAATCCGCAGCCACGCGCAGCCGATTGTGGACCAATGGCAAAATGACCGCCGGCGCGATCTTGTCGAACAGGCGCTCAGCCAATCGCGCAGCAACGGACGCGGCGTGACTGGCCTCAGGCGCGTGTTGCGATCTCTGGAACTCGGACAAGTTCAAACGCTGCTCGTCGGGGAGAGCCTGCAAGGGCACGCCGTGGAATGCCCTGGATGTGGACACATCGATGCGCATCTCGTCGGCTTCTGCCCGGTTTGCGGTCGCGCTACGCAAGAGATCGTCGATGTGAGCGAGGCCATCTTGCCCTGGGTAGTTCGCCGCGATATCGAAACGCTCTACGTAAAAGACGATCCGGAATTCGACAAGATCGGTAACATCGCGGCGCTGCTTCGCTTCCGCTCGGAAAAAGTTACGCCAATCAGTGTGTCTGCAGCGGAAGACTTGCAACGTGCCGGCGCCGAGTATCCTGGCCGTCTGCGAAAATTCGCCCGGCGCTAGATCTTTCGCTCCTGCTTAAGCTATGTGGGGACAGCCGCCCTCGGCTGTCCCTCGAGCGCAGCTCGAGTTCTTTCTCGAAAGCATGAACGCCGCTTGTACCTCGTGATATCCTTCCGCCTTCCGCGTGAACTCTCATTCGCCTTAGTCTCGCTCTTCACTCACTGTGACTTTGTGAACCACAAGGAGGACGTGTGACTTTTTCGCGCCGTGATTTCGTAAAGACATCCATGCTGGGAGCGGTCGCAACGGGAATCGCAGCAAAATCCATTGCGAATAACGCCGTCGCCGAATCTGCCGCGCAAGGCCACGCTTCGCAGACTGACTCCGCCAGGCGCCCGATCATCATTTGCGCGCACAACGGGCGAGCCTATGTCGAAGCTGCCTACGCGTTCCTGAAAGGCGGCGGCGACACGCTCGATGCCGGTATTCGCGTCGTGAAGGGCCCTGAGGACGATCCCAACGACGATTCCGTTGGTCTGGGCGGCTTGCCCAACGAAGAATGTGTAGTCGAACTCGATGCCTGTTGCATGCACGGCCCCACGCGGCGTGCCGGTTCTGTCGGCGGCGTGCGCAACATCAAAAATGTGTCGATGGTTTCGAAGGCGGTGATGGAACACACCGGGCACGTCATGCTGGTTGGAGAGGGCGCGGAGCGCTTTGCCGTTGCCATGGGTTTCCCTCGCGAAAACCTGCTGACAGATCGTTCGCGAAAAATCTGGTTGCTCTGGAAGGAATTTAATTCGGATCGCGACTGGTGGGGACCCGGAATCTCCAGTCCGCATTGGCAGGCGCCGCCTCCCGATTCCAAGCCGCAAGCTGACGTTTGGCGCGACCGCATCCAGCAACTTCAGCAGCGAGCCGCCGATCTCGGCATCGAGCCTGAGTTTCAGTTAACCGCCCTGCGTAGAGTGCTCTTTCCTCCTACCGGAACGATTCATTGCTCGGTGATGAATGAAAAAGGAGAGATGTCCGGCATCACCACCACCAGCGGACTCGCCTTCAAACTTCCCGGCCGCTGCGGCGATTCTCCAATTATCGGTGCGGGCTGCTACACGGATCAGGACGTGGGTTCCGCCGGCGCCACTGGCAGCGGAGAAGAAAACATCAAGGTCGCGGGTGCTCACACGATTGTCGAGAATATGCGACACGGCATGTCTCCGCTGGAGGCCGGCATGGATGCCCTCAAGCGCATCGTTCGCAATTACAACGGCGACATGAACAAGCTGCGCTTTATGGACATGATCTTCTACGCCCTACGGAAAGATGGAGCGTATGCCGCAGTTTGTCTGTGGGAAGGATACTCAGCGAACAATCTACACAAGTTTGTCGTGCATGACGGAACCTTGCGCGACGAAGTTGCTACTCCGCTGCTGAAGGGATACTCGCAAGACTGGCCGCCCTTCCCGACAATTCCGGAAGAATTGAAAAAAGATTCTGTGTACTTGAAGTGATAAAGCCTTCGCTTGGTGTCGGGCCTGAGAGTAATTGTCATCTCAGGCCAGCGACGATCGACCAACGACAGCTTCTAGAACCTCACTTTCACATCCGGTCCTTTTTCCAGATGGATGCTCTCCACGAAGCGCACCTTCGAGGTGCGCAGAGTCATGATCACGGACGACGTCCGCGTTCCTTCACCAAAGAAGCGTACGCCTTTTAGCAAAGCTCCATCGGTCACGCCAGTAGCAGCGAAAATGATTTGCTTGCCCGGAGCCAGATCTTCCGCTTCATAAATCCGATTCTTGTCCTTGATCCCCATGCGCTCGAGCCGCTCTTCCTGCTCCGGTTTTACGACCAGCCGGCCGAGCATGTATCCGTTGAGACAGCGAATGGCGGCCGCCGTGATCACTCCCTCAGGGGCGCCACCAGAGCCCATCACGGCGTGTACGCCAGTGCCGATGACCGCAGCGGCAATTCCCGCCGAGAGATCGCCATCGCCGATGAGTCGAATGCGTGCGCCTGCGGCCCTGATGTCTGCAATCAACTTTTCGTGACGCGGCCGGTCGAGCACCATCACCACAAGGTCTTCCACGTCGCGGTCGAGCCGCCGAGCAATGTTCTTCAAATTGTGCGAGACCGGCGCGTCGATATAGACCGCATCTTTGCAGGATGGCCCAACGACAATCTTCTCCATGTAACAGTCCGGCGCGTTGAGCAAGCCGCCGCGCTCGGAAGCGGCGAGCACAGTAATCGAACCCGGTGCGCCGGTCGCGCAAAGATTCGTGCCTTCCAGAGGATCGACGGCGATGTCGACGTCGGGAACTTCCGTGCCGTTGGGAAATTCGGCTCCAACTTTTTCGCCGATGTAAAGCATGGGGGCTTCGTCGCGCTCGCCCTCGCCGATCACGATGGTGCCCCGCATGGGAATGGAATCCATGGTCTTGCGCATGGCTTCGGTGGCGACGTGGTCGCTCAGCTTGCGCTCGCCCTGTCCCATGGTGCGCGCCGACGCGATCGCCGCGACCTCAACCACTTTCAGAAACCGCGACGCCAGATCGCTTTCGATGTTCTCCCCATAGAGCCGGGCTTTGCCTTCCGGACGAGTCTGCGTTCCCATTCGATCTCCCTGCGCCATCGAGTCCTTGCGCGCCGGGTTGAGACTATAGCGCAACCGCTACCAGAATGAAAATACGGGATTCACCGAATCGATTTTGTTCATTGCATCCGATACGATCGCTCCCGTTCGGCGTGGTATCCTCCTACCCTGATTTCGGACCGACTTCGATGCCAAGCCCGCTCACCTTCCTCTGCATTACGACCTACGAAAAGGGACAGGAGTTCATGCGCGAGTGCAAGCGCCAGGGCTGCCGCGTCATCCTGCTGACGGCCGAGAAATTGCGAGATGCAGCTTGGCCGCGCGAGAGTCTCGAAGATACGTTCTATCTGCCGGAAGAGATTCCAATCGCAGACATCGTGCAGGCGGTTTCGCACTTGGGTCGCGGAAAAAAGATCGACCGCATCGTCGCACTCGACGAGTTCGATATGGAGACAGCCGCAACTCTCCGCGAACATCTGCGCATTCCGGGCATGGGCCTGACCACGATGCGCTATTTCCGCGACAAACTGGCCATGCGGATGCGCGCCCTCGAGCGTCACGTGCGAGTGCCTGATTTCGTACCGGTCGTGAACCATGACGACATTCGCTACTACGTCGATCACGTTCCCGGTCCTTGGGTGCTCAAACCTCGCCAGGAGGCCTCGGCGATCGGTATCAAAAAATTCAATTCTCCTGACGAACTGTGGCCCATGCTCGATCAACTCGGCGACAAGCAGTCCACCTATCTGATCGAGAAGTTCGTTCCTGGCGATGTGTACCACGTAGACTCCGTGGTTTCCGAAAACGAAATCGTATTCTCTAACGTCAGCAAATACGGCAAGCCTCCCATGAGCGTGGCGCACGGCGGAGTGTTCACGACCTTTACGGTGCCTCGTGGCGGCGAAGAAGATTCTGCGCTGCGGAAAATCAATCAGGATTTGATTGCGGCTCTAGGACTGCTGCGGGGTGTCTCTCACGCGGAATTTATCCGCGCACATTCCGACGGGCACTTTTACTTCCTCGAATGCGCCGCGCGCGTCGGCGGTGCGTTCATCAACGAAATGGTTGAGACCGCGACCGGACTCAATCTCTGGCGCGAATGGGCACGGATCGAGATTTCCGGCAGCGATGGCAGTTACAAGTTGCCCGCGGTGCGAGAAGACTATGCGGGAGTGATTCTGTCGCTAGCGAAGCAAGAAGAGCCGGACACCTCCGCGTACAACGATCCGGAAGTGGCTCAGCGAATCAGGAAGCACCATCACGCGGGGCTGGTGCTGAAGTCATCTGATCCGCACAGGATTCCCGCGTTGCTGGAAAATTATGCGCACCGCTTCGCCGAAGATTTCCTGGCGGTCGCTCCGATGAAAGACAAACCCACCACCTAACCACGGCATGTCGAGAGACAGCATGTGGAGACAGCCGCCCTCGGCTGTCAGGTCGAGCGAAGCTCGACAGCAAGGCCGCGTAGGAAGACACGCGCTGCGGGCTGCGCCCTTCTCTCTGCTAGTATTTGCCAATGACCACAACCACGAACGGGCAAGCAGCGCCAGCGGAGCGCACGCAAGAGCGCAAGGAGCCGACGTACCTCTTTACGGAAAAGTATGTAGCGGAAAAGAGTGAGATCGCCCGCCGTTTCCTCGATACGCGCGAACGACTGAACGGTAACGTCGACAAGGCCAATAATTTTCTGGTCAAGCGGTTTTACAACATTGATCACAATACGTACCTAGAAGGCGCGCTTCCGTCGAAGACCAAAGAATTAATGGGGCTGGTGGCATCGGCGGTGTTGCGATGCGACGACTGCATTTTCTATCACGCGATTCAGGCGTACCGGCTCGGCGTAACCCGCGTGGAGCAGGAAGAGTCGTTGAATGTGGCACTGGTTGTGGGAGGAAGCATCGTCGTTCCCCATCTGCGCCGAGCCTACGAACTGCTGGAAGAGATGTACGGCTAGCGCTGCGATTCACGCCTCTTTCCTGCGTGCGATCGACACGATGAATGTCACTACGATCAGCGCGATGCCTCCGCCGAGTTCCAGACGCTGCACATGCCTGAGAGCTTGCCAGGCCGCGTCCGGAGGCCAGTAGACGCTCGCGTCCCGCAGCGCATCAAGGCAAGCGAGCAGACCCGACAAGAATCCGACAGCCCTTGCAAGGCGGCGCTGTTTTTCTGGAGTCATGGGGAGCGTGTTCTGTCCCGCAAATTTCCGATTAGAAAAATATTTCTGGTGACACCTTGAATCGACGGCTCAGTCTTCGGATATGCTCCGTGTTGAGTTTGCGTTTTCCGCTAAGCACTTCGGAGGCGATGCTGGCCGTTCCGAAAACGTCGAGGATGTCCTTTTGCTTTAGGTTGTTCGCCAGCATCAATTCGTTCAGAACATCGATCGGATTCGCGGCTTTCAGAGCGTAGTGCCGTTCTTCGAAATCTTCGATGAGCAAGGTCAGTAACTCGGCCATGCGCCGCTCGGCCGCACTCATCCGGCTCCCCTTGCGGTCCAGTTCTTCAAGCATCTCGATGTGCCGCTCGTTCTCTGCCTCGCTCCGGATTACCGCGGGCAAGCTGCTGGTCAGCAGAGAAGCATATTCCGATCGGACTGCCGCTGTGCTCATCGTTTCCAACCTCCCCGGTCGTATTCGGAATGCGTCAAGACGTGGCGGACGTAAAGCCGCCCGTACAGATAGTTGATCTCCGCGATCAGGCGATACTGGTTGCCTTTGATATTGAAAACCGTCCACTTGCTAACCGCATCGGCGCTGGAAAAAGTCCTGCGAACATCTGCCGAAGTCTTCCATGTCGCCTTCTTTGCGATGCGAAACCACGCATCGAGCGGACTTTCCAGCTCGGCGTGCTTCGTGGCGGCTTCCTTAAGCTTCTTGCGGCTGATTACGTGCATGCCCTCCGTCAGAGCGAGCTGGCTTTGTGATTTTCTAAGCTTTGGTGCTTGCAAGGTGTTCTCCTCACCGCAATGTCGTCTAGGACGACAGTTGTTGGGCACTGCTTGCGGTTACGCACACCGTCCAGCGGGGTGCGGCTAGAGAGAAACACCTAATGCATCACAACTCAACAGAGGCTTTACCTTCGAGTTCGCATTATGCGAAGTCATCATACTTCGCAGAATGCGAAGATGTCAAATTATTCCGATTTTGAAAAAGAGAGATGCCTAGAACGCGTCGATGCCGGTGATGCTTTGTCCGATGATCAGCGAGTGCACGTCGTGCGTGCCTTCGTAGGTTTTCACCGATTCCAGATTCATCAGGTGGCGCATGATCGGGTAGTCGTCGGCGACGCCGTTCGCGCCGAGAATGTCGCGCGACAAGCGGGCGCATTCAAGCGCCATCCAGACATTGTTTCGCTTCGCCATCGAGATGTGTTGCGGCTCGACCTTGCCGGCGTCCTTCAAACGTCCAACCTGCAGGACGAGCAATTGTGCCTTCGTGATCTCGCTGATCATCCATGTCAATTTGTCTTGTACGAGTTGATGCGAGGCGATGGGTTGGTCGCGCCACTGCTTGCGCAGCAAAGCGTATTGCAGAGCGCAGTCGTAGCAAGACATTGCTGCGCCAACGGCTCCCCACGCGATGCCGTAGCGCGCTTGATTGAGGCACATCAATGGAGAGCGCAGGCCGCCGCTTTTCGGCAGAAGATTCGATTCAGGCACGCGCACATCCTGCAGCGACAAGCCTGAAGTTACCGAGGCGCGCAGCGACCACTTGCCGTGGATGTCATCGGCCTTGAAGCCGGACCGATCGGTTTCGACAAGAAATCCGCGCACGCGATCTTTCTCGTCTTCCACCTTCGCCCAGATGATGGCGACATCGGCGATGGTGCCGGAGGTGATCCACATCTTCTCGCCGTTGATGACGTACTCGTTGCCGACTTTGCGGGCGCGCGTGCGCATGCCACCGGGGTTCGATCCGAAGTCGGGCTCGGTCAATCCAAAGCAGCCGAGCTTTTCTCCTTTCTGCATCGCGGGCAGCCATGTGTTTTTCTGTTCGTCGCTGCCGAACTCGTAGATCGGATACATGCAAAGACCCGACTGCACGCTGACGAAGCTGCGCACGCCGGAGTCGCCGCGCTCGAGTTCCTGCGTCATGAGGCCGTATTCGACGTTTCCCATGCCGGCGCAGCCGTATCCCTTGAGCGACGCGCCGAAGAAGCCGAGCTCTGCCATCGGTTTGACGAGTTCGCGCGGAAAGCGCCCGGAGCGATTGCACTCTTCGATGATGGGAATGAGATTGTCTTCGATGAACTGGCGCGTTGTATCGCGCACCAGGCGCTCTTCTTCGGTGAGCAAAGAATCGTATTGCAGAAAATCAACACCGCGAAATTTAATGGCAGGCATAAAAGTCTCCGTAGCTAAGAAGTAGCCCCGGACCCGGGGGATTGACCAGAGTCTGGTTTGCCGCAAAGCAGAACGGGCCGCGAACCGGAAGGCAAACATACGACGGTAGCAGGGGCAGGGAAGCGGGGTCAAACCGCATGGCGCAGGAAAGCGCGAAGTGGATGCACGCCAGGTTCTTCGCTCCACCGGAAAAGCGGCAGCGCTCAGAATGACGCCGGTCTCGCATCGAAGCCAGGATCATCGAAATCTCGGAATCCATCGCGGGACGGAGCGGCGGTATTCGTCATACGATTCGCCGAACTGGCGATGCAGCGTCGGTTCCTCGTAGAAGACGACGAAGAGATGAGCCGTTGCGAGCATGCACCCGGCATACTCGGCCACGTGAAGCGAATGAAAGAGCGCCGCCTCTCCCAGAATGGCGAGCGCGACGCCGACATACATCGGATTGCGAATGTAGCGATGCAGGGCGGTGGTGACGAGATATTTCGTTGGCGCTATTGGCGCGGGTGTGCCGAGACCGCGCACCGCGAATTCCCAGGCTGCGCCGACAACAAAGACTGCCGCGCCGAGCCAAGTCAGGGGCCTGTTCTGAGGAGTTCGGAATCCGCCGAGCAACCATCGGGGCACCAAAATGGCGACCGTGCCAGGGACCACCAGGGTGAACAGAATCGTCTTCAGGATCGGGCCAAGAGTGCGTCCCATCGAGGAGTTCTGATCGGATTGCGGCATACCCCCTCCCTGTTTTTTTATGACGAAATCGTTAAAATATTGATTGCATGCAAGTTAGGGCGAAATGATGCCCTCTCATCCTCGCAAAATCTTGATTCGAAATGACTTGCAGGTAAAATATTCAAAAATAAAGAGTTAGCTGTAATTTTCTCAATTCAGTTTCCGCTAGCCCGGCTTTAATTCCCGAGTTGACCTTGAGCGCCGGGCACTCTTCCATTGTCCGCTTTCTGCATCCTCAGTAAAGGTTGTTCGTCACACGAACTGAGAATATTTTCGTGGGGGTTGTGGAAAAAACTGAACACGATCTCGTTGCTGGACTCCCTTCAACGAAAATCCCCACTTCCGGCAAAGTCGGCCGGAAATGGGGCACCCGCTCCAGGTACCCGCTCTACTTGAAGCTATCTTCATATTCTCGCTTGCAGGCTTCGGGCGAGGAACCGCGGACGAATGCGTCCGCGGCTCCATTGTTCGTGTAAAATCAAGAGCGGCGGAAGAGCTTTAAGACGCAGCTTTGATTCTTCCAGCGTGGATCCCAGGTTTTTCCGGGTCGAGATTTCGCAAAATCCCATCCACATGCATTCGCGGCAGAGCCGCGGATTGTGCTGCGCAAATATTCAGGACATCAGGAGAATGAATCATGGCAGTAGGCGCAAAGATTGCAAAGACAGCTGACCGCAAGAAGGTCATGGATACCACCAAGAGCACGGATTGCCCCAAGTGTGGCAAGCCTACGCGAATTGTGAAGCGCGTGAAAGACCGCGAACGTGGGGTTCCGGGCGGGATTTACATCTCGTGCTCGGGATGTGAGTTTTTCGAGAAGCTGTAAAAGAGAGTTTCAGGTTTCGAGTTGCCGGAGTTGGGATGCTTGCGCATTCTGACTCCGGTTTTTTGTGGTTGGAGGCGGACAGCAGATTCCTCCCTGCGGTCGGAATGACAAAAAGCTACAGCAGGTTCCTCCCTACGGTCGGAATGACAAAAAGCTAGAGCAGGTTCCTCCCTGCGGTCGGAATGACAAAAGCTACAGCAGGTTCCTCCCTGCGGTCGGAATGACAAAAGCTACAGCAGGTTCCTCCCTGCGGTCGAAATGACAAAAGCCACAGCAGATTCCTCCCTGGGTTGGAATGACAAAGCAACGGCAGACTCCTCCCTTCGGTTGGAATGACAAAAGCCACAGCAGATTCCTCCCTGCGGTCGGAATGACAAAGCGTGACGGGTGTTGGCGGCTTTACTCGGCGCTTTGCGCCTCGGGGCGGACGAGGCGTCCGCCTCTACTTCGGTTGTCTTGGGCTACACGGCCATTTGCTGGAGGATGGATCTGGCTTCGGCGGCGGGATCTGGCGCTTCGGAGATGGGGCGGCCTACCACGATGTGGGTGGCGCCGGCAGCGATGGCTTGCGCTGGCGTGACGACGCGAACTTGATCTCCGACGCTCGTTCCGGCAGGACGCACGCCGGGGGTGACAATCGCGAAGCTGTCTCCAAGCTTGGCGCGGACTGCGCGTGCTTCTCTGGCCGAGGTCACGATGCCCTGGCATCCGTTGTCGAGAGCGAGATTGGCGAGACGAACGACGCTCTCTTCGACGGAGTTCGGCAGACCGATCTTTTCCAGATCGCTGCCGTCCATGCTGGTGAGCACAGTGACGGCCAGGATGATCAGTTCAGGACGAGCCTTTGCCGCATCCACAGCAGCCCGCAGCATCTTGTTGCTACCGGATGCGTGCACCGTAAGCATGCTGACACCCAGCTTCGCAGCCTCGGCAACAGCTAAGCCGACTGTGTTCGGGATGTCGTGATACTTCAGGTCGAGAAAGACGCGGCGACCGGAAGCAACGAGATCCCGCACTACTTGGGGTCCCACGGCCGTATAGAGCTGCATCCCGACTTTGTAGGTCAGGGCAGAGTCGCCCACTGCCGCCACAATCTTCTGTGCGGCGGCAGCGGTCGAAACGTCGAGCGCAACAATCAACCGTTCCCGCGGATCAGTGCGGCGAAGAACGGGACTCTCGTTCCGGATGAGGTTTGGCAGAGAACCCATCCGGACCAGTCTAAACAGTTTTACGGGTGTTGCGCTACAGGGGGATGGTTATAGGCGACCGTCTGATAGATAGGTTTTTGCTGGTTGGGGGCAACCAGATCCAGACGGACACGCTGCAGTCCGCGATGGCGGAATTGCAGGGCTTGGGCAGCACCGTAAGACAGGTCGATAATGCGACCTGGGACCACCGGTCCGCGGTCATTGACCCGGACGACGACGGCCTTACCGTTGTGAAGGTTCGTGACCTTCACGTAGCTTCCGATGGGAAGCGTGAGGTGCGCCGCGGTCATATCGTACATTTCGTACGGTTCGCCGCTTGCCGTGGGTTTGCCTTGAAAGTTCTCACCGTACCAGGAGGCTGTTCCTACCTGGTATGGCTTTACCTTGCCGACCTGTTGGCGGACTACGGATCTTGCCTGAAACGAACTACTAGGAGCCGGTTTCGCCTCCGAGATGTTCGGTCCCTGAGCCGCTCCCAGGCCGACGATCAGAAAAGCGATCGCCAGTCCATGAGCTATACGTCGTCGCATTCAGTTCTCCTCGCATACTCAAAAGTGCCCTTGGCCTTAAGGCTCGTGCCTTGTCGCAGTTTGTAGATGCTATCGGCGTGCCAAACGGGTGTCAAGGCGAAATGGCCGTTCGGACGATGACGGCGTAGTAATCGAAGTCTTACGTAACCCCTTTCTAATGAATGGTAATCACCGCAATTCCCTTTGTTTAGGGATGCTTACGCATTTACCAAAAAGTAAATAGCACGACGGACGCCGCAAGGTAGAATTTACAAGATGACTGGAATCAATGGCTTACAGGGAGCAGGATTGCAACCTGCATGGAATCAGGTACTTACGCAAGTGACTTAGGACTTGCGTGTGAAATTTTTTTCCAGGTCCAAGCTTCAAAAGTAACTTCCTCAGCGGCCGATATGAGATGGTGGGTCTGAATTCGGGGTACTATCGGATCGTCCGGAACTGAACGTTATGCCCGAAAAACCACTCGTGGTATTGACCATCGCAGGTTTCGATCCGTCGTCTGGGGCTGGCGTAACTGCCGACATCAAGACGATAGCCGCCCATGGTTGCTATGGCGTCAGCTGTATTACGGCGATGACCGTACAGTCGACGGCGGGGGTAAAGCGGGTGGAGGCGTCGGACCAGGCTCTGGTGACCGATACCCTGGAAGAGCTTTCCGGGGATTTAGACGTCGCCGCGATCCATATTGGCATGTTGGGGTCGGGGAAAGTGGCCAAGGCGGTGGCGGACTTCCTTTCGCCCGGATCGAATGGGCGGACGGCGCGGTCGGGAAAGGGCCGCTTTACCAACGTCGTTCTGGATCCGGTTCTGAAGTCCTCTTCCGGAGCAGACCTGCTGGATAACGCCGGAATCAAGGTGTTGATCGAGCGACTATTGCCTCTCGCTGACGTGGTTACGCCAAATGTGGATGAAGCCGCCATGATCACCGGGATCAAGGTTAAGGATCTGGACGAGATGCGAACCGCGGCAACGAAGTTCCACGAGATGGGATCAGCGGCCGTAGTGATCACGGGAGGACATCTCGAGAAGGCGATCGATCTGTTGAGTTTTCAGACGAAGCGGGGGATCGAACAGGAAATTTTTAAAGCAGAGAGGCAAAAGTCGAGCTCGACGCATGGTACCGGATGCGCGTTTGCGACGGCGATGGCTTGCCACTTGGCGCTAGATCGCGGATTGGCCGAGGCGGCTTTGCTCGCCAAAACCTACGTGACAGCGGCGATTTCGAACGGGCAAACGGTGGGCAAGGGAACGGGGCCGGTCAATCATCTCTATCGGATGAATCAGCAGCGGCGGGCAGCGGGATCCGGAAGCGAATCGAGCTAGTCGTCGATGTCTTCGGAGACTTCCTTCTTGAGCAGAATGCCAGCGACAAAAGCGGCGGTAGCAGCGAGCAGCCACTCTGCGCGATAGAACTGAATTGCTTGCCAATCGACGAAGGTCTTTGCGTTGAGAAGCCCCACTAAAAGGGCTCCGGCGATACATCCCAAGCCAATCACAAAGGCGATCAGGGAGGCGGTCGAGAGGCCGACCCGACTCTTGATCTCGTGGAAGTGCAGATAGCGGAGCCACGATGGAAACTTGATCCGATCCCAGCGGCTGAAGAGGACGCGCGTCCCTTCCACAGTCTGTTCCCACAGATGGGCGAGAGCGGCAGCGTCGGCTTTGGTCGCGGCGCTCATGGCTTGCGGACGGCGAACGCCGCAGCTATGGCAGAAATGCGAACCGGAGAGGAACTCGGTGCCGCAGCGAGGGCAAGCTTCCGCCATCGTGGAGATGGACGAGATCATCGTCTCGCCGTCTCCGATCAAGGGGGAGGGTGGACGCCAGAACTCTTGCTGCGTGCTGTGCACTACTTCCGCCATAACAGATGCAACCTCGGATAAACCTGTGAAGGCATTCCAACCACCAAATCAGGCTCGGCCCTAAATTGATGTTTTACAGTTGGTTAGAAAGAATCCACACCCTTGTGCCAAGGCTGGACGCGGCAATTATTACGCGTCCAAGCGAGTAAAGATGCGTCAGTTACAAAGGTCCAGCGACGACTGAGGAGCCGGGAAACAGGCTGAAAAGGTGCGGAAGACGCGATCACCGGGCTTAACACTCGATGGTCGGAGAGGCGCGTCTTGCAACGTCTCTGCCGCCACGCAGCACAGTCCGCCGAGCTCCATTCGGCGGTGGCGCGCGGTACGGTCATGCGAGTCTCCCGCAGCCTTGGTCAGTTCTAGCTGTGAAAAGTATAGGCAGAGAGACCGCAAATAACAGGTAGCGGGAAGGGCACATACTTGACCTTTTTGGTTCCACGCAGCAGGGTCTGAGGAGTGCGGGAGGCGCAGTGGACAGCGCGCCCGTCAGAGTTCGTTTAGACTAGTTTCATCGGTTTCCGACTCCGCATCAGTAGAGTTCCTGGATGAAATCTTCGTATTGCCCCCGAATCCTTTTTGTTGTTTCCGTGGTAGTTGCGTCGTGCCTTTGGGCAATTGCCCAATCGCAGCCAGCTTCCAAAGCTATTCACGGTGCGCCGCATGATCCGCAGAGCGATGCTGCCTTCGATCACTTTTACGACATGGACTATGACAAGGCGACGCAGGAGTTTGAAAAGGTGGTTGAGAAGCATCCGGACGATCCTTTTGCGATCAACCATCTGCTGACTGCGGTCCTGATGCGCGATCTCTACGACACCGGGGCGATGAATACGGGGGATTACGCCAACGACAGCTTCATTGGAAGGACGCCGCGGCCGACCGATCCGGCGATCAAGGATCGGATCAAGAGCCTAGTACGCCGCGCCGAAGAACTGGAAGAAAAGCAGCTCAAGGGCGATCCGAATAACATCAACGCGCTTTACTGCCGGGGAGTGACGCGGGCACAGTTTTCGGTATACACCGGGTTGATCGAGCGGGCATGGTTTTCGGCGCTGCGGAATGCCGTGGGCGCGCGCCACGATCACGAGCGCGTGCTAGAGCTCGATCCACAATTTGTGGACGCGAAATTAGTCGTAGGGACGCATAACTTCGTCGTCGGGACCCTGCCTTGGAGCGTCAAGGTGGCGGCGGCGATTGCCGGGCTGAGCGGATCGAAGGAGAAAGGGCTGGACTATCTTCGCGATGTTGCCAGGAGCGATGGCGAGAATGCGGAGGACGCGAAAGTCGTTCTGACGCTGTTTCTGCGCCGTGAGCACCTGTATGACGAGGCGCTCGGGTATATGAACGACCTGACAGTGAAGTATCCCAAGAATCATTTGTTCCCGACCGAAGTGGCGAACCTGGAGAGGGCCGCAGGTCGGCTTCCGGAGGCCGAGGCGGAGTACCGCAAAGTCTGGCAAAACGGACGCGAAGGGAAATACGGAACTCTGCATTACGAATTGGCAGCGTGGGGATTGGGGGAGTTGCTGCGTGCGAAGAAAGATCTGTCCGGGGCGGCGTCGGTTTATGAGTTGGTGAATCAGGCTCCGAACCCGGATCCCGATATTTTGCAGAAGGCGAACCTGGCTGCGGGAGAGATGTATGACCTGCTGCAGAAGCGGGATCTGGCCATGAAGAGATATGAGACCGTGCTGGCCGGGAACGCCAATACGGGCCCGGCGGATCAGGCGCGGCGCTACATCAAAGAGGCGTATCGGGAATGAAGGGAACTTTCGGCCGATCGATACGTATTATCGATTGAGGGCGGAGCTATGTACTGCAATTACTGCGGCAAAGTA